>UPTG01000122.1_pt1 | contig 66748 bp, 68 predicted proteins | sample 2160121 | NCBI WGS metagenome assembly UPTG01 (sample SAMN06266255, study PRJEB28933) | marine metagenome | isolation source: Columbia River Estuary | place: USA:Columbia River Estuary, USA | collected 2014-07-27 | reverse complement strand
CACTCACATCCCATTCTGGGAGTCCCTGATGAAACAAGGATGCACCATAAAACATACTCGACATATTTGTGACATTGCCAACATTCCAATGATTAATATGTAAATTGAAATTTTCTGCTCCATGGAACATATTCGACATATTTCTAATATTACGCGTATCCCAAAACATGATATCCGAGCGCTGAAAATTTAACGCATCTTTGAACATATTTCTCATGGATGCATTTTCTAATGCATTTAGCGGGTTCATAAATACAGCTTCTATATTAGAAGCTTCAAACATGCCACTATATCCATGAACTTTAAAGCTTCCATTCGAACCGCCCTGAGAACCATAGGGTAGGAGTTCATTAAACTCTACAATTGATTGATTCCCACTAAATAAATCAGAATAATCAGTAGTGAAATTATTCTTATCAAATACTAAAAATACTGTAATTCTTGTCTTTTCATTTAATCCATAACAGCTTCTTCCTTGTATCACTTCTACAGTTTCATTATCCAAATTACAATCTATATAGTACCGCCTGACATTTTGCATTAAGCGTAGTGTGAAATTATTTGTATTATCTACTGTGACAGTAAAGCACCCAACCTGCTTATCTTGCCCCTGTGATAAAATCATTTCGGCTTCAGATAATTTTTGGGTATCTAATCCTATACGGCAATAAGCTGCTGCGCTCTTTGAATTATCAGCTAGTGAGCTAGTCTTCAGCATGACCAAATTTTCATCCATATTATTACCAAATAATTTTTTTTCTGACTGTTTCAGAAAAGCCTCACTAAATATAGAGTCTGGGCCAAAGGTAAAGTTAAAGTTAAGGGCACAGTTTGGCTTGATGAGTTTTTTACCTCCACAATTTATAAAACCACTTTTTATTTTAATAATCTGCGAGTCAGCATTACCCCCTTTAACAGCAATAGTCGCCTTTTTTTTGATATATTGAAAAATTTCCTTTTGATTATCATTCAACGGCACACGAACTAAAAAACCTTTATTAAAGTTTCTTTTTGACTCCAAATAATAATTGTCAGCAATCTTTTCTGACCAATTGATAGTTTCAAATTTATTGTTTTCCAGTTTCAGCATACCTGAGCTCAGACTTACCCGATATTCATTATCATTTAACCGCCTGTTTTCATCGTTTGCTGACTGAATATAGGAAAGTTTTTCTTCCTTAAAAACATTATGTGATGCGTATTCAGCATATAAATCCAAAGTTTGCTTGAATATTTCTAGCTCTTCTTTGTCACTATCAGTAAGTTCTACGACACAGAGAAGTTGTTTATTACCACACTTGTGTTTCAAGATATTATCCAAAGGTCGCATATCATATGCGTGGTCCGAATTATTTATTATCTTGTAAGAAAGCACAGGACTGTAATAAATATGGGTGATATATTTTTGTCTATAAATATAGGGATAGTCATCTTTGTCGCTTTCATCCTCTTTCGACGAATTTAGGTAATAGATGGCTGGCCCTACAGCAGCTATGGCAAAACAAAGTGGCGTGAGCCCTGCAGCTGCAACTTTTGAGCTGGGCTCAGGTAACATAGCCAAGGTGAACTCATAGTTCCAGCATTCAGTAGCCGCTAATCCAGCTGATGCTGGAAGAGCCGATTGAGGTGATATGAACTCTGTTGCGCGATTTCTTCTCCTACCGCTTCGATGAGATACATCGCTGACGTTGTTTAAGCATAATTTTTGGCTGTATAACAACTCAGTCTGATCGGTATGAAAATCATGCTTTTCATTAATATTTTTAAGGCATTTTTCAACATAATCTGTTGAAGAAATTGACGCTGAAACTTGCGATACAAATTGATTATTTTCCTCCAAATAAGTCAATAATTTTTTTGCATGATTTAGCTTCTTCTGTACATCCTCAATTGTTGTTTCTTCCTTATTGAAATGCTCTTCAGTTACAGCTTGTAAAGCGTGCATCTGTTGAAAATGCTTTTTATTATTTTTAACCTCTACTGATTGATACTCAGTTGACATCTTATTTGATATAGAATCTGCAGTTTCAAGCATCACTTTATTAAGCTGCTCAAGCCTATCAACTGCAACAGATTTTAGAGTAAACTCGATTATGATTGGACTGTCGGGGGCTTCAATACATATGACTGTGACTTCTACTATAATCTCTCTAGTAAAGTCTTGCGGACCCTTAAACGTTATTTTATTACCATTAAAAGTTAGTCGATTTCGGTCATCCCACTCCTCTGCGCCATTGATAATCCAATCACTGACAAATTCTCCTCGAACATTCCAAGACAATTTGTGATTCGGAACATGCGTAGACCGGGAATCAGAGGTCTTTACATCTATTACTATTTGTTCGCCAGAGTCAATTTCAACCAGTTGCGTTTCAGCGGGGCTAGAATCAAAGTAATAGGTTTCAACGTCTTGATTCTGGTATGTAATTGTTATGTGATCGATACTAGGCTTACATCCTGCGAGGCCCATAAGTACAGTGAAAGTTAAAACTAAGGGGTTTTTTTTTAGAACACTACGAAACTTCTTAAACATATGATTACTCCATGTATATCTGTTTAATTTCAATTCATTATTTGAAAGATGAGACTTCTTTTGCGGAAAGAATCATACATAAACACTGTTTATAAGTTTGTATAATATTTAAAAACCAAATGACGGATGAAAAGTTGGCATAAAATCGCTATAGTGGCGCCCTATTACAATCATCATTATAGAAACTTTAGACCATGACAAAAAAGCGCGAAATTTTGGTCACTAATGCTCTCCCATACGCCAATGCTGCACTGCACTTGGGGCACATACTCGAATATACGCAAACCGACGTTTGGGTTCGTTTTCAGCGTATGTGCGGCCACCAATGTTACTACGTTTCGGCTGATGATGCTCATGGAACAGCAATTATGCTTAAGGCAGATGAAAAAGGCATAAGCTCCGAACAGCATATTGCGGATATGCGCAGTATCCACGAAGCGGATTTCCGTGATTTCCATATTAGTGTTGATAATTATCACAGTACACATTCGGATGAAAACCGAGAATTATCAGAATTAATTTATAACCGCTTGGTTGCCAATGAGCACATTGCCAAGCGTGAAATTACTCAGGCGTTTGATGCCGAGAAACAACTCTTTTTAGCTGATCGTTATATCAAGGGAACCTGCCCCAAATGTGGAGCAGAGGACCAATATGGTGATAACTGTGAAGCCTGTGGTGCTACCTATTCGCCAACCGATCTTATAAATCCAGTATCGGCTCTTTCTGGGACAACACCCATTGAAAAGAAATCCGATCATTACTTTTTTAAACTGCCAGAATTTACTGAATTCTTAAAAACCTGGACGCGCAGTGGCGCTGTTCAGGATGAGGTTGCCAACAAGCTAGGTGAATGGCTTGAAACCGGTCTTCAGGAATGGGATATCAGTCGCGATGCACCCTACTTTGGGTTTGAGATTCCTAATGCGCCGGGAAAATACTTTTATGTTTGGCTAGATGCCCCAATCGGCTATATGGCCAGCTTTAAAAATCTTTGTGATAAAAATAACTTAGATTTTGATCAGTACTGGGCGGCTGACAGCAGCACTGAGCTGTATCATTTTATTGGTAAAGATATTGTCAATTTCCATGCGTTGTTTTGGCCCGCTATGCTTACCAGCGCAAACTTTAGAACACCGACCAAGGTCTGTGTTCATGGTTTTGTCACGGTTAATGGCAAAAAAATGTCTAAGTCTCGGGGAACATTTATCAATGCTCGCTGTTATCTAGATCATTTGAATCCGGAATATCTGCGTTATTACTATGCGTCAAAATTAACGGCATCTGTAGAAGATATCGACCTTAATCTTGAAGACTTTACGCAAAAAGTTAACAGCGATCTGGTGGGCAAGGTGGTTAACATTGCCAGTCGATGTGCGAAATTTGTCACTAAGGGCAACGACGGAGTTCTATCTTCAACTATTGAAAACCCTGCACTCTGGCAGCAAGTCAGTGATGCTGGAAAAGTCATCGCTGAACATTATGAAAACCGTGAATTTAGTAAAGCCATCAGAGAAATTATGGCGCAGGCAGATGCAGCTAACGAATATATTGCAGCCAAAGAGCCCTGGAAACTCAACAAAGACGAGACTCAGCAACAGAAAGTGCAGGATATTTGCTCCTTGGGAATTAATCTTTTCAGGTTACTTTTGACGTATCTAAAACCTGTTCTTCCTTCCGTTGCTGAGGACGCTGAGTTATTCCTCAACGACACACTCTCTTGGAGCAGTATTGAGAGTCCGCTAATTAACCATAAAATTAACAACTTTAAGCCACTGTTACAGCGAGTGGAAAAAGATCAGGTAGATGCAATGGTAGAAGCAAGTAAGCAAGATATTGCGCAGGTTGTGACAAAACCCGTAGAGGGGCCACTTAAAGATCAGCCCCTCGCTGAAGAAATTAGCTTCGATGATTTCATCAAAGTTGATTTAAGGGTAGCACGCATTGTCAAAGCTGAAGCGGTTGAGGGTGCAGACAAACTACTCGCTCTAACCCTAGACATTGGCGGCCAAACGAGAAATGTATTTTCTGGCATCAAAGGTTCTTACCAGCCGGCAGATTTGGAGGGTAGATTAACCATCATGGTGGCCAATTTGGCACCACGTAAAATGCGCTTTGGTGTTTCTGAAGGCATGGTTTTAGCCGCGGCGGACAAAAAGGGAATTTATTTATTTTCACCGGATTCGGGTGCTCAGCCAGGCCAAAGAGTGACATAATTCGCTCAAAACTGCGGTATTAGACAGATTTCATTAGTTCATTGGGGGAATTTCTTATTCCTAAATGGACTAAAAACAAGCTTTATATATATTGAATCGAGATAGTTGATTCCATGATAATAGACAACTCTAAGATTAACTTGGTAATGAGATGCAAGAAGTCGCGGTAATACTGGTTAGCTCTGTGCTAATCAATAACTATGTTCTGGTACAGTTCCTTGGACTGTGTCCGTTTATGGGCGTGTCTAAAAAACTTGAATCAGCCATAGGCATGTCTGCCGCCACCACCTTTGTTCTAACCCTAACCGCCATGGTCAGCTATGTGGTTAACAAAGCGGTACTTATTCCCCTTGAACTCGAATATCTGCGAACCATTAGTTTCATCATGGTAATTGCGGCGGTGGTTCAGTTCACCAAAATGTTTATTGAGAAGACCAGCCCTTTACTGTACCGCGTTTTGGGTGTCTTTTTGCCGCTTATTACCACTAATTGCGCGGTATTGGGTGTAGCGCTACAGAATGCCGCTAAACCCCTGAGTTTTGCCCACGCATCACTCTATGGCTTTGGTGCCGGTGCAGGTTTTTCTCTTGTGCTTATCTTGTTTTCAGCCATGCGTGAAAGACTTGCCGCTGCGGATATCCCCCAACCTTTTGAGGGTGCAGCTATTGCTATGATTACTGCGGGTCTAATGTCCCTTGCCTTTATGGGATTTGGCGGGTTGGTGTAAATGATTGAATTTGTCTTTCAAAATCCAATTATCTCAGCACTGGTTGCCCTAGCAGGTCTTGGCCTAATCTTTGGCGCACTGCTTGGTTTCGCCGCGGAAAAATTTAAGATTGAAGGCGACCCGGTTATTGATCAAATTGATAGCCTTTTACCCCAGACTCAATGTGGGCAATGTGGCTTTCCGGGTTGTCGTCCCTATGCAGAATCTATTGCTGATGGTGACTCAATCAATAAATGCCCTCCCGGCGGTCAGTCTACAATTAATGCCATTGCAAACCTGCTTGATGTCCCTGCGCCCGAATTAGATCAGGAACATGGCGAGGAGGCTGACATTAAGACGGTAGCCTATATTCGCGAAGATGAATGTATTGGATGCACCAAATGTATTCAAGCCTGTCCTGTGGACGCCATTCTTGGCGCAGCTAAGTTAATGCATACAGTGATTGCCGATGAATGTACTGGCTGTGATCTGTGTGTCGAACCCTGTCCAGTGGACTGTATTGATATGTTACCGGTTGAATCTGGAATTAATCAGTGGCAATGGCCAACACCGCCAATAGCCAATGGCTTAATTGCTACAGATAGAACTCACAGTAGTTCAAGTCATGAGGGTGCCGCATGAGACAGACATGGGTAACACCGGGTGGCGTTCATCCACCAGAAAACAAACATCAGTCAGTGACTCAGCCCATTGGCAGTTTGCCAATTCCTGAGAAATTGGTTGTTCCTCTGGGCCAGCATATTGGCGCGCCCGCTATTGCCTGTGTAAAACTGGGTGATAAAGTTTTAAAAGGGCAAAAAATTGCTGATCCTGCCGGTACAGTGTCTGTTGCGATTCATGCGCCTACCTCTGGCACAGTTTCTGCAATTGAAGCGCGACCTATAGCTCATTCTTCTGGCATGGAAGCACTCTGCATCGAGATTACCTCTGATGGTAAAGACCAGTGGATTGCTTTGCAGGGGATTGCTGATTTTGAACACACAACACCCAAAACATTACTATCGATCATTACCGATGCCGGTATTGCCGGCATGGGCGGTGCAGGTTTCCCAACAGCGGTTAAATTAAATCCTGGTTTTCATCGCCCAATAGATACTTTAATTGTCAACGCTACCGAGTGTGAGCCCTATATTACGGCGGATGACGCTTTAATTAGAGAGCGTGCCGAAGAAATTATTGAAGGTATTCGTATCCTCAGTCATACATTGGGGAATCCCAGTAATATTCTTATTGGCATCGAAGATAATAAACCTGAAGCCATTCAGGCTCTTGAACCCCATACTCAAGACACCGGCATCAATGTAGTCTCTTTCCCGACAAAATATCCCTCAGGGGGCGAGAAACAACTTATTTATATTTTGACCGGCAAGGAATTACCTAGCGGTCAAATTCCAGCTGATATAGGTGTAGTCTGCGTCAATATTGGTACAACCTACGCTATTAAGCGCGCAGTAGTAGAGGGTGAACCGCTTGTGTCGCGTGTCACCACCATGACTGGCGAAGCCTGTGAAATCAATCGTAACTACGATGTTCTGATTGGTACTCCAGTATCCCATATGTTGGAGCATAATAAGTTTGACGCGAAAAAATGCAGCCGAGTGATTATGGGCGGCCCTATGATGGGGTTCAGCCTGACGTCTAAAGACATTCCCATCGTTAAAACTAGCAACTGTCTTCTGGCGCCTAGTGTTGAAGAAATTCCACATAATGAACCTGCACAGCCCTGCATTAGATGTGGTATGTGTGCAGAGGCCTGCCCTGCTTCGCTGCTTCCGCAACAGCTACTCTGGTACTCCCAAGCTAAGGACCATGACCGCCTGCAATCCCATAATTTATTTGATTGCATTGAATGCGGCGCATGTTCCTATGTCTGTCCAAGTAATATTCCTCTGGTTCAGCATTATCGAAGTAGTAAGAGCGATATTAAAAAGGCAGAAGAAGAAAAAATTAAGTCCGCTCAAGCGCGCGAGCGTTTTGAATTCAGACAGCAGCGAATTGAGCAAGCTGATAAAGAACGTGAGGCTAAACGTGCTGCACGACGTGAGGCCGCTCTGCAAGCTAAAAAAACCGCTGCCCCAAATTCCGCTGCTGACATCGTTGCTGCCGCACAGGCAAGAACTGAGGCTAAGCAACTGAGTCCAGAGCAGGAACAGGCAAAATTGGAGCGCGCTGTATCCAGCGCAGAAATGCGTGCCCAAAAAGCGCAGAGTAAGTTAGATACTGCGGTTGCTAGCGAAGAGCCAGAAGATAAGATCAAAATTTTGAGTGCGGCGCTTTCAGGTGCTCAGCAAAAACTAGAAAAGGCAAAAACACGCCTAGCGGAGCAATCCAACTAATGGCTTTTAAACAGGTTACATCACCCCATGCCCATGGCGCTAAGAGCACTGCAAATGTGATGAAACTGGTGGTGCTGGCAACCATTCCAGGATTGATTGCATTGACCTGGCACTTTGGTTGGGGCTCTTTAATTAATGTGGTGCTGGCTTGTCTCACCGCAGTGATTAGTGAAGCCATGGTTCTAAAGATTCGCAAACGCCCACTAGCGTTTTACCTAGGCGATTACAGCGCGGTAGTGACCGCGGTATTACTGGGCTTAGCCCTTCCGCCTCTATGCCCTTGGTGGGTAGTGGTTATTGGTACAGTATTTTCAGTGGTTATTGCTAAGCAATTATTTGGCGGGCTTGGCTACAACCCCTTTAACCCTGCCATGGTGGGCTATGTCGTTCTGCTAATTTCTTTTCCCGTGCAGATGACCACCTGGATTACGCCACTCGCATTACTACCCGAAGGTCTTAGCCACCCAGATTTCTTCGAATCCTTAAGATTGGTATTTTCCAGCTTAGCTCCGGTGGATGGCATTACGGGTGCGACACCTTTGGATAGCTTTAAACATACTAGCGGCTTAACCGTTGATCAAATTTACCAACAGGACTCTTTATTTAGCCAAGCCATGTTTGCAGGCGTCGGCTGGGAATGGGTCAATTTAGGCTTCTTGGCAGGTGGCATTATTATGCTATCGAACCGCCTATTTACATGGCATGGCCCCGTGGCCATGCTAGCCACACTGGCCTTGATGTCATTAATATTTTGGGATTCTGGCAGCTCGCAAAGCCCAGGATCTATGATGATGCATCTGTTTAATGGTGCCTCAATGATGGGTGCGTTCTTTATTCTCACCGACCCTGTGTCCTCCACGGTCAGTAATCGTGGACGTCTGGTTTATGGTGCATTAATTGGCTTTCTTGTGTATATCATTCGAGCCTGGGGGAATTACCCCGATGCTATAGCCTTCGCGGTTCTGCTGGCGAACTTTTGCGCACCCTTTATCGATAATTACACATTGCCACGCACCTATGGTCATACCGACCGTCGCAAAGCAACAGAGAGGTCAGAAGACTAATGATTTTTCAATCAATGGGTAAAAATAGTTTATTGCTAGCACTCTTTGCTCTTATAACAGCTTTGATTCTGGCCTCCACTGATCGTGTCACTGAAGACCGTATTGCCGAATCAGAACGCCTCGCCGCTCAGAAGGCTTTATTTGAAATTGTTCCTTTGGCGCTCCATAACAATGACCTTCTGGTTGATCTTCAGCCTATTCCCGAACAATATTGGTTAGCGCTGGGTCTGGATAATGGCGGTGATGTTCATATTGCGCGACTTGACGATCAACCCGTTGCCGCAATTGTACCGTCGATTACTACTGATGGTTACAGTGGTGATATAGCTATGATTGTGGGTATAAATTTTGATGGTACTGTTGCTGGTGTGCGTGTTGTTGATCACAAAGAAACACCAGGGCTGGGTGATAAAGTTGAGTTGCGCAAAAGTGATTGGATACTGAGTTTTAATGGCAAGTCACTGAATAACCCTGAAATCAGTAAATGGAATGTTAAAAAAGATCGCGGTGATTTTGATCAATTTACAGGCGCTACCATTACGCCCAAAGCGGTCATTCATCAGATTGCCAAAACATTAGAATACTTTGAAAAAGATAGAGAGCGCTTACTTTCAGCAATCAATTTCTCTGATAATCCATCATTAGGCGAGCAAGCATACAATGAGTAATGTAAGCATTTCAGAGGTTACCAAAAACGGGCTATGGACGAATAATCCAGCACTGGTCCAGCTATTGGGTCTGTGTCCGCTTCTGGCTGTGACTGGGACTGTGGTCAATGCTCTGGGTCTCGGCTTGGCAACTATGATGGTATTGATTGGCTCTAACGTTATTGTGTCGCTGATTAGGCGTCATGTTGGTGATGCCGTAAGGCTGCCTGTTTTCGTGATTATTATTGCGACTTTTGTGACCTGTGCAGAGCTTTTAATGAAGGCTTATACCTATGAGCTTTACCAAATTTTAGGTATTTTTATTCCACTTATTGTTACCAACTGCGCCATTCTGGGTAGAGCCGAAGCTTTTGCCAGTAAACAGCCGGTGGGTATGGCTGCACTGGATGGCATAATGATGGGCTTAGGCTTTCTGTTTGTTCTTTTAATGCTAGGTGGTCTTAGGGAATTATTAGGTCAGGGTACTCTTTTCGCTGATATGCACCTGCTATTTGGACCCATGGCCAACAGCTGGACTATTGCGCCCTTTGGTGAGAATTACAGTTTTCTGATTGCCGTTCTTCCACCCGGTGCATTCTTGGTGATGGGATTTTTAATGGCTATTAAGAACGCCATTGATTGGCAGATAAAGCTTAGGGCAGACGCGGTTAAGCCAGACCCCGTTAAAGGCGCTAAGAGAATTAGAACTACGGGAAATATTTCTTAGTAACCTAATATTAAGAGATTCAACATTAGAAATGATTGAGCGCTAGGTGAGCCTAGCGCCCGCTTTCATTTTACAACTTACGACCTTTGTTGGCCGCAGTTCTTAGGCGTAAGGCATTTAGCTTGATAAAGCCTTCAGCATCAGCCTGATTGTAAGCTCCACCATCATCATCAAATGTGGCAATATTGGCATCAAACAGGCTGTCCTCTGACTTTCTACCAACAACTGATACATTGCCTTTATATAGCTTAACGCGCACATCGCCGTTAACCACTTGCTGACTATGATCAATAGCACTTTGTAACATTAAGCGCTCTGGTGCCCACCAGTAACCGTTGTAAATTAACTCGGCATACTTTGGCATGAGTTCATCTTTTAAATGAGCAACTTCACGATCTAGAGTAATTGACTCAATCGCGCGATGAGCTTTCATCATCACCGTACCTGCTGGCGTTTCATAGCAACCACGAGACTTCATACCCACATAACGATTTTCAACAATATCCAGTCGACCCACACCATTAGCGCCAGCCACTTCATTTAAATATTCAATAACCGTTGCCGCAGACATTGGCTTGCCATCAATGGCAACAATGTCACCTTGCTGGTAGCTTAGATCGAGATAAGTTGGCTCATCAGGAGCCTCTTCTGGTGATACCGTCCAGCGCCACATATCATCTTCAGCTTCAGACCATGGGTCTTCAAGATTGCCACCCTCGTAGGAGATATGTAGCAAATTAGCATCCATTGAAAAAGGTGATTTTTTGCCACGTTTCATCTCAACAGGAATACTGTGCTTTTCACAGTAGTCCATTAGCTTATCTCTTGAGTTCAGATCCCATTCGCGCCATGGCGCAATCACCTGAATGCCTGGCTTAAGTGCATAGGCACCTAATTCAAAACGCACCTGATCGTTACCCTTACCGGTAGCGCCATGAGAAATAGCATCAGCATTGGTTTCATTGGCAATTTCAATTAATCGCTTGGCAATCAATGGGCGCGCAATTGAAGTTCCTAGAAGGTATTCGCCCTCATAGATAGCGTTGGCGCGGAACATCGGGAATACGTAATCTTTAGCATACTCTTCACGCAGGTCGTCAATGTAAATTTCTTTTACACCTAGCGCTTGCGCTTTAGCACGAGCAGGCTCAACTTCCTCACCCTGACCAATGTCAGCAGTAAATGTGACGACTTCGCACTGATATTCCTCTTGCAACCATTTAACGATAACCGACGTATCTAGACCGCCTGAATAGGCGAGAACTACTTTATTAACCGATGACACTATTCTGTAACCCTATTGTTTGATAATAAGGCGAATTTTACCCTAAATTACGCGCTATGTGTGGTTATTAGTATGAGTTATTAAAAATGCGTATCAGTTACTAATTTGGTCTGTTATGCAGACCAGGTTTAGGGTAGCATTAGTACTTACAAATAGGACTCAATATCAATGGATCAACTGAACATTATTCTGCCTGATGACTGGCATCTTCATCTAAGAGATAACGAATCACTTGCCACTACAGTTCCAGCGGCAACACGGGGTTTTGGTCGAGGCATAGTGATGCCTAACCTGAATCCTCCTGTGACCTCAGTTGCCGCCGCTAAATCCTATTACGATAGAATTATTTCCTATCGACCTGAGGGTTCAGACTGGGAACCTTTGATGGTGCTGTATCTCACAGATAACACCACTACCGATGAAATTAGAGCGGCTGCGGAGAGCGGGTTTATTCATGGCTGCAAATACTATCCTGCCGGTGCAACCACTAATTCTGATTCTGGGGTGACTGACTTAGCTAATATCTATGATGTGTTAGAAACCATGCAAGAAGTGGGGATGACCCTACAGCTTCACGGTGAAGTGACCGACTGTGATATTGATATTTTTGATCGCGAGGCGGTTTTTATTGAGCGCCATCTCAAACAGATTGTGAAGAGCTTCCCCAATTTAAGAGTGATCTTAGAGCATATTACCACCCAACAGGCCGTGGACTTTGTAATAGCCGGCAACGAAAATATCGCCGCAACCATCACGCCCCAACATTTACTGTATAACCGCAATCATATGTTGGTTGGTGGTATACGCCCTCACCTTTTCTGCCTGCCTGTTCTTAAACGAGATATCCATCAAAAGGCTCTCATAGAAGCCGCAGTGAGTGGCAACAAAAAATTCTTCTTAGGGACTGATTCAGCGCCCCACACTAAGGAAAGTAAAGAAAGCTGCTGTGGCTGTGCAGGCTGTTTCAGTCATCCAGCAGCAGTAGAGCTGTATGCCGAGGTCTTTGATCAGGCAGACGCCTTAGATAAGTTTGAGGCCTTTGCTAGCATTAATGGTGCTGATTTTTATGGACTTCCTTACAATAAAACGAAGATTACTTTAAATAAAGAGTCTTGGACAATTCCTGAATCATTGCCATTTGGCGACTCAAAGATTGTTCCACTGGCTGCCGGAAACAACATAAAATGGAAGCTTGAAAACTAATGGAAATGCCAGAAGAGTTACTTAGGCCAGCACTGATAGCCCAGCGTTTTCGCGGATTTCTACCTGTGGTTATTGATGTAGAAACCGGTGGTTTTAACGCTAAAACTGACGCTATGTTAGAAATAGCTGCGGTTATCCTCGAGATGGATAGCCAGGGGAACTTACAAATAAAAGACCATTACAGCAAAAATATCGAGCCTTTTCCTGGCGCGGTTGTTGAACAGGCTGCACTGGAATTTACCGGTATTGATATTTACGACCCAGAGCGCAATGCTGAAGAAGAAGGCGACGCCTTAAGAGAAATCTTTCAACCCATTCGCCGCGAAGTTTCTGAAACCGGCTGTACCCGAGCGGTTATGGTGGCACATAATGCGCACTTTGATCTTGGATTTGTCAATGCAGCGGCTGAAAGATCGCAGATTAAACGCAATCCATTTCATCCATTCTCCTGCTTTGATACCTCGAGTCTATCTGGTCTAGCCTATGGCCAAACCGTTTTGGCAAAAGCCTGTCAGGCCGCAAAAATAGACTTTAATAATCAGGATGCTCACAGCGCCCTATATGACACCACAAAAACTGCTGAACTTTTTTGCAGCATCGTTAATCGCTGGAAAGAATTAGGCGGCTGGCCTAACAGCTAATTATTTATCCTGTAACCTAAGGGCTGCTTGATAAATAGCTTTCTTATCTAGACCACATATTTTGGCGGTCAGAGATGCCGCCTTAGAAGTAGGTAATTCTTTTAACAGTAATTTAAGTACCATTTCTGGGTCCACGGCACTGGTCTCTGCTTTTTCATCTGTCCCTGCAATCACTAAAACAATTTCGCCCCGCTGCTGATTGGAATCCTCGGCAATTTGTTGGCGTAATTGGGTTAAATCTCCCTGCAAGAAAGTTTCAAATGCCTTACTAATTTCCCGCCCCATAAATGCCTGACGCTGACCACCAAAAACATCGAGTAAATCTTCCACAGTTTCCAGAATACGATGAGGAGCTTCGTAGAATACTAAGGTATTGGTTGAGGACTTAAGAGCAGATAAGGCGGTTTTTCTTTGACCACTTTTAACCGGTAAAAAACCTCCAAAATAAAAACTATCTGTAGGCAAGCCGGATACACTTAATGCGGCAATAGCCGCGCAGGCGCCCGGAATAGGTGCCACAGTAATTTCTCGCTTGCGAGCTTCAGCAACAATTCGATAACCTGGATCGGAGATTAGTGGTGTACCTGCGTCTGATATAAGCGCAATGTCATCCCCAGCCTGCAAACGCTTGAGTAATTTTTCCATGGTCTTTTTATCACCATGATCATGGTAGGCTATGCAGGGCTTGTCGATACTAAAATGATTTAATAATTTTTTACTATGGCGTGTATCCTCACAGGCAATTAAACTCGCAGACTGGAGAGTCTGTACTGCACGAGGTACCATGTCCTGTAGGTTACCTATAGGAGTTGCTACAATACTCAATATACCGGTTCGATTAGAGTTCATGAAAATATATACTTCGCCATTATTGATAGTTGTGAGCATCTTAGCCTTTATTGGGGGCTGTGCGCCAACTTCAACGCTACAAAATAAGCCTCAATCTGCAGATGAATATCTGAGCACTACCCCTGCTCTGCCTATTCCGCAGGTCTCGACCTCAGTTGAGATTGACCAGATACCTGATTCAGATAAATTATTACTGGCTTAAGAACTGGCAGCAGCGGATAAAACTGAAGAAAGTCACGCATTGATCCTAAGTATTAATCCCGATAACCTGGATAATCGCGACTTTGTTCGCCACAGCCTATTAATTGCAAATATTTATATCGCGAACAATCAACTTGAGTTCGCCTCACAGGTATTACAAACAACGCGCTTTAATGCTTTGACTGGTCGTCAAAAATCTGAATTGCGCATTGAAATAATTCAACTCCAAGCTGATGTTGCTATTGCCCTAGGCAATTACCCACTGGGGTTAGAAAAACTCATTAAGTTGAGTCGATTAGCTAAGCGTAAAAGTGACATCAGGGCTATTCATGATCAAATTTGGACTATTCTTTACCTAGTACCCTATGAAGTACTTTCTGAAAAAAATAAAAAGAATTATCAGTATAGAGGCTGGCTAAAACTTGCTGCCTCAAGCCGAGAATATCAACTACATCCCAATGAGCAGGCTAAGATATATAGCGCTTGGCGTCGCAACTGGAAAAGCCACCCAGCAGCAAAAAATCCCCCCAGTTATTTTGGCGGTAGTTCGTTCTGGAACAGTAATCCCGACAGCATTGGCCTTCTTGTTCCCCTGCAAGAGAACTATTTAACACCCAGCAAAACACTGATAGACGGTTTTATGGACGCCTATTACAGCGCAATGAACCTTGAGACTAAGAAATCTAAAAAACTTCCTGAAATACGAATTTATGACAGCTCTTCTGGGGAAATCACTGCCGTCTACAATCAGGCGGTCAAAGACGGGATGGACCTTATTATTGGGCCCATGCGTCAATCCGAGGTTGAAGCTCTGGGTAAGTTAGACGATCTTCCCGTGCCAACCATTAGCTTAAATCGTCTAGATAGCTCATCCGCTGCGTCCACGGATAACCTCTACCAATTTGGTCTTTCCACGGAAGATGAATTAACACAGATTGCGAATAGAGCATGGCAGCGCGGCCACAGAAATATATTAATGATTTCACCAGATAACAGCTGGGGCAGAAAGTCTGCAGACTTTATGCGTCAGCATTGGGTCACCAAAGGCGGAAGCATGATGGAAGATGCTCGTTATCCCATATCCGTCAATGATTTTACTAAATTTCTTAAACAGCCCCTGCAAATAGATTTAAGTGAAAAGCGCGGACTCAGTATCAAGCGCTTTATCAATAGTCGCGTAAAATACAGTGCTCGCCGCCGCCAGGATATTGATGTAGTGGTTATGCTTGGCTACCCCCTAAAAGCAAGACAGATTAAACCTGCGCTCGATTTTTTGTATGCTTCAGATATTCCTGTCATGGCAACCTCACATATTTTTAGTGGTTTAGAACAAACAGGCTTGGATCGAGACCTCAGTCAGGTTGAATTTACATCTATGCCCTGGACTCTTAAAGGGCAGCTAGCCAAAGAACTTCAACCGGACAAACAACTTCATACCGCCTATAGGCATCTCTATGCCTTGGGGCATGATAGTTTTCTGATTGCAAGAAACCTCAGTAACCTTGAAAAAAGTGAACCTTTTCCTCTCTTTGGCGCTACTGGTCTTCTATCATTAAAGGATGGAACCATCGTGCGTGAACAAAAATGGGCCAAATTTAAACGCGGGGCTGCTATAGAATCCTACTAAAGATGCCCGCTGAATACTCTATTCCCAAGGAGAGGCGAGTCATGGAGCACAACCCGCACAAACAGCAATCTGTGCTATTCCAAACATCAAAACAAAAAGGCAACTGGGCAGAAAACATTGCCTGTCAGTGGTTAGTTAAGCAGGGCTTAACACTTAAGCAGAAAAATTTTTATACCAAGTATGGCGAAATTGATCTCATAATGAGCGACTCATCACAGCTTATATTTTTAGAGGTTAAGTATAGAAAAAATAATTATTTTGGCAGTGCGGAAGCCTCTATCACCGCACAAAAATGTCGTCGATTAACTGCAGCAGTAGAAACCTATCTGATAATTAATAATTATGGCAATAATCAGCCGCTAAGATTCGATGCTATCACTGTGGTTCCCGCACAAGATCCGCATTTAGACTGTACTATCAACTGGATTAAGAATATCCTAAGCTAAATTTGAACGTGGAAAGTCGTCCGATGGATCAAGTAGTTTTCCAACATTTACAGAATCATATTGAAGCGACCATGGCGATGGGTGAAAATTGTGCCCCAAAAATAGCTGATGCTGCAGAAAACATTACTCAAGCGTTACTGGCAGGACATAAGATTTATAGTTGTGGCATAGATGAAACAGCACCAGTATCACAGTTATTAGTTCAATATTTAACTGCGGGTTTTGAAATTGAGCGACCAGGATTTCCAGCAATAGATTTGTTGAGCCTTATCAATGGAACCAATCATACTGACAGCTTATCTAATGCATTGCATATTCATGGTAACAACTCAGATGTATTAATAGTTTTTAGCGCTCAAGAAAACCATGATGCATTGCTAAAAATCGTTGATACTGCGGTGGAAAAAGGCATGATGGTAGTAAGTATTGTGGCATCGACTGAGTCTTTACTAATGCCTGCGACAGGGTCGAATCATATTGAGATAAACTGTGGAGAGTCTTCATCTAAAGCTTCTGCAGCTATGAACTTTTTAATTATTCAATGTCTATGCACATTGATAGATAGCAAAATTTTTGGAGAAAATTAAATGCGAAATTATTTACTGTTGGCGCTTTGTGTAGTCTTTCTAAATGGATGCACGACCTTGATTGACTCAATGACCTCTGAACCTTTTGAGCCAGACCCCACCAAAACTGGCGTTCTAGCTAGCTTAAATGATGTAAAAATGAGCACATTCATTGGCGTTAATATTAAAAAAGCCGACGAAGGATTAGACGACTCACATATTAATGTGACGACGATTAATTCAGTGGTTCTTTTGGCGGGTGAAGTGCCAAGTAATGAGCTCAAATTACTTGCGGGTAATGTTGCGCGTGCCTACACAGGTGTTCGAAAAGTGCATAATGAACTTCAGGTGAGAGGCAATACTACTTTAGTGTCTCGCACCAATGATTCTATTATCGCCGCACAGATTAAAACGAAACTAGTGTTTGAGAAACAGGTGGATTCCTCACAAATTAATGTTATCGCTGAAGATGGCATTGTTTTTCTCATGGGTTTAACCACAAAGGCTAATGGCAATTTAGCTGCTGATATTGCCAGTGGAAATAGTGGTGTCAGAAAAGTAGTTAAAGTATTTGAGTACGTAGACTAGTCTATTTAAACCAGCTCAAGGGCCACCGCGGTGGCCTCTCCCCCGCCGATACACAGGCTGGCTATGCCTTTTGTACCGCCAGTTTGCTGTAAGGCATGTATTAATGAGACCATGATTCTAGCGCCACTTGCGCCTATTGGATGCCCTAGTGCACAGGCCCCGCCATGGATATTAAGCTTTTTATGGCTAATACCTAAGTCCTGCATTGCCGCTAATGCTACAACAGCAAAGGCCTCATTGATTTCCCATAGATCAACATCAGACTGAGTCCAACCAACCTGCTTAAGAGTTTTTTCAATCGCCGCTACAGGGGCAGTAGTAAACCACTCGGGCTCATGAGCCGCTTGCTGATAACCGTGAATTAACGCAATAGGCTTTATACCCTGCGCCTCGGCCTCACTGGGCAGCATAAGTGCCAGTGCTGCCGCTCCATCTGAAATCGAGCTAGCGTTAGCTGCAGTGACCGTTCCGTTTTCCTTAAATGCTGGACGCAACTTGGGAATTTTTTCTGGCTTGGCATTAAAGGGCTGCTGATCCTGATCTACAATTTCATTGCCCTTGGAATTTTCAATAGTCACAGGTTCAATTTCAGAATCAAACCTACCCATCTTTATGGCTGACTGTGCCCGCTGTAAAGAGGCTAGTGCAAAGGCGTCCTGAGCATCTCGAGTAAAACCATATTTGTTAGCACACAGCTCGGCATACTGCCCCATGGCAACTCCTTGAAATGGGTCTTGCAAACCATCTACATGCATATGGTCAAGCATCTGCTGATCGCCATAACGATACCCCTGACGCGCCAGAGGAAGCAGATGGGGTGCTCTGCTCATATTCTCCATACCACCAGCAATAATCGTTTTAGACTGCCCTGAATAAAGCGCATTACAGGCCATCATTACCGCACTCATGCCTGAACCACAGACTTTGTTTATGGTGGTACAGGCGGTTGCCTTATCAAGACCTGCATAAAGGGCTGCCTGACGCGCGGGCGCCTGACCTATTCCAGCACTGAGTACACAGCCCATGATAATTTCATCAATTTGATTAATTTTGAGGCCGGCGGATTTTCTAGCTGCATTAATAGCTATAGCGCCTAGATTTGGGGCTGGAATTGAAACAAGGCTACCTAATAAACCACCAATAGGCGTGCGCTTAGCAGAAATAATAGCAATAGGCTCTGGCATAGGTTTCCCCTTTAGCCTTCGCTTAAAAGTTTATTTAACCACGCGTAACGAAGGCTTAGTTTTTGGTTTTGATTTGGACGACTGACTCGTCTTTTTATTGGATGGTACCACAGTTGGGCCTTTGATCGGTGGAGGATCATTTTGCGGATCTTCTTCAGGATCAAACATCATACCCTGACCATTTTCGTGAGCATAGACCCCCATCACCGAGCCAACAGGCACAACGATATCAATGGGAATACCACCAAATCGGGTTGTAAAGGTAACTAATTGCTCAGTTAGAAAAAAGTCGCTGACTGCACGGGGTGCCACATTGAGAACAATTTGCCCATCATTGACAAAGTCCTGCGGGACCTCGACGCCGGGAAAATGAGCATCAACAGCAATATAGGGTGTGCAATCAGAGTCTACTATCCACTCATAAAAGGCTTTGAGTAGATAGTATCGATTCGACTTCATTGTCATAGCAATATATTAAGCGCGGATCTCACGCTCAAGATCAGTCAGGCTTTCTTGAAATGAAGGCCGTTCAAAGATGCGTTCAATATAATCCATTAATGGCTTTGTTTGACGCGTATTAGGAAGCTCGATGCCTAGCTGAGGTAAACGCCATAGCATTGGCGCTAAACAGCAATCAACCAGTGTGAAGTCTTCACTCATAAAATAAGGCATCTCAACAAAGATATCAGAGACTGCAATTAATGATTCTTTGAATTCTTTTCTCTTTGCATCAGATTTCTTAGAATCAGGATCGGCAATAATCGCATCCACTAGAGTGCACCAATCATTTTCAATACGATGAATCCAAAGGCGGCTCTGCGCTCTCGCTACCGGATAAACAGGCAATAAAGGTGGATGAGGGAAGCGCTCGTCTAAGTATTCCATAACGACTTTTGACTCATAGAGTGCCAAGTCACGATCAACTAACGTGGGCAAGGTACCATAAGGATTGGCTTCAAGAATTTCCTGAGTGACATTGTTGGGATCAATATCTTCAATTTCAACTGTTACTCCTTTTTCAGCAAGTACAATACGTACTCTATGGCTGTATTGAGAACAGGGATCTGAAAATAAGGTCATGGATGATCGTCGCAAAATTGCCTCTCATTTATTTTATTAACGTTAAACGTCTATTTATAGTAATTGATTTCCGCCAACTGTGGGAGAAAATCCACTAATTAGTGTATGGACTTAGAATATTCTCTAGCTAACAATGTAGCAGGTACCAGTAATAATAATAAGAACAAAAGTACCCAACGTCCAATATGCTTGCGTTGCTCTGCCATCGGCTCGGCAATGTAAACTAAGAAATTTGTTATATCATAGGCCGCCTGATCAAATTCAGCTTCACTCATAGAGCCAGTTTCAATCAGATTAAATTGGCCACAGGGATCATCCAGTAAATCTTCACCGGTTAATAGGTCACGCTTAATACCACCATTAGCAGCAATTACAGCACCAGGAGCACATTCTTGTAGGCCCTGTAAATCAAGTAATGCATGGGGCATACCTACATCCTTATAAACCTTATTATTAACACCCAAAGGTCTTGTTGGATCAACATAGAAGTTTTTTAGGTAGGTGTAAATCCACTCAGGTGAACGCGAACGTGCCACCAATGTTAAGTCGGGAGGTACCGCACCAAACCACTCTTTGGCACCATCAGCAGGCATAGCAATTGACATTAGATCACCAATTTTTTGACCGCTAAAAACTAGATTATCCATCATTAAGTCATGAGGGATTTTGAGATCATCAGCAACCCGCTCCCATCTTGAGTACTTAAAAGAATGGCAACCCATGCAGTAGTTTACAGCGAGGTTAGCGCCTCGCTGTAAGGATGGGTAATCAGTCAACTCTGCTGTAAACGTTTCACAATCAATGGTACCGCAGGATTTTCCGCTTTCAGCACCTACCGCTTTAATCGGCAGAACTACCATCAGAATCACTAGCAACAATGCGCCCATAGATTTCCAGAAGCCCATACCGCCATTCATAGTGATACGATCTGGCTCTGGCTTAGTGGTTTCGTAACGGGTCCAGAAATAAATTCCGATAAAGTAACCAAAGTATAGCAGCGTACAAATTTGAGCTAGTAGCGTACGACCTGGCGTCGGTGCCTTAACACCCAAGTACCCGAGGATAATGAAGCATGCCGCAAATACTAAGATAGCGATACGGCTGATAATGCCTTTATAACGGATTGATCTTACTGGGCTTCTATCTAACCATGGCAACACAAACAAAATGGCAATTGCCGCAGCCATGATAATAAAGCCACCTAACTTGTCAGGAACCGCTCGCAACATTGAGTAGTAAGGTGTGAAATACCAAACCGGCGCAATATGTTCTGGGGTCTTTAGCGAGTTAGCGATTTCAAAGTTTGCATGCTCTAGGAAGTAACCGCCCATTTCAGGCATAAAGAACAAAATCGCACAGAATACAAAGAAAAACACCACTAGAGGCGCTATCTTTGTGACTACGAAAAAGGGATAGAACGGAACACCATCAATGGGGTTACCGGCCTTATCTTTGTACTTTTTAATACTGACGCCATCAGGGTTATTAGAGCCCACATCATGAAGTGCAATAATATGCATAACTACCAGTGCCAAAAGAATAATTGGCATAGCAACAACGTGAAGCGCCATAAAGCGATTAAGGGTAATTCCAGAAATCAGATAATCACCACGAATCCATTGAACAATATCTTCGCCTACCACTGGGATAGCACCAAACAGGGAAATAATCACCTGAGCGCCCCAGTATGACATCTGACCCCATGGCAATACGTAACCCAAAAAGGCTTCAGCCATAAGTACGACATAGATGGTCATACCAAAGATCCACACCAGTTCTCGTGGCGCTTTGTAGGACCCATAAATTAGACCACGGAACATATGCAGATAGACCACAATAAAGAAGGCCGAGGCCCCTGTAGAGTGGGCATAGCGAATTATCCAGCCTAGCTCGACATCTCGCATAATATATTCAACTGAGGCAAAAGCTTGCTCAGCTGAGCCTTGATAGCTCATTAGCAACCAAATACCGGTTATTAACTGAACAACCAGAACTACTAGTGAAAAAATACCGAAGAGATACCAAAAGTTAAAGTTTTTAGGCGCATAGTATTCCGCCATATGACGATTCCACTCACGCTTAAGCGTGGGCATACGTGAATCAAGCCATGCTGCGAATCCAGTTTCTTTGCTCATTACGCCACCTCCGAGTCTATACCAATAATCAATACATCATCCGACTCATAAGTATGCGGAGGAATCTCTAAATTTGTCGGCGCGGGTACGCCAGCAAAAACACGGCCAGACATATCAAAGGTAGAACCATGACAGGGACAGAAAAAACCACCCAACCAGGAATCACCGCCTAAATCAGCAGCACCTACATCAGGTCTGTACATTGGCGCACAACCCAGGTGCGTGCATAGGCCGACCAACACTAAAACCTCTTCTTTGCCTTCTTGAGAGCGAGCAGAGCCACTCACATAACCTGGCTGTTTAGCACTGGCTGAGTTAGCATCTTTTAATGAGTTAGCATCAATGCCCTCAATAGCCGCTAGTGATTCTTGCGTTCGACGTACGATGTATACTGGCTTACCTCGCCATTCAACAACGAGTCTTCCGCCAGCTTCTAACTGTGCAATATTGACCTTTACAGGTGCACCAGCTGCTTTAGCTTTTGCACTGGGTTGCCATGAGGCTACAAAGGGTACGGCTGCACCCACAATACCAGCTCCACCGACAACACCTGTGGCTCCCAATAAAAATTTACGACGACTTTGGTTGACACCGTCATTGCTCATGACGCTCTCCCTTACTAAATTTGGATGTAGATCGCAGCAGAATGCGCGACGTTTTTGGTGCGCGGAATTATACGATAAAAGGTTTTTTTTGGCAATACTGCTATTCAGCGCAAAATAGCTAAGTGACTGTTTTTTAGGCGAAAAAAAACCCGACAAATTTGCCGGGTTTTTTGGGAAACGTAAAAATTAACGTTTGGAGAACTGTGGACGTTTTCTCGCCTTGTGCAAACCAACTTTTTTACGCTCAACTTGACGTGCATCTCGAGTCAAGAATCCAGCTTTACGCAATGGAGAACGAAGACCTTCGTCATATTCTACCAAAGCTCTAGCAATACCGTGACGGATTGCACCGGCTTGACCAAAGTTACCACCACCGGCAACTGAGATTTTAACGTCGAATTTATCAGCAAGATCAACTACGTCAAATGGTTGACGTACAATCATTCTTGCAACTTCACGACCAAAGTATTTATCCAAAGAAAGATTGTTAACTTGAATCTCACCCTTGCCGCTTTTCAAAAATACACGTGCCGCTGATGTTTTACGTCGGCCAGTGCCGTAATATTGAGTATCTGCCATGATTTCTTTCCGTTACAGTTCTAGTGTCTGTGGCTGTTGTGCCGCATGTGGGTGCTCTGAGCCAACATAGATCTTTAGCTTTCTGAACATCTCACGTCCTAATGGACCCTTAGGTAACATACCTTTGACCGCTGACTGAAGCGCACGCTCTGGTGCTTTCTCCATCAACTTTTCAAAAGTAATATCCTTGATTCCACCAGGATATCCAGTGTGAGAGTAATAAATTTTCTTGGTGGCTTTGTTACCAGTTACCGTCACTTTCTCTGCATTGATAATAACGATGTAATCGCCGGTATCAACATGTGGGGTATATTCTGGCTTATGTTTGCCACGCAACCTAGACGCAACTTCGGTCGCTAAACGGCCAAGAGTCTTATCGGCCGCATCAACAATGTACCAATCGCGTTCTACTGATTCTGCTTTTGCACTATACGTTTTCATTAGTTCCTGCCTGAACTTGGGCTATCCCAAAAAAGGGGGCGAATTGTAAAGAGCATAGTGCGCTATTACAAGTACTGATTGACCTAAAAATCAATTTTTTTACATATGTTTCGAAATAACCTTTTATTTCCTGCCCTTTGAGCAGATTTAAACCGCAATAAAAAACTCGCAAACTACTCAGAGCGGTGCGCTCGAGAGAGAAATTCCGAAGTTTGCATCTCTATAAGTCGACTTTTTGTACGCTCAAACTCAAATACCAATTTAGACCCCTGATAAAGAGTTTCTATAGGCTGGTCTGCCGAGATCACTAAATTTACGTTGCGATCATAAAATTCATCCACCAAATTAATAAATCGACGTGTCGAATCGTCTTTTTCTTTATTCAGGATTGGGATATTAGAAATAACCACGGCATGATATTCGCAAGAAAGATCAATGTAATCATTCTGACTGCGAGGACCCTCACAGATAGCTTTGAAATCAAACCAAATAACATCTGAGCTTTTTGCTATTACAGGAATATCTCTGCCCGCAATAGTGACTTCTGAATTCTCTATTAAAGTGCTCTTATCTGCCACCAATGAATGAAAAATACTTTCAATTGCATTGCGACTCGAATCACTGAGCGGCTGATGGTATAACGAGTTACCAGTGAGAGTTCGTAAGCGGTAATCAGTGCCACCATCCACATTAATCACCTGGCAACGCCTGTTAATTAACTCAATAGCGGGAAGGAAGCGTTGCCGTTGCAAGCCATTTTTATACAGTTTATTAGGCTCTACATTTGAGGTTGCAACAAGGCAAACACCCCGAGCAAATAAAGCCTCAAATAATGTTCCCAATAGCATTGCATCAGTGATATCACTGACAAAGAATTCATCAAAACAGATCACCAGCGTTTCACTGGCAATTTTATCTGCTACTTTTTCTAATGGATTGGCATGCCCTTTAAATTCATCGAGCTCTGCATGAACTCTGCGCATAAAACGATGGAAATGAATACGCAACTTTGATTCAAAGGGCAGGCTTTCAAAAAAATTATCCATCAGGTAGGTTTTACCGCGACCCACACCGCCCCATAAATAAAGTCCGAGTACCGGATTATTTTTTTTGCGCTTTATGATGCGCTTCATTTTACTGGCGAAGCTTGTGTCTCGCTTGTGGTTATAGGCAGCCACCAACCGAAAATACAATGTATCTAGATGATCCACAGCCAGCTTCTGAGCTTTGTCTTCAACAAAGCCCTCGCGTTTTAAATCTGAACCGTAGCGCTGTTTTGGAGTTGTCATTGAATTGGAAAAAAATTAGACAAACTGCACTCTACCTATCCATGATCTGCAAAACAACCCGCAATAAGATTAATTTGCGCCTTAAAATACGCTATAGAATACTCTTTGCACTGGCAAATTAGCCTATAAGGCTCTATATTGGGGTACAATATTGAGCAGCAATATGTTCAGTGATAAGTATTTTAGAGGGCAGTATGAGTACGTTAACAATTATTATTACAGCAGCGACATTCTTTCTTATTGGGGCAGGCATAGGCCATCTCTTTGCACGCAAGAATCAAGCAGGCGATCATTCAGTACAGGATTTGGAAAAAAAGCTGGCACAATCTGAACGTCAGCTAAAAAGATATCAGCAAGAAGTCACCGAGCATTTTTTAAAGGTATCTCACCTCACTACGAGCATGTCACAAAGTTATCGTCAAATTCACGAGCACTTAGCCACGAGCGCAATTAGATTGGCAAGCCCAGAAATTGGACGCCAACTCCTCAAATCCGGCGGCTCGGATCTAAATTTAACCGATGAAGACGGCAAGCCTTTAATTAACCCTGAAGATGTTCAACCACCCAGAGATTACGCGCCTAAGGTGCCTGGCGGTATTTTAAGTGAAGACTATGGTCTTAGTGATAATGAAGCTAAGAAAGCCTCACCTGACCGTCCAGAGGTAGATCCTGAGGCAGTTGATGAAGAAGACGAGGATCCAACCAGCAAGGTAATTTAATACCTTGCTTCAAAGGGAGATACGAAGACAGGATGTCAGTATCATTTAACAGCCAATTATTTCTTAAAATTGCGTTAAAAAAACTCAGACACCAGCTTTTACCAAGTCGTTGCTCTCTCTGTCTCGAGCCAATCTTGCTAGCACAGGACCTGTATTGCCTAAACTGTGAAACAAGCTTACCTTACATAGATCAAGCCTGTGTCCGCTGCTCCGAACCACTCCCCCATTCAAGCACCTGCCCTAATTGCCAAAAAAATCCACCCTATTTTAGCCGTTGCGTTGCGCTTTGCGACTATCAATACCCTATTTCCACCGCGCTAAAAAATATCAAGAAAACACTCCATGCCCCTGAGACTAAAAAATTAAGTGCGTTATTAGCGAAACGTTTAAAGCGAGTCTATAGAGCGCAGACATTGCCCAGCATAGTTATTCCAATACCGGCACATCCCCTCAAGATTCTGCGACGGGGATTTAATCAAAGCGCGTTAATTGCTCACCGCCTTTGCTCCGAGCTGAGTATGGCTCATTTGCATCAGGATATTTGCTATCGCACGCAACTGGGTAAGCCGCAAAAATTTCAAAATCGCGCACAACGATTAAAGCTTTTATCCAATACCTTTGCTGTTCGAAATTCAGACTTAATAAAAGGGAAATCGTTAGCGATTGTTGACGATATTATTACCACAGGTGCCACAGCTAATGCCCTAAGCAAATGTCTTATGCAAGCAGGTGCAAAATCAGTGGATTTATGGTGTATTGCAAAAACAAGCTGGCATAATCAGTCCAGCTCGATCAAAATATAACCCAATAGATAAATTAACCACTGAGAATGTAGTGAATAAACAGGAATCGATTGCCTTTGTGTGGCACAAAATTGTTGATGAGGTCGCTGTTGTCATTAAGGATGAGCCCATGCTGGCGAATTTTTTACAGACAACCGTACTTGATCATAGCAATATGGGTGAGTCATTAGGCTTCCATCTAGCGTCAAAGCTATCGAGCAAAGCTATCCCCTTTGCAACCTTACTGCCACTACTCAATGAGATATTTGCTAGTGATCAGGTCCTGTATGCTGCATCTCGAGACATTCAGGCCACAGTAGATAGAGATTCAGCATGCTCTGTTTACAGTACTCCCTTTCTTTACTTCAAGGGGTTTCTTGCATTGCAGGCCTACAGAGTTACCCATCAGCTATGGAATAGAGGCAATCAATCCTTAGCCCTGATGTTACAGCATAGTATCTCTACTCATTTTGCTGTGGATATTCACCCAGCCGCCAAAATTGGTTCCGGTATCTTGATTGATCATGCCACCGGCCTAGTTATAGGAGAAACCGCTGTGGTTGAAGATTCAGTTTCAATTATGCAGTCAGTAACCCTTGGCGGTACTGGAAAAGAAAGCGGTGATCGTCACCCAAAAATCAGGAAGAATGTTTTACTGGGGCCAGGCGCAAAGGTTTTGGGCAACATTGAAGTAGCTGAAGGCTCAATGGTCGCTGCATCCAGTGTGGTTTTGAAATCAGTTCCTGCGCATTCTATTATCGCTGGCGTTCCTGCAGAGGTAGTGGGTAAAGCCGATGTTGATAAGCCTTCGAAGGTTATGAACCACTACTTTAAATCTTAAATTCTGCTAGCAACGGTTCCAAGGGAATGCCATAACCTCGGTGATTGACTGAGTATCTGATAACTGCATTAACAACCTATCTACACCCAAGGCAACGCCGCTACAACTTGGCAGCCCCTGCTGCATTGCTTGATCTAGCTTGGCGTCAATACTCATAGCTGGCTTATTAGTCTGCTGCCTTTGTTCAACATCCTCCTGAAACCGCTGCAACTGTTGCTCTGCATCTGTCAGTTCAAAATACCCATTTGCCAGCTCTATCCCATTCAGAAAACACTCAAATCGGCGACTCACTAGGCGACCCTTTGCATCCTGATAGGTTTGGGCAAGTGCCGACTGACAGGCGGGGTAATCATACACAGTGACTAAACCTTTTGATAAGTGAGGCTCAACAAGCTCAGTAAACAACAAATCCAGACAGTTAGCACGGGTTTCACTGCCCCATTGCGGGTAGCCTTTTTCTTTGGCTAAGGACTGCAGAGCACTTAATTTTGCTCTATGGGGATCAATGCCCAGTATCTGCTCAAAGCAGTCCCCATAATTTATTCGACTCACTGGAATCTGTATGTTTTGAATAGATTGATAGGCACCGATAACAAGATTTTCAACTTCGGATATCAGCTGAAATTCGTCCCAATCAAGACGGTACCATTCTAAGAGGGTAAATTCTGGGTTGTGGCGTGAACCCTGCTCAGCCTCTCTAAATACCTTTCCCAGGCTATAAATATCACCAGCACCTGATGCGAGTAATCGTTTCATAAAAAATTCTGGGGAGGTTTGAAGAAAGCAAGACTGGCCCATAGCCTGAGCACTTATGCTTTCAATATTGATATCAGTCACCGAGGTTGTTGCCAATAATGGCGGATCAACTTCCATCACTGACTGCTCGGCAAAGTAAGCGCGAAGAAATGCGAGCAGATCTGCCCGCATTTGCAGCATCAAAGGCTTTGCACTGGGTTGCCAATTATCTATGGGATAGTCCTCAGTCTAAGCCTATAAACGATCAATCCTTGGCACGACCCTGATATTCGGCGGTGCGGGTATCGACCTTAATCACGTCACCCTGATCTAAAAATAAGGGGACTTTAACCGTTGCCCCAGTGACTAGTCTCGCCGGCTTGCTGCCGCCCTGTGCGGTATCGCCACGAAGACCTGGGTCTGTTTCAGCAATTTCTAATTCAACATGAATAGGCGGTGTCACTGAAAGTGGCGAGCCGTTATACAAAGTGACCATACAGGTATCCTGTTCCTTCAACCAAAGCTTGGCGTCGCCAACCGCAGTTTCAGTGGCCTGATGTTGCTCAAAGGTATCGGGCTCCATAAAGTACCAAAAATCACCATCTTCATAGAGATATTGCATATCCATATCTAGCACATCAGCACCTTCTAGGGATTCACCTGACTTAAAGGTTTTTTCTAACACTCTACCGGTTTTTAAATTGCGTAGTTTTACACGATTAAACGCCTGACCCTTACCGGGTTTTACAAATTCGTTATCTAAAATCGAACAGGGATCTCCGTCTAACATCACTTTTAGACCGGACCGAAATTCGTTGGTAGAGTAATTTCCCATGGTTACTTGCTCTCAATTAATGCTAAAAAAAACTATGATACCCGATGTACCAAAACTTTTAACTATTTAAAGTCACGCCCCCTGCAACCTATGGGCAGGGAGCAATAAATGATTAACCCAAAATGCCGGTATCTTTGTCTGAATACCCCAGAAGATAAAGAATACCGTCCAAACCTAAACTGGATATAGCCTGTTTAGCGGAGGCTTCCACTAGGGGTTTGGCTCTAAACGCGATGCCTAGCCCTGCAATATCTAGCATGGGTAAATCATTGGCACCATCACCCACGGCAATAACCTGTTCCAACATTAGGCCATCGCGCTCGGCAAGCTCTCGCAATAAATCAGCCTTGCGTTGGCCATCAATAATATCACCCCTAACTCGGCCGGTTACCTTTCCATTTTCAATATCCAATTGATTGGCGTAGACATAGTCCACACCCAAAATCTCTTGGAGATACTCGCCAAAAAAACTAAACCCACCAGACACAATCGCAGTTTTATAGCCCAGTTTTTTCAATGTTGAGATGAGATGTTCGGCGCCCTCATTAAGTTGCAACCGCTGTGCAATTTTTTGCAAAACCGATGCATCTAAACCCTCTAAAAGAGCCAAGCGCTGCTCAAAACTCTGCTTAAAATCAAGCTTGCCCTGCATTGCCGCTTCGGTGATTTCAGCCACCTGCTGACCCACGCCAGCTTCTATTGCTAATTCGTCGATAACTTCTGCATCTATTAAAGTCGAATCCATATCGAATACAACCAATCGGCGGTTACGTCTGAAAATATTGTCTTCTTGAAAGGCAATATCAATATCGTACTGATGGGCTAGCTCAAGTAATGATTTTTTAAATGCTTGCGGATCTGATGCTTCGCCGCGGACTGAAAACTCAACACAGGCTCTTCCGAGTTCTTCGGTTTCATGCAAATCAATACGGCCTGAAAGCCTGACTATCTTATCTATATTGAGTTGGTACCTTGAAACAACAGCAGTTAGCGCGGCTAAATGCTGCGCTTCAATTTTTCTCGCTAAAAGGGTCACTATATGACGGGGCTTACCTTGCTGCTCAACCCATTGCTGATATCGCCCTTCTGAAATGGGCAAGAATTTCACACGCATATTTAACTCAGTGGTACATGCCTGCACCTGAGCCATTAAATCATCTGAGCTTGCTTCACTTGGAATCGCGGCTAGAAGGCCTAAATTTAATTGGTCATGGATGACCGCTTGGCCTATATCAAGAATAGTTACATCAAAGTTAGACAAAAGACTGGTCACCGCACTTGTGACCCCAGGTTTGTCTTCACCAAATACATTTATTAATAGAATATCTTTCAAAACTGATTCCAAATAGTAATTCTCTATCAGACATTATATAAAAGCTGTGAGAATAGGATAGAATATGTGTAAAAATAACTGCAAAAAAAAGGCAATCCATGCGTCGACAATTTACGATGCCAAAGAAAATATCCGCTACTGTTCTTTTTACATGCCTTCTTTTTGGCCTTGTAAGCTGGTTGCTGCTGTTTGCACAAACTGACCAACTGGCAAAGCAAGCAATTGATGACAAGGGAATTTCTAGCCTTGCTCAGCTGCATGAAGCAATCCTAACACCCCTTCTAAGCAATGACACTATCAGTCAGCAAGTATCTCTTCAAAGAGCTACAGAAGATGAACGGGTAATTAGCGCCAGCTTAATGGATATTGAGGGCCAGCTGATTGCTCAAAGTGCCAGTAATTTACTCAAAACCACTAAAACTAAAACCTTTAAACAGGCTATTGAGTTTCAAAATACTCAAGCTGGTATTATTTCTGTAGAAGTTAATAGCCAACCTATTATGGCGCAATATCACCGAGTATTTATTAATTGGTTACTACTCTGGTTAGCCTTCACTGTGCTTTGTACCTATGGTTGCTATCGATTTGTTGATCAAATAACAGCCCGAATTGAGCGTCTGAGCGAGCGACTACCGGGAAAAACCGAACCCTTAGCGGACGAAATCTCTGCACTGGAAACCAAAATACAACCCTTACTCTCCACCTCCGGCGATTCCTCATTAGCCCCCAATAATAAATACTTTTATTCTCTAGTCAGTGGCAATATAAAAAATAATCAACGACTTCTCGCGCAATTAAATAGAGATAACTTAGATCAGCTATTAGAAAAATTGGACTATTGTATTCTGCGCACACTGCAGCTTTATGGTGGCGAGCGAATTGAGGGCACCGAGGATAGCTTTTGTTTTGCTATTCGTTCTACCCATTGCTCCAAACAACATTTGCTCGTCTGTTTGATGGCCGTTTATAGCCTGCAGCAACTGGTTGAACAACTATCGAAAAAATCTGGCATTGAATTAGAAATCAACTGGATTATCAGCAGTGACGATATTGGTACAACCCCACAATTCTGGTACGAACAGTCGATTATTGCTCTCAAAAAACAAAATATGACTCTTGCATCAGATGTTCAAGAAGGGCTTATTGTGTTGCATTGCAGTCAGTTTAGCATTGACGAATTGTCCTCTATCGCGCGCTTTCAGAGCTATGATAAGGACCAATTTATTTTAGAGGGCTTTTCAGAAAGTCGGCTTCAGGTTCTGCGTCAGCAACTTGGTTATTTGATTGGTATCTGCTTAGATTAATACGCTAAAACACCGAAATTCTGCGCGATTACCGTTGACCAAACCAGTATAAATACCACCATAGACAGGCAGACTGCCGCAGATCCGATATCTTTTGCTCGTCCTGAAAGCTTGTGAAACTCTGTACCAATTCGATCTACAACCATTTCAATACTGGTATTTAGGAGCTCGATAATTAGCACCAAAAAAAGCGAACAGAGAAGAAGCAGTAACTGTAAATAATTTTCGGCAATCACTAGTGCCAAGGGAATTAAGATCAAACATAGGATAGATTGGACTTTAAAAGCCTCTTCATTTGCAAAGGCATCTTTGAGTCCCTGCCATGAGTTTTTCCCGGCAACTCTTGTTCGTCGATTTAATACCGCAAGAACCTTACGCAACATAAAGACAATGCCCCTACTCGATATAATGATCCATTTCTAATGCCGGATTTTCTTCAGCCGGAGCACCCACAATCTTAGCCGGCACCCCCGCCACAGTGACATGAGCGGGAACCGATTCAAGAACCAAACTCCCCGCACCTACCTTTACGCCATCACCCACAGTAATATTGCCAAGAACTTTGGCGCCTGCCGCAAGCAATACTCCATTGCCTATTTTTGGATGCCGATCACCCTGCTGGCATCCACTGCCACCCAAGGTCACAGAATGCAAAATAGACACATCGTCACCTACAACAGCTGTCTCACCGATCACCAAGCCAGTGGCATGATCAATCATTATTCCACTGCCTAACTTGGCCGCTGGATGGATATCCACAGTGAAGCGTTCTGAAATACTATTTTGAAAAAATAACGCCAAAGCCACTCTATTATTTAACCATAGCCAATGAGCCACTCTGTATAACTGCAGAGCCTGAAATCCTTTGAAGTAAATTAAAGGCATTAAATATTGCTGGCAGGCGGCATCGCGCTCATAGGCAGCTTCTATATCACGCCTGATTGACTGAGCAATGGTTAAATCAGTATTAAAGGCTTCAGTAATCACTGATTTAGCATCATGGACAGCTAACGGGGAATCAACAAAGCTCTCTGCAAGAATATGACTCACTGCAGACTCTAAATCTTGATGCTGTAAAATTGCACTTTCAAAGTAATCCGCCAGCATTGGCTCAGCCACAGCAAGTTGCTTGGCTTCAGCGATCATATGATCCCATATTGGGTCCGTTGATTTCATAATTTAAAATTTTCCATAATCAGGCCATTAGTCCACAAGGATATAACGATTGTAAATCTCATCCAAATGTTCAATCACTGTATCAAGTAATAGTATTTTTGATTGTTGCAGTCTTAAGGCAATCACATCAACCGTCTGTAGGGCTGCATATTGATCTGCTAGCGGGCGATAACTAAGATGCCAGCGCTCTGGCGCAATACCGCCAGTATCAAACTCATAGGGACGATAAAACGCGGTATGTCCTGCCTGTATATATTGATCAAGCCAATCATGCATTGGGGTAAACAGCCCCTTTCCCTGCACCTCATCGGGGGTTAGCTTTATTTGATAACCCTCAGGCATTGCCTTTGCATCATAGATATCAAAATCAGTACCCCAATGATGTCTTGAGGCACCAGGTAATGCAGACCAGCGCATAATTGCCTGAATTTTTGGCCATGCCCCTAACGAGGCTATATCCATGGGCTGACCCAGCTCATCCATCACCACCCTTGAGCCCGAAGCCTTGCCATTCCATATAATTAGTTGCCGCTCAAAAGATCTAAAGGCACTACAAATTTTTAAATCAAAGCCCGCTTCAGTCGCGGCCTGCTGTAAATCTAACAGCGGCTCTACTATTTGCCTGTGAATATACTGTTCAACTTTTTGATCAGTGGCCTGCTCAAGGGCCACTAGATGATCGCTGGTTGAACCAGTCACAATATCAACAGTCATAAATAATAGATCTCGTAATCATCGAAAAACTTCAACTTACCTTATATCTTTATAGGGGGCAAACAATGAACACTTTTGCCCTAAAGATTGGGCGCCAAACATTGACTTTTCATTGTTTAACTTCAAGATAGAGTCTTTGAAAGTAATACCCTATGGGAAGACCCAACTATGGTAGCTAGTACTTGTCTTGAAAATGAAATACCGCTCTGCTCTCTCAATGATATTGAAGAGGGACATTCAATTGAAATGGTTATTCAAGACAGACCACTTTTTGCGGTGAGAAAGGCTGATGCTATTTATGCCTATTGGAATATATGTCCCCATAGAGGCAGCCCACTTAATTGGTCCCCTAACCAATTTTTAAGCATTGATCAGAAGACCATTCAATGCGCATTTCATGGCGCACTATTTGAGATTGATTCTGGGCTTTGTGTATTAGGGCCCTGCAGTGGTGACCATCTGCAAGCCATAGATTTACATCAGAATGGACAGGCTTTTGCGATCAGCGCAGGTCAAGAGCTACCCCCTGCACCAGTTAGTCTTCGCGCTCAGGCACTGGCAGATCTTGAAGACAAGGAATAGTTTGGCTTAAGACTATTTCATGTGCGCTTAAATCGGCACGCCACGCAATGACCTCAACACCAACAGTTATGGCTTCGGCTAGTGTTTTGGCATACAACGGGTCAACCTCACTGGCCACTTCCATTTTAAGGGCATTGTTCACCTGAACGCAGAAAAAGAGCACTGCTCGGTGACCCTGATCAATCACATCAATCAGTTCTCGAAGATGTTTTGCTCCTCGGCTCGTTACGGCATCGGGAAACATCACCAAGCCATCGGAGGCCTCTAGAGTGACATTTTTCACCTCAACATAACAAAGACCTTTATTGGTATCTTCAAGTAGTAAATCAATGCGACTATTTTCTTTGCCGTATTTGACCTCAGTACGAAGATTTTCATATCCGTTTAATTGCGGGATTTTATTGTCTAAAATGGCCTCTTTGACCAGATGATTAGCCCTATGAGTATTAATTCCGGCAAGGTTGCCAAACTCCGTTGTTACTAATTCCAATGTTCCTGGAAGTTTTCTTTTTGGATTATTGGAAAGCGAATACCAGCAGGTAGATTCAACTACTAAACAATTTTTCATGGATCCGGTATTAGGGCAGTGTAAAGTTAAGGCATCACCCTGTTTGGTGATAACGTCGCTAAAGAAGCGTTTGTATCTTTTAACAAATTTTGCTGGATGTAGCTCGGGGGTGATTTTCAACGGGTTTTTCCTATGCAATACAGTTTACATTTATAGCGAATATTCATTGACGAATATGTGCTATATTTTTAGACAGAATCTTAATCTACTAGAGACTTGATACCAAAACAAAGTAAAAAGGGATAAATTTATCTTGATAAATTGTTATAAATTCTCTATAACCCCCTGCTTTACTTTTTAAGCTTATTAAAATTTTGGGCATAAAGCATGGCAACAGCAAAGAAAAAAACAGCGGCAAGCGCCTCAACTAAGTCGCCAAAAGGCGCCACTTCTGCCACCCTCCACGGTCTAGCCCCTTACCAGGCTAAGGCTAAAGAGGAGTACATGAACGATTTACAGCGCGCGCACTTCAAATTAATTTTGAATGCATGGCGTAAAGAACTCATGGAAGAAGTTGATCGCACTGTAAATCACATGAAGGACGAAGCGGCAAACTTTCCAGATCCTGCTGATCGTGCCACACAAGAAGAAGAATTTAGTCTTGAGCTGCGCACCCGAGATCGCGAGCGTAAACTTATTAAAAAGATTGATAAAACACTGGTTCGTGTTGAAGAGGACGATTACGGCTTCTGCGACCAATGTGGCGTTGAAATCGGTATTCGTAGATTAGAAGCAAGACCAACCGCCGACCTATGTGTCGACTGCAAGACACTTGACGAAATTAAGGAAAAGCAAATAACTGGCGGCTAAATTGCCGACAGCTCTATTGCTTCGCTTAAATAGCAATCTTTAGATGCTAAGATCCTACGTTGGTCGTTTTGCCCCCTCCCCCACAGGCTCCCTTCACTTTGGCTCACTTCTGGCGGCAGTCGCTAGCTACTTACAGGCCAAAAAGAATCAAGGAAAGTGGCTGGTAAGAATTGAAGACCTTGATCCGCCTCGTGAAATTCAAGGTTCTGCCAGTGATATTCTTAAACAGCTCGAGCAGCATGGTCTTACTTGGGACGATTCGGTTTTCTATCAAAGTGACCAGATCGATCAGTATCATGATGTCTTGCAAAGCCTGAGAACCAAAAACCTTGTTTATAACTGTACCTGTACCCGACAGCGGATTTCAGAATTAAGCGGCATTTACGATGGCAAGTGCAGCCAACAAAACCTTCCAAAAATTGATGCCTCATCTCGATTTTCAATCAATAGAGGTTTGAAGACCATTAGCCATAATAGCGATGAACTTGGCTTTACTGACAGTGTTATGGGTGAATTCCATCAGTCGCTTAACAATGATGTCGGTGACTTTGTTGTCCTCAGGCGTGATGGCTTAATTTCATATCAATTGGCGGTAGTTATTGATGATTACCATCAGGGCATAACTGAAATTGTGCGGGGATTTGATCTTTTAGACTCGACTCCAAGACAGATTTTGCTACAAAAATGCCTTAACTACCCAACCCCCAACTATGTGCATATACCTCTGGCGCTAAATTCACTGGGGCAAAAACTCAGCAAACAGCATTTCGCCAAAGCACTCACGGTTGGCAATGAATCGGAACAGCTATGGTTGGCGCTAGACTGGCTTAAACAAAACCCACCCACAGAACTACGCCAATCATCAACAGGAGAAATTTTAGCCTGGGCAACCGCCCACTGGGATCTCTCCTATATTCCTCCAATTGATGCCGGTATTGCTGCACCTGAAAATCTCTAAGTTTCTTTCTCGCATTAGAATTTATTTGCGTTATGCTTAGCCCATGGCATCAACATCAAAAATATTAATCATCTCTGAACAGCTTCTCAATGAGAAAGCTTTGCTTAGCCTATTCAAGAAACTTAAGTTAGATGTTACGCAGGTTAACTCTAACAAACTGGCACTTGAAGCTATCAATACTAAGGCTTTTGATGCTGTTCTCTGTGATATTGAAATGCCAAAAATTAATAAAAGCATACTCATTGATCGCTGCCCCAAAAAATCCGTGGTATTCCTTTCCCATAATCCTGATCTTAGACAGGCCATTGAAGTCATTCAACGAGGAGCGGCAGATTATTTAGCCCAGCCGGTTGAGTTTGATGCACTTCAGCAGGTAATTAGTAAAATACTCAAGACAAACAACAATATCCCGCTAATAGGCAATAGTCCTCAAATTATAAAAATAGCCAGCAAAATAAAACAGATGTCAAAACGCGTTACGCCAATACTGATAATCGGAGAACCTGGCTCAGGGAAGCGCAAAATAGTCAGAGAGATTCATCAAATCAGTCCATTTTCTTGCTACCCGCTTATAATGATAGATTGCGCATCGGTAACCCAACAGCAGCTCAGCAAAGAACTTGATACGGATAATCAGAAAACACTTTATTATCACAATATCTGTGAACTGGATTCATCACTGCAAAAAGTGGTTGCCTCTAGCCTTAGTAACAAAAAAATACGCACAATTGCCTCAACAGAAAAAGATCTAACCACTGCGACAGCGCTAAATTTATTTCGCGAAGATCTCTTATATAAACTCAGTAGCATTACGATCAATATTCCTCCATTAAGAGAACGGAAATCAGATATTTCATTGCTAGCCAGTCATTTTTTATGCCAATACGCAAAAAAAATACAACGTGAAATCAGCCTAACAGCTAATGCAATTAAAGCCTTAAACGCCTGCGACTGGCCTGGAAATGTCATTCAGCTCAAAGAGTCTATTCATCAGGCGCTTATTTTTACCAATTCTGAGGGTATTATTGATGTCCCTTCGCTCAGTCTACCCCAAAAAAATATATCGCAAAAAACGAGCACTGATAGGCAAAAAGACCTACCCAATTTATCCTTAGAGGATTACTTTATTCGCTTTGTGACTCAAAATCAGGAGCATATGTCTGAAACTGCTCTGGCAAAAAATTTGGGAATCAGTCGCAAGTCATTATGGCAACGTAGAATCAAATTAAAGCTTGATAAACCCAAGTAACCACCTCAAAAAAAGGCTCTTTTACCGCATTAATTGTTACGAAAAGTAACATTTTGAGCTATTTTGGGCTATTTTTGCGTTAACTGGCATTTACCCTAGTTGTTACCACAAACTAATTTTGGTTAGATAGATACCAGTTGAGGGAGACTTCAATAATAATAATAAAAATAAATAATAATAAAAACCGGATGGATTGCAAAGTGTTCTTAGGCATTTGCTGACGAACAATTGAGGGGGGCTGCCGAGAGGCAACCCTTTTTTATTTTCTGCTCAAAAAACTCTCACTTTTATCAGTAATAATTTTTCCATGATAATAATCCTAACAGTGCTGGATTTGCTCTGTTAAACTATTCGTTTTGTACACAACGGCTATTAATGTGCTTAAACGTCTGACCCATTTTTTTAATCGATCATCATCGCGAAAAGCGACAGACGACCAGTGCGTCCTGACCTCAAATGAGCATAGTCTCGATCCCGCGGATATATGTAAAAATGCTCGTGAAGTTGTGCGTGTACTTCAAAGCAGAAATTTTGAAGCCTACGTCGTCGGGGGTTGCGTTCGCGACATCCTGCTAGGATTCAAGCCAAAAGATTTTGATATTGCAACCAATGCAACACCCCAGCAAGTTAAACGCTTATTTCGACGCTCAAGAATTATTGGCCGGCGCTTTCAAATTGTGCATGTTCAATTTGGTCGAGATATTATCGAAGTTACTACGTTTAGATCGAACGACACAGAACATACAAACCTAGTGCAACAGGCTGAAAGTGGCTTACTCACAAGAGATAATAAATTTGGCTCTCTGGTTGACGATGCAACTAGACGGGATCTAACTATCAATGCCCTCTACTATGATACTGAAAAGAACTGCCTACATGACTACTGTGATGGTTTAGATGATCTTGAATCACGGACTATTCGCATTATTGGCACGCCATCAACAAGGTACAGCGAAGACCCCGTCAGAATGCTTCGTGTGGCTAGATTTGCAGGCAAGCTAGGCTTTGATATTGATCCTAAAAGCTCAAAGCCGATGGTTAAATTAGGGTCTAAGCTCAAGCATGTCTCATCGCCGAGAATGTTTGATGAAACCCTTAAACTGTTTATGAGTGGCTATGGTTTAGATGTATTTGAACGACTTCTGGAATACAAGCTGTTCGCCCATCTTGTGCCCCAAACTAATCGCCTTATAGAGCAGGGGCATCCAACGGCTTTGGCAATGGTCAAGCAGGCGCTAACCAACACTGATTTGCGTATACAAAACAAACAGCGTGTCACTCCGGCCTTTATCTACGCAGCTATGCTCTGGCCCGCTGTGCAGAAAACAGCTCAAGAACTTCAAAACCATGGCCAGCCCGCTACTACTGCCATTAACAAGGCGGCGAGTGAGGTCATTAGCAATCAAATTCCCATCACTGCCATTCCAAAACGCTTTACGCTAGCGATGCGAGAAATCTGGGCAATGCAGTTGACTCTTTCCAAGCGCGGTGGCAATCGAGCCAATCGACTGATGGAACAGCCTCGATTCCGTGCGGCCTATGATTTCGTTCTTCTTCGCGAACAAACGGGAGAGCAACTCGATGGTCTTGGCGACTGGTGGACAAAGTATCAAGATGTCGACGAGGAAGCACGTCATAAGATGGTACAAAAATTAAATGCTGGGCAATCAAAAGGACGAAGACCCAGACGGCGACCTAGGCAGTCAGACTAATGCATGTGGCATTTATCGGCCTAGGCAGTAATCTTGGAAATGAACGCAACGGCATTTTTGAAAGTCCAAAACAACAACTCTTAAATGCCATCCAAAGTATCGACAATCAAACTACCATTCACTTACTTAAAACCTCTCACTTTTACCAGACTCAGGCCATAGGTCCTGGCGATCAGCCCGACTATATCAACGCTGCCATCAAGATCGAAACAAGTCTTAGCGCCAATCAATTATTACTAGCGCTACAAAGTATTGAGAATCAGCAAGGCCGAGTAAGAAAGGAGCGCTGGGGTGCTAGAACCCTGGATTTAGATATATTGGTTTTTGATCAGCTGATTGAAAACTCAGAACAACTAATCCTGCCCCATCCGCGCGCCCATGAGCGCGCTTTTGTTTTAGCACCCCTCAAGGATTTAGACGCTAATTTAGTTATTCCCAAGCGTGGAAATATTTCTAATCTATTGGCAAACTGTTCAATGCAAGGTATCGTAAAGTTAAATGACTAAATCGTTTTCTAAGCCCAGTCACTGGAGAATATTTGAGTGGAAGTCGCATTTCTTAATGAATTAGGCCTAGAAACTGAGGCTGCCAATATCACTATTCCTCATTATATAGCGGTGGAAGGTCCGATTGGCGTTGGTAAAACTACATTAGCCAAGCGTCTTGCTGAAACATTTAATTGCAAAACAATGCTTGAAGACGCCCATGAAAATCCGTTTTTAGAGCGCTTCTATCAAAATAAACGCGCTAATGCCCTACCCACTCAGCTGTCTTTTCTGTTCCAAAGAATTCAAAAACTTCAAGCCTTAAAGCAGGGCGAGCTCTTTCATGAGGGTCAGGTGTCAGACTTTTTAATTGAAAAGGATCCCTTATTTGCTCAAATCACTCTGGACGATGACGAATATCGCCTTTATCAAACTCTGTATGACAGGGTAATTGAAGAACTGCCACAACCCGACTTAGTGATATGCCTTCAGGCGCCCACTAGCACCCTTTTAAACCGCGTACAGCAGCGCGGCAATCCGATTGAGCGCGGTATAGACCAATCGTACCTAGAACAGCTTAATGACGCTTATACGCAGTTTTTTTACCATTACGAAGATAGCCCTCTTCTTATTGTAAATACCAGTGAAATTAATTTAGCCGAGGGCAACTCAGATTATTATAATCTTGTGAAATATATCCTTCGCGGTCATTCCGGTCGGCATTATTACAATCCGCATCCTATTCAATAATCATCCTTTCTTTAAGATGTTACAATAAAGTTTACTCACAAACCCTGCGTCTTATTTTTGAGCCATTAAATTATGAAAAATGTAACTATTGAGCGCCTAAAATCTATTAAAGCTGAGGGCAAAAAATTTGCCGTTATCACTGCCTATGATTATAGTTTTGCAAAGTTAATCGATGAGGCTGAAATTGAAGTCACATTGGTGGGTGACTCTCTAGGCAATGTGATTCAGGGTCAAGAGACTACCCTCCCTGTTACGATTGATGAAATGGCCTACCATACTGCCAATGTTAATCGCGGTATTAGCACCTCATTAATTGTAGCTGATATGCCTTTCATGTCCTACGCAACCATTCCCCAAGCCTTAGAAAATGCAGCCATTCTTATGCAGGCCGGCGCGCAAATGGTCAAACTGGAAGGTGGAGAATGGCTTGCCGAAACCGTTCATGCATTGACTGAACGAGGCATTCCAGTCTGCGGGCATCTCGGGTTAACTCCGCAATCAGTTCATAAGCTTAGTGGCTTTAAAGTTCAAGGGAAAAACACTGAGGCCGCTGATAAAATGCTTGATGAAGCTAAGCTGCTTGAAGAAGCTGGCGCCGATCTTTTAGTCGTCGAATGTATCCCATCAAGCTTGGGTGAGACACTGGCGAAAAACTTGGCTATACCGGTTATTGGAATAGGTGCAGGGCCAGCCACTGATGCTCAGGTTCTGGTGCTTCAAGATATGTTAGGAATATCAGCCAAGCCACCCAAATTTGCAAAGAATTATTTACTCAAAGAATCTAATATTCAGAACGCACTTAAAGCTTATAGAAAAGAGGTTCACAGCGGCGAATTTCCAAGCGCTGAACACGGCTTTTAAGATATTTAAATTAATTGGCTTAAGATTAATCTTTGGGTTTTACATACAGCACTAGGCTGTGACCCACTAATTGATAGCCGTTTTGCTCGGCAATTTTTTCCTGCAATTCTTCAATTTCGTGGTTATGAAACTCAATGACCTTGCCCGTTTCAGTGCATACCATATGATCATGGTGCTCGCCGCGATCAAGCTCATAGACAGCTGGCCCAGAATCAAAATTATGCCTTTCAACCAATCCTGCAGTCTCAAACTGAGTTAACACACGGTATACGGTAGCAATACCCACGTCTTCACCTGCATCACGAAGAGACTGATAAATATCTTCAGCGGTCATATGTCGCTCAGAACAGTTTTCTAAAATTTGTAAAATTCTGATACGCGGTAGTGTTACTTTTAAACCCGCTTTTTTAAGTTCCATATCTTCTGGAGACATACTTTACCCTTCTCTATGTTATCATTTAGCCATTATCTTGTGACTTGAACCTTCATGGAAGCCCAAATGCGTATTTATTCTATCTTGATCTTACTCTGTTTATCATTAATTTCTAGTTGTAGCTGGATTCAGTTTCCAAGTATTCACAAAGTCACTGTTCAACAAGGTAACATAGTCAACCAAGAAATGGTTAGCAAATTAAAAGTCGGCATGACTATGTCTCAGGTTCAATATATCTTAGGCACGCCCCTGACCACCGATACTTTTGACAATTCACGCTGGGATTATTTTTACAGCAGAGTTGACCCAAAAGGAAAAGGATCTGAGCGTCAGTTACAGCTTAGCTTTGATAACGAAGGTCTTCTTCAAAGCGTATCCGGGGATTTTCAATTAACCGATGCTGATCAAACTGCAGAATAATTAGTCGGTTTTTTGTGCCTTAGCTTCTTCTGCTCTGCGACGTCGTACTTCTTTCGGGTCAGCAATAAGGGCTCGATAAAGTTCAACCCTATCTCTGGCTTTAAGAACATAGCCCTCTGGCGCTTCCAGACCCTTAGTACCCAATACCTGAGAGAATATACCCATCTTGGTATTTTCGATATCTATATCAGGGAACAAGGCCAATATACCGGACTGCTTAACCGCTTCTAGGGCAGTGGTTCCCTCTACCACAGTCAGCTCTTTGAGCACCTGTTTTTCAGGTAACGCATAGGCTACCTCAACAATAATATTTGTCTCACCTGCTGTCATTTTTTTTCCTATTTATACACTTCATCTGCTCGCCGGCACAATGCATCTACAAGATTGTTAGCAACCCCAGAAAACATTCCAGCAGCAACGCTGCCTAGTCCTCGACGTTTAAATTCAAACTCAAGATCAAGAGACAACTTTGAAGCCGAATCCGAAAGTGCCTTAAACTGCCATAACCCCTTAAATGAACTAAAGGGTCCATCTTGCAAGCTCATTTCAATACTTAAACCCGGTACTAATTGATTTTCTGTGGTCAGATTAACCTCAATACCGGCTTTTTTTAAACACAGAGAGGCCACCATAAGTTGCTCTGTGTGCTCAATAATTTCAACTGACTGACAGCCATCCATAAATTGTGGATAGCTCGCCACATCATTCACCAAGCAGAACATCGACTCTGCTGAGTATGGAACCAATGCTGATCTGCTGACCTTTGTCACTGCCACCCCTAAAAGAATTTATCGTAAAAGCCCATTATAAAAACAGCGCCAATTGCTAGTGGGGCAAGGTAGCGCAAAGCAAAGCGCCATATTAACGCCACCTTGGGCTGAATGCCTAACATTTCTGAATCAATAATTTTCTTATCCACCACAAAGCCAACAAATAATGCGATCAATAAGCCAGAAATTGGCAGCATAATGTTGGCCGTTAAAAAATCTAGAAAATCAAAGAATGTAAAACCAAATACCTGATAACCCGACCATAGGTTAAAGGAAAAAACTGTGCCTAAACCAAGAAGCCAGACCACTACCGCAAGAATTGTATTGGCCTTAAATCGGTTCATATTTTTAGCCTCAACCAGCCACGCCACGCAGGGTTCGAGCAAAGAAATAGCTGAACTCCATGCTGCAATAGAAACCAAGATAAAAAAGATTGCGCCAATTAATAGTCCACCTGGCATAGTGCCAAATGCCACCGGTAGGCTGATAAACATTAAACCAGGGCCTGCACTGGGCTCAATTCCTTGGGTAGCAAAAACAATAGAGAAGATAATCAGTCCAGAGATAATAGCGACGGCACTATCAAAAAATGCCACCACTAGAATGGTCTTGCCAATACTCGCTTTTTGCGGCATGTAAGCACCATAGGCCATAATCGCACCCATACCAATACTGAGTGTGAAAAATGCCTGCCCCATAGCTTCAAGCACTGAACGCCAAGTGAGCTGATTAAAATTAAAATCAAAAAGGAAATTAACCGCTGCACTAAAATTTCCCTCAAACATACTAAAGATCAGTAGCCCAATCAAAATAAAGAACAGCAGTGGCATTAATGTCTCAACGGCAACTCCGAGTCCTTTTTTAACCCCACCCATAACTACGGCAACACAGAGTACTAAAAATACCGTCTGCCAAAATATCAATCTTGAGGGATCATTGAGTAAATTGGTAAATGCGGCGGCGGCTGAATTGCCGTCAACACCGCGTAAAGCACCAGACCCCATTTCAATAATGTAGCTCATTGCCCAGCCGGCTATTACGGCGTAAAAGGATAGAATCAGAACACCAGCCACAACCCCCAACCAGCCTAAATAAGCCCATCGGCGATCTGCTCCGCTTTCATCCACAATATCACTCATGGAATTAATTGGGCTTTTTCGTCCATGACGGCCCAGCATAACCTCGGCCATCATAACCGGCACACCAATAAGCAAAATACAGGCAAGATACACCAGCACAAAAGCACCACCGCCATTACTACCTGCAACATAGGGGAATTTCCACATATTCCCAAGCCCGACGGCTGAACCCGTTGCCGCCATAATAAAAGTCCAGCGACTGACCCAAGCGCCATGCATGCCTTTTTGCTGAAGTGCCATATCAACTCCTAATCATTGAGAGCTGAATTGTAAACATTTTTACAGCTCTGACCTAATATTGTAGATTTTTATTAATGACTGTATGAATAAGCATAAACGATTGAGATAAATAGTTTAATTTGTCATGACAAAATCAATGGTCAACGTATAATCCCTACCATGAGTAAAAAGAAACCTAAACAGCAATCCAACACAATTGCCCAAAACCGTAAAGTTCGACACGACTACTTTATTGAAGAGAAGTTCGAAGCCGGTCTTGCCCTGCAGGGTTGGGAAGTGAAAAGTTTGCGCGGCGGCAGTGTTAATCTGACAGATACCTATGTGTTTGTGAAAGATAACGAGGCCTGGCTAATAGGGACTAATATCACGCCGTTAAATACAGTTTCAACCCATTACGTCACCGAGCCCACAAGAACGCGTAAACTACTGTTAAATGCCCGTGAATTAAAAAGAATTGAAGATGCCATCAAACAGAAGGGGCGAACCTGTGTTTGCACCACCCTTTACTGGAAAGGTCATTTAGTAAAATGTGAAATTGCCCTAGCTAAGGGCAAGGTAGCCTATGACAAACGCATGGACTCTAAAGAGAAAGACTGGGGTCGCCAGAAACAAAGGCTGATGCGCCACGCCTAACCACCAAAAACATTCGCTAGATTTAAGCTTTGGTTTTTGGCGGCTCAAGAAGCGCAAGGTCTGGCATTATACAATTAAGTTTGGTCTCTAATAATTTCTCAATGGGCTCTAAACGGAAGGCATCGTCTTCACAGGCAAAGCTGATGGAAGTTCCTGTTTTACCAGCACGACCAGTTCTACCAATGCGATGCACATAGTCTTCAGGTTCTTCCGGCAAGGTGTAATTAATCACATGGCTGACACCGTCAACATGAATACCTCGACCTGCCACATCTGTAGCCACCATCACTTTTAATGCACCAGATTTGAATGACTCCAATGCTTTCATCCGGCGATTTTGCGGAACATCTCCTGACAGAATACCTACTTTGAAGCCCTGCTTCTGAAGCTTTTCATGCAATGTTCGACAAATATCTCTTCGATTAGCAAAAACCATCACCGAATCTACCTCATCTGATAACAAAATATTTTGCAGTAAAATTATTTTCTCCTCAGTAGTGGCAATGTAGATTTTCTGCTCAACCGTATCAGTGGCTATCTTTTCTGCATCAATCTCTACCATTACCGGCTCGAAGGTCCAAGATTGAGAAAGGCGCATAATATCGGGAGTAAATGTCGCTGAATATAAGAGTGTCTGACGGTCTTCTTTCTTGGGCGTTAGTTGCACAAGACGTCTAACCTGAGGGATAAATCCCATATCAAGCATGCGATCAGCTTCATCAATTACCAGAACCTCTACCTGATCTAGGTAAATATCTCGGTTATTAGCAAAATCTAAAAGGCGGCCCGGGGTACCCACCAAAATATCACAGTGTTTGCGCTGGAGTTTTGATAACTGCTTACCATAGTCCATACCACCGACCAAACAGTGAACCCCTAAATCAAGATGCTTTACCAAATTAGAAGCATCATCGGCAATTTGAATAGCTAGTTCTCGAGTAGGTGCCATAATCATGGCTCTAGCTTCACCTAAATAGCGCTCACCCTCCACAGGATGCTTGATTAGGTCGGCAATAATACTTAACAAAAAAGCCGCCGTTTTACCTGTACCCGTCTGCGCCTTACCTACCAGGTCGTAACCATTCAAAGTATGGGGTAATGAAGCAGCCTGAATGGGCGTGCAGTATTCAAAACCAATGTTTTGAATACCCTGCATAAGCTCTGCGGGTAAATCAAAATCATGAAATCGAGACTTTCCCTCTTGCGGGGCCACAACAAACTGAGAAATATCCCACTTTGGCGATTTTCGACGATTAGATTTTGATGGGCTTCGGTTTTTGCCAGCCTGAGTTTGCGCAGGTTTTTTTTGCGACGGCTGGTCTTTGGGTTGTTCAGAGTTTTTAGTCAAGTTAATAGATACTTTGTTTGTTTTTTATACTGGCGAAAAGCCTAAATGCATTTGCCACGATGGTCAATTTGCGGCAAGTGTAGCAGAAATGCACCTAAACCGCTTAAAAATTAACCAACCCTGCCCTGTCTGTTCTTTTCGATCATATTTTTCTAGCCTTCGACCCAACGAAACAGTCACAGTTGAATTTATGCCCATTGCCCAAGGGTTACACGATCTATCTGATTATAATCTTTGTGGGTTACGACTTCTTGAAAGCCAGCCTCGATCATAAGGCGCACAACAGCAGGCCCCTGGTCAAAACCATGCTCAAGCAGTAACCAGCCATCGGATTTTAAGTACAAAGGGCTTTGAGCAATAATTTTTTTCAAATCATCCAAACCATCAACACCAGAAACTAATGCACTATTGGGCTCATAACGAACATCGCCCTGCTGGAGATGAGGATCATTTACAGAAATATAGGGAGGATTACTAACAATCAAATCAAATTGATTGTCTGTTAACTGCAACGAGTCAAACCAGTCACTTTGAAAAATATTAACATTGGAAAGTCCTAGAGTTTGGCAATTTTTATTAGCCAAACTAACAGCGCCAACCTGATAATCTACAGCGATAAAATTCATATCGGGTCGCTCAGTCGCCAAGGCTAGGGCAACGGCACCAGTACCGGTACCTAAGTCCAATCCATGGCTTTTTTTGGGCAACCTTAAATTTAATGCAAGCTCAACTAACAACTCAGTTTCGGGTCGCGGTATCAGGGTATCCTGTGAAACTTGCAAATCCATCGACCAGAATCCACGAGAACCTACAAGATAAGCAATGGGCTGACCCTGAATTCTATGCTCAAGCAAAGCACAAAACTTAGCCTCTAAAGACTTTGAAACTGGTTTTTCCGGCCAGGTTCGCAGCCAAGTTCGGTCAACATCCAATACGTAACAAAGTAATAACTCGCAATCCAGCTGCGCTGAATCACTGGTGGATTGCAGCTGATCTGAATATTTTAGAAGATCGGAAACATTAGCCATAATGATGGCTGTTAGTCGGCAAGACTGGCAAGCTGTTCAGCTTGGAATTCATTAATCAAAGGCTGGACAATTTCGCCCAAACTCCCCTCCATGACCTCACCTAACTTGTATAGCGTCAGATTGATTCTATGATCTGTGACTCGCCCCTGTGGAAAATTATAGGTACGAATACGTTCAGAGCGATCGCCGCTTCCGACTAAATTTTTGCGTTGCTCAGACTGCTCTTGAGCCGCCGCATCAGATTGCGCATTATTTAAACGCGCCTGAAGCACTGACATTGCCTTGGCGCGATTTTTATGCTGTGAACGCTCATCCTGACATTCCACAACAATACCCGAAGGCAGGTGCGTCAAGCGAATAGCAGAATCGGTTTTATTGACGTGCTGTCCACCCGACCCCGAGGCACGAAATGTGTCCACACGCAAATCGCCTTTATTAATCTCGATCGCATCCTGCTCGTCCGCCTCGGGCATAACCGCTACCGTACAGGCTGAGGTATGAATTCGACCCTGAGATTCAGTTTCAGGCACCCGCTGAACACGATGCGCACCAGATTCAAACTTGAGTAGCGAATAAACGCCTTTGCCAACGATTCTAGTAATAATTTCCTTATAGCCACCATGGTCACCTTCACTTTCACTGATGACCTCAACCTTCCAGCGCTTACCTTCCGCAAAGCGACTGTACATTCTAAATAGATCACCTGAAAAGATAGCCGCTTCATCACCCCCAGTACCCGCACGAATTTCGAGAAATACATTCTTCTCATCATTGGGATCCTTGGGAAGCAGTAATCGCTCAAGACTGAGCTCCAAAGGGCCTCTTTGTGTCTCGGCCTCCGCGAGCTCATCCTGTGCCATAGCTCGCATATCGGGATCTGAGTCTTTAAGTAAAAGTTTGGCTTCTTGAAGATTATTAATCACATCACGATAGTCTAGGTAGGCCTTAACCACCGGCTCTAACTCAGCATATTCTTTTGACAAATCTCTAAACCTATTTTGGTCTGCAATTGTCTCTGAATCACTTAATAATGCAGCGACCTCTTGGTAGCGGTCATCAAGGTTATCCAGTTTGGCTAAAATAGAGGCTTTCATATAATTATTTTCACTTGTTTCTCAATTATTTAATTAAAGCGCTTGCAACACCGCTTCGTGCATCGAAGAGGGTAAGGCATTCTTGGCGACCTGCACACTTTGGTATCCCATCTCTCGGGCTAATTGCGCAATTCTATCACTGGGAACTACCAGGGGTATATGCTTATCCGCAGGCACGCCCATCGCTTGTAACAACTCACCACTATGGACAACTACACAGCTGGCCTGTGGTGCAAAATTTTGCGCTTCGATAAGATATTTAGAATCAATATTACGCTGGTATAACTCAGCATAGGTTACCTGAGCGCCACGCCTTACCAATTCATCACCCAATGTCTGCCTGCCACTGCCGCCGCGCAAAATAAGCACTGACTGGGCTGTTAAATCTTGTAACTGCGCAAGCTCTTGCAGTAAACCTTCGGTGTTAGGTTGACGCTGCGGGTAACCCACGGGGTAATTATAGGCCGAGAAAACATCAGCAGTCTGCTGACCCACCGCGAGAAACTCTGTATTTTTCGGTATCTCAGGCCAACGCTGAGCAATCATTGGCAATCCAATTTCCGCGGCATTAGCGCTAATAAAAATTACCTGATCAAATCGATCTAACTCATCGATACAAGCGGTTGCTCGAGCAAAATCATCACTGTCTACCGCTACAGGATCGATACTCATAATGGGTATGTAATTAAAAGGAATCCCAGCCTGATCCAGCAACTTGAGGAATGCATCCTCCTCACGCAATGGCCTGACCACTAACACCGACTTATTAGGCATTACTGATTCCCTAGTACTTCGCTAAGTATTTCACCGGCTCCCATCTCGAGCAGCTGGTCTGCCAAGGCTTCACCCAATTGTTGCGCTTTAGCCACAGGGCCAGATAGCTGGGACTGTAAAATCTTCTGGCCATCAACACTACCCACCAGACCTCTAACACCTATCGACTGACGGTCAGATGAAAGTTCTGCAAAACAGGCAATTGGCACCTGACAGCCCCCCTGTAATCGACGATTTAGTGCGCGCTCAGCTATCACACAGCTCGCTGTATCCAGGTGATGTAAAGGACTTAAAAGCGCTAAAATAGCTTCATCATTAGATCGGCACTCAATACCCACAGCCCCTTGCCCACCCGCAGGGAGGCAGAGCTCAGTATTCAGTCTGGAAGCGATTCTATGGCTCATATCCAAACGAATTAATCCCGCACTAGCAAGAATCAACGCGTCATATTCCCCATTATCCAGTTTATCTAATCGGGTATTAACATTGCCGCGCAAATCTTTAATTTGTAAATTTGGAAACTGCGCACGAATTTGAGTTTGGCGGCGCAAGCTAGAAGAGCCAACAACCGCATTATCGGGTAACTGAGAAAGATCGGTATAGTTATTTGATACGAAGGCATCCGTGGGATCCTCTCGCTCACAGATGACCTGCAAGCCCAACCCCTCAGGAAATTCCATGGGCACATCTTTCATTGAATGCACGGCAATGTCTGCCCTGCCCTCCAACATTGCCAGCTCAAGCTCTTTAACAAATAACCCTTTTCCACCGACCTTAGCCAAAGGAGCATCCAATAGTTTGTCTCCACGGGTACTCATTGCCACCAACTCAACCTGCAATTGAGGATGATAATGAAGCAATTCGGCCTTAACATATTCAGCCTGCCATAAAGCTAAGGGGCTTTTTCTTGTGGCTATACGAATTTTATTGGTCACGGCTTTAACCTAATTTAACGTCTAGGCTGTCATTATCATCAATTTCAGCCAATTTGTCAGAGTAAACCTTTTAAAACCAGCGGTTTATTAAAAAAAACCCATGGATCTGGGCTAACTTCTAGCCCCCAAGCATCAGGATTAGCTATAATCGCTTCAAATTACATCTTTTGGGCAAAAAACTCGATGAGTAAATCTGATAAGAAAAACAGTGATAAGCGCGATAATTCAGCGACTAATGCCTCTTGGGGCGGGCGCTTTAACGAGCCAGTAGATACTTTCGTAGCACGTTTTACTGCATCCGTTGATTTTGATCAACGTCTAGCCCAGCAAGATATTCAAGGCTCTGTTGCCCATGCCAAGATGCTGACCAAAGTAGGTGTTCTTACGACTGATGAGCTCACACAAATTATTGATGGCCTTGAACAAATTGGCGAAGAGATTAATCAGGGCCAATTCGTCTGGTCACAGATTCTTGAAGATGTTCATATGAATATTGAAGCGGCGCTCACTGAACGCATCGGTATTGTGGGCAAAAAATTGCATACCGGCCGTTCCAGAAATGACCAGGTTGCTACTGATATTCGTCTTTGGCTGCGCGATCAAATTGATACTATCAAGCCACAGATCAGCCAACTACAGAAGAATATTATTGAACTGGCCAGTACTGAGGCATCGACAATTATGCCTGGCTTCACCCATTTGCAAACTGCTCAGCCAGTGACCTTTGGGCACCATCTTTTAGCCTGGAACGAAATGATTCAGCGCGACTATGAGCGACTTTGCGATTGCCGTAAACGACTCAATCAAAGTCCATTGGGCTCGGCAGCACTTGCAGGCACCAGCTATCCTATTGATAGACTGTTTACCGCCAATGAGCTGGGCTTTACTAAACCCTCAGAAAACTCCTTGGACTCTGTCAGTGATCGTGATTTTGCTATTGAGTTTTGTGCATTTGCCAGTCTTTTAATGACACATTTTTCACGTATTTCTGAGGAATTAATTCTTTGGGCCTCGGCACAGTTTCAGTTTATTGATCTTCCTGATCGCTTTTGCACGGGTTCTTCGATTATGCCGCAAAAGAAAAATCCCGATGTCCCAGAATTGGTCAGAGGTAAAACCGGCAGAGTTACCGGACAGCTTATTTCTTTACTGACCCTTATGAAGTCACAACCTTTGGCTTACAACAAGGATAATCAAGAAGATAAGGAACCCCTATTTGATACCGTGGACACTATACAAGACTGTCTTCGCGCTTTTGGCGATATGATTCCCGCTATTCAGGCTAATCGTGATTCTATGTATGAAGCCGCGCGCAGAGGGTTCTCCACAGCGACCGACTTGGCAGACTATTTGGTCTGTAAGGGAACTCCTTTCAGAGACTCTCACGAAGTAGTCGGCAATGCAGTTGCCTATGGTATCGAAAACAACAAAGATTTATCTGAGATGAGCCTCGAAGAACTGCAAAGCTTCTCAGATCTTATCGATCATGACGTCTTTGAAGTTCTTACCTTAGAAGGATCAGTGGCCGCCAGAAACCACCAGGGTGGAACAGCGCCAGAACAGGTTAAAGCTGCAGCCAAACGCGCATTAGCGTTAGTTAAAAGTCGAAGTTAACCTGCTCACCGGATTGCGCAAGGCAGGCAGCGGCCAGCATCTCTATCAAAGGCTCGCCGCTAACAGTATTGCGCCAGATAGCCTCGGTGGATTCAGCATCTAATTTAAAGTGAAAGCCACCTGACTTTGCAGCCAACCAAACCTCACCTAGTGCTGGCTGGCGCGATAAAATGATTTGCGAGCCGTTAGCTTCACAGGTAATGGTCAACATACCGGCAGTATTTTCGTAATCTATATCCGCACCGCTATCATCAATACTTTCTTCAATTGAAAACATGAGCTCGTCGACGATTTGGTTAAACTGGGCTTCAGTCATAGTTAAAAATACCTGTCAGCAAATGCTGTGCATAATTGTTTGAGTGTGGTTGGTTACTACCGCTATACTACTGCTTTTTCCATGGAAACAGAACATGCATCAACGATTCCCTATGCTTCTTTGCCTTTTACTAGTCTGCGGCCTCATTAGCTGCGGTAATACGGGTGACTTATACTTACCGGATGAAACAGCATCCTCACAAAATGCGGAGTCTAAATAAGCATGCATAGCTCAGTTAAAACGGTTGGCAACCAACGAATAATGGAACAGGTGCCGTTAAAAACCATCGTCGAACAACAGGGCTCGCCCTGTTATGCCTACAGCAAAGCAGCTATTAGTGAGAACTTTCTTAACTATCAGCGCGCCTTAGCTTCTCGCGACCATCTTATCTGCTATGCCGTGAAATCTAACTCTAATATTGCAGTGTTACAGACTCTTGCCAAGCTGGGCGCGGGCTTTGATATTGTTTCTGCTGGCGAATTAGAGCGTGTATTAATGGCCGGCGGCGACCCAGCCAAGGTTGTTTATTCTGGTGTGGCAAAAACAGCCGATGAAATGCGTCGTGCATTGGAAGTGGGTATTCACTGTTTTAATGTTGAATCTGAATCTGAACTTAGGCTATTAAATAAGACTGCTGCTGAAGTTAACAAGATCGCTCCAGTCTCATTGAGAGTCAATCCAGATGTAGATGCAAAAACTCACCCCTATATTTCTACCGGCCTTAAAGAAAATAAATTTGGCATCGACATCAGTCGAGCCTTTGATGTCTATCAACAGGCGGCACAGATGGAGAGTATCGCTGTGGTAGGTGTCGACTGCCATATTGGCTCACAGCTTACCGATATCACGCCGTTTATAGATGCCATGAAACACCTTTTAGTTCTGGTAGATCGCCTTGCTGATGCGGGCATAAAACTCCATCACCTCGATATTGGTGGTGGTCTAGGTGTGTGCTACCAAAACGAAGTAGTGCCCTCTCTAGAGAGCTACATGGATGCTCTAGCCCCCTTGCTAGAAGGCCGCACTGAAACACTGATTATGGAGCCGGGCCGTTCTATTACTGCCAATGCAGGTATCCTATTAATGCAGGTGCAGGTGATTAAGAAGAATGGCGATAAAAACTTTGCCGTCGTAGATGCCGCTATGAATGATATGCTGCGACCAGCCCTGTATGACGCCTGGATGGATATCAATACAGTGGATACAGAATCTGAGCACAGTGCAATTTATGACGTTGTTGGCCCGGTATGCGAAACTGGCGACTTTTTAGCCAAAGACAGAGCATTATCAATATCTGAGGGTGATTATCTGTATCTTTCATCTGCAGGCGCCTACGGCTTCACCATGAGCTCTAATTACAATAGCCGCCCGAGAGTCGCTGAAGTGATGATCGACAATGAAAAAATTCATCTAGTGCGAGCAAGAGAAACCCTAGAGGATCTTGTTCGCGGTGAACAGTTGATAGAAGAATCCTAATGGAGCGTCGCAGAATGCAGACAAGATTTACCAAAATGCATGGTTTAGGCAATGATTTTGTGGTGCTCGATGCTGTTCGTCAAAGTATCAGACTGACGACAGAAACCATTAAGCGTATAGCTGACCGTAATTTGGGCATTGGCTGTGATCAGGTGCTAGTTATTGAGCCGCCTACAGATAAAAATATCGATTTTAACTACCGCATATTTAATTGCGATGGCTCCGAAGTGGAGCAATGCGGCAATGGCGCTCGATGCATTGGACGATACATTGCTGATCAGCAGCTTTCTGGTAACAAAACTGTACGCATACAGACCAAAAACCGTGTTATGGAAATACATTCTAATTCCAAAAATATGGTCACGGCTAACATGGGCGCACCCAGTTTTATCCCTGCAGATATACCCTTACTATCTGACCAGCAGAACGACCTGTACAACATTGATATCAACAACAACAGCCTGCAGATTGCCGCTCTATCCGTTGGCAATCCCCATGCAGTTCTTCAGGTTGAAAATATAGATCATGCAGACGTAAGAACCATCGGCTCACTTATTCAGGCGCATGAAATTTTCCCAGAAAGTGTCAATGTAGGCTTTATGCAGATAATTGACCGTCAAAATATTGCGCTGCGTGTTTACGAGCGCGGTGTAGGTGAAACTCAGGCCTGTGGCTCTGGTGCCTGTGCAGCTGCAGTAGCCGCTATTCAGCAGGGTTTGGTGGACAATACTATTGAGATTCAATTGCTGGGCGGCAAGCTGACCATTGAGTGGCAGGGAGAAGACCAGCCTATTCTTATGACCGGTCCTGCAGAAACTGTTTTTCACGGAAAGATTAAACTATGACAACGAAAAAAGCGCAGGCAAAAGAATTGCAATCAGTGCGTGATTATTTAACTGCGCACCCGAATTTTTTTGAAGAAAATCCCGATACCCTAGAGGCTATTAACGTCTCTCACGATAGTGGCAAAGCTATTTCACTGGTTGAACGCCAAATCACTATCATGCGCGATAAAAATAAAGCCCTAAGCGCACAGGTAGAACAGTTGATTGAGACAGCAAAAAATAACGACCAATTGCTGGCAAAAACCAATCAACTAGTACTCAAACTTATACAGGCTGAAGACCTTAACAGCTTGATAGAGGCCCTAGATACTAGCCTTAAAAACGACTTCAATACTGAGTTTTACAGCCTAACCCTAATAGATAAGGGCGTATTCACATCAAAAAATTCGGCTAATATGATCTCAGAAGAAGACGCAAAATCAAAAATAAGCAGCCTATTAAATGCGCAAAAAGCGGTTAGCGGGGTTCTGCGAGAAGAACAAATTAAACTTCTCTTCAAGCAGCCTGCCACGAGTATAGCCTCGGTGATAGCACTGCCACTAAACTCAACGGAACCCCTTGGTGTACTCGCTCTTGGTAGTAGCGATGCCGATTTTTATACCCATGATATAGGCACCGTATTTATTGACTATATCGGCGCCTTACTCAATGAGCTCATTCCCAGCCATCTCAGCGCTTAACGCCGAGATTTTCGCTTACGTTTAGCACCCGCCTTATTCGCATTACCGTCGGGCTTGCGTCGACTCTTAGGTGATTTCTTAGCTCTATTTTTTTTCGGCCAATCATCAACCTGTTTTTTAGTCGGTTTTGCTTTTGGGTTTTGGGTTTCCTTTGAGCCTGTGTCGATAAGCTCAAAATCAATCTTTCTTTCTTCTAAATTAACGCGAACCACCTGAACGCGAACCTTTTGGCCTAAGCGAAAGACTCTACCGGTTCTCTCACCAACCATACGATGCTGTGTCGCTTCATGATGATAATAATCCTTTGGTAGGCCAGTCACATGAATCAGTCCCTCAACCATCAATTCATCCAGCATAACAAACAAGCCAAACCCAGTTACCGCACTGACTACCCCGGTATACTGCTCAGACACATGGTCCATAAGAAATTCGCATTTGAGCCAATTAACCACATCTCTAGTAGCCTCATCTGCACGACGCTCGGTTACCGAAAGATGCTGACCCACCTCTTCAAGAGAACCTAACTCATAGGGATAGTAAACCTGCCTGTCATCCGCTGAAGAATGATCGGGGCGACGAATATGTGGCGATTTTTTACCACTTTTTATCAGACTGCGAATAGCACGATGGACTAACAGATCTGAATATCTTCGAATAGGTGAGGTGAAGTGCGTATAGGCATCAAATGCTAAACCAAAGTGACCTAAGTTTTCACATTGGTACACTGCTTGGCTCATAGACCTTAATAAGACAGACTGAATAATCTGTGCATCATCGCGATGTTTAACGCCGTTTAGTACCTGCCTATAATGCATTGGCAGCGGATCATCGCCACCCCCTAAACCTATACCTAATTCACCTAAAAAGTCGCGAACAGATATTAATCGCTCTTCGCTAGGGCCCTCATGGACACGGTATAGGGCGGGTAATTTCGACTTTTGTAAAAATTCTGCGGCACAGAGATTAGCACACAGCATACACTCTTCAATTAAGCGATGAGCATCCGTTCTATCAACAGGAATAATTTGGCTAATTTTGCGCTTACTATCAAACAGAATGCGGGTTTCTTGGGTATCGAAATCAATAGCCCCACGCTGACTGCGACGTTTTTGTAACTGCTGCGCAAGCCCCTGTAAAGCATCAACCTGAGGTAATATGGCTGAAAATTGCTGCCTAACGGCAGATTCTTCCTGTTGGTTTTGCTCAGAAACTATTTGTGCAACCTGAGTGTATGTCATGCGAGCATGAGAATGCATCACTGCTTCGTAAAACTGATAACCCTCAATAAGCCCTTTGTCACTAATCTGCATTTCACAGACCATGCAGAACCGGTCCTCAGATGGATTTAGAGAACATAAGCCATTAGATAGCTTTTCCGGTAGCATAGGGACAACATGATTTGGAAAGTACACAGAATTACCGCGCGAAAAAGCTTCTTTATCCAGTGCCGATCCCACATTAACGTAATGGGACACATCGGCAATAGCAACAATTAACTGCCAACCTCCGCCCTCTAGGGGCTGACAGAAAACCGCATCATCAAAGTCTCTGGCATCTTCACCATCAATGGTAATAAGTGGAACCGATCTTAGGTCAATTCTATTGTCACAATGAGTAATTTCGGACGGAATTTCATCGGATTCAGCAACCAGCTCATCCGGCCACTGATGGGGAATACCGTAGTTACGGATCGCCATATCAATTTCAATACCTGGATCCAAATGTTCACCCAATACCTCAGACACAAAGCCAACCGGCAAATTATTTCGCGTGGGCGGTTCTAAGATCTCTACAACAACGATCTGGCCAGGCTCAGCAGCACAGGGCCGCTCGCCGGTAATTAAAATATCTTGGCTGATTCTAGGATTATCTGGCCGCACAAAATTAATTCCGCTTTCACGAAAATAACGACCCACAAGTTGTTGTGTCGAGCGCTCTACAACATCGACCAAAGAGCCTTCGGGACGGCCTCGACGATCCCAACCTGCAATTCGAACGAGAACAATATCGCCATCAAAAACTCGGCGCATCTGAGCACTAGACAGATAAATATCATCACCCTCACCGCTTAGCGGCGTGACAAAGCCATAACCCTCAGCGTGACCTATCACGCGACCTTTAACCAAATTCAGTTTACCTAGAGTGCCATATCCGCCACGGCGATTGCGTGCTAGCTGGCCATCTCTCTCCATCGCATTGAGTCGACGGCGCATGGCTTCAACCTGATCAGCATCAGAAAGTTCTAAAGCCTTACAGACAGCCTCATGGGTCAATGGGCCAATACTCTGCTCCAAAAAATCTAGAATAAATTCTCGACTCGGAATAGGATTTTCATATTTAGATGCTTCTCGATCGGCAAAGGCATCCTTGTTGGACTTGGTTTTTTTCATATTCATCCAAATTAAATTTTTTATAGTCTATGACGGATACGGCTTTGAGAGAAGAACTTCTTGTAAATTTTATACAAAGTTTATTTTTGATAAAAAAAACCTCGCGGGAGCGAGGTTTAAAGAGGGAGTAAATAACAAGATCAACCTGTACCATCTATGGTACATAGCAACTACCCTGTTGCCATATGATGACTACCATGAAACAACAGCCCCGACATCCATCGAACAAATTTTTTGACCGAAAAGATGAAACTGCAGAGACTTAACAATGGTGTTGGGGATTGTGCTTGCTAACCAATGTAAATCCATTTAAAGCTTCCTACTGGGACAGTTGATCCTGTACTAGTAAATTTAGATCATAATCAGCCAAATTAATATTACACTGATGCGTTAATACGGATGTACTAATCCTTCTGTACTGGATTCATTGAACAGGTTCAGTGGATTTAAATTTAGCCGACGTTTCCATATATTGACGTATTCGGTTAATTATCTCGAAGCTTTTACTATTGGTGCTCGCTGCATCAATCTCTGAACCCCTTAGCTCAACCACTAAGTCGCGAATTTCAGATATACCATACAACCCACAAAACCCCATCAAATCATGAAGTAACGAATTTATTGCAGCCTGGTCGCGGTCTCGAAAACTCGCTTCAAGACTATCTAGATTCCTTTCGATTTCTTTTTTTAAATCAGCAATCGGGATCACTGAAGACAGCATCCCCTCCCCTGAGAACTGAGTTTGCTCAGATTTTGGCTTCAAAACCTCTAAAACTGTATTCATTAGTTTGATTTCATCAATGGGTTTTTGCTGAACACTTTTTGCACCCGCATCCATTAATTGACGCTTTACTGAATCCGTAATATCCGCAGTTAAACCTATTATGGGTGGGCTACCTACATTCTTTGCCAAATTTTTAGTCGCTTCCATGCCGTCAACAATTGGCATATGAAGGTCCATAAGTATCACATCAAAAATATCAGCCGCTGACATATTAATAGCCTCTTGACCATTATTAGCCACCTTACAAACTGCACCATGATGCTCTAAAAGTTTGACTAATAACTGCTGATTAAACTCATTATCTTCAGCAACCAAAATACTGACACCAGATAACATATCTCCCGCTAACTGCTGATTAATATCTTCAATCTGCTTTGCCGCAATAGCATTTTCGTTGTGAGTAAACTCGCAGGTAAAGGCAACCGTTGTTCCCTGACCGACTTCGCTATCAATATTGATGTCGCCTCCCATAGCAACCACTAGACGCTTAGCGATTGATAGCCCCAAACCACTGCCACCATAGCGACGGTTAATCGAAGTATCCTCCTGAATAAACGGATCAAAAAGGCTAGGGATTTTTGGCTTAGCAATGCCCTTACCCGTATCCGTAATAACAAACTTTAAGACCACTTTATCCTGATTACTCTGTTGGATAGTTATCGCTAGGCCTATTGATCCAGATTCAGTAAACTTAATCGCATTATTGAGTACATTACTAATAACTTGAGCCAACCGAACTGGGTCGCCAAACAGATAAACAGGTACAGTGTTATCCAGATCTATATTTAAGCTAAGATTTTTATTGCTTGCCTCTCGAGTAAATAAAGCGTTCAAATCCTCCACTAACTTATCAAGCTCAAAGGCGACAATATTCAAGGTAAAGCCACTTCGCTCTGCCCGAGAAAAATCCAACACATCGTCAATCATGGTTAGAAGAACCGTTGAGCATCGCTGAATCACTCTTAGCTGCTCATTACGATTCAGTTCCTCTCCTTCATCGTGCAGCATTTTAGAGAACCCAAGAACCGCTGTTAGAGGCGTTCTGAGTTCATGACTCATTCTGGCTAAAAATTGATCCTTAGTTCGCATCGCTTTCTCAAGATCGGTCAACGTTTTCTTGAGCTCTTGAGTAGCTCGATCAATTTCACTTTGCATCAATTGATTGGATTCACGCACGCTATCCGCCAAACTGTTGATACCTCGCGCCAATTTGGCTAACTCAGAAATTCCCGTTTCATTGGCCACCGGATTTAAATCCCCAGCCTCCATTTTCCCAACAACATCTTTAAGTGTTTCCAGCGGCTCCGAAACGGTTCGGCTGATGCGAATAGACAGCCAGAAAGCTAACAATAAACTTAATAAAACCACCGTTGCCGCGGTTAGGATAAAACTCCGTTCTTTTTGACGAAGAATTTTGTCACTCAGGGAAACAAGTACCCAACCGATTTTTTCAGGCTCATATTCAACCTCCTCTTCAAAATCCATTATAGGTGAGCGCTCAGAGATTATTTCTGAATAAAAATACCAATAACCCCCCATTTCGAAGGGTACGCTAATATCAACATTTGCAGGTATTTCCCCGTTAGATGGGCCGATACTGCCAATTTTTATTTGTTCATTATCTTTGTAACTGTAAAAAACGACACCCTCAACTGAAGGCGTCTCTAAGGTTGCATAACTTAGTGCATCCAGTCTTTTTCGATCACCGGCATAGAGTGCAAATGCTGTGTTTTGAGACACCTGTCGGACTGCAATATGGCCCGTATCATGAAGATTACTGAGCATTTCAGCACGCTGGTTAGATATAAAATAAAATGCCATTAAGACACTCAGAAGCGCCAATGGTAAAAGCCCTGTAACAATTAATCGGCTTGAGATACTGTTATGATCAAAAGGGAACTTCATAACTCACATTGACCGGCTTCAATTGCAAGCTCATCAGGTATGGTTAAATTCAAATACCAGGCTACATTAGTATTAAATTTTACCGTACAGAATTTTGGTTGGTGCACAGCATGAGTATAGTCTTTGTGGAACACAGAACTCAAAAGCTCTAGAGTCTGTTTTGCAACACCCTCGGCAGAAGAATAAACAGAGGCAAGAGCCCCCGCATCAACAAAATTTGATGAATAACCAATAACAGGAACTCGGTATCTATAACTCAACTGTAAAATCCATTTCGCAGTGGTGACATTAATAAGATGACTGTCGGCAACAGGTATAAATACATCACTTTGTTTAATTATTGGATCAAGCTGACGTATTGGGTTCTTACCAGCATCAATAACTAATGTTTGCGGCTTCATCTTTCTATCTATAATAGAATTATTATAGGTTGTAATTTTTTCTTTTGTTGCCGAACCTAACATAACTCCCACGCGACTAACTTTTGGCAATAACTTTTTGGCCAACGCAATTTTTCGTTCAAAAGGCTGATCCAAGAGTATGGGACTTATACCTGCAGCTAGCGCAACGGCTTCAGTGCCAAAATACTGCTTAGCTAAACTATCAAATGAACTTTCGGTTATTAAGGTTACTATATGTGGTTTTTTAGACTTATTCTTAAACACAGCTTCAGCGGCACTGGTGCCAAGGCTGATAACAATATCGGTTTTATCGAGCATGATTTCTAATTTATTTTGCTCTTCTTTTAAAACAATGGCGTATTGATTATTTTTAGCCCATTCCGTAATAATCAGATCAACAACATGGGTATAGCTAGCACTATCTTTACTCAGTACAAATAAAGCGTGAGTTTGGCTAACCTTTCCATTGGAAGCACTAGCGGCATTAGCAGACAAAAACAAAAAACACATAAGCACACACAAGCAAGATAGGTTGAAAATTCTACCTACCTTATTGATAATTATTCTTATATGAATAAATTTATGCATTAACTGTTATTACCTTTATAAATTTCATCTTACTAATTACGCTTTAGTTAGATCCGAGCTTAAATCCAAGTACATAGAGACTTTCGAACTTATTAAATGAAAAATGCTCTTGATAGTCATCGCCAACATTTTGTGCGGTTAAGGATAACTCCATCCAATTACTTTGGCTAAACCAGCGTTTAGACGCTTTAAAATCAAATCGCGAATGACTTGGCAAGCTAACTGCACCCGGTTTTGGCTTGTAACCTTCCTTATAATGATAGGAGCCACTGAGTTTAAGCCCCCCAGACATTTCATAGCTAACCAGAAGATTAGCCATATTCTCTGGCACCGTTTTATCTAGATCTAGAATATGATCATTCTCAGAAGCGGCATCGTCATGCTTATCATAGCCATACCAGCTATCGCCTTCAGCCACTAAATAGCTATGATTAAGGCTCAGCAATAATTGATTTGTGGGTCTATACTGGAGTTGCCACTCGATGCCCTTCAATTTGACGTTCTCAGTGTTATCAATGATATTTACACTATCCTGAAGAGGACCGCTTGAGGGTCCTCTTCGCTCGCCAATAAGGCTTGTAAGCTCCTCATCGAATATTCGTATATCAAGGGATAAGTTTTTATCCTGAAATAAACCCAGATAACCTATTTCGCGACTAACCTGCTTCTCATTGGCAATATCATCATCCGAGAAAACACGAGTATAAAGAGTAATTTCATCACCCTGATTATCGTAGGTGTAGATCGAATTTTGGTTTACTTCTAATAGCGTTGGATCTCGATAACTTTTACTGCCGGCTAATCGAAATATATGTTTTTTGGAAAGTTGATAATTAGCAGCGGCGCGATAGGAATTGGTATTATCTTTATTTCTTATTTTTTCAAGGGCATTACCCAGATTTATTGTCAGTGCATCCGAGGCAGTCCACTCCAAATTGGCGTTCAAACGATTACTGACCTGACTGACCCGACCCGGACCACCCAGAAACAATTCAGTTTCAAAGCTATCATGACGGCTACCTAAAGCGAGGCTCATACGCAAATCATCAATACTATAAATATTCGATCTTAACTCAGCATCCCAGCGATCAGAGAAATGAGCATAGGTTGGCTGAGCGATGATTTGGTTTGATCCGTTTGCTAATACTTGCTGAATCTCTGATGGCAGAACAAGATCACCGCCCATAAGCTGATGCAGTGACTTACCATCTTCATTGGCACCATAAAGATAAAGTGTTGTTGCAACATCATAAGAATCGTCATTATCCACAAAATCAATTTCATTATGGTAAAGCACTAACTCAACATCACTCCACTCATTGGCTATGCGCTTCCAATTGAAATGTTGATATTTATTTTTCCAGTGACGCTTTTTATAGTCACTGGGGCCAATGGTAGTTTTGGTATCACCTGTGCCTAATTGAAAATTAATACTGTCAGTTACCGTAGGTGTCCATAAACCTTGATATCTCACAGTAAATGTATCAGCCGAGTCAGAAATATCCTTTCCATCAAAATCTTCGAAACCCTGACTATCGCTAGCTTTTAAGGTGAAATTCGTCGCTAACTGGTCATATTGAGAAGAATGTGAAATTGCTCGACTCTTGATTCCCTGATTACCATGTTGAACACTGAATTTAGTCCCTGCATCCGCCAATGGAGAGCGCGTCACTATATTAAAAGATGCAATAAACGCATTGCTACCATCGGCCGCGGTATTAGAGCCTCGAACCACTTCAATGTATTCAATATCATCAATATCAACACCTATGGTATTCCACTCTACCGATGACAAAAGTGGCTCATAAACAGAGCGCCCATCAATTTTCACCTCTAATCGACGCGAATAATCGCCACCGGGAACATGATAGGTTACTCCGGGCTTGTTGCCATGAATATAATAAACTTGGAAGCCAGGCACTAAACGAAATAAATCCACCAGGTTAAGGGCTGTTGACGCCTCTATGGTTCGTCTATCAATGATAGTGACAGCGGCTGGAACCTGACTTAATGATTGCTTAAGATGAGTTACGCCGGTAACCGAGTCAATCTCAGCAAATATGTCTTCTTCAGTCAGAAGCCCCTGCGCAGAAAAAACCTGAGTCGAAGCGGACAGCGCTACCATCAAAAATGGTAGCCTTAGTGAATTACCCTTCATGCATTACTTCCTCTGTTACTTTCTTATAAGGCAACGTAAAAAGTTGCTTATATATTATTATTGTTTACTGAAAATATTCGGCTAAACACCCGCCTCAATATCCACTGACTCTGCCAGACCTAATTTTTGGCCCAAAATTCCTGCCTGTGTTCGATTACTTAATCCTAAAGATTTGAGCATAGCGCTTACATGCACCTTAACCGTATTTTCGGAAAGCTCTAATTCGCGGGCAATTTGTTTATTTGAATGGCCGCGACTTATACAGCTCAAAATATCAAACTGCCTATCAGTAATTAACTCGGCAATAATTTCTACATTGACGCCAGAGTCTACCTCATCAAAAACACGAGCCACCTCAGCTACAGACTCAATAAGATATTTCGGCACATAACGCTCACCCTCTAATGCCTTGGCAATCGCCTCAATTAGGGCCTCTTTGGGGGCAGACTTGGTAACAAAGCCAGTAACACCCAATTCAAAACACTTTCTAATATGGGTTGAATTTTCAGAGGCTGAAAGCACGATAATAGGCAGGCTAGGGTATCGCTCATGAAGCAAACCAATCAATCCAAACCCACCATAACCCCCTGGCATAAATAGATCTAAGATAATTATATCAATATCTTCTTTGCCAAGAATTGATAGAACCTCTTCACCTCTTTCGGTGGTAGTAACCTGAATATCATCCAATGTATCAAGCAGGGTCGCTTTTAGCCCTGCACAAACAAAAGCGTGGTCGTCAACAATAAGAATATGCATCAGTTCTTTTCACCCACGCCAGAAATAAAATTAATTAACTTTAATGCGCAAAAGCAATTTTTTATGCGTTCCGCACCCTTTTTATTTATATGAGTATAAAACATCCTTTTCCCCTCGTCATTAACTCATCGATAAATGGCAGACATTACCAAGATTACTTAAAGATAGGCCTACCTCGCCCTACTACAATGAGTTAAGCATAGACTCTAACGGCGGTATTTTCTGAGGAAATTACTGAAAGGAAGGAGGAAAAAAGATTAAAAAAAAGGCGACCTATAAGGTCGCCTTTTCAGATAGTTACTTAGCAAGTTTTTCTTTAATTCTTGCTGATCTTCCTGAACGGTCACGAAGATAATAAAGTTTAGCGCGACGTACAGCACCTCGACGCTTCACTTCAATGCTATCCACTAATGGGCTGTAAGTCTGGAACGTACGCTCCACACCGATACCATTTGAAATTTTACGAACAGTAAAAGCTGAATTAAGCTGACGATTACGCTTAGCTAGAACAACACCCTCAAAGGCCTGAAGTCTTTCACGGCTACCTTCTTTTACTTTTACTTTAACTGAAACTGTATCACCTGGACCAAACTCAGGGATTTGCTTACCCATCTGCTCTTTTTCAATTGCAGCGATAATAGGCGTCTTATTTGACATTTTTTTGCTCCTCAATATACATTGGTTGGTGGCAAGCCACCTGATTTAGAGCTCTGTACAGAGAGGATAGCTTATCCTTTGCTATCATCTGCCAGCGCATTACTCTCATTCCTTAAGAAGGGCTTTTTGCTCATCATTGAGCTCAAGCTTTTCCAATAAATCCGGTCTTCTTTGCTTCGTTCTTAACAGCGACTGCTTGAGTCGCCATTGTCTAATTTTTTCATGATTACCAGAAAGTAAAACCTCTGGTACATCTAAGCCTTCATATTTTTCAGGCCTTGTGAAATGGGGACAGTCTAAAATTCCATCAGCAAATGAATCCTGATTTGCTGACTCTTTATGACCAAGAGCACCAGGCAACTGCCTTATAAGTGCATCCATAAACACCATTGCGGGCAATTCACCCCCGCTTAACACATAATCACCAATGGACCACTCTTGATCCACTTCGAGCTCAATTAATCGCTCGTCAATTCCTTCGTAGCGACCAGCAATCAAAATTAATGACTGCCCTGTTGCAAACTGGTTGACTGCTGTCTGTTGCAGAACCTTGCCCTGAGGCGATAGGTAAACCACTAAGGATTCGCCCTGCATCCAATCTTTAGCCGCGCTAATCGCTTTACGAAGCGGCTCAATCGTCATGACCATACCTGGGCCGCCACCATAGGGACGATCATCTACGGTTGCATGAGGGTCATCGGTAAAATCTCTTGGGTTGAAGCTAGAAACCTCTAATAACCCCTGATTAACCGCACGACTACTGATCCCATAACCAGTGAGTGCTTCAAACATTTCTGGAAACAGAGTAATCAATGCTATTTTCATAACCAGACCTCCGTTAAATAACCGATTTCTTAAAAATCAGGATCCCAGACAACATCAATTTTCTGCGACTCTAAATCAATATTTGTGACATATTGTTTTGCGTAGGGTATTAACCGTTCGTTACGATCTATACTCTCAGCATCACCAGTCACAACAATCACATCATTGGCACCAGTCTCTAGCATTGAAGAGACTTTTCCCAACCTCTGGATACTATCTCCATAATGGCTATAAACCACTAAACCCTGAAGCTGATGCCAATAATAATCACTATCTTGCAAGTCTGGGAGAGCATCTTGGCCTACCCTGATATCTAATTGACACCATTCACGTGCAACGTCGCGATCATCAATACCTTTTAGGCGCGCCACCAATCCATCACCGTGAATTTTCCATTCATCCACTTCAATGGTTTGATTTTTGCCCTGCTTATCAACCTGCCATGGCTGATAATCAAAAATCTTTTCTGGTTGCTGAGTAAAAGACGACAGCTTCACCCAGCCGCGCACACCAAAAACCGCAGTGATGCGCCCAATAATGAGGGTTCCCTGAACAATTGAGTTATTGCTCATAGGATCAAACCTCTTATGCTGCTAGCTTAGCAGCCTCTTTCAAAAGCGAAGTTACTCGGTCACTTACCTGAGCACCCTGGCCTTGCCAGTAGTTAGCGCGATCCAAGTCAATGCGTAAACGCTCTTCACCACCGCGTGCGATAGGATTAAAAAACCCAATACGCTCAATGTAACGAGCATCACGTGCTTTACGTGAGTCTGAAACTGTAATGTGGAAGAACGGACGTTTTTTTGAACCACCGCGAGCCAATCTAATTGTTACCATTTACTGATACCCTGTTTTTGGACGTTTTATAACGCCACAAATTGTCTGTTTAATCTTATCCAAATGCCGCGCAACAGATACTTGCTACGACCCTAGGAAAGGCGCGGTATATTACGCGAAATAATTTGTAAAGGAAACCTCTTTATTCAGCGGCTGTTTTTGCGCATAAATATGGATTTTTTACAGACTAAAACTTTGGAAAACCACCGGGGGGTAATCCGCCGCCAGGGGGCATACCGCCACCAAGGCCGCGCATCATATTTTGCATACCCTTGCCCTTCATTTTCTTCATCATCTTGCCCATTTGCTTATGCTG
>UPTG01000114.1_pt1 | contig 67852 bp, 55 predicted proteins | sample 2160121 | NCBI WGS metagenome assembly UPTG01 (sample SAMN06266255, study PRJEB28933) | marine metagenome | isolation source: Columbia River Estuary | place: USA:Columbia River Estuary, USA | collected 2014-07-27 | reverse complement strand
TCACGCTTCCAAACTCCTTGCCGACTGGCAGCCTCACGATTACCGGTGAGAATAGGAATTATAACAGGGCTTTTTGATCGAAAGTCTGGTGATCGCGCCAGCTCGGCAAAACTTTCCGCCATGCCATCTACCTCTGAGTGAGAAAAACCGGAGTATCGGTGCGAGGCTGATTTCCGTCCATTCACAGTTAGATATCGGTCGATAAGAAAAAGCTATTGCCGAGGTACTGACAAGTTAACTTAGATTCGCTCCAAATGTGGAAACCACAAACCAAAATCTCGTGAAATTACAGCCCAATGTGGGGGCCAATGACATATTTCTGGTCAGTCTAGGCTCGATTGTGTAGCGCCAGCCCGTGACCTCGAGTTAACTTGTCAGTAACCTCAGTAGTTTCCTAGACCAAACTTCCGAACCAGGGCCGAACGGTGGCCCGGTCTTTCCATCTAATTTCACTCCCGAAATAGCAATTTGCAGGTGGTGACCAGCTTATCGTTTTGACGGAAATGACAATATCTTGGGTTTTCCCGACAATGACTTCCCTTCAGGTTAAACAGGTGGAATCGCTCAAGATTAGCGACTTCACGGGTCGTAAGGTGGATCTTGTCCTCGAGATGAATCCTCATGAACGAGCACGACGGTGGTATGCCAAAGTATCGCACGAAGATCTCGGATCCTCAGGAGGACCTAAATACGATGGACCTGCCAATATTTTTCAAATCAACGAGCTCTTTCAGGCCCTTTTCAAAAAGGAGGTGAAGGGTTTCACGAACGACGCCTCCACCGATCCATCCGAATACGGTCTTGATCGACCTATTCGAAAAATTTCAATCAATCTTAAAGACAGTAAACCAGCAAACTTCGTTGTGGGTGAAAAGCTCCGTCCTCAATACTTCGCTCGTCGCGCAAACAACGGACGTCCGCTAGAGATCTCTGAAGAAGCTTACGAAGCAGGGTTGCAAGGTCAGGAAAGCCCTGAACTGCAAATCGTGGCTCGTCCAGGTAACAACTTAAATACTCGTGCAACTGGACTGGAGTTGCTGGGGCTCGACAAGCCCAAGGTGATTGATTTCAACGATGTCACACTCCATCTAGGAAAAGTAAGCGCGCGACATTTTTTCGTAAATCGGCTCGACGAGCAAGGAAATCATACTCCCCACGTGATTGAAATTGGCGCAGAGGATATCGGCCAGATGCCTCTTGAAGCCTACCAATGGCGAGGCGAACGCCTTTGGAATATTAATCGATTTGAGGTTAATGGTCTTTCCATTAAGAAAAAGGGCCAGCCTCCCCTAAATCTCAGCTATAACTTCTATGCCTCCGAGTGGTCAGCCACTCGATCAAATAAGAATGTCACCGCGCTTCTCAATATAAATAAAGCCGAGAAACTTCTCAAGAAGCTGACAGACATTGAAGTCAAGAAATGGATTGGCCCCGTAGTCGAAGATGCCGCGAGCCGACTCATCGAACCGGATCTTAAGATCGCCGTTCTAGTTGAGGAGATCGATGATAATGGAAAGCCGATTGGAACAGTGCGACGCGAACTTAAAATCTCAAAAATTATCGAGGGCCAATCGAACAGGCTTCTCTTCGGGAAGACTGATACAAATCCGAGTTATTTCCTCATTGATTCCGAAACTGTTCAGCGATTGTCTGCAGGGCTTCTCGAAGAATAGTTTATGAGGATATAGTCTTCCGAATTACCAAAGATTCCCGATCTGTCGATCTCAGTCTTTCCTGCCGGGATACTGGTATTATTTCGATTGGACAGGGCTCATAGTCCAACTGCCCCAGGAAAAAATCGATAGCCCGAGTGCTGAGCGCGAAAACCCAAGGGATTCCCAGTTCAAGAGCCCGCTGTTCGGCAGCTTTTACAAGTAATTGGCCATACCCCTGCCCGCCGTGACTTTGTTTGACGTAGAGGCAGGCGATCTCAGCGCATTTGGGATCTTGCGAGCAATGCAAAGCAACACACCCCACCACATTGCCATCGACCGTCATCACAAGAAAGTCATTAAGCGAACTTTCAATTTCTTCGTAGGAGCGTGGAACAAGATGGGCATCCCTCATTGAACGTCCTACCATTGCAAGTAACTCTGAAATATCGTCGGGAGCAATCGGCCGAATTGAAAGATAGTCGTCCGCGTAAACCATGACCCCGACACCTTCATTCGAGAAAAGCTCGTCCATCAGCACACCCTGGTTGTTCTCGTTCAGGAGGTGGACACGGGGAACACCGAGAATACAAACTTCAGCAGCGCGATGCAAGATGGCCTGCCCCTCACCTTGCCATTTGCGAGCATCCTCGCTTGAAATGGCATTCCCGCCTGAAACCTGCTCCGAAAGAAACACGATCAATTTGAAGGCTCCTAGCGAGCTCGCAAACTCGACTAACTCATTTCCGAGGTTTTCAAGTTCAGGCTTCTCTATCAAAGCTAATTGGCCACGTTTCAAGATTGATATCACCTGATCTTTTTCGAACTCAGCCGACTGCCACTTAAGCTCGCCATCGATCAAGAGGTGTTTAATCTGAGCTTTGCCGCTTCCTATAGAAACTACGACCAGCTTCACTCCAATTTGCTGGAGTGCAATCAGATCAAGAAGGGACTCTGCGAGAGCGAGTTCCGGCATCCTCGCAGCATCGATCACTAACACGAAGGTCTTTCCACGGAAGAACGGGACGTATTGGAGAACGGCGCGAAGATCGCTTTGCACGAAGCAACCCTAGAAAATCGTGATCAAATTGGCAAGGCACTGCATCAATCTGTTAATCTTCTCCGAACCCTAACCTCGTTTTTCCTTTGCCTTGCTAGGACTTTCCCTAATCCTGCGCACGTAATGGCAAAGCCAAAAAATGCAATCACACCCACGCGCACAGAGAACTTTCCCGAGTGGTATCAACAAGTTGTCCGCGCTGCCGATCTTGCGGAAAATTCCGAAACCCGTGGATGTATGGTCATCAAGCCATGGGGCTTTGCGATTTGGGAAGCTATCCAGCGTGATCTCGATGGACGATTCAAAGCGACCGGACATCAAAATGCTTATTTCCCCCTTTTGATCCCGCTTTCCTATCTGGAGAAGGAAGCTGAGCATGCTGAGGGTTTTGCGACGGAATGTGCCGTAGTCACCCACCATCGACTTGAGACCGAAAAAGACCCTGAAACCGGTAAAACTAAGATGGTTCCGACCGGGAAACTTGCCGAGCCTTACGTCATTCGCCCTACTTCTGAGACCATTATCGGTGCCGCTTTTTCTCGTTGGACCAATTCCTACCGCGATCTTCCACTTTTGATCAATCAGTGGGCTAACGTAATGCGATGGGAAATGCGCCCACGTCTTTTTCTTCGAACTGCAGAATTCCTTTGGCAAGAAGGCCACACTGCACACGAGACCAAGGCCGAGGCTTTAGAAGAAACCAAGATGATCCATCAACTCTATGCCGATGCCCTTCAAGACCTTCTAGCGATTCCAGTGATTATGGGGGAAAAAACTGAGGCTGAACGTTTCCCTGGCGCCGAGTCCACCCTAACCGTTGAAGCTATGGTGCAGGATAAAAAAGCGATTCAGGCCGGAACCTCCCACTATCTCGGGCAAAATTTCGCAAAGGCCCAAGACATCACCTTCGTGGATCGTGACAATAAGGAGCAACATGTTCACACAACTTCTTGGGGGGTCTCCACCCGTCTTGTTGGAACCCTCATCATGGCTCACTCTGATGATGATGGTCTAGTTCTCCCGCCAAGGATCGCACCTCAGCAAATTGTTATTGTTCCAGTTACACCAAAAGAGGATTCACGTGATGCGATTGTAGAAGCATGCGAAGCTCTTGCCACACAGCTCCGCGATCAATGTTACGGAAAGGAATCTCTTCGAGTCCATGTTGATAAGCGCGATCTGGGCGGAGGTGTAAAGAAATGGGAGTGGGTCAAGAAAGGTGTCCCGCTTCGAGTTGAAATTGGACCTAGAGACCTTGAGGGGGGGAAAGTCTGTTTCCAGCGGCGCGATCAGACTCCCAACGAAAAGAGCTTCATCAGCCAAGAAGAATTCCTTCTCGGAGTAGTCGAAATTATAGAAGACATCCACACATCGCTGCTCGATCGAGCCCGCCGATTCCGGGATGAAAACATCACCGAGTGCACTGATCTTGCTAATTTTGAAAAACATTGGGAGGATTCTAATCCAAATCCCGGGTGGCTTATCACGCCATGGGCCGGGACGCGTGAGGAGGAAGAAGAGATTTCTAAACGGCTCAAGATTACGATTCGCTGCCTCCCCATTGATTGCCAAGATGAACCCGACACTCCTTGCTTTATGACTGGTAAACCGACCAAATCTCGTGCGATTTGGGGACGAAGCTACTAGTGGAGGAAATACCACTAACTTTAAAGTGAAGATCCCGCTTCGTTGAAGTGCCTCAATTTATGAAAAACCCTACAGGCCGGCGCCTGTTATTGGAGTCTTCAAAGGACAACCCCTTTTAAGGAGAAGCGAATTAATCAAAAACCTAACATGGGATTTTTGCTCGATCATTTTCAGCGTCCATTCACACTTAACGAATAAAACACCATGGAACGCAGAGAATTAATGAAAATGATGGCCGCCTCGATGGGGGGAACCATCGCTCTTCCAGACAGCGCCTTCGCAAAAATGGGTGAACCCTTTGATCCCGCTGAGCTGACGTTCTTCCGGCCTGGGCAACGAGCTCAGGTTGCACTCATTGCCGAAGCCATTATCCCGCGAACTGACACTCCTGGTGCGATCGATGCCGGAGTCCCAGGATGGATCGAAATCATCGTTAAAGACTGCCTCGAAGAAGCGGATCAAGATGTGATTATTAAGGGGCTTTCGGATCTGATGAATCGTTGCCAAGAAGAGCACGGCAAAGATATTGGGCAACTCAATGGAGAAGAGCAGGTTAGATTCCTGACTAAGATGAATAAGGAAACGATTGCCGATAAACGGAAAGCCCAAAAGGAGGGCATGCAACCACGCCGAACATTTCTCGAGCAATTCAAGGACCTTACTAAATTCTGCTACTGCAGCTCGGAAGTCGGAGCCACCGAGGCTCTCGAGCTTGTTTTTGTTCCTGGTAAGTGGGTCGCTTCAATGCCCTTGAAACCCGATCAAAAGGCTTGGGCGATGTGATCTTAAGCGAAAGAAAAGTGTATGAATTTAAATACTAAAGGGAAAGCATCACACACTTTCGATGCCATTGTTGTCGGTTCCGGAATGTCTGGTGGTTGGGCTGCCAAAGAGCTCACCGAAAAAGGGCTTAATACCCTTGTCCTTGAACGCGGTCACGACATTCAGCACATCGCCGATTATAAGACTGCCAACTCAATGCCATGGCAATTGAATTGGATGAACAAACCGTCGCGCGACATGCTCAAGCAACAAAGTAAGCAGGCACGAACGGGCTATACTGTGCGTCCTGAAGCTTCGTATCTTTTCGTCGACGATGAGGACCATCCCTACGAGGAAAATAAACGGTTTGACTGGATGCGAGGATACCACACCGGAGGGCGCTCGCTCATGTGGGGCAAACAATCTTACCGCCTTAGCCCCCTTGATATGGAGGCCAATGCAAAGGAGGGCATCTCTATCCCCTGGCCTATTTCCTACGAGGAACTCGCGCCTTGGTATTCTTACGTTGAAAAATTTGCGGGGATTAGTGGCTCTAAGGAAGGTCTCGCTCAACTCCCCGACGGTGAATTTCAGCCAGCGATGGACCTTACTCCTCCAGAGCTAGACCTTAAGGCCGCTATCGAAGCACAATGGAAAGGTCGCACCCTCATTCCTGGACGAGTTGCTCACTTAACCGCGCCAACCAAAGAGCAAATCGCCCTAGGCCGGGCAAGCTGTCAGTATAGAAACCTTTGCCGCCGCGGTTGTCCGTTTGGAGCTTACTTCAGTAGTCAGGCCGCGACCTTGAAAGCTGCCGCTAATACCAATAAGATGACGCTCCGCCCCCATTCGATCGTTCACTCTGTGATCTACGATGACAAGGCCGAGAAAGCGATTGGGGTTAGGCTCATTGACGAGATTACCTTCGAAACAATCGAATACTATGCCAAGGTCATTTTCCTAAATGCTTCTACGGTGGCCTCAACTGCCATCTTGATGAATTCAAAATCGAAGCGGTTCCCAAATGGAATGGACGAGAGTGGCTCGCTCGGCCGATATCTCATGGATCACCACCTTGGGGCCGGGGCTAGCGCAAGCCTTGAAACTCATCAGGACAAGATCCACTACGGTCGTCGTCCTAACGGGTTTTACATCCCTCGCTTCCGTAACTTTAACGAGAAAGCTAAGGGGGATTACCTTCGTGGTTTCGGTTATCAAGGTGGCGGAATGCGAGCCAAGTGGAGTCGCTGGATCGATGGCTTTGGAGCAGATTTCAAGAAGGAACTTACTTCCTTCGGCCCCTGGGGACTTTTTGTTGGCGGCTTTGGAGAGTGCCTTCCTTACGAAAATAATCGCATTTCACTCAGTAAGGAAAAAACAGATAAATGGGGACTTCCGCTTGTCGTCGCTGATGCCGAATTTCAGCAGAATGAGCTGAATATGCGTGAAGACATGATGACCGACGCCGGTGAAATGCTTGAAGCTGTGGGCGCAAAAAAAGTTCGGACCTTCAATCGCAAACCAAATATTGGTCTCGGTATTCACGAGATGGGAACAGCTCGTATGGGGAGCTCCGAAAAGGAATCCGTCCTCAACCAACACAATCAGGTTTGGGGAGCTAAGAACGTCTTTTGCACGGATGGCTCTGCTATGGTTTCCGCGGGTTGCCAAAATCCCTCGCTCACCTACATGGCTCTTACCGCACGTGCTGCGGATTACGCCGTCAAAGAGCTTAAAAAAGGCAATCTCTAGCGAGTTGATAGAAAACCATTGGTCAGCATCACCTAAATCACTCTGATTTCGGTCTTTCCAAAATGCCAGCTGTTGGAGCCAATCTGATTGGGTTTACCACTTTTTCGTAATCAGCTTCGTAAATTAGTAGCATTAAGTTATCTCTACCACCGACATGAATCGGTTTGCCCAAATCTTCTGCACGCTCTTAGTAATTGCTCCTCCCGCTCTCACTGCTGCTAAAAAGCCGAATATCGTCTTTTTCTTCACTGATGATCAGACGATCTCGACCTTAGGTTGTTATGGAAACCCCGCCGTCAAAACGCCCAACATTGATGCACTCGCGGCCCGAGGCACTCGCTTCCAACAGGCCTTTGTGAGCCATCCAATTTGCTGGGCCAGCCGGACCTCAATTCTTACCGGAATGACCGCCCGCAGTTATCGGACCCCCGGAAACGGCGATCGTGTCGGAGCTAAAGCTCTTGAAGTTCTCTATTCTGACCTCCTCCGAGAAAACGACTACCGTACTGGTTATTTTGGGAAATGGCATGTCATGTCGTCGCGCAAGTTTGATCGAAAGGCACACTTTGATGAAATTGAAGTCATCGGGCGAAATCCATTCTTCAAAAAGCTTCCCGATGGAACTCTTCGCCACGAAACCGATCTCATCGTGGACAAGGGAATCGACTTCCTGAAACGACAACCAAAAGACAAGCCCTTTGCCCTCAACATGTGGTTCAATGCATGTCATGCTGAAGATGGCGATCGTCGTCCCGGCATCGGGCATTTCACTTGGCCTCAATCCGCAAATGAGCTTTACAAAGAAACCTACATTGGGCCTCCCAGGCTGAGTGACCCAGCCATTTTCGATAATCTTCCAGATTTTCTTCAAACCAGCATCACTCGTGAGCGGTTCTTTTGGCGCTGGAACACCCCTGAGAAATACCAAATCAATATGCGAGCCTACTACCGTATGGTCACAGGGATCGATAATGCGATTGGTCGCTTCCTTAAAGCGCTCAAGGATGCCGGCCTCGCAGAGAATACCATTGTCGTTTATTCGGCAGATAACGGATATCACATGGCAAATCGAGGGCTCGCCGGAAAATGGTCTCACTTTGAGGAATCTATCCAGGTGCCTATGATTATCGCTGATCCACGGGTCCCTAAAGACAAGCAGGGAAAAGTCTCTACCCTTCCCGCTCTCAATATTGACCTCCCAGCTACCTTTGTAGACTGGGCTGGGCTGGTTTTACCAGAGCGTTTTGACGGCCGGAGTCTCAAACCAATCGTCGATGGTGATGTGCCAAAAAACTGGCGCTCTGATACCTTTCATGAGCACTTTGCAGTTCGTCACCGAATCCCTGCTTACGAGGGAATTCGGACTTCGACCCACAAATATATTCGCTACATTGATCATAATACCGAATTTCTGCATGATCTTAAAAAAGACCCCGATGAATTGATCAATCACGCAAATGATCCCAAATATTCTAAAATCCTTGAGCAGCTTCGGAAACGGACCAATCAAAGGGTCAAGGAATTGGGTGGCCCCCTCGACCCGCCTAAACAAAAATTCACCACCTCAACCAGCCCTCATCCGGAAGCATCTGCTTCAGTGACATTCAAGCCTGATAAAGAGGGTTTTGTTTTCCCTTTTAACGGAAAAAACTTAAACGGCTGGACCGGGGATGAAAAATATTGGTCAGTCAAACAAGGCGCTCTCACGGGGGTCACCGATGGATCATTGAAAAAGAACCGGTTCATCACTTGGAATGCCTCAACAATTCGCAATTTTGAATTACAGATTAAGGTGAAATTTAGCGATCGGGCTAATAGCGGAATCCAGTATCGTAGCAAGATGCTCCCAGAGATTGGCCTAGATGTCGCTGGCGGTTATCAATGCGATATTATGGCCCGTGAGAATATGAATGGCATGGCCTACGAAGAGAGAGGCCGGCGAATTCTCTCCTACACCGGCCAAAAAGTGATCGTTGATCAAAAGGGTCAACCTTGGGTTATCGGTGAAATGCTCGTGAAGAAATTCCCCCCAAATGTTTGGCATCAATACAGCATTAGCATCCGAGGGAATCATCACCAACACTGGATCAATGGTCACAAAACTGCGGATTTCATTGACCTCGACGAAAATGGTCGCGCCCTTGATGGCATCCTTGGCTTTCAGGTTCATGTTGGGCCTGCGATGCAAATACAATTCAAGGATATCCGCATGAAGCATCTTCCCGATAATTTACCTCTCCGCACTTCAGCCGATACAAAGATCCCGCCTTCCGCTTACGGAGTGCGGCCTCAAGGGACTCCCAAAAATGGATGGACGGCTCCCTTTTATCGAGATCAAAATTAATCAGACGAGCTAGGATCAACCTTGGGTCCTAGCGTGCATTGACTAAGGGATGATGGCGTTTCTCCATCATCTCGTTCGAATTTTTTCAGTTTTTGAAGAGCGTTTCGATAGATTCCAAAACTATATCTTTTCAGCGATTCCCGGAGTGCTTGTTTGAGAAGTTTGATTCTGTAGGGTAATCCGCGATGACATTCCGTTTACTCCTCATCGCGATACCGTTCATAATATTACGGATCGGCGCTCAAGAAACAAAAGAGCTTTATGGGGTTTACCCACCTGCTGAACCTCCTTATTTCAGGATCCGATATGAGGCTGGAACGACCGCTCAGGAACTTAGTTTTGCGGTCAAATACACGATATGGATCCCTCCGCATGTTAAAACGCTGCGCGGTATCATTGTCCATCAACACGGGTGCGGGATTGGTTCGTGTAAATCAGGGCTAACAGGGGCCTATGACCTTCACTGGCAAGCCCTTGCTAGAAAGCACGATTGTGCCCTAATGGCTCCTTCTTACGAACAGCCAAAGGACGCAGATTGCCAGCTTTGGTGCGATCCACGAAATGGTTCCGGGGCAAGATTTCAGCAAGCTCTAATCGACCTAGGAAAAAAATCTGATCACCGTGAGCTATCAGAAATTCCGTGGGCTCTTTGGGGACACAGTGGCGGCGGACATTGGGCAGGAGGCATGCTAATGCTACACCCAGAGAAGGTCGCGGCAGTCTGGCTCCGCTCTGGCGTGCCTTATCTAAACCATAGGCCCGATCGGCCGTCTATCAAAGCTCACAAGCTCCCCCAAAAAGCTCTCACTGTTCCAATCATGTGCAACCTTGGAACAAAGGAAGGGGTCACCATCAAAACTGGTCGGTTTTCCAAAGTTTGGCCAGCCAACGAGGTCTTTTTCGACACCCTTAGTAAAGAAGATGGCCAAATTGCTTATGCTGTTGATCCGCTCACTTCGCACGAATGCGGAAACCAACGGTATCTTGCTATCCCGTGGTTCGATACTTGCCTTAAACTCCGCCTCCCAAAAACATCGGCCCCACAATTGGTCGAGATCAACTCTAAGAATTCGGCGTGTCTTCGATATCAGGTCGGCGACCGCAAGATCTGGCTCCCAAGTCCAGATATTAAAAAAAAGTGGCTGGCATATATCAAAAATACAGAGATCCCCGATAACTCTCCCCCACCTCAGCCCACGGACTTAAAAGTCGATGGGTCAACTTTAATTTGGAAGGCTACTGCTGATCTCGAAAGCGGCCTCGCCCACTTCATCATTTTGCGGGACGGTAAACCAATCGCCACCATTCCTGAAAAGCCGCTCAAACATTTCGGGAGACCCCTTTTTCAAGGACTCCTATACAGTGACACTCCGATACAACCGCTAACCCAAATGACGTTTTCAGATCTTAATCCCGTCTTAGGTGTAAATCATAAATATCGTGTAATTGCAGTGAATACAGTCGGGTTAAAATCCGAAAAAAACTGACGCAGTCATTTTTTTGGATTTCTTGTATTCGTCTGACTGAATCGCAACCCTAAAATTAGCGCTTTGATAAAAGGATTCTTTAATTCATGCCTCGAATAGGAGAGCTTCGATTACTCAAAATAAGACAAGTCATGCAAAATTCTTCTTCAAAGCTCCTCTATTGGGCAATCACCTGCGCCCTAGCCGGATTTATTTTTGGCTTTGATCTTATCGTTATCTCGGGAGCCGAACAAAAAATCCAATCTCTCTGGGGACTCAGTGGGCTTGAGCATGGTTTCGCCATGAGCGCTGCACTTTGGGGGACGGTTCTCGGCTCAATTTTTGGAGGTGGACCAACCGACAAGTTTGGCCGCAAAAGAGTCCTCCTCTGGATCGGTATTCTCTACTTTATCTCTGCGATTGGTTCGGCTTTAGCTCCCAATGTTAGCCTCTTTGCGATCTCACGTTTCATAGGGGGGATCGGAATTGGGGTTTCGACAGTCGCCGCACCCCTTTTTATCTCCGAAATATCGCCAACGGAACGTCGTGGGCGACTCACCGGCATGTTCCAATTTAACATTGTTTTCGGGCTCCTCATTGCAACCCTTTCCAATGCCATGATCCTTCAAATGATGGGTTCTGATAGCGAAACAGCTTGGCGCTGGATGCTTGGAATCGAAGCTATCCCAGCTTTGGTTTATTGTTTCATGTGCTTCACTCTTCCAGAGAGTCCCCGCTGGCTCATTAATAATCATCAGCGTGAGGAAGGGAAGAAGATCCTAGGTCAAATAAACCCTAGCTTTTCAGAGGTAAAACTTGAAGAGCTAGTAGCTGAAATTGAACAAGCCGGAGATCTTGAAGCAGGAAAATCCAGCGTTCTCTGGAAGCCCCTAAAGCTCGCACTGGTTCTCGCTTTCCTCATCGCTTTCTTTAATCAGCTTTCTGGAATCAATGCGATCCTTGGGTATGCTCCGCGCATTCTTGGAATGACTGGCTTCGATCCAGGGGAATCCCTTTTTAATGCCAGTCTCATCACTTCGGTGAATCTTATTTTCACTCTAGTTGGTCTGGCTCTCATCGATAAAATCGGTCGACGCTCACTGCTCTACATCGGTTCTTTTGGTTATATTATTTCACTCAGCGTATGTGCTTGGGCCTTTCATAACTATCGCGCCCCCTTCAGTGATGCTGCCGATGCGATAACCCTCAAAAATTCAGCACCAATCATCGCCGCCGACATTTCCCAACTCCCTGAAAAATACAGATCTCAAGTTAGCTCTGAAAACTTATCGGAATCCTTGGTCGAAGAAGTTGCTAGCAACTCCCTTAAATCTGCAAAAGAAGAAACCGGATTTGGTAGTAACCTAGTTCTGATCTGCATTCTGGCATTCATCGCGGCACATGCGATTGGTCAAGGCGCCGTCATCTGGGTCTTCATCTCGGAGATCTTCCCGTCAGTTGCGCGGGGTTTCGGACAATCACTTGGCTGTTCTACTCATTGGGTCTTCGCTGCTATTTTGACCCTGATCTTCCCCCTTGCTATGGAAGCCTTTTCGGCAACCCAGATCTTTGGCTTCTTTGCCTTTATGATGATCCTTCAACTTGTTTGGATACGCCTGATGGTCCCTGAGACCAAAGGCGTCTCGCTTGAGGATATGCAGGCTAATCTTAGCAAAGACTAGCCATGAATCCTCCTCTTCCCCGGTCGATGATATTTACGGGTAAATAATATGAAATCACTTCTTATTCTTTTTCTCTCCGCTTTAGTTTCTTTTTGCAAAACACCTTCTGCAACTCGGCCTAACGTCATTGTCATTTTTATCGATGACATGGGATACTCGGATTTCTCATGCTTTGGAGGTCAGGTCGAAACTCAACACATCGACAGACTTGCGGCAGAAGGTATTAAGTTCACAAACTTCTACGTCAATTCGCCGATCTGTTCGCCGTCGCGCGTTGCTCTTACCACTGGGCAATACCCACACCGATGGCGGATCACTTCTTACCTCAACAATCGTCGAGATAATAAACGAAGAGGAATGGCGCAATGGCTTGATCCTAATGCACCCACCCTCGCTCGACAACTTAAGGGCGCGGGTTATAGCACCGGGCATTTCGGAAAATGGCATATGGGAGGACAGCGAGATGTCGTAGAAGCTCCCACGATTTCAAATTACGGATTTGATCAAAGCTTAACAAATTTCGAAGGCATGGGCCCGAAACTGCTCCCTCTTACCCTTAAACCAAACCCCAATGGTGAGGAGCCCATTAAAGGACGGATTTGGGCCGACGCGGAACGCCTCGGAAAAGGTTTTAAATGGATGCAGCGTTCGAAGATCACTACGGGCTTTATTGACGAAGCCCTCAAATTTATTGACTCATCAAAAGCGAACCAGAATCCTTTCTTCATCAACCTTTGGCCAGATGATGTTCACGGCCCGTGGTGGCCTCCTCTCGATAAATGGGGTGGTGACAGGCGGGCACTCTACAATGGAGTTCTTGATTCTATGGACGAACAGCTCGCGCGTCTCTTTAACCGTGTTCGCAACGATCCTGCATTACGGAACAACACTATTATTACGGTATGCTCAGACAACGGTCACGAACCAGGAGCTGGGACATCAAGACCGTTCCGCGGGGCCAAAACTTGGATGTATGAGGGAGGAATCCGATCACCTCTCATTGTGTGGGCCCCCGGACTCATCCCCGATGACAAAAAAGGGACAACCAATCAGTCCTCGGTCTTTTCGGCAATCGATCTCAACCGATCACTCTACTCCCTCACCGGGACCAAGCCCTCCCGAAAACTTGATGGCGAAGACCTTGCCCAAACCCTCATCGGAAAATCATCTGACTCCCGTAAGGCTCCAATTTTTTGGCGTCGCCCTCCTGACCGCCCTGGTTTCGGTCATGGATTTGATGAAGACAATCCAGATCTCGCAGTGCGAGATGGCGACTGGAAATATCTTGTCAATATCAATGGTTCAGATCCGCAGCTTTACGATCTCCCCAAAGACCCCGGCGAGACAAAAAACCTCGCCAAAATGAACCCCGAAATTGTCAAGAAACTCCACAAAGCTCTCGTGAAGTGGAATTCTAAGATGCCTGTTGACGGGGCTGACCCAACCTTCAGTCGGACTGGTTCTCTTCCAGAAACTCACTTTGTGAATCCGATTGGAGTGGGTCAAGATCCGTGGATTGTGCGTGATGAAAAAAATCAACGCTATTTGTGGTGTTTCTCAGAAGGCGATCGGGCAATTACTATTTATTCTTCTAAGAACATCAGCTCTCTCGGCCAACGACATCTTGTCTGGAAATCGCCAGAGTCTGGCCCGTATTCAAAACAAGTTTGGGCACCAGAACTCCATCTCCTCAATGGAAAATGGCATATTTATTTCGCCGCTTCCGACGGGCAAAACGAGAATCACCGAGCATTCGTTCTTCAGTCCAAGACAGATGACCCATTGGGGGCATATCAACTACACGGTCCCTTCCAGACCGGTGAGTCCGCTAATGAAAACCTTTGGGCAATTGATATGACTCCTCTTAAGCTAGGGGATAAACTTTACGCAATATGGTCCGGTTGGGACCGCCCTAACACTGACCGCCAGTTTCTCTACATCGCAGAAATGGAGAGTCCACTCAAACTATCGACCAAGCGTGTCCGAATTTGTAACAACTCAGACTATAATTGGGAGCTTACGGAGCCGAAACCCCGGGGACGTGGCCTCAACGAAGGGCCTCAGGTTATTAAAAATGGTAAGCGAACCTTCGTCACTTACTCTTGCGGTGCCTCTTGGTTACCAACTTACAAGCTCGGACTCCTTGAACTCACTGGAGACGATCCGCTTGACCCTTCGGCTTGGAAAAAAAACAAGGGTTCGGTATTCCAATCCAACAAGGAGACCTTCGGGGTTGGCCATTCTTGCTTCGTGAGATCATTGAATGGATCCGAATGGTGGCATGTCTTCCACGCCAAGGAGACCCGCGCCCCCGGCTGGCAACGGAGCCTTCATATTCAACCCTTCAAATGGTCCCGCGACGGGCGCCCACTCTTCGGAAAGCCCCTGGCCCGAAACGAACCATTCCCCAGACCGGGCGGAGAACGAACAAATATTTTACGTCTCCCCTATTCTTCAGATCTCACCTTCGATCATTCCTACTATGGGCATACCCAGTTTTACAATTCAAGTTCGAACGGGCTCAAACTTGGGACACCTCCAAAGAACCCCGTAAACACGTTTCGCTCTGGCGAAAAAATTATCCTCGACCGCAAGACACCCGACGACTTTACGGCATCTGTCACTCTCGATTTCCATGGAGTTCGCGAGGGTCGTGGTTCTGGGATTCTATTTCGCATCACTGCACCCTCCGTGGGGTTCGACGCCGCCCGAGGATATTTCCTTGGAATTAAACCGAGCCAAAATGGTGTCTTGCTCGGGAAGATGGACGGGAAGGCATGGAGGGAATTGAAAAGGGAAACAACTCCCATCAATGTGTCAGAAAAGCAACGCCTTACGATCACCGTAATCGGATCAGAATTCACCGTTTTTCTGAACGAAGAAGAGCTATTCACTCATCACGATCAAACTTACAAAGTTGGAACAGTCGGTCTTCGAGTCACGGATATACCGACAACATTCTCTGAATTGAAAATTCGCAAGCCTTAGTCTACATTAATTGGGGAACGAAACAGGGGAATCAAAATGAGAATACCCACAACAAGAAGCGGAATCCCCGGCAAATAGTCCCTATAGATCGTTAGGCCTGTTCCAATAAGAACAGCAAGAATCCCTGCACTTCCAAAGAAAACTTTTAAGAGATCACTTCCCATCGATGGTTCATTTGCATCCCGTTCTTTCGTTCTAAAACGATCCCACCCGCTGCCTGGAGGAGACGTTTGATTTGCAAAGCGGGTTAAGGTTTCCGATTCTTCAGGCTTTGTTAGAAAGGTAACCACTAGCCAAACAAAAGTCGTCAGGATAACTGGCCCGACATAATTCCACGGACCCATCGCAACCGCCCAGTCAAAAGGGTCAGCGAAGGGCAAGGTCGATTTGCTCGTGAAGAGATAGCTTGAAATAATTGCTGTCAAAGAAGCCGCGATTTCGCTCCACGCATTGATCCGCCACCACAGCCAGCGGAGCAAATACACCAACCCTGTCCCTGCGCCAACCATCAGTAGAACTTCAAACATCTGCGCCGCATTCGTAAAGGCAAGCGCTACAAGAGATCCTAATGTGAGCACCAAAACGCTGCTCAACCGACCAACTAAGATCTGCTCACCTTCACTGGAATTTTTATTACAGAACCTCTTCCAGAAATCATTGGTAAGATAGGACGCCGCCAAATTCACTTGGGTCGAAAGAGTAGAAATGTAAGCCGCGATTAACGAAGCTAATACAACTCCCTTTAATCCTGCTGGAAGCTGAGCGATCATTGCCGGATAAGCAACATCGTGGCCCAGCTTCCCATCGTCTAAATTTGGAAAGGCTTGCTTGATCGATTCCAAGTCTGGGAAAATCACTAGAGAAGCAAGAGCAACTAAAATCCATGGCCATGGTCTCAGGGCATAGTGAGCTACATTGAAAAAGAGATTGGCTTTCGTGGCATGCTTTTCATCCTTCGCCGCTAAGGTCCGTTGAGCAATATACCCCCCTCCCCCCGGTTCACCGCCCGGATAATAACTAGTCCACCACATTAGGGCAATCGGTATGATGAAAAACTCAACCCAGTTTGAGTCTTTGGTTGGAACGATACTCATTTTGGCCTGCACTGCTTCATGAGCTAAAAGACCATCAAGGCCACCGATCGAATCCATGTTTAAAATGTAAATCGTCGCAGCTACTGACCCCACCATCGCTAAAGCGAACTGAAAAAAATCTACCAGCAAAACAGAACGCAATCCACCCACGACGCTGTAAAGCATGGTCACTCCAGCACCTAGCAGGATGGTCTGCCAGGCATCCAACCCCATCAAAACACCTAGGATCTTGATCGCTGCCAAGGAGACCACTGCGATTATGAAAACGTTAAAAAACAGGCCTAAATACAAGGCGCGATAAGCTCGTAAAATCTGCCCACCCAAACCACTATACCTTAGCTCATAAAACTCAACATCGGTCATCACGCCGGATCGCCGCCAACGGCGAGCAAAAACATAAGTGGTGAGCATTCCCGAAAAGACAAGCGACCACCACAGCCAGTTCTTTGAAACTCCTTCGGTTCTCACCCAGTCAGTTATGAGGGTTGGAGTATCGGCCGCGAAGGTCGTGGCAACCATAGAAACTCCAAGCAACCACCACGGCATGGAACGTCCAGCTAGAAAGAAACTCTCAGTATCGCCACTATTTTTTCTGGCAGCCCACCAACCAATTCCCAAGCTAATCGCCAGTGACATTACAATTACAATCCAGTCCAGCCCTTCGATCATGGATTCCCTTATCAGCTTATGGCCCAAAGGTCGAAATCTACTTTGCAATAAACACTGGTCCATTGGAGCGTTGCCATGGTTGAACAAATTCCCATTCTCTGAATGAGTTAAAAAAACGGTAAAAGTATGCTTCTCAAAGGCTATTTAAGCGCCCATTCTATTGCGGATAAATTTCGTATTTCCAATTTACTCAACCGATACCCCTTATGAATAAAAAGACCCTGACTCTTTGCGCATTCCTACCTCTTGCTGCTTCAGCAGCCAAATTCTCCGTCACCTCAAAACCATTTGGTGAGATCGACGGAAAACCAGTTGAGCTGTATACTCTCTCCAATGAATCAGGAGCGAAAGTTTCCATCACTAACTATGGCGGCACGGTAACATCTATTGTTGTTCCCGACAAAGATGGCAAGATGGATGACATCGTTCTCGGTTTTGATTCAGTCGCGGAATATGTCGAAAAGAGCCCCTACTTCGGTTGCATCACCGGGCGATATGCCAACAGAATCGCAAACGGTAAATTTTCTCTTGATGGTAAAGATTACTCGGTGGCTGCCAATAATGACCCGAACCACCTTCATGGGGGGCTCAAAGGTTTTGATAAGAAGGTCTGGAAGGCTAGGGTTGGAAGTGTGGGCGATAGCCCGAGTTTAGTTCTGACATACACTAGCCCCGACGGCGAAGAAGGATATCCAGGCAACTTGAGTAATTCAGTAACTTACACTTGGACTCAAGACAATGCTCTCCGTATTCGTTATAAGTCCACTACCGACAAGCCGACTATTCTCAACCTAACGAATCACAGTTACTTCAACCTCGCGGGAGAAGGCAGCGAAAGCAATCTCCAGCATCGAATCAAAATCAACGCTGAGCACTACACCCCTATCGATGCGACTTCCATTCCAACCGGAATCGCTCCTGTTGATGGAACTCCATTTGACTTCAGAAAACCCGTAAGGATCGGCAAACGAATCGATGAGGAAAATGAACAGCTCAAAAATGGAAAAGGCTATGACCACAATTTTGTCCTTAAGAAAAAAGACGATGGAAAATTAATAACTGCCGCCATTGTCACGGAACCAACCAGCGGCAGGGTTCTTACCGTTAGGACCACCGAGCCAGGTATTCAATTTTACACCGGGAATTTTCTAGACGACTTGAAAGGGAAAGGTGGGAAAAACTATGCGTATCGGTCGGCATTTTGCCTCGAGTCACAAACCTTTCCTGATTCGCCGAATCAAAAGGAATTCCCTTCTCCTGTCCTCCGCCCCGGCGAAACTTACAATCAAGTCACAATTTACCAGTTAGGTCTCAAGGATGCCAAAAAGAAGAAGGGCAAGACTAAAGCCGAGACTTCTCCCCGGTAGAATCAGCAGCATCTTGCCCGTTTTTTTGGTTCAGCCTCTTTGTCATCGTATTTGCCAAAACCAAATCGCCTGTGGCTTTTTATCTTATGCTCATACGCGTTTTTTTCTTTCTCCTGCTTTCGCTTTTTGGCTTTGCTGAAGGAGACCGCTACAAAATTCAAGCGCGCGCTAGCAAGATTGACCCCAGGGTGAAGTCCTACCCTGAAATTGGTTTCGTCCTTAAAAGCACCTCGGGAAAAACACAAGATCTTCAAAATGCTAGTGTTGATACTCGTGTCACCCCAAGGGGACGGCTTGCAATCTGGCTCATGGCTCCGAACCAACCCCTTTTTGACCGCCTGAACTCTTATGGTATCCACGCAATTCAGGTTCACTACGCTCGGCAATGGTTTTCAAAATGTTGTCAACAACGACCAGTATCAGAAAATTGCCGAGGCGACATGAGGCTTGAAGCTGCAACCGGCGAAGATCATAGTGGAGAAGCCGATATAATGGTCAGAGACAGCATTAAGGGGCGTGCGTTGAATTTTGTGAAATACCTCAATGAAGTGAACCCCGAAGGAAAGTGGGGGCAGTTTCTAACACCAAATAAAGACGATATTATCTGGGAGAGAGTCATTTTAACCGGGGCATCCCACGGATCAACGACCGCATCCCGTCTTGCCAAACACACAAAAGTTGCCCGGGTCGTCGCACTTTGTGGCCCTCGAGATCAATATCAAACATGGCAAGCACTCCCTTCAAAGACTCCAGAAAACCGTTTTTTTGGATTCAGTCATACTAAAGATATGGGTTGGGAAGAATTTCACTACCAACGCTCCTGGGAAATGCTTGGACTCCATAAGTTTGGGCCAATCATCGATGTCGACGAAAACAGGCCGCCATATGCAAACACCCGCCGCCTCATCACCAACTTCGATGTAAAAGGCGATTCTAATCGCGCCCACAGTTCAGTGACCCCGGGGAGCCGATCGTTTAGAGGTGAGGACGGAAAACTCAGGCATGATCCGGTTTGGAAATATCTCTATACCCATCCTGTCGGAAAGATTGGTAAGTCGGTCCCTTCGACAAAGGCCCTCAAGAAGATCAAACCGCAAAAGGTGAAATAAACGATTGCACCGCCGGCGTGTTCAACGATTCTCCTCCACATACTATTATGCATGAAGAAGTCAGCCTTACCCGCGAAGTGGACGCGATTCAGATCCCGTCCGGAGACACCATCACTCTCCCAACCGGAACTCCAGTGGTCATCACCCAGACTTTGGGCGGCACTTACACCGTAGCAACCTCGGCAGGCTTGGCTCGAATTTCTTCGAGCGATGCCGACGCTCTAGGAGTAGATCCTGACGAAAAACAGGAAAAGCAAGCGGAAGCCGATCGCCTAGCCGATGCAACCCTTGAAGAGCAGGTTTGGCACCAGATGAAGCAGGTGTTTGATCCGGAAATACCTGTCGACATCGTGAATCTTGGTTTGGTTTACGATTGTAATCTCTCTGAAGTAGATTCCGGAACTGACGTGGATGTCAAAATGACTCTGACCGCTCCCGGTTGCGGAATGGGCCCAGTCATCGCTGCCGATGCCCAAGCCCGGATCATGTCGCTCAGCGAAATAAACGACGCACGCGTCGAGCTCGTCTGGGATCCTCCTTGGAATCAGGACATGATTTCGGAAGAAGGTAAGATGAAACTTGGGATGATGTAATCTAATGTCGCTTTAACGATTCAGTGTTTCCTCCGATTGGAGAATGACATCAAGAGCGTAGCGACAAGACACATCCGTCACCTCTTCACGCGAGATCAGGTCTCTGGCTTCGCGGGCAAGCAACACTAGGGTCATCTCTTCCCTTGAATCGGAAGCTGCCCACCTCGCAAAACCGCCAAGAACAACTGCAGTTCTAAAACCTACAGTATTACTTTGCTGCGCGTGTCGCGGGCTGTGAATTGGAACATATCCACTTTCGCCTCGTTGAGTTGTGATTGAAACCCCTCCTAACTGATGCCCTTCCTTTTTAGTGTCCAATTCATACAAAAAGATCTGGGACGAATTGAATTCTTTTGATTTTAAGGGTCCTGTTTTTCGAGTTTCGCGACCACCGAGTAGTTGAGCACTCACTACGAGTTCGGGATCAAAGACTACTTTAGCAGCAGGCGAAATCATACGGCCATCCACTGGGCGTAAAATGACCATCCAGAGAGACTTCGTAGAATCCCACGGACAGGGACCACCTTCACTGTAAGCCTCTAGGTCTGTCATTACTACACTGGGCTCAAATTTAACGACACCAAGATTCACCCAATCAGCTATTTTAAACTCCTCACGTTCAGGCAATTCACCATCTGCAAGTAGCGCTCTTTCAACAAAAGACGGATCTGCTTTAGAGATACCCAAAGGAATGGCTATCTCGTTAGTAGATGGTATCACAACCTCACCAGGAAGATGTTCAGATCTACCTGCTGGAGTTGCTTTCCCGGCAACCTTAACACCACTACGATCACCCACGCTATTGGGTTGAACAACCTCAAATTGAGACAAAGCCACGAAACCGGCCAGAACCACCGCAGCGACTCCACCCATCGCAAAAAAAGACTGCCGGCGGGATCGTCTTCGATGTTCCAGCACGAGAACATTTGAATCCGGTAACTGTCCCGCTTTGTGGATTTCGGCAACTCGTTCCTCTCCAAGCGTATACGATCCAGCCCCGAGAAGATCAGATAGTAACCCTGTGAGAGCAGTGAGTGTTTCTTTTTCCTCAAGAAGATTTTTGTCACACTCAAGTGCACGATTAGTGTCAGCCACTTCGTCTTCACTCAGTTCACCTAAAACGAAAGCTGTCAAAGCGGGGTCATCGGGAGTCATTTTCATATTTCAGGCGATCTGGGGGCTGAGATTTTGGACAAGATCATCGGGTAAAAAGGCGCGGAGACGTTTGAGTCCCGTGTGAAGAAGGAACCCTATATTACCAGAACTCAAGCCAGTCACCTGACTCATCTCCTCGTAGGATAGCCCTTGCTCAAATTTCAGGAGGATGATCTCTCGTTGATTCTCCGAAAGGCGATTCAAGGCCTCGTGGACTTGTCCGATACGCTCCTCAAGGTCCGCTCGCTCAGAAGGAGTCCTGCGCTCAGACGGCAGCCGAGCTATTTGCTCGTCTTCTAGCCCCGTGATTCGCCGCTCCTTGCGAATCACATCAAGAGCACGATTACGACAGACTGTGAACAACCATGCTTTCAAGCCTCCTTTAACTTTCTCAATATCCTGCTGATAGAGTCGAATGAAGGTTTCCTGAACGACATCCCGGGCCCGTTCTGCATCGTGAAGAAAGGTCGTCGCATACCCTATTAGCGGTGATTCAAATTCAATAAGTGCCGCACTCACGAACTTTTCGCGAGTGCTAACAGATTCTTCACTTTCTTCCGGCATTACTGAGATTGGTATAGCAATAACGCACAAGGCGCGACGTCTCTTAGGAGGAAAAGTGGAAAGATTTCAGTATTCCCAAACATTAATATTTTCCAGCAAAGAATAACTACAATATATTTTTCAAATACCCTCGATCTTATTAACAAATATTAAAAAGAAATTTGACCAATTTGTAAGGCTTTGTTAAAGGTCAAACCGCCATGACTTGCTTCATCCTTACAACTTGGTTCATTGCAGCGCTCTCTCTGCCCTCATTGGGTCAGACTCAAGCTTCTCTCCATTACCGGATCTCGAGCAAAGAAAGGCAACTCGCCGAGATTCAAAAAGAGTTGCACGAGCTAAGGAGTAGGCTCAGCTCTCCGACCGTCGGCAAATATAGTGTCAGGCAGGGAGAAACCCTTCACTCAATCGCTCGTCGCAACGGTGTTTCAGTCTCGAGCATTATCAAGTGGAACAAAATCACTGATCCCGCGAAATTGAAAGTTGGAGAAAAAATCATTATCTCAGAACTGCTGCATAGCCCTATCTCGGTGCCCTCTCCTGATAGGATCTCATCGGCAGGAAGCGCGGACTATGTCATTGCTAGCGGCGATACGTTTTATTCAATTGCACGTCGTCATAAAATGGATCTGTCAGAATTGCGTGCTCTCAATCCAAATGTAAATATTCACCTGCTATCGCCAGGAAAAAAACTCAGGGTCTCTGGTGAGACTCCTCTTGATTCCCGCCCTGCAAAAAGGCAAGAAGTCTTAGTAGCTGAGAAGGATGTGAAATCAAAGATTGATCAGCCAGCCCTAGAGTCACCAACTCGCGCTGAAGCCTTGAAGAGTATCGTTGCTTCCAAAAATCTTCCGCAACCTCCCATGATTGAGGATCGCAACATTTCCTCCACTACGACATCAATTATTCTCACCGATGTTATAACCTTTGAGGCTTTCGCTTCTAGACATAATACCAATACCAAGCTTCTGAATGCTTTGAATGGATGGAATCTTCCGAGGACTACGATCCTCGCTGGTGGCTCCGAAATCCTAGTGCCAAACTAGGATTTTTGTCCTATCACTTCTTCCAAGAAGCAACAACCTCCTGTTCATTACCATTACGGTCAGCGTATTTTACAATACCGTGCTCAAGTCCAAATTCATGGACCTCCTTGGTCACCTTGACATCGTAGCAACAATATTCGGCGATGTTTAAGACATGGGCCAGATCACCGGTTTTTTTATACGACTGCCACCATTTCAGGGCATCCAACCCATCAGCGGTTTTACTAGCATTCAGCGAGGCTTGCGCTACAGCATCAAGCTTGAGGCGGTGGCCAAGAATCTCCTCAATATCCAGCATCATATCGCAGTTTACGGTCTGGGTCGCCAAATCATAGATTGTGTAAGCTTGCAGCACCGGGTAGTCGAATTGGACGTGGTTATAGCCAACGACAAGGTCAGCTTTAATGAGCTGCTCTACCAAGTCGGCCACATTCTCTTCATTAAATATATGATACTGCCCGCTCTCAGTGGAATAAGTGACACCAACCGACATCCCCATTTTATCTTTGTGAGCTGAGCCTCCCACATCACCAAAACTCCGCTGAGTCTCAAGATCAAAATAAACAATACCAGGCACGATCCACTGATACGCAATTCCCCCTCTTCCGGCAAGAATCACTTCCAAGTTCTCACCCAAAAATCTTTATTCCTTTTGTAGAGGCTTCTCCTGCAGCGACTGTTCGACGACCGCAAGAATTTCAGGGAGATACAGAAGAGCGTTGATAGAAATAACGGCCACTAGAATGACCCAGAACCAGGCGATTCGCTTTGGAGTCAACTGCTCACCCTTAACTTGAAACCCACTCTGTAAATCCCAAAGCATCCCACCTTTTTTCTTACCAAACCACAAGCTCATGCAACATCCGATTATCATCATGAGGGGTAAAAACATCCCCATCCCGAGAACCCATACTCTCATTGATCGAACAAAAGCCTGACCTGTCGAAAGACGTTGTCCCCCAAGTGTCTCCACCTTCAATCCCAAAAGCCACTTTCCTGGAGTAAAGCCTAACGATCCAACCATTGCAGCTTCCATCAAAATGACCGGTAATACGATTCCGATCACCACCCATCCTGAAGACTCAACTCCCTTCCACAAGTTGACGCCGTAGGCAATCGAGAAGCAGTGTAGAATTAACTCATAAATCAAATAATCAACCATTCGCGCCCCAAGCCTAGGCCAAGCTCGGAAAGGAGCAGGACGAACCTGAACCGCTTCCTGCTTTTCTTTCGGGACCTTGAACTCACTAGCTAAAACTCCCAGATCGGAAGCCGAAAGCCAGCCATCAGCCCCTTCGTGCCAGACTCTAGTGTCCCGGTCCACCTTCCCTTCACGAATCATCTCACGAACCTCGTAATCTTCTAGAGGTCCGGACTTTTCTCCGTCTTTAATAATCCAAAGAATCATGGCCCTTACAGATTACGAAGTGATTTAGCAGGATCACGGAAGGCCGCCATTAACGCCGGAATTAAAGCTGCAAACAGACATAAAATCACTGCGACCACGCAAATCACTCCCAGTTGACTCCCTATAACTTCCGCAGGCAATTCGCTCATCCCATGGAACTCTGGTGGAAAGGGATCAATGCCAAACCCCCGAATAATCGCCATGATTCCTTCTCGGTAACGAATCGCTAATAAGCCCAATCCCAATCCAAAGATAGCTCCACCAATTCCGACAATAAGACCCTGATAAACAAACACCCTGACAATCTGAGAAGGACGCGCGCCAAGCGCTTTCATGACTCCGATTTCTTGGCGCTTCTGAACTGTTACGGTATACATCACCGCCATAATACTAAATGCCGAGAGTAGAGTAATGAAGGAAAGTGCAAAACTCATCATGATTTTCTCGGTTTTAACCAACTGAAAACGCTCGGCGTGGGTCCTCATCCAACTCCGAACCATCCAGTCACCCCCCAACTCTTTCTGTAAATTGATCGCAAATTCTTCGGCTTCGTAGGGATCCTCAATTCGCAAACCGATGGATTCAACCTCTCCTCGAAGCCCTTTCAACTCCATTCCAATCGTGATTGGAATAAAAAGATCGGGTCCTTTTGATCTCTCGCTATCCGAATAGACCCCTTGGATCTTCAGTTCTTTAGGTACAACAAACTTTTCAATTTTTCGGAAAGCCTCGTTGTCGGCCCTCTCCAAATCAAGTTCGCGGAGTTCCATGAGTTTTTCTAAAATTTCCCCCTTAGTTCCTGACTTGAAATAATCAAAACCTCCTTCTCTTCGGTCCACGAAGTCAAGACGATCCAAAATATTCTTCACAATTTCGCGCTCCGCGGGACGCATTTCTCGCCCTTCAGTCTCTATGTCACCCTGGGGGGTCGAAACAACCATTGGGAGTAGCTGCTGAAAAATCTGGTAAGCACTTGTCACCTCAAGGCTTAATGACCTCTCCTCACCGCTCGACACCTCAAAAATCTTCTTAAGTCTCCCCTCAAATTTTTCAAAAACATCTGGATAAAGTTCCCAAGCTCTTTGCTTTGGAACATCATAAACAGCCATTACCTCGTCGAGATTGCTTGCTGCAATGATCCTTATATCATCGCCCACCTTTAACCCAATCGACTTAGCGAGTTGACTCGAAACAACGACGTGACGATTCCCATAAAGCTCATCATCATTACCTGGCGGTAAATCTGTAGTATCAACAGGAACAAGAGGCGTTGCACCAATATCTCCATTGTCTCGCTCTGGAGCTGGAGGAGCAAAACTGACCGAGTCACCCTGAGCTGGATTAAAATCCACCGTGCTGTTTGGAAAATTTTCTCTATCAAGCATCGCCTCCAATGCTCTGACCTGCCCCTCGTTCTCCGTATTAAAGGCTCTGAAATAAGAAGGTCGCTGCCAAGCACGTGAATCCAGAAGAACAAAACCTTCCACTAAAGCGAACGCTGACTCGACTTTATCTTCCTTAGCTAGCGAGACTTCCATTTCCTCCCAGTTGGAGATCGTCCCGTAACTCGATTGAATTGAAATGTGCGGAGAGTGCCCCAACAAGGTATCCTTTAAGTTCCTTTCGAATCCATTGTGAATTGAAAGAACCACGATCAAAACCATTACGCCAAAGGCCACACCGAGTAGGGATATCAGGGTGATAACCGACACAAAGGTCCGTAAGGGATTCAAATACCTAAGAGCAAGGGTCCAACTAAACGATCTCAAGACGGGGGATCTCTAACGCTTCCGCCGCTCTCCCGCAACTACACACTTCACACAGCACCCACTTCTCGCCAGACTCCCCCGTATGATTAAGTTCCTTCACACACGCATTCGCGTCTCCAAACCAGCCAAATCCATCGAGTTTTACAAAAAAGTTGGCTTCGAACTTGGGCAACAAAAAAAATCACCCCAAGGCAATGAACTCGCCTTCATGCACCTTCCTGACAACGAACACTTCCTCGAGCTTACGTATTCGCCTGATTACAAGGTGACGGTCCCCGATGACTTGATGCATACCTGCGTTGGTGTTCTAGATATCGTTGAGTATTGCACAAAACTTGAGGATCAAAAAATCGAAATCTGGCCAGAGGGTTGGCGCGAAAAATTCTCAACAGGTGAGCGAAAAATGGCATTCATCACTGATCCTGATGGCTACGAAGTAGAAATACTAGAGATCCGATAACTTTAACGGCATCTCAAGTTCATTGCTAAAAACTTTGTCACTCCCTCTCTCGTGCACCTGCTCATCGACAACTCCAACACCCTGACCAAGTTCGCACTCGATTTCGGCGGTGAGCTCTCTGAGTGGCGCGGCGTTATACCAACTTCAGATCTTTCTAAAACTTCTATCCAAACCATGCTCCATGGTCAGACTTTTGAGAAGGTAACCCTATGCTCAGTTGTCCCTGACGCCTCAGTTCTAATGAAGGCTATTTTCGATCAACCCATTCATCACATCTCGCATCAGTCTAAGATGCCGATTACTATTGATTATCCTATTCCCTCCAAAATAGGCGCGGATCGTCTCGCTAACGCTTCTGCCGCAATCCTTGATCGTCAAGGCTCAGCAATTGTAATCGACTTTGGCACCGCCGTTACATTCGATGTCATTTCTAAGGCAGGATCCTATCTTGGAGGTGTGATAGCGCCCGGCACCGCCTCACTTCGGGATTATCTCCACCAGAAAACCGCGCTTCTCCCTGCTATCCAGCTTGAAGAGCCGAACTCCGCCATCGGGCGGAGTACCGAAGAAGCGATGCAGGTTGGAGCCGTCATCGGCTATCGTGGCCTGATTCGAGAGATCTTAAACGAAGTCCGGGGTGAACTTGGTGGTACACCTAAAATTTTTGCCACCGGAGGAGATGCTGAGCTCATTGGCAAAGGAATTAACGACATAGACATCATCGACCAAGACTTGACGATGAAGGGAATTCAAGTCATCGGAACATCAAATCACTGAATTTCTCAAGAAAGAGCGTTCTTTGCTCTCTCATTTCTTTTAACCTTCCCCAAACTTATGAGCGATCTTCCTTTGGCCATCGGCATTGATTTCGGCGGAACTTCGGTAAAAACCGGAGTTCTCTATCGTGGTAATCTTATCGAAGAAGCCCCGCGTATCGAAACCCAGAACTTCGAAAGCGCCGCTCCCCTGATCGAATGTATTCACGAAACCATTAAAGATCTTCGGGCCAAGCACCCTCGCATTGAAGCCATCGGCGTCGGCATGCCCGGGTTTGTCGATTTCCCCACGGGAATGGTTCATAACCTTACCAATGTCAAAGGCTGGCAGCGAATCTATCTCAAGCGAGAGCTCAATCAGCTTTCTAATCTCCCTGTCACGGTTGAGAACGATGCGAATTGCATGGCATACGCCGAATGGAAACGTGGCTCTGGTCGGGGCATGAACCACCTTGTTGCCCTCACTCTCGGAACAGGAGTTGGTGGCGGTATCATTGTCGATGGGCGTATGGTCCGGGGTGCTGGGTTTGTAGCTGGCGAACTTGGACAAACCTCTATCGATTTCAAAGGACCAGACGGGGCCTATGGGAACCGTGGTTCGCTTGAAGACTATGTTGGAAATCAGCAAATTACCGATCTGGCTCATACGGCTTATTCTGAGGCTGGTATTTTTCGTGAGAAATCAGAGTGCGAACCAGCCCAGCTTTCTATCCTAGCGAAACAGGGCGATGAGATCGCTCTCGGTATTTGGGATAGAGTCGCCAAAATGCTCTCCACCTCTCTCATGAATTGCTGTTGGCTGCTTAATCCCGAGGCTATCATCATCGGCGGCGGTGTTGCCAAAGCTGGGAGCTTTCTCTTTGATCCACTCGAAAAGCATTTACGCGGCCAACTCAGCCCTGCCTTCAAAGAGAATCTTCGCCTTCTTCCCGCCCGTTTCGGTAATGAAGCCGGCATGGTCGGAGCTGCAACCCTCGCGCTCGAGGAAGCCGGCTTCAATGTCGACGAGTAGAACTGGTGAGTGAGATGGGACCTGTTTTCTCGCCGAAAATTTATTTTCAAACATTGATCTCAACCCAACTTCGACATCCCCCGTGGGATTTTGCATAGGCGAACCGGAGTGGATCTTTCAGCTTTTCTATTTCCACATACGCTACGTGAATACTTCCCGAAGCCATTCCTTTCCCTTCCCAGAAAAATCGGTCCCGGATCGTTTCTTCAGTCCAAATGTGCTGATCAGCGAGTAACGCCACCTCATTCCAATCAGTCAGGGTCACTGCCCTTTTCACCATCACCTTTGACTCAATAACCACCTTGTCGCCGAGCTCCCATTCGGGCTTCGCTTCCACTCCAGGAATCTTTACATAGTCACCCTGAGCATGAAAACGCGTGGGAAAGAGAACAAATTCATCGTGCGCAAATGAAAAACCCTCTCGCCCCTCGTGGATCCCACCCTTCCGGAGGATCAGTGACTGACGCCCTTCCTCCAAGGCTTTACAGACAATATCCCATTCTTTGAAAGCGATCATACTGCAAGCAAATCGAATTTTCTCGCAATTGGAACCCTAAAGTAGAATAGCGTCGAAATCGTATATACAGTGGACCAACCTCCCGCGCTCAAACTCAAAACACGAGGTTCCTTTGGCCTACTAGGTAATGAATATAATTCACCTTCGACAGCCTGTTTTGTGGCCCCAAAAGCCCCAGAGAAGCACTTTTGGCAGCTGACTCCTGCTCCATTTTCGGGTTTAGGGTTTTAAAATCCATCATTTCAGTCTTTGTTTCAGCGTGCCCGACACCAAAAGCTCTCTCATTTCTCTTGGGGATCTCACCCTTCGTGACGGCGGACGCATTCCTTCGGCCCAACTTGCCTACGCAACTTGGGGAACTCTTAATGAGGACCGCTCCAATGCAGTGCTCATTTTCCACGCCTTGTCCGGAACCCATCATGTCAGCGGCAATCACCCCGAAGCACCAGAGGCCTGCAACCTTTGGACCGAGGAACTACACGATGGGTGGTGGAACAAAATGGTCGGCCCAGGGAAAGCAATCGATACAAACCATTTCTTCGTAATCTGTGCCAATTACTTGGGGGGGTGCTACGGCTCGACCGGACCATCAAGCATCAACCCCGAAACAGGGAAGATCTTTGGTTCAACTTTCCCGCACCTTAATATCGCTGATCTCGTGGATACTCAAATCCCACTTTTAAATCACCTGAAGATTAGCAAACTCCACTCGGTTGTTGGCCCATCGGTCGGCGGCCTTTGCACCCTCACTTTTGCGACACGTCATCCCGAAAAGGTGAACCGTGTCATTGCGATCGCCAGCGGATTTAAGACTACCGTCCTAAACCGACTCATTCTTTTTGAACAAATTCTCGCCATCGAAAATGATAAGCATTTTAACGGTGGCGATTACTATGGATCTGAATACCCACGGATTGGTCTAGCGCTTGCGCGTATGATCTCGCATAAAACATTTGTTCATTTAGACACCTTCGAAAAACGCGCACGTCGCGACCTTCTTCACGAAGAAGAAATGCTCTCATGGTATCAGGTTCGCGACACCTTCCAAAGCTACATGCTTCACCAAGGAAAGAAATTCACAGAGCGCTTTGATGCAAATACCTATCTCCGGATCATAGACATGTGGTCGCGTTACAACGCCGTTCTCCAGGGAGATGCGTCCTCTCCCAAAGACCTCTTTACTCGTTGCAATGCCGCCGGACATAAGTTCCTTATTTTCTCGATCGACTCAGACTTCTGTTTCTATCCTGAGGAACAGGCCGAGGTCGTAAGACACCTAGAAGAGGCGTCAGTGGATAACATTCATATCACAGTCCATTCCGCGAAAGGACACGACTCCTTCCTGCTGGAACCTGAGCTCTACACACCATACATACGCGAACATCTCGCAGATTAATTCAAGGCTTTTGGCGACCTAAAGCAATAGGAGTCCAATGAACCTTAGGTCAGCTCCCGCTTAAGTGGTCTAGGACTCACTACTTCTCACTTAATACCACTCATCAGGGGATTACGAAGGAAGCTCAATGGTTATGAAATTGCAAACTTTGCCGCCTTTACCATCATCCCATAAACTTCTTTACGAGAAATCTTCACCCTAGCCTCCCAGTCTTCCCAAGACGCCACTTCTAATCGACTCAAAGTTTTACGCCCAATCATAGCCGGTAAAACTGTTCCGAAGCGCATTCGCCTTCCATTTAAAGATCTCGCGTATCGTTCCGCCTGATCTAACCCTTTGTGAGCCTCCTTGATCCACCGTTGTCGCTCCCGCAGCAACTGCTCTCTTGTCTCAGCACCTGGCAGATAACATCTTCCATTCTTCCGATCCTCGGGCACATCTCGCAAAATATTTATCAACTGTAGGCTACGCCCATACGCTTTACCCCATCTCATCATTTCGTCATCCGAAGCCCGCGCGAAATCCCCTCGCCCCCCTATTCCAATTTCTGTCCAAAACTCCCCAACACATCCAGCTACTTGATAGGTGTAGGTCCTCAGCTCAGCATCCGAGTTCAAGCTTACCACCCCTTCACCGGCAAAGCGATCCAGATCCCAACATTGGCCCTCAGTGATGATTCCGACCACTTTGCGAACCGAAACTTGTTGCCAATCCGGTAGGTTTCCCAGCGCTGCCACACAATCGCCTAACTTCGACATCAAGACCTTTTCTCCCTCTGCGAGCCCCTTAACTTCGGGCATTTGGAACAAAATGCCTTCTGTTACAAATTTCACGAATTGCACTAATAAATCACGACGCTCCATGATCCCGAGCTGTCCCGCATCCGCAATCGTGTCACTCGCTCGAGCGAGTAAATAACCAACACTCGTTGGTGCCCTAAACCCTTTTGGTAAAAAACGTAAGCTAAGGTAAAAAGAACGGGACACATCCTTCAAAACCTTACGACTTAAATTCCCGCTCATGGTGATGCAACACTTCTCCCAGTTCAGCGTTGAGAGTTCAATGTTCAATGTTCAATGTTCCGCATGTGCACCTCTACCTCCACATCCCTTTTTGCCACCGCATCTGCCCCTACTGCTCATTTTATAAGCACACCCCTGGAAAAACTGACCTTGGAGCCTTTGTCGAGGCTATTTTAGATGAAGCACGCTTCGCTGCAAAAAAAAACCTCCCACCTCTAAAAACTATCTACTTTGGTGGAGGCACACCTTCCATGCTTTCGCCTACCCACCTCCGGCGACTTTTCACAGGCCTCCGCACAATTCTTGATTTCTCCGCTGTTGGGGAAGTTACTCTTGAAGCAAATCCGGCAACTTTCACCTCCCGTACCGCTCACCTCTATGAGGAACTCGGCGTGACCCGGGTTTCCTTGGGTGTTCAATCCTTTATTGGGAAACACCTCGAAACTCTCGGCCGTGAACACTCACCTATGCAGGCGATTACCTCGGTCCACCTGCTACGCGAAGCCTCCAACCTTGAGATCAACATCGACCTCATCTTCTCTGTTCCGGGCCAATCACTTCTAGACTGGGAAGACACCCTTACTCAAGCACTCGCTCTCCAACCCGACCACCTCTCCGCCTATAATCTCACCTATGAAGAAGACACTGCTTTCTTCGAAAAATTCCAAACAGGCGCTTTCCAAGACGATTCAAATCTTAATGCTGAAATGTTCTCCTTGGGCGAAGAGCTCTTATCCTCCGCCGGCTACGAGCATTATGAGACATCCAATTATGCACTTCCTAGAAGACGTTCACGGCACAACGAAGGATACTGGATCGGTAACGACTACCTCGGACTAGGACCCTCCGCTGTCTCCACTCTAAACCGCACTCGATACCAGAACGTCTGTGACACTCCTGATTATCTCAAGCGAATTAAATCGATTGGGCACGCCCAAGAAAAAATCGAAATTCTAGATGACGAGGCTTGGCGCCTCGAACGCATCGCTCTTCAACTTCGCACCAAAGAAGGGTTACCCCTCAAATACCTCTTACCAGACGCGAATCTAGGTTCGATCAACCATCTCGTAAGAAAAACAGCGACCCACCTCCAACTCATTAATGACGGCCCTCTCCTTGTGGACTCCATCGCGGCAGAATTAGCGTAATCAATGATCCCTAATTGGCACATCTTTACTTATCTTATCGTTCGCAATACCCAAACCCGCTGCAGGTCGATCTAAGGCAGCTACTTTTCGATCTCCCTCCGCACGTCCTCCGTAAGTCCGCTCCTTTGTAGCCACTGACGTCCCTCTTCAGCATTCTGCCTCATCAATGCTCGACCTGCACGAATCATTGCGGTCCTTCGGGATTCGCTATCTTGAATCTCGTCGGCCCAAGCAATTGCAGAATGAGGATCATCACCTGAAATTCGGGATGAAAATGCTTCAACTGCTGCATCCCTTTCACTTGTGTCGGACATACCGTTCAAAAACTCGTAAACTGCATCTGGATCCTGCCCGGTCCATTCTAAAACTACCTCTCCGATACTAGCGTTCTTCCCCGGTCCATCCGGAAGTCTCTGGGCCCATTCCAAACAACCTGCGGGATCCTCCTGCGCCCACTTTGCCGCTACAAGCTTTTTAATCTCTACCCCTTCCTCACCGTCCAAACCAGCCGCCCAATTGGCGGCTTCCTTTGGCTCTCGTTTAACAAATTCTCCTGTCACATCCCTTAATGTATCGTTCCTCACTTTTCCTTCCGGCAATTCAAGTGCCCATGCCGCCGCCCGCGGCAAAGTCTCTACCTCCAACATCTTATCTTTGACCAGTCCCAACATTTCCCCTGCACGCTGGTCCTCAGCCTCAAGCTTTCTTACCGCAAAATCGGTTGCAAAAGCCAGATCTGAACTCGCCAGTCCCTTTAGCATTCCAAAGGTAACATCACTACAATTACTTCGATCTTCCTCTAAGGAATCATACCAGGATAACGCGCCCACCGGATCTAAGCTTGCCCAACCCATCATTGTTGCGGCCATATCCTTCTCCTTAGTGTCTGCTCCGATTTCAACCGCTTCGACTCCTAACATGGCCCCCCAAGCGAAATGAAAATCCTGAAACTCATTACTTTCGGGCGAAAAATGCACAACTTGGTCTCTCACCAACATTGCATTTTCCTTGTTCATTCCTTCAAGAAGCCGACCCAAAGCTGCCCTTCTTCGCAATGGATTTAATTCCCAGCGCAAATTCTTTCCGACTTCGATGATTTCATTTCTACTCATCTTTCTTTTCCCCACTCCCGTCCCCAAAGCTCTATCTACAGTTCGACGATCTTTTCCCCCACGGTCTAAACCTCCAGCTGAAGTTTGTCCCTGCAGATCCTCAAATTCGCCACCCCTGACATCCTCCCCGCGACCCCCCAGTGCCCAGATTGCAATCACTCCGATTCCAACTAAGATCCCCCCGAATATGACCGACTTTTGCAACATTTAAGAAATACGAAGCAAAATTCCCTCGTTTATCATTTTAGAGACATTATTCAAACCGCGCCGCGGTAAAAACCACCTAGAAGGGCGACCTGAAAGAGAGGGGCAAAACTTGTGGTATCCACAAAGCGACACTTGATGAGACTTCGAACCTTCCAATTGCTATTTGTTCTTCTGTTCATAATGCCTTCCCCGGGATTGGTAGCGATTAACTTTGAGGAACAGGTCAAACCTATCCTTCAAGAGCACTGCTTTAAATGCCACGGCGAAAAAAAACAAAAAGGCGATTTGCGGCTTGATACTCTCTCGCAAGATCTTCTTAAGAACCGCGTTGCCGCAGAAACTTGGCATGATGTCCGAGACACTCTCAATCTTTCGGAAATGCCACCGAAGAAAGAGGACCCGCTGTCCCCAGACGAACTCAAAATACTCACTTCCTGGATTGCGCAAGAAATCGACGCTCTCGTAGCAGCCAGAACGAATACTGACGGTCGCGTTGTTTTACGGCGCCTCAACAAAACCGATTACCAGAATACGATGCGGGACCTCCTCGGTATCGAGATGGATTATGCCAAGAACCTTCCACCAGAATCTCTTTCGGAAGATGGCTTTCGCAATAATGGGGGAACACTCCAGATATCGGATCTTCAGCTAGAGTATTATCTAGAATCAGCTCGTAAGGGACTCGCTAAAGCGATCGTAACTGGTTCGCGCCCCAATTTTTTTGAGGAAGAATTTACCACTAGCGTAAATGATAAAAACCGGGGCAGCAACATCCTCGACAAAGACCAGCAATTTATCGCCAAACTTATCGATTACCCGGAAGATGGTGAGGTCCTGATCCGAGCTAAGGTAAGAGCAGAATTTGCGGAAGGCCGTGGTTATCCCCAACTCCGCGCCGCTATAGGATACCGGGCTGATGTCCAAGCCCCTCGCCGATTTATTAAATCGGTCGACATTACCTCGGAAGATTGGCACGTCATTGAGTTCCGGGCACGAGTCGAAAACTTCCCCCTTCCCAGTAAAACTCAAAGCAAATTTCCTGGCCTTTTATTATGGCTCGATAATGCCTACGCCGAAGGTCGTGACAAGCCAATCAAAGCCCGAGGTAAGGGGAAGAAAAAAAAGGTTCAAAAAGGGCCCCTGAATTACCCTCAAATTGAGGTTGCCTCAATGGAGTTCACAGGTCCCATTTTAGATGACTGGCCACCAGCACACCATCAAGCAATCCTATTTCCATCCAACCAGCGCTCGAATGAAGAAGCCTACTCAAAAGTTATACTCCGTCACTTCATGGGAAGGGCCTTTCGTCGACCTATTCGTGACGAGGAAATCGCTCCTTATCATCAATTCTTTAGATCAGCCCGTCCAAAAATGGGAACCTTTGAGGAAGCTATTCGCGAGACCCTTGCAATGGTTCTGATCTCACCTGACTTCCTTTATCTCATAGAACCTTCCGGATCTTCAAAACGCTCCATTAGCGATTGGGAACTGGCTTCCCGCCTCTCCTATTTTCTATGGAGTACCATGCCCGATGCCCGCCTTTTCAATCTTGCCAAAAAAGGAGATCTGGGAAAACCGGACGTTTTAGAAAAAGAAATTTCACGGATGATTGCAGATGAACGTTCGTGGCAATTTGTGGAACAATTCGCCGATCAATGGCTGGATGTGGGAGCTCTCCAGCGTGTCGCTATCAACCCTAATTATTATCCAAAATTCGACTCTGCCCTAAAAGCTTCAATGCGAGGCGAAACGATTCACTTCTTTGGTGAACTATTTCGAGAAAACCTGAGCGCGCTCAATATCCTCGATTCCAATTTCACCATGTTGGATGAACCACTTGCCAAGCACTACGGCCTCACGGGACCCAAAGGCAGCCGCTTTGAACGAGTCTCCATTAAACCTGGTGACCATCGCGGAGGCATCCTCGCCCACGGCAGTGTCCTTCTAGGCAATTCCTCTGGTGAAGATTCACACCCTATCAAACGAGCAGTTTGGATCCGCGAACGTCTCCTCGATGATCCTCCGGCTCCGCCACCGCCGGATGTTCCAGCTCTCGATCCCACCGATCCAGATTTTGCCTCCCTCTCAGTTCGCGATCAACTTGCCGAGCATCGCAAGCAGGTCTCCTGTAACGAGTGCCATCGTAATATCGATCCTTGGGGAATCTCTCTCGAAAACTTTGGTGCTGACGGACTCTGGCGAGAGGAAATCCTCCGCAAAAAGATCAAAGGAAAAGGCATGATCAAACTTCCCGTTCTCTCAAAAGCAACCCTCCCGAACGGCAAGAAGGTCGAGGGGATAGCCGGCCTCAAAAAATATCTCCTCGAGGATCGTCGCGAGCAATTCGCCCGTGCCTTCACCACGAAACTTCTCACCTATGCCCTAGGACGTCGCCTCGAATTAATCGATGAAAAGTCAATAAATGATCTCACCTCAAAGTTCATTGAATCTGATTACCGAATCAAAAATTTAATTCATCTGGTGGTGACCAGTAAAACATTCCAGAGTAAGTAATTTATGAACCGCAAATCTTGGCATCTTCCCCGCCGCACCTTCTTGCGCGGCGTCGGGGCCTCCCTTTCCTTACCATTTCTCGAATGCATGGGAGCTGACCTCAAAAAAGCCCCGCAGCCAAAACGCTTCTGTGCGATCTACTTTCCCTATGGCGTAAGCCTGCCAAGGAATAATAAAGGGAAGAACAACCCCGAATCGAAATGGCGATGGTTCCCCGATACTGAAGGTAATGATTATCAATTTAATGAAAGCCTTAGATGCCTTGAGCCTCTCCGCAAACACCTTTCAATTCTCGGTGGCCTCTCTCATCCGAATGGCCGCAAAATCGGTGGACACGACACCGCCGACATCTTCCTAACTGCGGCCAAACTCAAAGGTGGACAGCTCAAAAATTCTATTTCTCTCGATCAACTACTTGCCGCAAAACTTGGCGATGAGACCCGCTTTCGCTCGCTGAGCCTTTCGGTCGATGGTGGAGTTGGCGAAGCTACTCGCTCCAGCACTCTTTCATTCAACCGTAACGGATCACCTGTCCCAGCTCTTCACCATCCTCGCCTTGTCTACAATCGACTATTCGGAAAGGAGGACAAGAATATCGACTCGAAGCGCCAAGAAATCAAAAACTCCGACCATATGCTTGATCTTGTTCTCGAGCATTCAAAGTCCGTTCGCCGGAAACTCGGGAAACACGATCAGGAGAAGTTTGACGAGTATCTTCAATCGGTTCGCCAAATCGAACAAAGGGTCGAACGTTCAGAAAAATGGCTCGATATCCCAAAGCCGCAGATCAACCTCTCTGGATTACATCTTGACGCCGATGATAAGACTCCTGGAGAATTGATTAAAACGATGCTCGACCTTATGTTCCTTGCGATCCAAACCGATTCGACTCGCTTTCTCACTTATCAAATGGGGAATATGAACGGCGCTACTTCAATCGCGACAAAGTTTCCATCTCTCCTCGGTTTCGGGAAAAATCAGCACAGCCTTGCTCATGGATGGAACAAGCCTAGCGGAGCTGAAGCACTTGGAAAATGGGACCGTTTTCGTGCTGAACAGCTAACTTATTTCCTTCACCGCCTGCGGAATACCCCAGAAAATGAAGGCACTCTTCTGGATCAGACCATGGTTCTTTATGGAAGCAGCAATAGTACTACTCACAACAATACCAACTACCCTCTAGTCCTAGCTGGTGGTGACAAACTTGGGCTCAAACACGGGGCCTATCATCGCTTTGGGCCAGAAGTCCCACTCTCAAATCTCTTTGTCACCATGGCGAATCGTCTCGGTATGTCCGAATCTAAATTTGTCGACAGCACCGATGAAATAACTGAGATCATTAGTTAATCGTTGAGCTGTATTAGACTAACACGAACAAACCGAAGAGCTCAAGGTATCTAAAAACCAAGCGACAAATCACGGTAATCAACGATGTTTAATGGTGACTATTCACCAAGCAGCTTACCATGGTTCGCTGATCGCCGACGCGTTCGCAATGCCGGTCCACTGGTATTACGACCGGAGTGCCATGGACCAAGATTATCCAGAGCTCGATCGCTACCTCCCACCATGCTCTCATCATCCCGACAGTATCTTGTGGCGATCCGAATACACGCCGCTTAATGAGAAAGGAGAAATTCTACATGATCAGGCGCGCTTCTGGGGACAGCGTGGCATTCACTACCACCAAAATCTGCGTGCGGGAGAAAACACGGTTAATTTCAAACTTGCTCAAGCTCTTCATCATCAAGTTTCACTCAGAGGCAGTTATGATCCTGTCGACTGGATTGAAAAATACATCGAACTTATGCGCACTCCTAACTGGCATAACGACACCTATCTTGAGGAATACCATAGGGCTTTCTTTACCCGTTATGCCCAAGGTAAAAGCATCCTAAAATGTGGAATTTCTGACGAGCACATTGGTGGCCTCGCCACTGTTCCCTCGCTTTTGGCAGCGTTACCCGCGGGCGACCACCGCAAGACCATCAAAGCCCACATTTCTCTCACACATCGCCACTCCAACGTCCTGCGGGCCGCTGATTGCCTCGTTCGCGTCCTTCAATTTGTTGCCAATGGCACCCCACTACGGGAGGCTCTTATGACACAGGCCGGTGATTGGTTCTCCACTCGCAAGGCTACAAAATGGGCGAACCAAGACGATCGCGTCATAGTAGGGCAACGGTTAAGTCCGGCCTGCTATATTGATCAATCCTTCCCCGCCTCACTCTATCTTGCTTGGAAATACCACGAAAATTTAGCCGAAGCTGTCATTGCTAATGCGAAAGTCGGTGGTGACAGTTGCCACCGAGGTGCAGTTGTCGGATCACTTGTGGCTGCGGAGATCAAAAGATTAACCGGAGAATTTGACCTCATTCACTTTCCTGCTGATTGAGAAGATCTCGCCCTGAAACTCTTTTCATCTGAAGACGGCTTTCACGAAATCTCCCCGCGTGTTTTGTGATTCGACCATTGACCCGCTTACGCCACATCCTAAAGCTGCTCGGCTTGAGGTTTGTTCGCATTACTTTGATTACCGCAGCCTCAACCAAGCCAGTTTTTTTATGAATTTCATCAAATGTCGTCCGGTCCTCCCATGCCATTCGGATCACTCTATTCTTGAGTTCGTCATTCATTGTAAATCAATCAACCTCTTCCCCCAAAACGCAAGTCGCGATGATTCCTAATAAAATTTGCCAAACCTGCGGACGAACGATCCAATGGCGCAAGAAGTGGAAAAACTGTTGGCATGAGATCCGTTACTGCTCCATTCAGTGCCGCAGGTCTAAGCCTAACGACCTCGACCGTAAGCTCGAAACAGCAATCCTTGAAATCCTCAATCACAAGTCAATCAATGCCACAATTTGCCCAAGCGAAGCCACACGATTGATCTTCAAAGAAGAAGGATGGCAAAAACATATGGAGCGGACGCGCCAAGCTGCCCGGCGGCTCCTTGAAACTGGTGAAATTGAAATTCTTCAAAAGGGAGGAGCTGTCGATCCGTCAACCTTCAAAGGCCCGATCCGGTTACGGAAACGGGTTCATTAAATGTTAATTTTGATGACTCCTCTCAATTCAAAAAATTCCAAAACTTGCCTAACTCACCGATCTCCGGCACAAATTCCCTGTGCTCAATCTTCTTTATCCTGCTGCACGTGCCATCCTCTTCCGTCTTGATGCTGAGCGCGCCCATCACTTTTCGATGGCGGGCCTTCGTGCGAGCAAAAATCTCGGAATTTTGCAGGCCTTAACTGCTAAGCCAGAATCAAAGCCGATTTCTTTTGCTGGCTTAACGTTCCCCAATCCAGTTGGTCTCGCAGCTGGCCTCGATAAAGAAGCGAACACCATTGATGCCCTCGGTCTTCTTGGCTTCGGACATATTGAAGTTGGCACTCTCACCCCGAAGCCTCAAGAAGGAAACGAAGCTCCACGCCTATTCCGACTACCTCAACATAAGGCGCTCATTAATCGCATGGGTTTCAATAATCCCGGTATTAACCAAGGCCTTGCCAATGCACGATCCTCTTCCTCTTTCAAGGGAATCGTCGGCATCAATATTGGAAAAAACAAAGTCACTCCTAACGAACGGGCTAACGAGGATTATGCGATCGCCTTCGAAAAGGCCTATCCTTGGGCAGACTATATAACAGCTAACTTTTCTTCTCCCAACACGCCAGGTCTGCGTGACCTTCAATCAGAGGAGGCCGCAGGGAAACTTCTTGAAAGACTCAAAAAGCTGCAGGAAACCCTTCATAAGAAAACCGGGCGATACGTCCCCTTCGCGCTTAAAGTCGCACCGGATCTCGATGAAAACCAGATCGATGGGCTCGCAAAAATCTTCCGTAATGGCGGGCTCGATTTTATTATCGCTACTAACACAACCCTAGATCGCGCGACTGTCGAAAATCACCCAAACGCCAAGGAGGCTGGCGGACTTTCTGGGGCTCCATTGACCAGTCATTCAACTGAGGTAATCGCCCGTTTTAGTGCTGGACTTGGCAAAGATGTTCCAATCATAGGGGCCGGCGGAATCTTCTCAGCCGACGACGCCCTCGCCAAAAAAGCAGCTGGAGCATCACTTGTGCAAATCTACACCGGTTTCGTTTATAAAGGTCCTGCGTTGATCCACGACATCATACGCGCCTGGTAATTTCACGGGCTATTTTCCGAGCCTCGAGGTCGGCATTGACCACGACATCTAATTCCTGCGAATCAATGTGCTCGACTTGATTCATCGTTTCTTCCACGACCTGCCAAATTCCAGGGAAACTGAGGCTGCTCTGCCGAAATGCTTCGTTGGCAACCTCATTGGCGGCATTCAAGACCGCAGGTAGAGTTCCACCCCGCTCTCCGGCTTCCCGTGCCAAATTGAGGGCCGGGAAATCGTTTTCACGAGGTGCTTCAAACTCAAGCTTGGCGAGAGTCGGGAAATCTAGTGGTTTCAATTTGTTCCTTAGACGCTCAGGCCAGACCACGGCATACTGAATCGGAAAACACATATCCGTTGTGCTTAGTTGGGCTAACACACTCCCGTCGACAAACTCGACCATTGAGTGGACAATACTCTGAGGATGTACCACCACCTCAACTTTAGACATTGGAATATCAAAAAGCCAGCGAGCTTCAATCATCTCAAGTCCTTTGTTAAAAAGGGTCGCTGAATCAATTGTGATTTTTTGCCCCATCTCCCAAGTCGGATGCTTGAGAGCGTCCTCCAGCTTCACCTCAGAAAGTTTTTCAGCTGGCAATGTCCGAAATGGTCCTCCTGAGGCAGTAACAATGAGGCGGCGAACTTCATCTGAGCCCCCTTCATGACCTTCGAGACATTGAAAAATCGCATTGTGTTCACTATCAACGGGGAGAATATTAACCCCCTTCCTTCGGGCAGCATTCATAACAACCTCCCCGGCCATCACCAAAATTTCCTTACTCGCAACCGCGACATCACAACCCAATGCGATGGCCGCTAATGTTGGGCGCAATCCCTCAACGCCCACAATTGCCACTAATACCAAATCGGGCTTAGTTGCCTCCACAATTTCCACCAGTCCTTCCGCTCCGGCGTAAATGGAACGTCCAGGTTTTTCAAGTTGCTTACAGCGTGAGTCATCGGCCAAACAAAGATGATTTACTCCAAATTCCTTTGCTTGCTCTTCTAGGTCCTCAACGCGCGTGCCAGCAGCGAGCCCGACAACCGACATTCGATCGGGAATTTGCCGCGCCACAATAAGCGCACTTGTCCCAATTGACCCAGTGGAACCTAAAATTAAAACACGCTTTTTCATTGAATGAGACCTGTCTTAAGAAGGTAAAAATACGTCACGGGAGCAGCAAAACAAAGGCTATCAATTAAATCGAGAACCCCTCCAATTCCGGGCATCAAACTCCCAGAATCCTTCACCTCGAGGCTTCGTTTCAAAATAGATTCAGCAAGATCACCCGCGACGGCCACCAAACCAATCAGAAGGGCTAGAACGCCAACATGCAGTGGTGGAATCCAAGACAAGATATCGCCGGACAATATCCATACTCCCCATGCCGCTAGTTGAGCAAAAACAAGCGCTCCCAAAAAACCTTCCCAGGTTTTCGCAGGACTTAGATGAGGAGCCATTTTGTTTTTTCCGATCAAGGACCCTGTAATGTAGGCACCCATATCGGTGAATTTGGCCGCAGCAATCATGAACAAAAGCAACCAAGCTCCGGGGACCTCACCCCCCCCTCCACCCCCAGGCAGGAAAATAAGGCGATAAACAAAACATCCGAAGAGGATAGGCACATAAACAAATGCAAGTAATCCATCCCCCACCGCATCCACACTCTGACGTTCTTCGATGCCATGTTTAAATCTGACAAAAAAACAAAAGATCGTAACCGTAGTCAGTCCTGCTAATTCGCTAAAATAATTATCGTGCCCTTGATACCCTACGATAAGAAAGAATCCGGTGGAAAGAGCAACTGCTAGACCGACTAATAAACCGACGGCCCGACAAACATCGCCGGGGAACTTCGAAAACAAATTCCGAAACTCCCAAGTACCAGCTACCGTTAAAAAGGAAACGAGTCCAAAAAAAGCCCATTTATTTTGAGAAACAAAAACACCCGTCACAAGAGCCCATAAAATGATGGTGCTTGTAAGACGGGCCCGAAAGACCTCGGCCTTACTTCGTTTGTTAACCCCTTCCTGCATTCAGGGATCTTTGGGATATGCACTCGAACCGGCAATGACAATTCATTAAAAAATTTACACCCCATTCGCAACTCTTCTCCAACGAACGGTTATATCACCTGAATCTGGGACTATCTTAAAATCCCGAGAAATTAGAAAACCACTATGAAAACAAAACTAACATCAGTAATCGTCGCGATCGTCACCTGTGCCGTCGCAACTGCAGAGCCTCCGAAGGGTGAAGGTAAAAAGGGAGCCCGCGGCCCCGGGAAACGCCCCGTTCCTCAAGGTGACGGTAAACTTAGCCAAGAAGACCGCAAGGCCGCTATGGCAGCTCGTCGCGCTGAAATGATGAAGAAATTCGATAAGGACGGAGATGGAAAGCTCAGCGAAGCCGAGCGTAAAGTCGCCATGGCAGCTCGAAAGGCTGATTTTCTCAAGAAGCATGACAAAGATGGTGATGGAAAACTTAGCGATGAAGAAAAGGCCGCAGCTCGCAAGTCAATGGGAGCCCGCCGCGGTGGCCCACGAGGAGCTGGCAAGGGCGAAGATGGTCGCAAAAAGGGCAATGGCGCTCCCAAAAAAGGCAAAAAACCAGCCGCTAAATAGAGTTTAGCATTCCCGAAAATCCCCCCATACCCAAAACCTAAAAGAGGCTCGATCATTAATGATCGGGCTTCTTTGCCTTTAAATTGGAATTCAGATGATTAAACCGCAGTAGGCTATCTACAGAATTCCTTCACCACTAGCCTCTTTCTATCCTCTTCCTTCTCTAGGGGCTGATGAAACCTCAGGTGATCAATCTTAAAATATTCAGGGTTAACTTTCCCTCATTGCCAGCGGCAAACCACTACGATATACGCAGCCAATGAAACAGATAGTCGCTTTCTCCTTCTTTGTAGCTGGCTTCGCCTCTGGTCAAACTTCACCCTTCCCGGACCTGAAATGGAAGGAGAAGGAGCTTGATCATTTCACGATCCGAACCAAGAGCACCGGGACCGATCCAGCCCGGAAATATTCTGAAAAAACCTATGAGGTAATGCTTGAGATTCTTCCTGGATTAGAGGGGGATTTCGAGAAGAACGAATTCCGAACACCCGGCGGACAGGAAGCGGGGAAAGAAGATCGGTTCCGCTTTACCACCTATTTAGTCGAAACCGGTCATGATTTTCATAGTTGCGTCATGACCGATGCCAACCGCCACAATTGGGCTAACGGCAATGTTCAGATCACGAAACAGGTTGGAAATTACCTCGACCCAATGAACCGTTATCTTGTCATCTGCAAAAGCGATTCTGAGCAATCAGGCGGGGGACGTGAAAAAGATCGTAAGGAGATCTTAGTGCACAGCCTCGGAACGGCCTTAATGAAAGGTCGCGCCCGCCAGGCAGATCTCCCCTTTTGGATGACAGCAGGGATGGGATACTATGCTGAGCACATGGTCTTTGATCGTTGTTCGATTTATTATCTCGATTTCGAAGCCTACTACCGGGAGAACCCTGACGCAAAAGTAGATGCCCGCAAGGGTGGGACACTAGGGCCTCAAGAATCATGGCCGAGAATCCTAAGGAAACTTTGTAAAGGAGAGAAACGGGTAAGTCTTGAGAAGACACTCGGCGCCCAGATCGTCACTCTTTCGCCGAACGAATCCGGATATATCTTTGCTCTGAACTATTTCATGGTTAGCACCAATGAACGCACGAAAAAATATCAGGGATTAATTACTTCAATTCGCGCGGGTGCTAAGCCGACAAAAGATCTTCTTTTGAAAACCATGGGTTACGGAGATGACGCTTCATTTGAGAAAGACTGGTATGAATGGATGATGAGTTCAAAATTCAAATAGGGCTTGATGAATAAGCCACGATTCATTCTTTTTATTGCTCTTCTCGGTGGCTCGGGTTTAGCAGCCTATCTTACTTCTTCTCGTGAGCCAGCGAAGCAGAATGGAGCTCTTCAAAATCCCTCTGCCGTGAAGACGTCCCAAGAGCAAAAATCTTCGAAGCGGAGCGAAATTTCAGCGCCACTCCCTCTGGATAACCGGAAGGTCGAAGAAATGGATTCGACAAACTACGAGGTGACAGTTTCCAACATTAACTTGGAAGAAGTTGGGCGGCGTATTGAGCGAGAATCTCAAGAACAACTCCGCAAACTTACCGACCGTTATCAACTCACCGCAAACCAGCGGCGAGAAGCATTTCCACTCTTAGTCAGTTATCACGCTGATTATACAGACGGACTTATTGTGAACGGATTTAAAGCACAACCTCCGCGCAGCAATAGCCTCTCGTCTGAACTTTATTTGATTTTCGATCTTACCCAGCAAGAGATTTACCAAGAGGATGTCGAGGCCGATAATAAATGGTGGGGAGAGATTCTCGGACAACTCCGCTCCGATCTTGACCGCTCGCTCTACTCAAGCAATCCCGAGGACACGTCGAGAAAAAGCGGAGAGAAAACTGAAAAGCAAAGTCGAGAACGCGTCAAACCTCGGACGATCCCACTCGACGACCTCTTTAGAAACTGACGATTTAGCTCCCGGGATCTTCTCTAAAAACATCTTTAGGAGACTCCCTACTTTCTCCGACGACGGGCATTCTTACGTACTGACTTGCGAACAGTCTTTCTGCGCGCTGACTCCCCTTTTTTTCCTGCTGGCTTCTTTTTTGCGAAATTGCGAACTCCCTTTTTTTGGGACGCTCCCCCAATCACCTCTATGATTTTGAAATCCACCTTCATTCCAATTCGATCAATCTCGTCTACTACCACTTTCATACGAGTTCCAGATTGAAGGGTTTGGCCACGACTATTTGCGAAGCGGTCGGCATTATTTTCAAAAAACCAGCGTCCCTCTGGGAAGCCAGCTCTCTTAACAAGCCCGCGTTGAAGAATATCAGTGCATTCCATAAAAAGGCCCATTGCCCGGACTTCTGTGATAATTGCATCAAATACCGGCGGTTCTTCCTTGCGCGACGACAACTCAAGCCACTCCAACATTTTCATACGCCTGCTCTCGGTTTCTGCATCCGAACTCGTTCGCTCAGTTCCAGAAATGTGCTCGGCAATTTCAATGCAGCGCTTCGAATCCGGTGTTCGGTCGATTTCTTTTGGCCTGTTTTTAAGCAAAGCTTGCAAGGATCGGTGCATTACAAGATCAGCGTAACGTCGGATGGGACTGGTGAAGTGACAGTAATCGGTCTTGGCGAGGCCATAATGACCATCAGGGGTCGCTGTATAACATGCTCTTTTAAGACTTTTTAGAAGCCCTACCTTTATTGCTGGCTCCTCAAGCGAACCTTTCGCCGAATTAATTAGATTTTGAATATGACGACGATTAGTGAGGTCACCTGGTTCATATCCGTGGGAACGGGCAAGCTCCGCAAATTCCTTTAACTTGTCTGGATCAGGATCTTCATGAACCCGGTAAATCGTCGGCCGATTTGAATTCTTAACCATACGGGCTACCGCTTCATTTGCCACAAGCATGAATTCTTCAATTAATTGATGGCTCTCGTTGTATTCTTCACGCTGATATCCAGTCGGCACACCTTTATCGTCCAGAACTATGCTGACTTCAGGCATATCCAAATCGAGCCCACCATTATCGAAGCGGCGCTTCCGAAGGAGCGAAGCTAAATCCCAAGCCTCACGAATCCTATTCCCAAGTCTCCCCCCCTTGCCTAGATTTTCTAAAATCTCTTGAGCCTCCTCATAAGCATATTTCCGCGGGGTGCAAATCACAGCATCACAAAAGTAGGTCTCTACGATCCGTCCTTTGACATCAAAATCAATAACTACGCACTTAGTAAGCCTATCCTCTTGGGGGACTAAGGAACAAATGCCGTTACTTAATTCCTCGGGCAACATTGGAATGACACGGTCGACAAGATAGGTCGAGTTGCCACGTTCACGCGCTTCAAGATCCATAACGCTCTCAGGTTTAACGTAGTAGGAAACATCAGCGATATGGACCGCCAATCGCCAACCATTTTCAGCTTTTTCAACCAATATAGCATCGTCGAAATCCTTCGCTGTTTTTGGATCAATTGTTATGACATCGCGCTCCCGCCAATCTTCACGGCGAGCAATTTCGTCCTCTGGTATCACCATCGGAATCTTCTTTGCGGCTTCAACAACATGACTCGGGAAGGTTGCATTAATCCCGTGTTGATGGACGATTGCCTCTACATCAACACCGGGATCACCAGGCCATCCTAGAACCTCGATAAGATGACCTTTGGGCACCTCCTTAGCATGTTCCCATTCGGTGATCTCTGCGACCACGAGCTGCCCAGATCTCGCATCCAGAGTATCCCCGATCTGGATCGATGGTGGTAAGCGTTCGTCATTGGTTTGCACCGACGAAGACTTGCCCTTTTTAACAAAAATCCCTGTCACCCTACTCGAGCGTCGTTCAACGATCTCTATCACCCGCGCGCGTAAATCATTATGTTCCCTAGACGCCGAATTGTTTTTCACCAATTTCGCTCGAACGATATCGCCATCGAGGGCAATTCCCATTGAGCGAGGCGAAATGTAAAAACGATCCTGCTCGTCGAAGTCAATTCCTGTGGCAAGATTCTCCTCGTCTGCTTTGTCAGGAAAAAACCACCCATGCCCTCCCGGTGCCGCTTTCAGCTTTCCAACCAATCCCCCGCGACTCCGACCAGCACCACTGACGCTAAAACGCCCCTTCTTTCCCTGAACAATTTCTCCGGCCTCAACTAACTCTGTAAGATTTTCACGAAGCTTCTTGCGCATACTTCCGGACAATTCAAGAGCCCGAGCAAGCTCGCTCTTGTTACACGGTCGGCCACCCTCATTACCTAAAAGCGCAATAATACGCTTTTTCATCTCCTCTGGTCTCGCCATGGGGATAGGTTGGACTACTTCAACGATCTTAACAACTACCGTATCAGAACTTCCAAAATCATATTTTGCCCTCTCAACCCAGGCAATTCACACAGATGAGAACCAAAATCCTTCCAAGGATTGTCCCCCAAGCGCACTTATCGATCATCGCAGGGTAGAAGCAGAAAGGCTTTGGTTGCCAAGTCCCTAAAAATCAATTAATCCTTTTTCACCAGTCAATATTATCACCAAAACATCATGAAACACACACCCTCATCTTCGTTTATGCGGCGCGGATTCACGCTCGTTGAACTGCTTGTCGTTATTGCAATTATCGCCGTTCTAGCCTCTCTGGGGTTTGGAATGTATAATAAGGCCCTAGAGACCACAAAAAAGACCGAAGCAACCCAATGTCTTGGCAAATTAGTCATGGCCTGTGATGCTTTCTTTGAGGAATATCAAGCTCTTCCAATGGCCACCACTTCGGCCATCGATTCTGAGCAAGTCACCGATAATCGATTGATGGGACCACTTCTTGGCCAACAAGGTGCCCAGAACGAGAATCCGAAGTTTCAAACCTTCTTCACCTGGAAACAGGCCAAGGGAAAGGGTGATTCTGCATATGGTGGGCTCGAACGCACTGAAAACCGTGCCGAGCTTCTTGGACCGTGGTTTAACCCTAGCAAGGCAGATCGCTACTATCGAATCATGTTTAACTATGATTACGATAACCAGCTGCGCGAGCCACAAGCCCTTGGAAACGAAATTATCTGGGACCGCCGCGTCATAGCTTACCACATGGGTAAGGATGGAAAAATTGGTGGCAAGAACGATTCCGACAATGTTTACAGCTGGAACAAGAGCAAGTAGTCATATTTCATAAAGCCCTTCAACATCCGGTCGTTCCCCGTGAACGTTCGGATGTTTTTACATACAAGGAACCAGTATTCCGTCACGCATTCCGTGTATCTTTTTTTTATCTGCCGGAACAATCGTGGCTAGACAACCACCCAATGAATTCTGCCCGTTCTGGCTTACGAAATAGTAAGGGCAAAGACGGACCCGCCCCACCATCATACGGATCTCGCCCGTCTCGGGGTTAAAGTAAGGGTGCTCAACCAGTTTTGTATCCTGAAATTCCTGCATCACCCTAGGATGTGAAGTAAACTCAGCCTGAGCTTCCCTCACTGCTGTTCTCCATCTCTCCAACGGTTCGTCATGCCCAATCATTACACCACGCGAGCCCCACGCGAGATCGCTGAACCCGCTGACTTTCAGAACGAGGCGCCGATCTTTCTGGCTGAACTCCCCAACTTCGTCCCACGAGCTTACTTCAAGCCTAGGAATTGCTGCGTGAGGAGGAATCTCCGATGGATCAACAGGCCAGCCATAAGGAATAAGTTTCTTCAATATATGCAAGTGACTTCCTCGCAGTTCTTTTTTCCAAATCTTCCGGAGCGATGGGGCCCAGAAAAGAGCAAGCCATAATTTCTCCTCAAAGTGGGGTTTCAAAGGAGGGGTAATCTTACCACCCTGCGCCAGGTCTCGAATCGCAGGAATCGATTCCCAGTCGAATAACTCGAAAAAGCGGTAGCTCTCACGTTTACCAGCCTCCCACTTTTCCGCCTGATGGACCATGAATTTCTCACCCAGCTCCTCTGCCAGCCAATCCATTTCCGGGCGATAATCTTTTGATTCTTCTGAAACCAGAATATCAGCACCGTCCTCAAAAAGGGAAGCAAAGCCATCTAGCATTCCCCTTGGCCCACCAAAAATCTCAAAACCCGCCTTAGCATAAGTTTGACTCAACCACGCCAAGGTTCCGATGCCCCCAGGAACTCCGTCCAATTCCGAAGCGGTAAAACCATCCTCAGTCAAAAGCAAATCGGGGCGAATCACCTTTGGGATTACATTGCGTTGCTCGCTTGACCGCTGATGATTGATCATCCAGTTAGGTTTCCCCGCATCAAGTAACTTAGCGATCCACTCCGGACGTCTTCCTTCAGAACTTAAACGATAAAGCTCATCACTCACGCATTGAAAACGATGCAGAGGGTGGCCTAGACGATTGAGCGTTTTCTTTTGATTCTTACTCAGCTGAAATGGTTCGGGTGACCAAATCCATTCACGATTTGCGAAAAAACCCGCTTTTGGGACGGAATTTTCCAGATCAGCAAGAGTCAAAGTGGGCATCTGAGCGAAAATCTATCAAGTCATAGCAAGGAGGCAACCCCTTGAAAGTTCATCCTTTTCTCGTCGTAGTTCAGTGGCAGGTAAATTTTCGATTGTCCTTAGGGAAATCCCGCGTATGCAAATCCCCGTCGCATGTTCATTCTCAATAAAATTTTCAAACTTCGGGATAAAGCTAATCCGGAGGAGGAAAAACCCTTTCTCGATCATCTTGAGGATTTGAGGATTATGGTCACGAGAGTTGTTCTCACGCTTCTCATATCGACCTTGGCCTGTTTCGTTTATAAGGATGAACTCATGTCGGTGATTCGGCGCCCAGTAGAGCAGGTCTGGGTAGAACGACATGAAGCCACCCTTCCCGAAAACGAAGAGATTTCTCTCGATGATTGGGAAAATGCTCTCACCTTCGCAGAGGTTTCAGCGCCCCTTGGCCAGTATGATTCAGGACTTGCCGATCGTTGGTGGGAAAGGGCGACAGACAAGCGGACTCGCCGGCTTACTGAAGCCGCTATTCTTTACCGAGCATCCCTTAAGCTCCCAGACGATGCTCGGGAAGATTTCATCAGTTCAATCTCGGATGATAAAAGCGAGGCACGAGAGCTCGCTCTTAAGCTCCTAGTCAGCAAGCCCGCGGACAATTTGAACGCCGAGGGGAATCTTCGGCTCATGAGCTCGCTCAAGCCGACCGAAACCTTCATGCTTACGATGAAACTCGCTTTCTTCGCTGGCATTATCGTCTCCTTTCCCTTTCTCCTCTATTTCCTGCTCCAATTTGTTGTCCCGGGCCTAAAGGACGAGGAACGTAAGGCTCTTTGGCCAGCTCTTCTCATCGGCTTTGGACTATTTCTTGGCGGAGTTCTTTTCGCCTACTTTTTTGTTTTACCAAATGTTCTTACCTTCTTTTACGAATGGGGAAAGAGCATGGGGATCTCCAATGATTGGCGCATCGGCTACTACATATCTTTTGCAACCACTTTCGTCCTAATCTTCGGCCTCGCATTTGAACTCCCGGTGGTCGTTATGACCTTGGTCAAGATCGGCCTGCTCAGCCACAGCATGATGCGCGAAACCCGATCGTATGCGATCCTCGCCATCTTTGTGATCGCGGCTTTGATCACTCCAACCCCAGACATGATGACCCTGTCACTCCTAGCGGTCCCAATGGTCATCCTATACGAAATTTGCATTTGGCTTTCTTACTTCCATGAGAAAAAGGTTAAAAAGCTTGAAGAAGAGGAAGAAAAAGAGCGAATGGCGCGCCTTCTTTCCTCTTCGGATGATGACCCTGATTTAGACCCTGACCCGGGTCACGATCCATATCATCATGACGATCACGATCCATATCATCATGACGAATACCATGATGATCATGATCCAAACTACCATCCTGACCACGAAAACATGGATCTTGCTGGAGAAGGAAAGGATAAAGACGTTAGTGACAACTATATGGATTACCCGGGCGAGCATCAAACTCCGGAGGAAGACCCTAACCACGAGTCTCTCCCTGAGGACGATCCTGATTACGACCCGCTCCTTCCTGATGAGGATCTTCCGGATGAGGAAAAAGACCGCAAGTGATTCTGGTAAAACTATAGATGATCGCCTAGTTATAGAACCATGCAATCAATGACCGGATTCGGTCGGGGTGAACACGCGGATGATGGACTCATCGCACGGGTTGAAATCGCGACTGTCAACCGCAAGCAGGCTGACATCCATTTCAACCTACCACGCGAACTCATAGGCCTAGAAGCGGATCTTCGCAAATTGGTCCTGCGATTTATTTCCCGTGGCAGAGCGAATGTTTCAATTCATCTCGAGCGGATCTCTGGCTCCGACGATTCGTTCAGTGTCGATTCTGATCGAGTTCGAGCTCTCGAGACGGCTTTCAATGAAATCTCGAACCTCATTGGTCGCCAAGTCCAGCTGGGAGCGGCCGACTTCATAAAAGCTCCGGGGGTCCTAACTTTCGCCCACTCCGGCTGGGATGTTATAGAGGTCGAAAAAGCAATCCGCCCGGCCCTTCAGGCCTCTTTGGAAAATTTGGTTAAGATGCGAAAGGCTGAAGGAGCTGATCTTGAGACAGATTTTCTCCAACGGCTCACCTCTCTCGAGAAGCACGCCGAAATTATCGGCAAGGCCACGCCTAAGGTCGTTGAACGCCAACGTGAGCTCCTGCACAATCGCTTGCGGGAAGCTGAGATTGAAGTCGATCTCAATGACGAACGTCTCCTAAAGGAAGTCGCCCTCTTTGCTGACCGATCGGATATTTCTGAGGAAACAACTAGGCTCTCATCTCACATCAATCGTTTCCGCGAGTATCTCAATTCCGACGAACCTGTTGGTCGGTCACTTGACTTCCTGTGCCAAGAAATTAACCGGGAGTTCAACACGATCGGGTCAAAAGCAAATGATGCTGGCATTGGCCAGAGTGTTGTTGGGGCAAAAACTGAGCTCGAAAAAATACGGGAACAGGTTCAGAATATCGAATGATAAAATGGCGTCGCTAGATTCTTCGTTATCTCCTTTTCTGAAAACAGCTGACCAACCTTCTCATATTCGGAAAAAGTCTACCCGAAGTGCGGCGCCTCGTGGCCTAAGATAGGAAACTTCTCCAAGATATCGTGAACTAGGTCTCGATCGTTATATATTTGTATTTGCTGCGGTGAACCCAAACACTTTGGACTAAACCTAGTAAGAACATACAGATTACTACAAAGGTGCCGGAGTAACTCACTAAAGGCAGAGGAATCCCCGTAATAGGTGTAAGCAAGACACACATTCCAATGCTTTCAAACATGTGAGCAAAAAAGAGACCTACAACCCCGCCTACAATAATCCTCCCCGCCAAATCACGACTGTAAAAAGCAATGAAGAGACATTGAATAAGAAGGAGGGCAAATGATGTGACCAACAACAGAGCTCCCCGAAACCCCTGCTCCTCAGCAATAACAGCAAAAATAAAATCGTTATGAGCCGTTGTCCAAGGAATCAGCTTTTTAGCGTGAAGTGATTGCTGCTCCTCCGTGGCTCCAAACCCCGTCCCTTTCCATCCAGCTTTACCTACCGCAGTCGAGACCCAGTAAGCGGCATAAGTTTTATCAGTGTTTTCCACCACTCCTGTTTCGAGCGATTCCAGATAGGTTTCCACTCGCTCCGTTCCCCGCTCTGACGCGGTCGGCATGACAGCATAGTAGGCGATAGGAGCCATCCCAATTGCAATAGCAGCCAGGAAGATCAAATACCGCCATGGAATCCCACTGACGAGCATTATGACTACTGCAACCGGAAGCCATACGAGAGCAGACCCCATATCACCCAATTTCACGACAAGGAGGAAAGGGATACCAGTGAGGCTACCAATGAGAAGAACCCTAAAAAAAGGTTCACCAAAAAATCGATGTATTTTGGGCAAATCCTGAGCAAGTGTCGCAATTACCAAGATTCCGGCTGCGATCGCACTTTGGGCAGGCTGAAAGGTTATTGGCCCCATACTCAAGCGGTGAGAAACATCATTGGCGTCCATCGCTTTAACCGTAAGCGCCAGCCCGACTACATAAATCGGAACCCCCAACCAGCGAACCCAGCGATAGTCGACTAGGGAGACACCGAAATAAACGAGTGTCCCCAGACCAATCCAAATTTTCTGACGTCCTGCGAAAAACTCGCCACCCGATATACCGCTAGGCCCAGGCAAGTGACGTGCAGCGCTCTCTATGGCAAAGATTCCAAAGATCAAGAGCCCGTACATTGTAAGCACGAGGACCCAGTTCATTCCAAGAATTTTCCGGAAAAGAGGCGTCATAGTGAGTTCAAAGGAGAACTTACGCAGTTCCCCATTGCGATAACACTCAAAAACATCGCCCGATAAAGATTGTGGCTAAAATCGCCCCTGAAAATTGGATCAACCAATAATCTGAGTCGACATGAACCGAATCAGAACCCAAATTGCAACGACGATTAGGGCCCTAAATAAACAAAAAGGCAAACTTTAGAAAAAGATCTTCAAATCTTTTGAAGATAGTCGGGAACGTCCTGTTTCTGGCTTGATGGGGGTGCTGTTGCAGAAACAAAAGAAAGGACACCTCCTACTCCGGCACCATGGGGAGCGTCCAACAATCCCGAACCCTCGGCAATCGGAAAGACGTAAGTTTTACCTCTGCTCGTGATCCGATAGACTCTAAGCCCAATGAGACACGCGGGAATTAAGATAGAAAATCCAATCAGAGTATTCGAAACCCAAACCTTTGAGACAAGTTTATCCCAAAGATTTGGCTTATTAGGTAGTGGGCTATTTTCTTCGTCCATAACGAAGGTTTGCCCCCCTAAAAGCGATCCGCCCTCCTTGCTCACAATTCCCTCAAGCCTCTCGAGACCCAACGAAAGCTGAATCGAAAAACTCTCCAGCTGTGAAGCCGGATCAGATTTTTCGAGAGCATCTTCAATCGCGAGGCGAAGGACCTTTTCTCGTTCCTCCAATCTCACGACATCTACTACCTTATTCGAGAAAATAAGCTGAGAACGCCCTGAATTCCCCATGAAATAGAAAACAACTGCTAACGGATCATCCCCGTCGAAATGAGATTCCACGAGCGCCTCAAGACTCTCTCCTTGCGGGATTTCTTGCAAACCATCAAAGAGATAAATGTGACAATCAATAATGAAGTCTCTTGCATGGCGATTAAGAAAAGTCTCCCTATCTCGAAATTCCTGGGTTGGGAGAAGCTCTTGAGGATCGACCAAATACCCAACTTCTACACCCCTAAAATAAGCCGGGAAATATTCCTCTCCGATTGCCTTTGACCACTCCGAGGACCTTGGAGCTTCCTCTGGGAGCTCACGAATCTCCGGATCTAAAACAATTACTTCCTGAATTTCTGAATCGAGAATCTCACGCGCCAATTTTCCCATCAAACTTGAGCCAGGAATATATTCTCCTGACTCCAATGCTTCTAGCTCTTGATCATCCCACTCTGGAAGTCCGTCGGAGCCATCTTCTTTTACGAGAGAATTCTTTGATAAGGTTTGAGCACAAAGCAAGTGAAGCATACCCGCTAAAATAAAAGCGAACACCCTGCTCATCCTGCAACCTCCCCTTCCTTCCCGCCAAGAAGCTCGGAGGTCTCGGCTCCTTCTTGTTCAGAACCACTCGCCTTCAGAGTCTGCCCCCCCCTACCCAACACCTGAATGGGGTTCTTTCTGACCCGCCTCCACCCCTTAATCAGAGGAGCTTCCAGTTTTTCAATTACCGCTTTAAGGGCCTTTAAATAATCCCCTTGCAGAAAAAAAGGATGTCCTGCAGAAAGGGCCTCGAAGGTCGAATTTTCATCGAGGTAAGGCATTAGGGCATACCCAAACGTGATTGATGCACTCTTGGCATTCACGTCTACCAGAATCAAAATTCCGGTTGAATTAGGACGTTGAGGATCAACATCAACGTAGTGAGTCCGATTCAGCATCCAAAAACCATACTGCCGCAGACTGTTTAAGTCCTCAAAGGCTCCCAAATAAACTGAAACAAAAAGCTGGGGGAATTTTGTTTCAAAGTCCTCTAACACCTTCCGCATCGGCTCGCGGTCCTTCATCCGGAAAACTCCAGCGACATCAGAAAACTTCCTAAGCTTTATATCTTGAGCACCAAAAACCTCATCCGCGTGCACCATCGCAAAACCACAATGAGGACATGAGGATGCCTCTAAGTGAATCTTCTGAACACAGCGTGGACACTTCATAAAACCTGACTGAAATCAGGTAAAAGGAAACGAATCACTACACCAAGCATAATTAGAAGATTTAGTAAGTTTGCTAGTGGATTTTATTCACCAAGTCCTTTAGCTCCTCCAATTCAGTCATATCCATCTCAATTAGATGATTTGAGTGGGGAAAGGAGCCACTACCCACATCAGCGATATATTCCTGAAAGGCCGTAATTCGCTCTACCTGTAAGCGACGAAACTCCGCTGAGAAATCTCGATACACTTTGGCGTGCCTTGGGGCTCGTTCATCATAATCCCCAAGAATATCGTCCGAAAATAAGAACTGAGTATCACAACCCGAACCAGAACCGAGTGACATTAGAAGCAGCGAAGTTTGACCACACAACCAGCTCGCAAGCTGGTGGGGAACACACTCAATTTCAGCAGCATAAGCACCGGCAGACTCGAGCTCCTTCATTTTTTCATAAAGCATCTTCCCCTCCTCCGCAGTTTTTCCAATTGCTCGGTAATTCGTCCACGTAACATGCCGGGGAACGAGACCAAGATGTCCGACTACGGGAATCCCCTCCCTTGCCATCGCCTCAATCATCCATGGACTAGCTGAGCAATAGACCGAGCTCGCTCCCATCTCAAGTGCCTCAAAGCCAATCCGGATAGCCTCCTCCTGAGACGTCAAGCCATGCGGAGTTGCGACCGAAAAAAAACTATTGGGGGCAGCTTCCACCAATCTCGGAAGCTGAGCTTGAGACTCAACCGAATCGAAACTGCAGCTCATGAGATCGACTCCAGCTTTTTCGGCCGCAGCAGCTTCTTCAGCGGACTTCACATGGATGTGGGTAAGACAACGCTTTCCCTTTAGTTTTTTTATATCGTAAATTGTAAACTTTTTTCGCGCCCGAATCATAGGGCGGCAAGGATATCACCTCCTATCACTCTTTACCAAGAAACACTTGCGCTAATCTATGCCTCTCGCCACGGCGTTGCAGAGAAAGCCCTGACAAGAACGCAAAGAATCAAAACGCTTAATACGAAAATAATACAAAAACTGTATCTAACAGATATTCTGAAACACTAGACGCGCTGGACCCATTCTGCAGTTCACGAAGGTGATAACTACTCTCAGAATCTCCCATTATAGAGCTTAGCTAAGTCCGCCGCGTCGACGAATCACCCATTCTGTTGTTAGAAGGATTGCCAGCAAAAGAAACACTGGCCAGGTATCCCAAAGAGACGTTTCTCGTAGTTCGGTCCGCGTCTCATCACCCCTTAGGAACAGATCAGCAAGGGCACTTGCTCCTTTAAAGACTCGCCCACCCGACATTTTCGCTACGGAATCAAGAAGCGGTTGATTGAGAGTAGTCTCAGAGAGCTCGACGGCACTTCGAGCACCAACCACACGAAAACTTGTAATTACTTCGTCACGAACCTTGACCTCATAGGTCCCAGGTTTCCTAAACGGTCCCGCAAGGCTTTCGTGGATCCCATTTGAATTCTCACGATATTTCAATGGCACCTGCTTCAATTCACCCGATTCGTGAGTAACCTCAGCGATTAGATTTTTGTCCTCGATTGGGTTTAGCTCACCATCTCGCAACCGTGTCATGATCTGAACCCGATCATCACCAGTGTAGGTCAATTGGTCTGTTCCAAGCCGAATCCTTTCGTTACCAGAACGTAAATTGGGACCTGCTCCCCATCGAACTAATTGCCCCCAAAAACGGTGGTGATAGATATCGCCAACACCTTCACGGAGACGCCAAGTTCGATCTGCTAGCAACATTGCCACTTTGCCGGCACCTGTTTGGCGAGTCACCAAAAGAGCATTCTCAGCCTCCCGCTCACGACGCCGAGCCACCGCAGATAGAGCGGCATCAAGACTAGCCGCTGAATCGATTTTCTGTTTTTTTTGGTCAGTGGGTTCGGCATAAAGCAGAACCTCAGCAGTAGGCTGGAGCCCTTCGACCGGATGTCTCCAGCGAATCACTGGAAACTGTTTCCATAAACGTTCATTACTCATCTGTCCTTCGACTTGGGCTGTAATGGGGTGGCTACGGCCTATATTAGTAAGCGAAAAACGGAATTCTTCCTCATTCCCATAAAAGGTCCTCCGTGAGGCCTCATACCTTATCGGGATGAGATCACGGGCGACTTCCGACTGGAAAGAATGCGGCATATATTCCGGGCCCGCCACCAGAACCAAAAGAGCCGCCCTTTCTTTAACGCACCCCTCAAGAATCCTCCACTGATCTTTGCTTAAGGCATCAGGACCAATGTCACCTACAATAATAACATCAAACTTTCGCCACTCTTCTTCTACTTCGGGTAAGTGCGTTGCATTTGCTTCTCCAAAAGGACGAGTTGCAGACGCCACAATCTTAGGCGGAGTATGTCCCGAAATCCGATCTGGCTCAAGCAACACCGATTGGAGGTGGATCGACTGATCGCGACCATAGAAGAGGTTTCGCAGGTATCGGAACTCCCAACGCGGATGCCTATCGATTAATAGGACATTTGTCCGGGCGTCACTGACTACCGTCTGAAATTCCCACTCGTTGTTATTTTCGAAAGTCTCCTCTAATAACCCGCTCAGAACGATACGGTATTCTCCAACTCCTCCCTCTTCGGGCGCATGACGAAATTTCACCTCCTCCCGATAATTATCCTGAGGAATAGAAATCTCTTTCGTTTCGAGTTCCTTATCACCCGCAAAGAGCTGTAGTTTGGCTTTCTTTCCGCGAAATCCATCGAACTTCAAAAGAGCACCTACTCGGATCCGGTCGCCAAGGTAGACAGAATCTGGAGAGCGCACTGAAATAATCGCGGCATCCTTTGGTGGAACATCACTACCTGATGGAATCACAGCAATGGGAGCATCCAAAATTCCGAATCGGCGAGAAACATCTTCAACGCTTCCTGGCCGATTATGGCGACCGTCGCTGAGTAATACCACGCCAGCCAACTGATCAGGCGGAACTTGATCAAGAATCGCTTCCAAACCTCCGGCCAAATCGGTCGCCTGATCCCAACCTTCGACTTCACTGCTATCATCAAGAAGGGCCCTTCGTGCCGCTCGCACCTCCCGAACAGCAACCTTTCCATCGAGTTCATCGATTAGCCCACTCTCTTTAAGTTTCTCGCGAGCGAGCTCTAATCGTGACTTATCTTGACCGTCATCCACTAGATCCATAGAGGCCGAATCATCGACCATCACAATAACTTCGCGCTCGATTTCACGCTCCACATATCGGCTCCAAACCGGCTGCAGGAGAATCCACAAAAGTAAGCCTAGCTCCGCCAAGCGAAGTCCTATCAGAAGACGCCCTCTTTGCGGACTGATTGCATTACGCTCGTATCGATAGCTCCAAAAAATCAATTCAGCTCCGACAGCCCCAATCAAAGGAAGCACCCAGGCTGGCCAAAAAGGATTTATCTCAAGCCACCGAGCCAAAAGTAAAACCACACCCCAGAGCGCAAAAAATATAGTAATAGAACGGATTAGCATCTTCACGCCTTCCCTCCTTTCATGCCTTTAGTTTTAGCAGCCGACTTTAAAAAAGAATCGGGAATCTCATCCCGCTGCTCAAAATCTACTTTGAGCTCCTCGCCAGCTTCTCGCGATTTCGAAACCCAGCGAGCTAAAACACCTTCAAGGAAGAATAAAATAAGCGCTGCTATTGCTAAGATTTTCCAGATTTCTTGTCCAAAACCTTCGCCTCGCAATGCCGCCAAAATATCTTTGATTGATCTAACCTCGATAAGATTAATTTCCCGCCTGATTAAACTTCGATCATCATCATTCCAAAATTCCAGGCGACTTTCATCTCCTTCACGCTCCACCACAAGAGGGACTTCTTTCTCCCCCAACATCAAATCTTGCACCGCGTCAGGGATACCCACCAAATATTCACCAGGAATCGCCGAGCCATCAACCTCCAAAAGCTTGCCGCGCCGGCCAAGAGATGCTGCAACATTCCGCTCACCTCCCTTCGGGTCCTTTGCAGAAGAGTCCCCCAAAATCACACGCGATTCGTCCTTGCTCACCGGAATAAAGACCGAAGCCGGGATCACTTCCTTTATCCCATCTGGCCGTTCCCAAGAAAGAGTGACCCACGCACCACCCCACTCCTCTTCGTAACTCGCTGAAAAAACGACCGGCTTACCAGCCAGTAGTTCAACTTTCGAGCTGCGCCCTTGAACCGCTTCTTTACCTTCATAAACAATTTTGCCATCAAGTTTCAGTTGGAACTTATCATCAACCGTCACTTCGAAAACATACTCACCGGATGCTGGAGGAATCAGCGAACCCATCCAAGTCACGCCGAATCGATCGGTCGGGAACCCCTTTTCAGGCGCACGACCCTCCCAATTGAAATCAATCGCTGGATCAATACGACTAAAACCCTCACCCCGATTTTCTAGCGAACGATACTCCGCCTTCAAACCGCCACCTCCTGGAAGAGAAAGAGCCGGACTCCAACTTGCCCGCACATTTAAATCCACAGTCTGGCCGCCAGCCAACCAGTTTGTCATCTCGTGAACAAAAGGGACGAAACTCGGCCGCGCTGGCAAACTCCCCATTCGTGCATCGAGGGAAGTTGTCGTTACAATCACACGGCCGTTCCCGTAATTTCGAGTTGCCAGAAAAATTTCCCCATCACTGTATCGCGCCGCGGCAAGAGCACCCTCTACAAGATTTGAAGACTTACGATATCCTTCAATCACAGCCTCACCAAGATCCTGGCCCACTTCATCTTTAAAAAGACTTAGAACCGGATGGTCAAAAGTTCCTGGGGCAGCCTTTACTCCATTTTCGGGTAACCTCATTTCTCCGAGGTTCAGAGGCATTACGTTCCCGTCCCCCCCTCGCCACGAATTATAATAACTTGGATCCAACTTTGGACCAGCGACTACCCACAGCCCCCCCCCATTGATGACAAAGTCTGCGATCCGCGTAGCGGCCGATGCCGGAAGGCGGGTCACATCGGCCAAAACAATTACCGCGTCATTGTCAATTTTCTCACGGGTCAGTGCCGCAGCATCAATAACCCGAGGATCAACAAACATTTCTCCTTTCTCAGACACTGGAGCGAGCGCAAGGGAGAGGTAACCACCGGCTCGCTGAAAGAAAGAAGCACCAGCATTCCCTTCAACAATTAAGACAGGCAGAGTCTTTTTTACCCAGACAGCTTTCTCTGCAATATCATCGCCGGAAAGATCATCATTCCCGTCTAGAACCACCTTAATTACCTGCGGGCCAGTTTTTGAAAATTGATAGCGATACTCCAGGACTGAGCTTTCGCCAGAGGCCATCTGTCCTAATCCTTTGGGCTCTAATTCGTTTTCACCAACCGTAACCCTAATCAAGCCAGGTGTGACCACCTCAGTCCCAGTGTTCTCAATCGAGATCCGAATCGCGACCTCACGGTCAGTCCCAACAACATCACGTGAAAGTTCAATCCCAGTAACCGAAACATTGCGCAACTTCTCAGGTAGAGCAAACGAACGGAGCAGAAGCCGCGGCTTCGCCCGATCGGGCAAGCCCTCCCAAGCATCTCCAAGATTAGCCCATGAGGTAGTACTATCAAACTGCCAACCGATTCGTTGCAAATCCGTGAATACGACAAGATCCCTACTACTCCCCCTACCCTCGGCGAGGGAAAGTGTTGCTACACCTAGGGCGTCGTGTGCACGAAACGCTCCCCCCACCGGCTCAAGTTGGTCTAAAACTTCCAAAACATCAGCTCGATGGGTAAGCGGAGTCCCCGTTTTCAGCTCAGGAGCCGGTCCACCGAGAACGATTGAAAAAGCCGTCCCCTTCGGTGCACCCTTCACGAAATCCCGAGCCTCCTCAACTGCCCGTTCGAATGTCGTTCTCCCATTCTCGAGCAATAACATCGAAGTCGACCCATCGATTATAATCGCTACGTCACGGCGTTCGCTGGTTTGATATCGCTCTAGGTTGAGATTTTTTTCCTTCAAGATTAAAAACCCTGCCCCGAGCAATATTAGAATCGCCGACCCCCGCATCACCCATTTCCCCTTAACCGAGGAAATCACAAAAGATCCACCAAAAGCTGCAACACCAAGCAAACCGAGCGGCAAGACAAATAACCATGGAATCCCCGAGTTGGGAGGCACAAAAGGCCGAGCGATTGCCAAAACAATTAAGGCAATCAGAAGGCAGCGGGCAATCATCAGCAAAAAATCCTCCCACTCCATCCGTCTACGACGAGCGGCCACGGTATCAAAAAGGAAGCGCATCGCCCCCCAATCATAAGGTTTCGCAGCCTGACGACGGATCAGATGTAAAATCACGGGAATCAAAACACCCACTAAGCCTGCCAATAAAACTGGATTGCGAAAAAGCATGCTACCTCTTCCTCCTTCCCAGATACCGAACCAGAGCTTCTGAGACCGGAGTCTTAGTTGTCACTGGCACGTAGTCCGCTCGAAGATTTCCGCACACCGACTCAATCGATGCAATAAACTCTTTTAATTTTTTAAGGTAAGCTGCGCGCACCGCCTGAGGATCAATCCGTAACATTTCCTCAACCCCTTCCAAATCATGAAAGCGTTGGAAATTTTGAAATGGGAAACTCAACTCTTCTTCGGCCAGCAAGTGAAAAACTACTAATTCATGCTGACGATAATCAAAATGATGAAGCGCTTCGACAATCTGCTCCGGCTCATCGAAAAGATCACTAATGATGACAACCAGTCCCCGCTTTGGAATTCGTTCCGCTACCTCATTAAGAACTTTGCCAACTCCGGTTTCCTTTCCCGGCTCAGTTCCATGAAGTTCTTCACAAATCCTTCGAACCTGACTCGGCCTATTCTCAGCGCGCATTGACGTGCGTAAGGTGTCATCAAAGGTGACCAACCCTGAAGCATCACCTTGCTTGATGAAGAGATAGGATAGCGCAGCCGCAAGGTACTGACCATACTCAAACTTCGAGAGTTTCGATTCCTGCCCTTTAAAACTCATTGAACCAGAGACGTCCAAAACCATGGTAGCTCTCAAATTGGTCTCTTCAATATACTGCTTAATGACATTGCGATCACTTTTTGCCATTACTCGCCAATCAAGATTTCGCAAATCATCACCAAGTGTATATTCTCGATGTTCAGCAAACTCAACCGAGACCCCTTTATCCGGGCTAGTGTGGCGCCCAGTCAGAGTCCCTTGCTTCCGCAATCTCGAAAGCCACTCAAGGCGGCGGAGCGACCCCACTACCTCGGGAGCAAGCAAACGCATGCACTCGGGCATTTTCAAACGATCTGCATCTTCGGCCATTCCGGTCTTGTAAGTGAAGACTAGATCTTAATGTCGGCATCTTTTCCGCCGAGTTCCTCGATAAGACGCTTAATGATGTCGTCACTCTTCACTCCAGCCGCTTCCGCGTTGAAGGTCGTAAGGACTCGGTGTCGCAGCACCGGCAGAGCCACCGCAGCGACATCGACCGTAGTTGCATGAACCCGCCCCCGAAGAACGGCGTGAGCTTTAGCTGCAGAAATTAATGAGATACCAGCACGAGGACCAGCACCCCAGCCAACCATTTCTTTTACAAAATCAGGCGCTTCACTCGAGCCCGGACGAGTGGCCCGGGCCAGTCTTGCTGCAAAGTCGATGACATGATCGCCAACTGGGACTCGTTTCACAATATTTTGAAGCTGAATGATTTCAGGTCCAGTCATCAGCGGGGAAACTGTTGCTGAGTTTGGGCTAGTCACACGCCGAATTATTTCACGTTCCTCCTCGGCATTCGGGTAATCGACAACAATATTAAAGAGAAAACGATCAAGCTGGGCTTCCGGAAGAGGATAGGTCCCTTCTTGCTCAATCGGATTCTGCGTTGCCAGAACGAAAAATGGATCAGGTAGATCAAGCGTCCGATCACCTACTGTGACGTGACCTTCCTGCATTGCCTCTAAAAGAGCTGCCTGCGTCTTCGGAGGAGTCCGGTTAATCTCATCCGCTAGAACCATACTAGCGAAAAGCGGCCCATTCACGAACCGGAAGCCACGATGACCAGTTTCAGGATTAACCTCAAGCACATCAGTTCCAGTAATATCAGCTGGCATGAGGTCAGGAGTGAACTGAATCCGCTTGTATTGCAGGTCAAGTGCTTGGGAAACAGTCGAAACCAAAAGCGTCTTAGCCAATCCGGGCACCCCTACAAGCAGAGCGTGACCACGACAAAACATTGCCATGAGAACCTGTTCAACAACTTCATGTTGTCCCACAATGACTTGGGCCAATTCATCCTTCATCCTCCCATAGCTCGCGTGGAGCTTTTCAACGGCAGCTTTATCCTCACTCATGTTAGAAATTTCTTACGGAAAAAAGGTCAACTCTCTTACTTATTTCACAAAAAACTACACCCAGTAGCCGTGACCCCTTGGAGCCTCAGAGAATTGCAGATAATTCACTCTCTTAAAAGCCTTGCCGCCTCCTTCGCGAAGTAAGTCAAGATCATATCAGCCCCTGCACGTTTAATTGCGATCAAACTTTCCATCATGACTGACTCTTCACAAATCCATCCTTCAGCCGATGCACTCTTAATCATAAGATACTCTCCACTCACCTGATAAGCCGCTACCGGCAGTGTCGTGTGCTCTCGTAAGTCACTGATAATATCAAGATAAGCACCTGCTGGCTTCACCATCACAATATCGGCCCCCTCATCTTCATCTAGTAAAAGCTCCCGAAGCGCCTCCCGACGATTTGACGGATCCATTTGGTAACTCTTTTTATCTCCAGATTTTGGGGCAGACCCTAATGCCCCTCGAAACGGTCCATAATAAGCCGAAGCATACTTTGCCGTGTAGCTGCAAATCGAAATTTTCTGATAGCCCGCCGTATCCAAGGCCCCTCGTAAAGCACCTACCCGACCATCCATCATATCGCTTGGAGCGATGATGTCTGCACCCGCCTCTGCTTGACTCACGGCCTGCTTGCAAAGCATCTCTATCGTTTCATCATTCAAAATTTCCCCCTCCTCAACAATCCCGTCATGCCCATCGATGTTATAAGGATCAAGCGCAACATCAGTCATCACGACAAGCTCGGGGTAGGCTGACTTTAAAGCGCGAATCGCTCGTTGCACTAAGCCTTCATAATTAAAGCATTCCTCGCCCCTTTTCGTTTTTAATGAATGATCAACTGCCGGGAACAATACAACCGCTGGGACTCCAACCGCTAAAGCCTCTCCGGCTTCTTTTACCATCCCATCAAGTGACCAACGTCTACAACCCGGCATCGAGGGGATGACCTCATCCACCTCAAGATCGTGCAAAAACAAAGGGAGCACAAAGTCACCCGGGCTAAGCAAAGTTTCACGGGTCAATGCTCGCAATCCCACGCTTTTTCGGTTGCGCCTTGGTCTAATCGGTAAATCCACACTTGAAGTATAATTTCTAAATTCCAAAATCCGAATCTTAAATTACCTTCCTCCCGTGGCCCACACCCCTTTCACCGAACTCCTTCAAGGAGATCTAGCAAGCTTAGAAACGAATCTTCGTAATCTTCTCGGGCCGCACCTCTTGAAAAAAGACCACCTTTCACTCCTCAATCTCGCTTGTGGCCGCGGCGATGAAACAGGCGTCCTGGCAAAGCTCCTCGCCGAAAAATCTAAATCGTCCCACCTTCAAGGGCTCGATATCCGTGCCGCCAAGATTGACCAGGCCAATTCCCGCTGGAAAGAGAAGCTGCAAAAAGCAGGAGAACAAAACACCTCGGTCGACTTCATCACCCATCGTGGAGACCGACTCCTCGAACTAGCCGAAATTAGCACACCCGATATCGCCTTCCTTCGGCATCAAAATTACTGGAACGATAAACCTGTTTGGACCCGGATCTTCGATCAGGCCCTTGAGCGATTAAACGATGATGGATTACTCGTAATCACATCCTACTTCGATAAAGAACACGAGCTCGCTACTGAAGCTCTAAAAAATCTGGGCGCCATCCAAGTTGGCTCCATAATCAACCCCAACTCCCGAGCCCTCTCAGACGCACCCGGTAAGTCAGTCGACAAACACCTAGCCATCTTCCAAAAGAAATAGAGACAAGGTAAATCAATCATGAAATCGTCGGGCGATCGCCTAGCTCGAAGATAGAACAAGCTCTAATCTTTCCTTATTCGGAAAAAGGTTGGATTCAAAATGATTCATGACAAAGGCATAACTCATCCCGGTCTCTACATTTGCAAAACCATAACTCCCGCCGGCCCCTGGGTGACCAAAACAATTCCTATCTGGACCTAGTCCAAGCATTACACCGAAACCAAAAGAATTTTCGACGCGCTGGATTTCATCTAACCCCTTAATCCTTGGCCTAATCAGTTCTTCTAAAAAATCCTGGTGGAGGACCCAGTCATAAAACTTCGCCAAACCTAGAGCGGAGCCAACTCCTCCCATCGCAGGAAAACCGGCCTGCCAAGCTCTTGGCTGATTCATCTGGCTTACCCCAGCAAGATCGGAAGGGGAAGAAAAGGCCAACCTTGTCAATGAACCCTTTGTAAGCAGAGCTTCGTAAAACGGCTTTGGTTCTCCATTTGTTGAAAGTGGCGCTGGCACCAACTCGGCCACCCGTGAAAATTGCTCCTCCGGTAATCCTATCCAAAAATCAATCCCTTCCGGTGCCGCAATTTCATCTCTCCAAAAATGCCCCAACGCGCGTCCGTCGACCCGGCGCACAATTTCATCGGCCAAAAATCCGATTGTCCTTGGATGATAGCCATGCGTCCCCACTGACCACAATGGATCTTGATTTTCGAGGGAGGCAATGACCGCTTCCCGATCCCAAATCGAAGCCTTCTCGTGTAATCCGGCATAGCCCCCTTGATGGGAAAACATCTCTTCAAAAGTCAAATTTCCTGCCCCCAATTCTGGCCACACCCCCTCGACTAACGATTCTCCATTCATCCCGATACGGTGAAGTGCCATCAGGACACAAACCGCCATTGGCCCCTTTGTCGCCGACCAAACTGGAGCAATCGTTTTCTCCGTCCAAACTTTCGTTCGATGCCGATCCGAAAACCCTTCATGCCGCGAGACTAACTCCTTACAATCTTTCATGGCCACAAAGGACCAACCAATTTCGCCCTTCATAAATCCAACTCTCCCTGGATATCACCTCCATTTACATCAATTACTTCAGCCAATGAAGTCGAGACTATCCGGCACTCCACCATTGAGACACCAACCTCAAATACTTGGGCCACCGCAGCTTGATAGCTCATCATCTGCTCGAGATAACGCACCACCAAATCAGAAGACGACTTCACTACATCCGTCTTAAAATCAATAACTTCTATCCGTGAGATCTCACCATCCTCCCTATAAAGATGCAAGCGATCGACCACGCCACTCATCCATTTATTTTGATAAATCAATTCAAAGGCCTGCTCGCGATAAAGCTCACCTCCATCGTTCTCAAAGACTTTGTGAATTGCTTCCGCTTTCAAAGAATCTTCCACGATTTTTCCGGCAGCAGAAAAGGATTGCGCCGGGACTTCGCCCGGAGATAACCATCCGATTTTTTCGAACAAGCGATGGACTTCGACACCTAACCGTCGACCAGTTCCACCTCCTTTAGCAGCCGCCCCCTTCTCCGAAGACGGGCTCATTCGACTTCTCCTGGGTTTTCCCTCGGGTAATTTTAAAACCCTACCTCCTTCTATTTTCTTTGAGCTAGGAACACTCGTGCTCCAATCCGGGTCTGATCCGATTAATTCTAAACCGGTCGACTGTCTAACCAGATTGGCCGGGGTCGCATGCCTTTCTCCCGCTGGTTTTCCTCTTCGCGCCGCGGGCTCCTCGGGCAAGAAGACATAAAGACCACGCTTAGCCCTCGTTAAAGCTACATACAGCAAACAGAGCGTCTCGTATTTTTGTGACTCAGCCCAACGTTCATATGCGGCCTTTGTTTCTGGATGTGCAAGATAGGCCCATTTTCCAGGAACCTGCAGCAACCAGTCGACTCCTCGCGCGACTTTGAAATCACCCGCGTTGGGAACCTGCAAGCGATCCGGCAACTCTGGCAACATCACAACATCAAACCCGAGTCCCTTTGACTTGTGAATCGTCATCACCTGAATCGCAGCGACTCCAGGAGCTTGGTTAACCTGCAATCCACGAATCCAATTTGCAGCCGCTCGTGGACACGCTTCACCGGTCCGATCAAACTCCGCTAAGGCAGCGATAAAATCCTCTGCTCGACGACGTCCGTATAGCTCCAAACGCCCCCACTCCGGAGCAACCAAGGCACTCACAAAACGAGCAAAACCTATTCCTTGAATCTCCCTCAATACCCCATCCCAACGTCGTCCCCAGCCCTCTCCATACTTCTCGAGAGTCACCATCACCGGAGACATCGCGAGCACCTCTCGACTGTAATCGTTAGCGGGATTTGCCAGCCACTCAATGAGGTGCTTGATCACCACTCCCACCGCATGATCCGATCCCGGCTCCCGCTGTCCGGCCTCGATTACATCGAAGCCTTCCGCTCGCAACAATTCGGCATACTTCTTCACCTGATCACCCTTTCGAACCAGCACGCCGCAACTCAACTCTTTCTCACCAATTCCGAGCCTCCGCAATTCCGAGACCAAAGCCTCTCCTTCCTCATCTT
>UPTG01000112.1_pt1 | contig 68104 bp, 65 predicted proteins | sample 2160121 | NCBI WGS metagenome assembly UPTG01 (sample SAMN06266255, study PRJEB28933) | marine metagenome | isolation source: Columbia River Estuary | place: USA:Columbia River Estuary, USA | collected 2014-07-27 | reverse complement strand
TATTCCAATAGCTTCGATTCTAAATATATAATAAATAGTCAGAATTTTTTACACACCTTCAAGCAAAACCAAATGTGGATTCTTCTTATTTATTTTCCATAGTAACATCATCCTTACGACCTGGGCATTTCTTTTGCAGTCACAGAAGGCGTGATTGCATCTATATGGGTATACCAATATTTGTTGAGATGAGCAGGAATTGGATAACATGGAGTGCCGGAGCGAGCAGCCAATATTGGACAGTCACGAGTTGTGAATGATACCACTGTCCAAATTGTGTGGATGTTAATGGCTATGACTGGATGGGCCGCTCATGTTGTAGATGTTAACAGTGCATTTTTGCATGGTAAACAAGACGATAATACACCAGTATTTATGGAAGTTACTAAAGGCTTTGGAGAGCAAATGGAACGGATCCGTATTTAAACTATAAGTGGTTGGCTTTTTTAAAGCTTGAGGAGTCTCGATGAACAAAGGATCATTATCATTTAGTTCTCCATGCAAAAGGCACTATTGACATCTATATCTAGATGGGCTGAACACGTCATTGTTACATTTTATTGGGGATCTGGTTATTTTCTAAGTATTTCGTATTATCTCGATTTTCTGGTTGTAGTCGTACAATCTCCTTACTATTATAGTATTAAAAACATAACATTGTCTTATACATTACTTATTTTACGAATAAACGTTAGCTTGAGCGGTCCTTTCTTTAGTTTGCTTTTTATAATCTCGGGTACATTTACAAGTCGGTGAATATCTTTTCCATCAACAGCGACTAAAATATCTTCAGCGGAAAGTATATCTCTATCGATTGAAGCCTCTTTCAGCACCAACTCATCAACAAGCTGCGCGACCGTCATGCTCTCAGTCAATGGAAAGTCCAGCGCATCAATCGACAGTTGTTCTTTTAGACTGGCGAAAAACAGAATTTTAATCATCTGACTGCCAATCACCTGATTTTCCGCCTGATTTCGTCAACAGACGTACGCCGCTTATCGTCATTCCCTTGTCCACAGCTTTACACATGTCGTAAATCGTCAGCGCCGCAACGGATACGGCCGTCAGTGCTTCCATCTCAACGCCGGTCTTTCCACTAAGTTTGCACGTCGCCGTAATTCTTACCAAATTTTCACCTACGTCAGGCTGCAGTTCGACCCTGACCGAGCTGAGCGCGAGCGGGTGACATAAAGGAATGAGATCAGCGCACTTCTTCGCCGCCTGGATACCCGCAATGCGAGCAACCGCCATGACATCACCTTTTGCATGTTTACCATCGACGATCAACCTAAGTGTTTCAGGTTGCATATTTACTTCGCCCTCGGCGGTTGCCACTCGAAAGGTTACGTCTTTATCCGTGACATCTACCATGCGGGCATTTCCGTCGCCATCGAGATGAGTTAACGGGTTTGGTGTATCGCTGTTGTTCATTCAAGGCGTTCCATCAAGATTGCTTAAGCTCCCGCCTCGGTTGACTCAACGGGAACAAGATCGCGCATTCTAGCCCACTTTTTCGATGGTAAGTAGCGATCCGAGTCTATGATGATCATTAAGAATTGGTGTTGTGTCCGATGAACACGGTAAACATGTGCACTTTCCCCGATGACTCGAGTAAAATGCGCTGCAATTGTCCAAGCTCTACCCAATCTTTTCCTATTCAGGTAGCTCAACGTGCGTAATGTAAAAGCCTCGTCAGATACGGCCCGATCCGTCGGCAATGACCGCAAGGTCATCGTCGGAATGTCCGGTGGTGTCGACTCTTCCGTAGCCGCCCTGTTGTTGCAACGCCAGGGATATGAAGTAGAGGGGCTTTTCATGAAAAACTGGGAAGAAGATGACAACACAGACTATTGCACTGCTAAGGAAGATCTGGCAGATGCAGAAAGCGTTTGCGCTAGGCTCGGTATACCATTGCATCAGGCAAATTTCGCTGCGGAGTATTGGGATAACGTATTTGAACACTTCCTGAGTGAATATGAACTGGGGAGAACTCCAAATCCGGACATACTGTGCAATCGCGAGATTAAGTTTAAGGTATTCTTGGATTATGCAAAGGTGCTTGGGGCTGAATATGTCGCCACAGGTCACTATGCACGCTTAAGGCATGAGGGTGCTAGAACCCTATTGCTACGTGGACTGGATGCCAATAAGGATCAATCCTATTTTCTCCAGGCGGTTTCGTCAGTCGAGTTAGAAAAGTGTTTGTTTCCGGTCGGAGAACTACAGAAATCGGAGGTCCGGGCCATTGCTGCCGAGAACGAATTGGACACCTTCGATAAAAAAGACTCCACGGGTATTTGCTTTATCGGGGAGCGGCGATTCAAGGATTTTCTGCAGACATACATTCCGGCTAGATCCGGCGTGATTGAGACCCTGGACGGCGAAGTGATTGGTCAACATCAAGGATTGATGTACCACACATTGGGTCAAAGGCAAGGTCTTGGCATTGGTGGTGTTAAACACGGTCTTGACGCGCCTTGGTATGTTGTTGCAAAAGATATGGACAGAAATGTACTCATTGTGGCTCAGGGCAACGATCATCCGGCAATGCTGAGCGATGGAATGATCTGTGAGGATATCCACTGGGTGTCTGATAAGCCGTCACTACCCGATCGATTGCAGGTAAAGTGTCGCTACAGACAAGCCGATCAGGCATGTATCGTTCGCATCGCAGAAGCCGCTGATGGCGGCTCAAACGACGACCAACTAGAAGTCGTATTTGACCAGCCTCAGCGTGCGGTTACGCCAGGACAGTGGGCCTGCTTTTACGATCATGATGTTTGTCTCGGCGGTGGCATTATTAAAGAGACATACAGGGGCGCGGCGGCTCGGAGAGATCAGTGATTGGCGCTATCATTTATTTAAGCTCTGACGACGGTTCTGAACCAGGCTCCAAGTCAAGCGACCTCGAGAAGACTCACGATCGAGCGCAGACAGGGAGTATGAGAGGGTACGATGATCGTGTACTTGCGCTCGCCGGTTTGGTTCAGGCCGCTTCACTCATCAGTTCAGCCTCGAGTTCCGGACTAGTTTCACAAGACACGCTAGAGAGTAGTATTAATTCTATTTTCATCCAGAACCCGGGATCTACGCTTGATGTCTTTGGCGGAGTCACCGGCGTGAGGAAAGGACTGCTGATGCTCCGGGAGTTATTAACGAACTTCGACGTTGCGCAGCATGGACGAATCATGCAATACGCGCTCGCAGTGATGGGGCTCGAGCGCAGGCTCGTCACCTCGCCCGCTATTATGAGGCAGCTTGGTGCGGAAATCGCAAATATTGACGAACAACGTATGTTGCGTCAGGGTGATAGTCGTGTGATAGATGATGTTTCAGTGCAGCAACTTGGTATTCTTTATGAATCTCTTATTAGCGAAATTCAACCTCAAATTCGTATTAACGGCAATCGTCAACACCTGCAGGATCGGACAAATATCGAGCGCATCAGAGCATTGCTACTTGCTGGACTTCGTGCCTGCGTGCTTTGGCGTCAGGTTGGCGGCAACAAGTGGCAACTAGCATTTAATCGGCGGTCCATGACTCGATCCGTTGAAGCACTACTTTAGTAACATAACCTTTCGTTTACCCGTGGGCCAAAACTGGCCCGTTTTATTCAACAACAATCTACACCAGAGAACACTATGACGTTATCAACACTGACAGCAATAAATCCTATTGATGGACGCTATGGAGAAAAAACAGCTGAACTCAGACCCTATTTCAGCGAATTCGGGTTAATTTACTACAGGGTGTATGTCGAGATTCGCTGGTTTCAGTTCTTGGCGAGCCAGCAAAAAATAAAGGAACTCCCTGCGCTTGGGGATGAGGAAAACAACTTCCTTGAAAAACTGATCGTTGACTTTGATGAAACTGAGGCCGCTATCGTCAAGTCGAACGAAGCAACAACCAATCACGACGTGAAAGCCGTTGAGTATTATCTGAAATCGAAGTTTGTTGCCAGTGGCATCAGCTCGCTTGAAAAGAACATCGAGTTTATCCATTTCGCTTGTACTTCAGAGGATATTAACAATCTGTCCCATGCGCTGATGTTGAAAGATGGTCGGGATGGCGTTTTGCAGCCCTTGATGGACGAGTTGAATCAAAAGCTGGCGGAATTTGCCCGCGATTATGCCAACTTACCTATGCTATCTCGAACGCACGGCCAGACTGCGACACCAACGACATTAGGCAAGGAGTTTGCCAACGTGGTTGCCCGTCTCCGACGTCAGGTTAAACAACTCGGCGCGGTACAGATTATGGGAAAAATCAACGGCGCTGTGGGCAACTTAAACGCCCATCAGGTGACTTACCCCGACCTTGATTGGCTCGCTATGAGCGAACAATTTGTTTCTTCTCTGGGGATCATCTGGAATCCCTATACGACTCAAATTGAACCCCACGACTACATGGCGGAGATGTTTCAAGCAATGTCACGGTTCAACACGATTCTGATCGATTTTAACCGAGACATCTGGTCGTATATCTCGATAGGCTACTTCAAACAAAGAAAAGTCGAAGGCGAAACAGGCTCCTCGACGATGCCCCACAAGGTCAATCCGATAGACTTTGAGAACTCTGAAGGCAATCTCGGCATCGCTAACGCCATCTTTGGCCATCTCAGCGAAAAATTGCCGATTAGTCGATGGCAGCGAGATCTCACGGATTCGACAGTTTTGAGAAATATGGGAACGGGCCTTGCCTATTCCCTGTTGTCCTATAAATCGACGCTTAAAGGATTAGGGAAACTGGAAATTAATCCGTCTGCACTGGAGGAAGATTTGAATCGGAGCTGGGAGATACTCGCGGAACCCATTCAGACAATCATGCGGCGCCATGGTGTTGAGGAACCTTATGAAAAACTGAAGGAGCTTACCCGAGGTCAGTCGCTCAAACAGGAGAGTATCGAGCAAATGCTTGAAACTCTTGATATTCCCGAGTCTGCGCGAACGCTAATACGCGAGCTGACACCAATGAACTATACGGGTCTCGCCAGCGAACTTGTCGAAAAGCTGCTGGATGAATGAAGTGAACACATGTCTGAAGTGAATTGGTTTGAGAATACAGAACTCTCCTACGCGGAATTCATGTTGAACAACTGGAGAAAGCGTCCCGCGGTCTTCGAAAAGGGTCTCGAATCAATATCACAAAAGCTATCTAGTGAGCTGATTTATAATGAGATTGTTGATATTTCAAGCTCCGATTATGTTGAATCTAGAACGATACAACAGGCAACGGATAAGTATCACCTTGCTTTCGGTCCATTTTCGAAAGACGAGATCTCGACGACGCTGTCTAATGCCAGAAACATGTTGATGGTTCAGGGTACAGACCAGCATATCCCATCGCTGAGCGAGCTTCTGACGAACCAATTTGGCTTTCTGCCGCGCTGGCGGATCGAGGATATCATGATCACAATAGGAGGATCTGGCGCAAGCTGTGGTCCTCATTTTGACCACTATGATGTTTTTCTATTCCAACTACGTGGCGAAAAACACTGGCAATGGGATACTCGCCGGCATGAAGATGAGGAACTGGACCTAGATTCGGATCTTCGGCTTCTACCTTCGTTTGATCCGGAATTTAGCCAAACGATGGGGCTCGGAGACGTACTATACTTGCCACCTGGCGCAGGACATTGGGGCATTGCCGGGCCGGATTCCATGACGCTTTCTATCGGTATTCGCAATCCAACAATGGTTGAGCTTGTCTCAAACTATACCGACGAATTACTGGATGACCATTTGGCCACTAAAGATTATTCTCGCACGCTAGATGACACGCTGGCCCCGTCAAACAATGCCTTGTCTGGCGCTATGATTGATGAATTACACACGCGATATCTCTCATTTGTATCCAATCGCGAGCGCATGTCTCATTGGTTTGGCCGTTACATGACAGAACTCAAGGAACCTGACTTGATCAGTCCAATGGAACAATCGGTAGTCGAACACGAGCTAGCCGCGCACCGTCTGGAGGATGCTCCCTTCCGATTAACACTTCCCTCCAGAATTACCCATCAGGGTGAATTCGAGCCATTACAGTTTTTTCTCAATGGCGAGATGTTCAGCCTTGACCTGACCTGCATTGAGATCATTAACCAGCTATCTCGCACCCGCGAGGTAGCCGCCAAGGAGATCTTTGGACGAGAAGAGAGCTTAATGCTGATGAAATCTTTGATGTTGAACGGAGCGATACAATACATGGGGGCCGCACAGGAATGCGCCTGAGTTTGCAAAATTTTGCGATCAGAGAAGCTGACTGGGAGACAGATAAGAGCGTCTTGCTCGAATTGAGAAAACAGGTATTTATTGTGGAACAGTCTGTACCACCTGAAGAGGAATTTGATGGCTTAGATGACACTTCATATCATTGGCTCGTGCAAGATGCTGAGGCCCGACCAATAGGCACCGGGCGATTGCTTGATACCGGTCAAATTGGTCGCATGGCTGTTTTAGATCAATATCGCGGCGAGGGAATTGGTGCCGCTATCCTCAGTGCTGCTGTTGAGAAAGCACGGACGTTGGGTTTTGATCAAGTGTTTCTCAACGCCCAGGTCCATGCCATTGGGTTTTATCATAAAGCGGGATTTATCGAGACCGGTTCGCGTTTCAACGAAGCCGGCATTCAACACCAGAAGATGATTCAGGCGCTAGCGCCGCGCAGGTAAGCGTATCAACAGCGCGTTGCCAGCGTCGGTCATACTGGCGTCCTTCTGCGAGCTTGAGTTGTCGAAGAGCGCCCTCTTCCATCAGAAGTAAAAAGGTCCTTAAACAGGTGCAAGTGGCTCGTCCGAGACTAATAAGCCGTTATTATCTGCATAAAGATAACTGCCAGGTGAAAATGTCACTGAACCAAAGAAAACTTTCTCATTCAGCAATCCAATGCCTCTTTTTACCGACTTCAACGGGTGGGTCTTTAGTGCATGCACGCCAAGATCCATTTCACCGATCTCGTCGACATCCCGAATACACCCGTAAACAAGGATGCCCTGCCATCTATTCTTGACAGCTTTAGCGGCAAGATTATCGCCCAAGAGACCGCAGCGTAATGATCCTCCACCATCAACAACGAGGACTTTTCCATCACCATTACGATCGACCTGTTCCGCTACAAGTGAATTGTCCTCATGACATTTAATCGTCACTATTTGACCGTGATAGCTTTGTTTTCCCCCGTATGAATTAAATTGTGGCGCAACGACATTCACCTTCTCCGGGTAGGCATCGCATAAATCGGGTAGCAAGTACTGTGTAGGCATGGTGCTGAATCTCTAACTGTGTTGATTTGCAGAACAACTGGTTGTTTTTTTGATGCGATTCCTGAGCGGATTGAATCAATCTTTGACGTTGATAATAGACACCCTAGAATATATGAAACGCCGTCGCTTTGTATCCCCCAAGGTCGCTATGCAAACGTTTAAAGTTAGACAGTTAATACATGCACAAAAGATCAACGACAAAGCGGGCCGATACAATCAATGACTCCGCCGACCTACCGCTGCCTAGGGAATCAAATTTGAGATCTGAACCTAATGACCAGATAACTCGATCAACTACTTGATGCCTTACGAGACTTGATCCGCGGCTTCGTCGATAAAACGTCGGAGCTCGCTATATTCGTTAGTTACGCGATATTGAGGAAACTCCTCAATGACATTCGCAGGTGAGCGAAACAGAAAACCTGCGTCGGCTTCCTCAAGCATGGTCGTGTCGTTATAGGAATCTCCCGCCGCAAAAACGCTAAAATTAAGGCTTTGCAAGGCTCTAACTGACATGCGTTTTGGATCTTTTTGCCTGATTTTATAGTCTGTCACCGCGCCATCCGGTTGAACGACCAGTTTGTGACAAAAAATCGTTGGCCATTTCATTTGCTCTACTAACGGTTTTGCAAACTCGTAAAATGTGTCAGACAAAATGACCAATTGATACTGTTCTCGTAAACTATCGAGGAAATCCACTGCACCTTCCAGTGGACTTAACGTTGCAATTACTTCCTGAATATCTTTCAGTTTAAGGTTGTTTTCCGCAAGAATCGCCAATCGTTGTTTCATCAGAACGTCATAGTCCGGGATGTCCCTCGTGGTCGCTTTCAGCGCCTCGATACCGGTTTTTTCAGCAAATTCAATCCAGATTTCAGGGACAAGTACCCCTTCCATATCCAAGCAAACAATATCCATAACTATCCTATAAGATGTCGAAAAAATCCTTACGTGTTTCTCTGGCAATCGCAAATCTTTCGCTTTTTACCCACGTCAAGCGCGTAGATGCCACTTTTTAACTACACTAGATTTGAAATTATCCGCTAGAAACTGGTCTGACGCGTGCGCAAGAAACATCCGGGTAACGCGTTTCAGCTAGCCGCTGTCTATTTTGAGGGTAATCTCAGGGTTTGAAAGAGTTCGTCTAACTCAGACCGGTTACTTTTCCCAAGCGCCATATTAACCATTTCACGACTAAGATGGGGGGCGAAATATTCGACAAATTCGTACATATAGCCCCGGAGAAAAGTGCCCCTTCGGCACCCGATGACTGTTGTACTCGGCTCAAACAAATGACTGGCATCAAGAGCGACCAAATCAGCATCCTTTTGCTCATCATGCGCCATATGCGCAACGATACCGATGCCAAGTCCGAGTCTGACATAGGTTTTGATGACGTCTGCATCGGTTGCAGTAAAAACCACCTTGGGCTCTAGACCGAGCTTAATAAAGGCCTCATCAAGCTTAGATCGGCCTGTGAAACCAAAAACATAAGTAACAATAGGATGCTCGGCAACCAACTCAAGCGTGAGTTTGTCGACTTTAGCGAGTGGATGACCTTTCGGCACCAAGATACATCGATTCCAGTTATAACAGGGCATCATGACGAGGTCACCGAACAACTCCAAACCCTCAGTTGCAATTGCAAAGTCAACGAGACCCTCGGCTGCCATTTCAGCGATCTGGATGGGACTACCCTGGTGCATGTGCAAAGAAACTTCAGGATATTTCTCAATGAATCGAGCAATCACCTCCGGTAGCGCATATCTAGCCTGAGTGTGAGTTGTCGCAATTGAAAGACTGCCCTTCTTCTCATTACTAAATTCCTGAGCAACCTGTTTAATACTCTCGACCTTTCGAAGGATTTCTCCTGCTTTCTCGATAATCGTTTCACCGGCGGGTGTTATTCGGGTCAGATGCTTACCACTCCGAGCGAATACTTCAACACCGAGTTCATCTTCTAGGAGTTTTATCTGCTTACTGATGCCTGGTTGCGATGTGTAGAGGCTCTGCGCTGTCGCAGAAACATTTAGGTCGTGGTGCGCAACTTCCCAGATATATCTAAGTTGTTGGAGTTTCATGATTTGTTCACCGTTTAAGATGCGAAGTCCATCGATACTGGACGTTTAAGACGCTATAAAGTCTCGCGTAATTCATACCGTCGAATCAATATTCATTAATGATCTAAGAAAGCTGCACAGTATACCTGAATAGCATATAAATTATGTTGAGCTTTATCAATCTATTCCATGGTATTAATCACGCCATGAGGCACGTGAGCGGTAGGCGCTACTTCTCTTGCAAGTTGGCAGTGTTCCGGTTGATCATCAAAAAACACGTCAGTGCCATAGGCCTGCAAAAACTCTGCTTTCGGCATACCACCAAGAAACAACGATTCATCCAACCGAATATTCCAGTCCCGAAGTGTCTTAATGACTCTCTCGTGCGCTGGCGCTGCCCGTGCCGTAACCAATGCTGTTCTAATCGGGCACTCGCTTGAGGAAAACTCATTCTGTAGATCGTGAAGTGCCCCAAGAAAAGACTTAAACGGCCCTCCCATCAGGGGATTGTCGGCCGCCGCTTTTTCACTCTCAGCAAAAGCCTTCAAGCCGGATGCCTGAAATAATCGTTCTGCTTCGTCGGAAAACAACACAGCATCACCATCGAACGCAAATTTCAGCACTTCGGATTCCACTTCAGATTTTGCTGAGGGTAATATGCTCGCTGCTGCGGCGCCTGTTTCCAGCGCGGCTCGAACATCACTGGCATGGGTTGAGAGGAAAAGGTCGCAATGAAATGGCCCCATGTATCTGTAAGGGGCGCTTCCACCGGTAAATGCCGCACGTTTTATTGGCAAGTTATGGTGTTGTATCGAGTTAAACACTCGCAAACCTGTATCGGCTGTGTTTCGGGAAAGCAAAATCACTTCAACTCGGTCTGCAATACCGAGTAAAGAATTGATTTGCAGTAATTTGCGAACCAAATAGAATGCATCGCCAGGTGCCAGAGGTTCGTGTTCTCTGGCTATTTGATAGGCAGAGTAAGCCGCAACGCCCTCAGTTTGATAAATATTGTCACTCTCGGAAAGATCGAAGAGTGCGCTACTTGAGGTTGCAACAACCAGTTTCTTTGATTTGCCCGACATTGATAACACCCGCTACTCTGGCGTTACCAAGTTAACGCGGTTTTATCCGGAAATAAAGTGATTGTTAAATTCAGCAACCTTGCTGCAAATGTGGCGCTTGGTGTGGAATTACAAAGACCAGTACCAAAATGATAACTAGGCGCCTAAAAAGAACAAACAAAATGTCGAAGACATCGCAAATAGAACTGAGGTACGTGGGGTTTTGGGTCAGGTTACTGGCATTCATTATCGATAGTCTGGCAATTATGGCCATGCTTGGGCTCGCTGCTCTATTCATGCCTGTGCCGGACATTCTTAGCGCGGTTGATATGACGAACCGAGACTCGATGCTGGCGCTAGTACCAACATTACTGACTCGTCTGGGATTTGATGCCATGTTCTCTGCCGTGGTCTTTTTGCTGCTTTGGAACATGATTCGATCGAGCCTTGGGAAAATAGTATTTCGAGCCTACATTGTTGATTCCTCGGGACAAAGGGCTAGGTTTGGCCAACTACTGGTCCGCTATTTAGGTTACTTCATTAGTCTATTTTGTTTTGGACTCGGGTTCATCTGGATCGCTTTTGATCCAAAGAAACAGGGGTGGCATGACAAACTCGCGGGCACAGTGGTGAGCTACGGTACACCCTCTAAATCGGAAGTGATGCAAGATGACTGAACGCACGGTAGCCTATCTGGTCGATTCCTTTGACCTCTTGTCCACCTTGTACATCGAGTGTGATGAGACAGAGACCCTTCAATTATCCGAGATAGCCATCGAGATAGAATCGACCCGCGCCCTTGAACTTAGAGCAAAATCAAATATTGCTATCTCAAAGCAATTGGAAATCAAACTCCTAGCCGTAGATCGATTGATCATCAAACGCGTAGCGGAGAGACTTGCCTATTATGCGCTACCTGAAGAAATCGAAGGCCAGAACGAAAACGGGTTATTAGCGCCGGAACTAACCAGGATGTTGCGAAAACACTACCAATTAGCTGATGTTTGGGACGAAGATTTTCAGCTTCGCGAAGCGCTCGCAAAAATCCTTGCGTTGGTTGACGAAGAATGACCGCAAGACAGCCAGCATACAAAACGATTACCGTTCGCAAGCCTGTTGGCTGTTAGGGATTGTGAATGTACAAACTTTGTCAAATGCAGGATTCTGGGAACTGCTACAAGATCAGGCAGGTGCTTAGCCATCTAAATATGCCTTGCTGTCGGAACAGACGCTTTCCCGCGAGACAATAAACTCGAGCAAGCCCGAATTTTACAGTGAAAAAAACTGGTTTCAACGAGTCATTGATCAACCAAGACATATCACCATGACAGAATACTTGAGAGGTTAGACCGATGTATCAGGCTTACATTTTTGATCTGGATGGCACACTCCTCGACACGCTCGAGAGTCTTGCTAATTGTTACAATAGAGCACTAAGCAAACATGGTTATCCCACCCACGAAGTGGATGCTTACCGATATTTTATTGGTGATGGAGCAGAAAAGTGTGTAACGCGGTGTTTGCCTGAAAGTGCACGCAAGCCAGAGATTATCGTTGAGCTAATGGCCACGCAGCGTGAGGACTACCAACTCACTTGGCAAGAAAGCGCTGCGCCCTACTCTGGCATCTCAGCGCTACTCCATTCGCTGGCAGAAAGCCGCGTTCGCATCGCGGTGCTGTCTAATAAAGACCAGTCTTTCACCGAATCATGCGTTAAGCACTTTTTGCCGGATTATACGTTTGACCCGGTGGTTGGTTACTCCTCAACAACACCCCATAAACCTGATCCAACCGGTGCAAAGAAAATCGCGGCAGACTGGGGAATTGCCCCTGAACATATTGCCTTTATTGGGGATACATCGATGGATATGGAGACTGCGACTAAAAGCGGCATGAGCGCGATCGGTGTCCTCTGGGGTTTCCGAACCAAACAGGAATTGCAAGACGCGGGCGCGAAGCATATTGTAAGAAGCCCGGAAGAAATACTGGACCTGAGCTCATGAGCGAATCAATCAAAAACCTAAACCACAATCTTGTACCGGATAACCTTGACAGCTATTGGATGCCCTTTACCCCAAATAGGCAATTTAAGGAGAACCCAAGGTTTATCGTTTCGGCCAGAGGTATGCACTACTTCGACAGTAACGACCACAAAATTCTGGATGGCTCAGCGGGTCTGTGGTGCGTTAATGCAGGTCACTATAGAGAAGAAATTAACACGGCTGTTCAGGAGCAGCTGAGTTCACTCGACTTTGCCCATTCGTTTAACTCCGGACACCCCCATGCATTTAATTTCGCCAACCGACTCGTTCAACATTTTCCAGATCCACTCAATCATGTGTTTTTTACTAATTCAGGTTCTGAGTCTGTCGATACCTCACTAAAAATTGCGCTCGCCTACCAGAAAGCCATTGGTCAGGGCTCAAGACAACGATTAGTAGGCAGGGAAAAGGGTTACCATGGCATGGGCTTTGGTGGCGTGTCCGTTGGCGGCCTGGTTAAGAACCGAGCCGCATTTGGTATGTTGCTACCAGGCACTGACCATATCAGACATACCCTGGATATTGAGCGAAATGCTTTCTCTAAGGGTTTACCGGTACATGGCGCTGAGCTGGCGGATGACCTTCAACGACTGGTTGAACTCCATGGGGCAGAGACGATTGCGGCGGTTATCGTTGAACCAGTGGCAGGGGCAGGCGGTGTCATTCTGCCGCCACAAGGCTATCTGGAACGGCTAAGGGAAATTTGCACAGAAAATGGTATTTTGCTTATTTTCGATGAGGTCATTACCGGGTTCGGCCGCCTTGGTGCCACCTGCGCCGCTGAACGTTTCGGCGTCATTCCTGACATCATGACCACCGCAAAAGGTATTACTAATGCCACTATTCCAATGGGGGCAGTATTCGTCAGTGAAACGGTCTATCAGGCGTTTATGGCGGCGGAAGATCCTGGGGTTGAGCTAAGCCATGGTTACACCTATTCCGGCCATCCGGTCGCTTGTGCAGCAGGTAACGCGACGCTCGATATCTTTGAAAAAGAGGGTTTGTTTACCCGAGGAGCATCACTTCAGGATTACTGGAATAGCGCCGCCATGAGCCTCAGGGGCACAGCGAATGTGATTGATGTCAGATGCTATGCATTAATCGGCGCTATTGAATTCTCAAGCCGTCCGGGTGCCGTAGGCCAGCGTGGTGCTGACATCGGCAAGAAAGCGTATGAACTGGGTCTCTGGTGCAGGAACATCGGTGACAGCATTGTCCTTTCGCCACCTCTAACGATCACTGAGTCTGAAATTGACGATATTTTTGGCATCATTCGAGCAGCTGCAAAAACTGCAGGTTAGTTTCAAACCCTAGTAGCGACAGAGACTCTGAGACAAACTGACTATTATGTTAAGCCAACCTCACCCTCGGCTGGCGCACCTTATTAGATATGTTAGACAAGTTATCTAAATACTCGCTGGTGTAAAGTATCAAAGTCGACGAATTCATCGGAGCTATCAACAAATTCGCGTGAATGCCTCCCCATCAAGTCAATAGGGATTCTTACCGCAGGGCTTCAACTTAATGTTTAGTTATGACATGGTAGCGCTTTTTTAGGAGCACATAATGAATCTGGATGGTAAAAATATAGTTGTCACCGGCGGCGCCAGCGGTATCGGAAAAGCCATGGCTAGCCGATTTATAGCAGAAGGTGCGGCGCAGGTTGTCATTGCAGACATTAACGGTGACGTGCTCGAGGGTGTCGCGAATGAAATTGGTGCCACCGCGATAACAACGGATGTTTCCAAGGAATCAGATGTCATCAATCTTATCCAGACAACTGAATCAAAACACGGACATATCGACTTGCTTTGCAACAACGCGGGTATAGGTGTAGGTGTCGGGCCCGAAACACCGAATGAAGATTGGCAACGTATTTGGGAAATTAATGTCATGGCGCATGTGTATAGTGCTAGGGCAGCACTGCCAGCGATGCTGGCCAGGGGACAGGGATACATGCTTAACACAGCATCTGCCGCCGGGTTATTAACGCAGATCGGATCTGCTCCGTATGCGGTGACAAAACATGCCGCAGTCGGTTTTGCAGAATGGCTTGCAGTTACCTACGGAGAGCGCGGCATTGTTACTTCTGTGCTCTGTCCACAAGCTGTAAATACAGCAATGACCGCGAATACCGAAAATGGTGGTGTCGCTGGTGTGGATGGCATGATGGAACCGGAGGAACTCTGCAATTATGTCGTCGAAGCGATCAGCGACGAACGTTTTCTCATTTTGCCTCATCCCGAAGTGCTCACCTATATGCAACGTAAAACGAGTGACTACGACCGCTGGATTGGTGGTATGCAACGTTTACAAGCGCGATATGGGGACGACTCCTTTCCTAGCTAAAGCCGGTTATATCATTTGGCGATTGATCTATTACTCGCCCCGGTTATAATACACCCCGTACAAGCGCCGATTTGAATCAGATTGCGGGCGCTCAAAAAATCCAGCTAAAGAGTTGAAACCTGCTTTAGCTGTTAGCTAAACGGGTTTTTTTTTGCCCGTTTGGTATACAGCTTTCGTACAGAAAATGAGTGAGACCATAACCTCAATTTAGAAGGTAAAAAATGCCGCTGCGAATCCCAGACGAGTTACCTGCCACAAAGATTCTTCAAGATGAGAATATCTTCTGCATGACAGACAGCTTCGCTGCTCATCAGGATATTAGACCCTTACGTGTGCTGCTTCTTAATCTCATGCCAAAAAAAATAGAGACAGAAATACACCTCATGCGTATGTTGTCGAATTCTCCGCTTCAGGTAAATATAGAACTGATGCACATCGGCGAGAAGAAATCCAAAAACACACCGATCGAGCATATGGAGTCATTTTATAAAACCTTTGATGACATTAAGACTGAAAAATACGATGGTATGATTATTACCGGCGCGCCGCTCGGTCAGGTGCCCTTTGCAGAGGTGCTGTTCTGGGACGAGTTGGTCGAAATCATGGACTGGACGCTGCAGCATGTGACGTCAGTGATGTATTTGTGTTGGGGTGTCCAAGCTTCAATGTATCACCGCTACGGCATCCAAAAGAAAGTGCTTGATAAGAAGATATCAGGTGTATACGACCACCGTGTCATCGCGCCACTCGCTCCCGTGATTAGGGGCTTTGATGACACGTTTGATGCGCCTCATTCTAGGTTCGCCGAAGTACCCCCCGAAGAGATAGAGAAGAACGAAGAACTGGAAATTATTGCGGTTTCTGATGTCGCCGGTCCTTACATTGTCGGCCGCAAAGACGGCAGAGAACTGTTTGTCACAGGACATGCGGAGTATGAACCGCTAAGCCTGAAGTCCGAGTACGAGCGCGATCTAGATACCGGGATGAATCCCCCGATGCCGGAAAACTACTTCCCCGATGATGACCCGACGAGGCAACCCATCGTCACTTGGAAAAGTCACGGAAACCTATTGTTCGCGAACTGGCTCAACTATTACGTTTATCAGCTTACGCCGTTCGATGCATCCCTGATTGGCAGCAACAGATAACAGGCATCAGGCTAGCAGCTCTGCCGGCGTAAGATTGTAGTCGTTGATCATATCGACGGCATAAGTGACCATTCCAGTGAGCTCTTTTGAATTCCCGTGTACGAGTCTCAGGCAAGCCTCTGCCATATGCTCGACCGGTGTAATGCTTTCTTCAGGCGTGTCTTCAGTAATCAACTTGTGGTGTACGACGCCAGGTGTTGCTACTAGACCGGGAGAAATCACATTAACAGATATGCCATCTTCATAGACCTCTGATGCCAAACCCGTCGTAAACCTTTCCAACGCAGCCTTACACATGCCATAGACTGTGCCGCCTCTGCCACCCTGATCCTTGGAGGGGTGTATCGCGGCGTGTGAAGATATATTGAGAATGCGTCCTGAACCCTTCATTTTCATTGCAGGAAGTATCAACTGTGCAAGATGAAATGGGGCATAAACCTGAACGTTCAGCATCAAGTCGTAATGTTTTTGTTTGAAAATCTCAACTGGAGTGAAATAGGTGACTGCGGCGTTGTTCACCATAATATCAATAGGACCAAAAACCTGTTCTGTCTCCTTGACAAGGTTAACGCGATGCTCCTCGATGGCGAGATCACATCTGACAGCATGCGCTTCTCCACCGGCAGCAAGAATTCTGGCGACAACACCATTAATACTCCCACCGAGCGCATGGTCGCCCTCTTCTACCGTTCTGGCGGAAACAACAACCCTGGCTCCCTCCATGGCATATCGAAATGCAATGGCTTCGCCAATTCCTCGACTGGCGCCAGTAACTACAGCCACCTGCCCCGCTAGTTTTCCATGCTTGTTTATCGTCGCACTCATCATTTTTCCCAGTGTTAGAGGTTGATTATATGAAACTTGATTGCCGAGAAACTAACAGGAAATTCTTACGCAGGCAAAAAAGCGTCGCTCCAAAATCATGACCGAATGCCCGAGCTGAAACACCCAATACCGTTAAGAAAACTGGACCCTTCAACACATGATAGAGCTGCCCGCGAAATCGAAGCTGACCTCTGAAGGGTGATCACACTCATCGATAGCATTCAAAAATAAATCGGTTTGTGTCGCGATGTCGACCACTATTTTGCTATCACCCAGCGATCAGCTAATGCTATGGGTTAAAGAATAAACAGGGCATTTATTTTTTGAGCACTAATGAAAGGCACCTGTACAGTAAATCTCCCACAACAATTCGGGAGATAACCTCTTCTCCCTTGCTGGTCTGTTAGCGCAAAGTATTCCGAATCGTAAATTTCGGACAGACAAATGGCTTTCTGGCAAATGAGAAAAAGCGTTATTGGCAACCATCTAATAGATTCTACTGTCAATTCCGACAATCGCTATATTGAATACCTGAGTCAGGTCATCGGACTAGTACTCAGGGAGCCTAGTCAGCGGGCTAACGAAATAGCAATTGCCACGGCTAACGAAGCTAGGCGATCGCAAGAAATTTGGCGCAAATTATCTACGATGAATGCTAGCCAGGCGAAGGAACTTGCGGACCGTATTGATTTTACGCACCTGACTCAAATCGCAGATTATTTGAATACCTCCCAGCGTGGCGCAATCTTTACCGGACTTCATGCCGGGGATTACCTCCTAGCGCTGTTAAAGCTGCGCAGTCGACTCACGACACCAAGAAATATTTATGTTTTGCGGCGTAAGGCCGCATCGAATTTAGAGGCCCGAGTTTTCTCTCACTTTGACGACACAGACATTCCCATCAAAGTGGTTCGACATGGTGATAATAAGACACTTAGTGTCGTGCGCGCTCTAAGAAAGGGACATTTCGTTACGGCATTGTTTGACCTTCCCCGATCCTTTGGAAAAGCCGCAGAATTGCAATTTCTCGATCATGCCATGCAAATGGTCACCGGTCCCTCAGAGCTTGCTGTCATGGGCCGTGCGGATCTGGTTCCCTTCACATCGAATTTTTATAACGGCCAATCAAGCGCCTGCTTTGAACAACCGATTCGTGCGACCACTGTTGAACACACGGCGCAGAAACTCTGTGATGTCGGCAGCAATTATATCTATCGTAATCCAGAACAGTGGCAGCACTGGTTTCACGTACCTGAAATGCTCGGTGCTAGATAATGAGTCAATCGACGGCGCCAACAGATCTGTTTACGCGAGAGGCGCTGGCGTTTCACGCAGAACAAAATATTGGTCGACCTTCCCTGTTACGACCGACACAATCCGTTTATATCACGATTCTTTTATGTTTAGTCATCACGCTCGGGGTTAGCTATCTTGCGACAAAAAAATATACCCGTAAGGAAACAGTGAGCGGCAGTCTAATTGCGAGTGTGACAACCAAGCGCGTCTATCCAGAGATAAAAGGTCTTGTATCAGCTGTCTTGGTGAAGTTTGGAGATGAGGTAAACGCCGGCGATATATTAGTCCTTGTTCGCTCCAATCTGGCAAACCAACTTGCCGATGGTACGACGTCGGAGCAGGAATACGACCTGCAAATAAAGCAACACGAGGCATCGAAAAAGATCAGGCAGCAACAACATGTTCAAAACATTGAACACTTGAAGGCGGAATATGAAATACGGACTCAGCAATTAGTCTACCTAGACAATCAGCTGAAAAGTCAAAGGGCTATCGCATTAGCATCAGATTCGATAGCGAAAAAAAGTGAAGGGCTTTATAAGACAGGTCATCTTTCAAAACTTGAGTGGGATCGACTTGACGAACGGGCAAACCGCGCGCGACAGCAACTCGATGAACTTGAAGCAAAAAAAATGGTGACAGCGAGTCGTCGCGAACGCTTGAGTTATGAAGAGAACAAAGCCACAGCGGAATTAAGCGCACAGCTACTTCAGCTGGATATTCAGGTTTCTACGTTGAAGAGAAATCGTAACAGACTTTCCCGAGAAACCAGCCAGTCCGTTATTGCGCCGATTTCAGGCACTGTCTCATCAATTTTTCGTGGCAAAGGAGAAATGGTCAGTACCCAGCATCCAATATTGAGTATCCAGCCAATTGACACGCGACTCGAAGCTGAGCTTTTTCTCCCTGGGAATGCCATCGGATTTGTCGAGCCAGGGCAAAAAGTCAACCTGCTCTACGATGCATACCCCTACCAACAGTTTGGCAGCTATGCTGCACAACTGAGTTCGATATCCAGTCACCCGATCACAGCGCATGACACATTATCTATCCTTCCCGGCGCTGGCGCCTTTTATCTCGCAAAAGTGATACCCGAGACAGCCACTGTTTTTGCCTACGGAGAAGCAATCTCGCTGAAAGAAGGCATGTCTTTAAAGGCTGATATTGTTTTGGATGAACGCAGCCTGCTTGATTGGTTGTTTGAACCGCTGCTCGTGCACCAAGGAAGGACGCCGTCACCATGATCTTAGGCACAATGTTAAATCTTCGCGGTGGGCGAAAGTTACCCGTTGTCATGCAATCAGAGCGCGCAGAATGCGGTTTGGCATGCGTCGCTATGCTAGCCAGCTTTCATGGCCAACAACAGGACCTGAGCACGCTGCGAAATCGATTTCCACCTTCACAGCACGGCGCAACTCTGGCAGAACTCATGCATTTGGCCACTGCGATGAACATGTCAGCGAGAGCCATCAGGTGTGATATCAACGAACTGGCAGCCTGTGAGACTCCTCTCATTTTACATTGGGACTTCAATCACTATGTGGTGTTGAAAAAAACCACTAAACACAAAATCATCATTCACGATCCTGCGGTAGGTCTCCGGGAGTACCCTCTATCAGAGGCCGCTAGGCACTTCACCGGTATTGCTCTCGAAATCAAGCCTAACGATAACTTCAACGTTGGAACATTTACTAATAAGCACAGTATCTTTTCGTTCTTTAGCAATATGGATGGGCTTTGGCCTTCGATCACACAAATTCTTGTGCTTTCAGGCATTCTGCAAATTATCGCGCTGTCCATGCCTTTCTATATGCAATTAGTCGTCGACGAAGTGTTAGTGAAGCATGACCAGGACTTGCTTACGATTCTGGCTATTGGATTCTTCTCGATCACGTTGATATCAGTCATCACCCAGGCGCTTCGAGGTTGGTGCCATATTTATCTTTCCAATCAGTTATCGCTGATTCTCGGCACAAAAATATTCCACCATCTTTTGAGCTTGCCAGTCGAGTACTTCTATAAACGCCACATGGGAGACATTGTTTCACGGTTTGGCGCATTTCGGCCGGTTCAGGACTTTTTGACCAGCAGCGCTGTAACCGTTGTGCTAGACGGCCTTATGGCGCTAACAACTCTGACAATGATGCTCATTTATTCTCCAATGCTTGCAGGTATCGTTGTACTGTTTCTTACGCTATTTCTCTGCAGTCAGTTAGCATTTTACCGACCGATCAAACTTCAATCTCATGAACACATCAGTGCAGATGCGCGACTTAATTCCTCGTTCATGGAATCGCTTCGTTCAATTAGTGCTATCAAGCGAGCGAACGCAGAGTCCTCCCGTGAGAGTGAATGGCAATCCAATTTTGTCGAATCTATTAATATAACGGTTCGCCTCGGCAAGTTGTCTCTTAACAGGGATTTAATTGACTCGACACTATCCGGAAGCGCTAATGTTCTTGTTATTTTTATCGGCGCGGGTTCGGTGCTCGCCGGTGACCTCAGCATCGGCATGTTATATGCCTTTATGGCTTACAGAAGACATTTGACTGCCGCGATCACCTCACTGGTCCGGGAACTTGTCAAATACCTGATGCTTTCACTTCACGTAGAACGGTTGTCAGATATCCGCAACACACCGTCGGAATTTCCGGAAGTCCGGCTCCCTGTTCCTATTGATGGTGCAATTAAAGTCATAAACATCGGATATCGATTTTCTGAACATCAACCCTGGGTTATCAAGAATCTGAATTTTGAACTCGGTGCCGGCGAAGTGATGGGTATAACAGGACCATCCGGCTGTGGTAAATCGACCTTACTGGGCATTATTCAGAGCCTGATTAAGAGTCAGGAAGGAGAAATTGAAATTGACGGCCTTCCATTGTCAATCGTCGGCTCCCAATCTCTTCGGTGGTATTCGTCCAGCGTGTTACAAGAAGATGTGTTATTTTCAGGCACGATCAAAAGTAACATTACTTTCAACACAGCCTTTGTCAATATGGAACGTGTGAGGGAAGTCGCAAAAATAGCAGCTATTGACCAAGATATTACAAATCTACCACTGGGTTACGATAGTCAAATTGGGGAGATGGGTACGGTACTCTCTGCTGGCCAGCAACAACGGGTGCTGATCGCCCGCGCTCTATACCAGCAGCCCAAAATCCTATTGCTTGACGAGGGTACAGCGCATCTGGACAAACAAACAGAAGCCGTTGTGATGCAAAACATCAAAGCACTTGGCATCAGCTGCATTTTTGTTAGCCATAATCAAAAACTCATGTCGCTCGCAGACAAAATTCTCGTGATGGAAAAAGACGGATACAAACTTCAGAGAGTTAGCACAACGGTAAACGTCTGAATGTCATCAGACCGCCCCTGCTTTTTGAAAAGCTAAAGTCATTTCTTCGATTCAGTCTTGCAGTATTTAAAACATCCATTGCAAATACAGGATCTGTCCCCGTTTCCTTAATCGCGATCGCGTAATCAACGAATTCCTGTCATCCAACAATCCCAGCTTGGTCTCGCTCGCAATTGCCGAAAGAAATGAATAGCATGATCCTCATATTTTTCTGCAAAAGAGATTTCCATGCATCAAATCGCTTTAAAAAAGGGTTGCCTAATATTGCTTAGTGCAGTCCTGCTCATACTTTCACCCGTCGATAAAGCTTCTGCTTGGGGCGCAGATGGTCATCGTCTTATATGTGCCATGGCTGAAGCTAAATTAACGCCGGAAGCAAAATCGATGTTGTCCGAAACGCTGCGTATGGGAAAGTTTTTGGACAATAATGCTGATGAAGATTTTCCTGAAGCGTGTTTGTGGCCCGATAAAGCCAGACATACAACCCATAAGGGCAGTTATGAAGAGCACTTTATTAATGTGCCTAAGTCCGAAGACAGCGTGGACTTAGCCCGTGACTGCGCAGCGCTCAATTGTGTCGCTACCGCTATTCAACGAAATCTCGTTTACTTATCTAGAGACGCACAAGGTAAGCGAGAAAAAGCCCGTAAGGCTGCCGCATTGCGTTTCCTTGCGCATTTTGTCGGGGATCTGCATCAACCACTTCACGTGGGTAACGGCGAAGACTGGGGCGGGAATAAAATCAAGGTAAACTGGTATGGCAAGAAAGCGAATCTGCATGGTATCTGGGACTATGAGATTCTGAAGAAAGCCGGGATAACTTATCCTGACAGTCTCGAATACCTGCAAGAAATAAAGCCTGAGAACAGCGCAGGCGACGTGCTGGCTTGGATTCGTACTTCGTTTCGTTTGGCGCGCAATAACGCCTACAAGGATACCGAGGGTAATCTGATAGCTAGCGGCGATACCCTAGGTGATGCTTACTTTGAACGGGCTAAGCCGATTGTCATGTCACAAATCAGCTTGTCCTCCAGCAGATTAGCTTATTTACTAAACGAGTTAGCGGCAGGAACTTTAGATACGAATATTTTAATTGTCCAATAACACTCCATCATAGGTCACGTTAATCAGTTTTTTCTGACTCTGGCGCCCTACTTGCGGCCTCGTTATCCGCCGCTCTCCGGGTCAAGGGAAATATTAAGGCAAGCCAGAGAGATGTTGCGACAAATGCGGTGGCCAAGTAGTAGTTACTCATTACAACGCCGAGATTTTGCAAGGCGACAATGACTACCGAGGAAGCGCCCTTGCCCGTCCGGTACCCAAAGACATCAATAATCTCCTTCGTCCGATACCTTTCATCAAATGACAGAGGTAAGTAGAGTAATTCTTTGGCGGCTCTGAAGATTGAATAATCGAACGCCTTGAACAAAAAGAAAGCAAGACCAACAGAGAATACCGAGGGCTCATAAATAGCGAATGCAATGGCATTGACATGAATCAGGGGCATTAGAATGTGGACCCACCGAAGTGCAACGAAAGTTAGCAGAAGCGGTGTAATACAAAATTGCAGTAGCAAGACGCTGGCATTAAGCGTGCCAAAAAACTTTCCTTGAAACTCAGTTTCTTCATCCGGACGGCCATCGAACTCAGTTGATAGAAGACCTTGGAATCTGTAGTCAAGCACAGCAGAGACAACCTGCGAAACCAGCACGATCGACAGCAAATATAAGAGCATCGGATTAGCTTTTAATAATTGCCACCCCATTTTGCCGTGAACCTTCGATGCTTCAGACTGGACAGGTTCACCAAAACGACGATAGGCATAGTTGGATAAACCCGCTGCGGGCAAGCACGAGAAAGCCGCAACCAACACCATGTTTTCAGTCCCGTAACTACCTGCACTCATACCAACCAGAATGCCTCCAATGGCGCCGCCGAGTCCCGCGACTCCTGTAATTGGGCCATTCACTTTCCTTGCAGTAGCGGGTGTCAGCGATGAGTTGATGTAGCTCCAGTACTGCTCTATTAACAGGACGATGTAGAGTTCTTTCAACAAGTAAAGCGGTACGGTGACCCAATCAACACCCGTGAGCAGAATCAGGTAGCAGCCCAAAATAAGTAAACCTGAACCCAGAGAAGTCACCAGCAGCGTTCCCTGCGGTCCCAGGTGATTGAGTATCCTGCTGTAGATCCAGACGCCACCAAATACAACAGCAGGCATGGCGGCCATCACAAGAGGCAAATTCTCTGCCCCATAAGCTGTTTTGAACAACACAGTCGCCGCTGAACGAATAAACTCGTAGCCAATGAGCGTAAACATGGCTGAGGCAGCCATTATCGCCGCTACCTGATATTCTCTCCCCATGACTTCTGAGTACCTCCAACCGTCGAATAAGCTTTATCTCGTCTTCTCACTACAGCACCAAAACCTTCCCTGCTCGAGCGTTGGTTGCAAAACCACAATAATTCATCCCTTTGGCCAGTTTCGCCCTGAGTTTCGTCACCCTATCTGCGACTACTTTTCGCAAACGACTGCGAACGCCTAACCGAGTATTGTGCCGATTATCTGACGGCGTACGTTGCTCAAAGACAAACAGAAAACCCGGCCTCATGACACATCCAACATTGGATTTGAGACCAAAATTTTCAACATTGTCGTTATTTAGCCACCATTGGTCAGATACTCGTTGTCCATACCGTGAGCGGCGGTTGAGTATTCTCGTTTACTACGACAGTTGCAATAGAGCAGCGTTCGCGTCGTTTCAGGCAATTATTGTATTCCCTATTGACTTCGGTATAGCAAAGGCTCAGATTGCGATCTTTTTCAGCGGCGCGCATCCCATGACAACTCCTCAGGAAAAACCTGCCAATCCAAAATTCTCATCTGGTCCTACGACAAAATTTCCAGGATGGTCACTCGAGTCGCTGAGCACTGAAAGCCTTGGGCGTTCCCACAGAGCCAGCGCTGAAAAAGCAAAACTTAACAAGGTGATCGCCGATAGCAAATCGCTATTGGGTATTCCGGACGATTATGTTGTCGGCATAGTACCAGGATCTGACACCGGTGCATTCGAGTTGGCGATGTGGAACCTTTTGGGAGAACGCGCCGTTGAAATCCTGAGTTGGGAGAGTTTTGGCGAGGGTTGGCTCTCGGATATCAAAAATCAATTGGGCCTGAAAAATATCACGAGCTTCGCTGCTGATTACGGGCAGTTGCCAGACTTGGCAAAGGTTGATTGCAACAACGATGTTGTTTTCACGTGGAACGGCACAACTTCTGGGGTTCGGGTACCCAATGGTGATTGGATTTCTGATAACCGGCAGGGGTTAACCTTGTGTGACGCCACATCTGCGGTTTTCGCAATGGAGATGCCGTGGCAGAAACTTGATGTGACAACTTGGTCCTGGCAAAAGGTGCTTGGCGGAGAAGGCGGGCACGGCATGATTGCCCTCTCGCCCAGGGCTGTTGAAAGATTGGAAACTTACAAGCCTGCTTGGCCGTTGCCAAAAATATTCAGGCTCACAAAAGCCGGCAAGCTCATAGGCGGCATTTTTAAAGGAGCGACCATTAACACCCCTTCAATGCTGGCGGTTGAAGATCAGCTCGCCGCACTCGTCTGGGCTGACACCATCGGTGGGCTAGATAGCCTCATCGACCGTAGCCGAAAAAATCTGGCGGTCATTGAGCAGTTCGTAGAAAGCTCAGACTGGCTGGCATTTTTGTGTGAAGAACCTACGCTCAGATCTTCAACTTCGATTTGCCTGAAAATCAATGATCCTTGGTTTACAAATGCAACGGACGATGACCAGCGAAACGTTGTAAAACAAATGGGCGATCTTTTGGCAGAGGAAAATGTTGCCTATGATATCGGTGGCTATCGTGACGCACCTCCCGGATTGCGAATATGGGGCGGCGCTACCGTGGAGGCCGCGGACTTACAGGCTTTGATGCCTTGGCTTGACTGGGCTTATGCTTCTGTCAAAGGCTAACCTTAGACACAGAGTTGATTGTGAATAGTCAAATCTGTAAAGAAGATTCAATATTTAGCGTCAAATAGTAGGAATGGAAGAAGATATACAGGCAGTACAAAGGGCCGCAGAGGTCGCCAGTGAGTTTGTAGTGGCGTACGGTTTCCAGTTTGTTGGCGCGCTGATCATTCTGTTTATCGGGTGGAAAGTTGCAAATTGGCTCAGTAACCTGATCCTCACTCTCTGCACTTCCCGTCACCTCGATATTACCTTGGCAAAATTCTTTGCCAGTATTACCAAAATTACCGTGCTTGTATTTGTTGGTATCATTGCTCTTGGCAACTTTGGTATCACCATCACCCCTTTTATCGCTGCGCTCGGCGCACTGGTTTTTGGCAGCACAATCGCATTACAAGGCCCCATTGGTAACTACGGTGCTGGCCTGACAATTATTCTGACAAGGGCCTTTGTCGTCGGAAACACCGTTCGGGTTCAGGGTGTTGTAGGCATTGTGCGGGAAATTAAGCTTGCTCACACTCAGATTGTTAACGAAGATGGCGAAGTCATTACAATCCCTAATAACAATGTCATTGGCGAGGTACTGGTCAATTCGTTCGCCAATCTCATTGTTGAAAAGGAAATCGGTATCCACTACCACGGCAATCCAGAAGTCGCTATTGAAGTGATTCTCTCAGCGATAGCCTCAGTCAAGGATGTTACGAGCAACCCGAAACCACAGGTGGGCATTGACCGTTTTGAAGATCACTCCGCCAGAATCGGTATTCGGTATTGGGTACCCACCGAAATCTACTTTGAAACAATGTACGCAACTAACCTCCAGATATTTATTGCTCTCAAAAGAAACGGTATTGAAGTTGCTACACCTAAACAACTGGTTGAACTCTCTCGTATTTAAGCCTGAAGCAGGAAAACAGATCAGATTGTCTATTGCCTGTCAGGTGCGCCCTGCTTTTTGCTTACAACATTCTCCGCGTCCCGACTTGTTCCACTCCCATTTCACACAGCGTCATCTCATTTCGGCAGTTTTGAAAGGGGCAGTACTCGCGCTCTTTCGTCGCGCGGATCAAATACATACAATAGGATTAAACAGCACATACTCTGGTCCCGTTTCTTTATGAATCTATTTCGCAAGCAAATTGTCCGGTTACTTAACCTTACTGCCTTTTGCTTAATAGCGACTGCCGCAAACAGCGCAGAACACTACATGACAGAAACACACTTCCTAATACCCGCAGGTCCCGGCGGTGGCTGGGACGGCACTGCACGGGGTTTTGGCGACGCGATGAGAAGATCTGGCATTGTTGAGGATGTGTCCTTCGAGAACCTGTCAGGTGGCGGGTGTGGACGTGCCATCTCACGTTTTATCAAAACAGCAAAAACACAACAGAATACGCTTCTCATTAGTTCAACGCCGATGGTCGTCAGATCGTTACAGAAGATATTTCCACAGTCCTTCCGAGATCTTGTGCCGATAGCCTCTGTGATTGCAGACTATAGCGCTTTTGTTGTTGCTTCGGATTCCGAGATCAGCAACTTTTCTGATGCTGTGATGCTATTCAAACAAAGCCCCAGATCTCTTAAGGTTGCAGGCGGCTCGGTGCGAGGAAGCACTGATCATTTTGTTTTTGCCCGCGCAATTGAATTGGCTGGGGGTAATCCAAGACAGGTAGTCTACATTCCCTACGATGGCGGCGGTAAAGCGATGGCCGGCATTCTAAGTGGAGAGACCCAGGTGCTCTCAACCGGCATGAGTGAGGCTATTTCGATGAGTCGTGCAGGTAAAGTGCGTATTATTGCCATCACAGCGCCAGAGCGTCTGCCTGAGGCGCCGGAAATCCCAACGCTAACCGAACAGGGGCATGATCTTGTGTTCGCAAATTGGCGTGGTTTCTTTGCGGTTAAGGGTTTACCTGAGGAAACCTACACGAGCATGCAAAACACCATAGCAGCAGTTGTAAAATCTGAGGAATTCGAACAGGTCAGAGCAAGAAACGGCTGGAGCCGATTTCACCAGTCGGGAGAGGCGTTCTATCAGTTTCTGGAGCAACAAGAGGAAGAAATCGGTACCTTGATGAGAAACCTAGGTTTTTTAAAATCGTCAGTCAAATAATCACATTCGACTTTAATATATATCGGTATCATATTGATTAATAACGTATATTCAAAGTCAGCAAGCTTGGCGCTGCTGGCGTTAGCAATTGGTTATGGTGTTTTTACCCGAGAGATCCCACTTGATTTCTGGTCGCTAGAAGAGCCAATAAATGCCCGCACACTGCCCTATCTATTGGCGATCACCGGCACGATACTCGCACTTGCGCTTTCAGTGTTGTCATTTATGCCGGATAACGCCAATGTGCCAACGGAAAAAATACCATCTACGCAAAGCAGTGATTGGCGTTCATTGTGTTTAATGCTGGTGTTAATGGCCGCCTTCGCGATCTCGATTGAGTTAATGGGATTTGTGTTAAGCAGTATCATGCTGCTCATGATTGGATTTGTGCTTCTGGGGAGCAGATCTCCTCGCAAAATATTATTGATTGCCATACCTCTTGTGTTGTTAATTTGGCTCATACTGGATGCACTGGGCATTTATCTCGCAGAGGGGACAATGTTCCTGACAAATGCGCTGGAAGTCAGAGACTTGAACCGTGTTTGACGGCATCCTACTGGGCCTAGAGACAGTTCTGACGCTCAACAGCCTAATGCTCGTGTTCGCTGGTTGTGCCGCTGGCACAATCATCGGCATGCTGCCCGGACTAGGCCCTATTTCAGCCATTGCACTGATGATTCCTGTGACCTATGGTTTTGACCCAACCAGCGGCATGATTTTGTTAGCTGGCGTCTATTATGGGGCCATTTTCGGCGGATCAACCTCTTCAATTCTTATCAACGCGCCCGGCGTAGCAGGCACTGTAGCCACAGCCTTTGATGGCTATCCTCTTGCTCAGCAGGGCAAAGCAGGAAAAGCACTGGCCACAGCGGCCTATGCCTCTTTCGCGGGGGGAACCATCGCTGCGGTGTTGCTCGTGCTCTTAGCGCCATACATGGCGGACCTAGCACTGGGTTTTCAATCACCCGATTACTTTGCACTGATGCTGCTTGGCTTGTGCCTTGTGACGGCATTTGCCTCACGAGGACAACACCTGAAAGCCCTGATGATGACCTGCCTTGGTTTGATGCTTTCCACAGTAGGAACAGATCTTACCGCTGGGGTGCAGCGTTTCACGTTTGGTCAGGCTGATTTGATCGATGGCATCAGTTTTTTGTTGCTTGCGATGGCGACCTTCGCACTATCAGAGGCGTTGATGATGGTTTTCCGAGGCGTGCGCGCAGAAACCGGCACACATGCGAGCAATCATCTACTCGACAAGAAATCCCTATCGCTTGAGCCCGCTGAATTCAGGTCAATCGTACCCACTGTCTCGCGTTCATCGGTGTTAGGATTCTTTATCGGCGTGCTGCCCGGGGCTGGGGCAACAATAGCCTCCTTTCTTGCGTATGGTGCGGAAAAGAACCTGACGACCTCTGAGAACGAAGTTTCATTTGGATCTGGTTCTCTTAAGGGACTCGCAGCGCCAGAATCGGCGAACAATGCTGCTTGTACCGGCTCTTTTGTTCCACTTTTAACGCTGGGTATTCCAGGTTCAGGCACAACCGCCGTGCTGCTTGGCGCGCTCATCGCGTATGGCATTCAACCCGGCCCACAGCTCTATGTCGACGAACCCAGAATATTCTGGTCGGTGATTGTTTCAATGTACTTTGGCAATATCATTCTTCTCGTGCTGAACCTCCCATTGATTCCGTATATTGCGAGACTTTTACTGATACCGAAAACCTACCTTGTGCCTATTATCATTTTCTTTTCGCTGACCGGCGTCTACTTGGTCTCCTTTAATGTGTTTGATCTATACCTCATGATCTTCCTAGCATTTGTCGCGTTAATGCTCCGTCTAGGGGACTTTCCCCTAGCCCCTTTATTGCTTGGTTTTATTTTAGGCGGGATGCTAGAAGATAACTTAATCCGTGCGGTTACGTTAAATGATGGCCAGTGGCATTTTTTATGGCAGCGAGGAACAACGCTTACCCTGATGATTTTGTGTTTACTGGCATTGCTTTCCCCTGTGATACCCAAATTGATGAAATACCTGAAAACTGGCCAACACACTTAGCGCTTGTCTTTTTATCTACGCGCCAGTATCGTCTGCCCATTCTTACCTGATGACTGGCGAGGGCATATTCATTGAAAATAAATGCTTTATAAATGCGCTTCAGCGCCACATCCTGACGATTGTTTCATACAGATCTACATTGATAAAAGCGCTTAGTAAATTCCGTCTTCGACGCTTCCGTTTCGCGAATCGTGTTCAACTTCAACCTGCATTTACCGTGCATGACCTGCACGCGCCTTTGAGGGAAACACATATCGACATTGAATTCCCGGAGAAATTCGATTGAAGGAATACGAAAACGAAACGATCAAACAAATCGATGAACAACTGACGCTTCGCCAGCTTGGCTGGAAACCGTTTTTCCAAATTCAGCTGGCAGATTATCCAGATCACTTTCCCGCCAGAGTGGTGCGGCAAGACACGGACCGCTATCAGCTACTGGGCGCCAGAGGGGCGCTGGTGGGCGTACTACCCGGCAAAACACGTTTAACAACGTTCTCGAAGGCGGAGCTGCCCAAGGTCGGAGATTGGGTCTTAATCAAGAACGCCGAAGAAAATCGCGAGACAGGGCTTTTCGTCATAGAGCACACGCTCGCGCGCGTAAGTAAATTCTCCCGGAAACAAGCCGGAGAGGTAAACGACGAACAAGTCCTCGCTACAAACATCGACACAGTATTCATCGTCACAGGCCTCGACGACAATTTCAATTTGAACAGGATTGAGAGATACCTGATTATCGCTGCGGGCAGCGGTGCCGACCCGGTTGTTGTCCTTAGCAAAGCCGACCTTTGTGAGGATATTGCCAGCTATGTTGATCAAGTGCGCGAAATTGCAGGCACGGCCCCGATTCACGTCGTGAGTGGTGTTACTGGCGTTGGACTGGAAACACTTCGTGACTATCTTGCTGAAGGACAAACAGCAGCCCTGCTTGGTTCCTCTGGTGTTGGTAAATCTACGATCACCAACTATCTTCTTGGCTATGAGCATATATTAACGGGTGAAGTCCGCCAAGGAGACAGTAAGGGACGACATACCACAACTTTTCGTGAACTCTGCCGTATTGACGGAGCAGGCATGGTGATCGATACCCCGGGCATGCGTGAAATTCAGATATGGGGTAGTGAGGAATCGGCAATACCCTCTTTCGAAGACCTCGATTCACTGATCATCAGTTGTCGTTTCAGCGATTGTCAGCATAACTCAGAACCAGGATGCGCCGTGACAGCAGCGATTAACTCTGGACAGATTCAGCCTGATCGACTTGAAACATATCGCAAATACCAGCAGGAATTAGCGCAAGCAGCCGAAAAACAAAGCGCGGCCACGCGAGCACAAAAAAAACTAGAACGAAGGAATTTTACCAAATCACTAAAAAACCGCCCGAACAAGAAAAACTAGTTTGGATCAGCTCGGTCTGTGCTGATAAATAATATTCGAAAAAAAAGGAGCTTCACAGCTCCCTTTCTTATCTCTATAGACACAAACCCTTAATCTAGGCTTCAAGCATCTCTTTCAAAGCTTTCAGACGACGCTTTTCGCCTCGGATATATGCGATGTACTGCCGAGCAGTCTTTGCTCTGTCCTTGTCTTTAGCGGCCGCCCTGAAGGCAGCTGTTGCATCATCCCATTCTTTTAGCTGCATTAAAGAAATGCCCATCCAAAAGTTTGCGTCACTGTCTTGCCCTTCCTTTAAACCGCCCCTATCAAGCGCTTCACGGTAAGAAGCAGTCGCTTCCTTGTGTCGATCTTCATTAGCAAGGGCCTGTGCAAGACGGTAATGTAACTCGCCGTCGTCAGTATATGTGGTGGCTTCTCTCCATGCATCAATCGCACGCCCCATCTCCTGAGACATGGTGTACGACATAGCCAACAGTCTTACGTTCTTCTCATTTTTTTCAATCAACCCCTCGTCGAAACCTTTTTCCAGAATTCTCGCCGCTTCGAAAGGTACTTCAGCGTTCAGCAGCCTTTGGCTTAGCATGACGACCTCGGTTTCCTTATCGAACATCCCTTGAGAATAAGCTGCATAGTATGCGGAGAGAGATTTATCTTCCATCTCCTTCTCTGCGTACATCCCTGCAAGATGCATCCAGTATTGCTTTTTGGGATACGCAACGATGAGCTTCTCAAGTACATTGATCACGTTGTCAACATCCTTCAACTCATTGTAAATGACAACCTGAAAGTACCACCAATTTTCCTTTATGGTTTTACCTTCTTCTATCGCCAGCCGTTCGACTAAAAGGATACTTTCAAGCGCTTTCTGGAAATTTTCGAGCTGATAGTAAGCTGTCGCTTTTATGAACGTCACCTGAGTATCGGTCTTTCCCCTCAGAGCCTCCCAACGCTCCATATAGTCGATTGACTTCTGGTACTTCTCCTGAGAGTAATAAAGTTGAAACAATGCTCTCAAAGAAGAAAGCTCAAGTGCCTCACTAATAAGCTCTTGCTTGAGCACATTCTCATAGGCTTTCATTGTGTTTGGCGTATCTTCCAATGTGTAATACGCAAACGCGAGTGTATTCCAGACCTGTGCCTTTTCGTAACTATTGATTTTTCTCCGATTCAGCACTTCTAGCAGATCACTCACCGCCTGACGGGGGTCAGCAATAACATCCGGTCGTTCTTGCCCTTCCTCTAGTGGTATTGAGTCGGGGTCGATCAGCAATTGCGCCTGCGCAATCGCCTTGTATATCTTTTCCGTTAAAGGCGGCACTTTGCGCGGTTTTTTCTTTTTCTCAGCGGCGTAGACAGTACCAGACTCGAATTGCTGCCCTGGTATGAGGGATACAACCGTTGGCAGCGCCCATAAAACACTGACGGCTGTAACTGTGCCTATAAAAGTACCTATAAGTGATATCTGCTTTTTCATTTCGCCTACCTAGTCGTCAGCTAACTCAAAGATAATTTTGTTCTGCACACCCGCAGTTTCAACGGGTTCACCATCAATTACCTTTGGCTTGTACTTAAATTTTGCAGCCGCTTTTACAGCTGCACGGTCGAATACGCCGTTTGGATTGTCTTCACACTGTCCTGTGTTTCGCGCACTTTTGATCCAGCCGCAGTTATTCACCACCATAGGGTCTCTTACTGTACCCTGGCCTGTTACCGTAAATTCGACGATGACCCAGCCGCTCATGCCTCGCGATAAAGCGCGACGAGGATAGACCGGTTGCACTTTCACAATAGGTAAATAGTCGCCATCGGATATACCAAAACCACCGCCACCAACATCAACGGCGACACTCACATCAACGTTTGACATGCTAAACGCGGTGCTGTCTACATTTGTCGTGAAGTTTTGTGGAGGGGTGTCGGGTGGGGGCTCATCAGGGGGTGGCGGCTTCTTGGGTTTGCGTTTTTTGGTTTCAACCAATTGATCTTGTTTAACGCGAACAAAATCTACCATGTTGCCTCCGGCATCTTCGGTCAGCGCGCTATCCTGACTGGATATCAATGCCTGCATCAGATAGAAGAGTGCGATGGTCACAACTGCCCCTACAGCAACAGAAAGACCTAAACGAATAACCATACTCTTTCCCTCAACCTCTACTTGTTTTCACCGGCAATCGCGACCTGGCTAATACCAATGTTTCTGGCAGCATCCATAATCGCAAGTACCTTTTCTACTTTCGATGTAATATCTGCCTGAATCACGAGCCCGCCTTTAGGGTTTTCAGCATGCAGCCTTTCCATCAAAGGTCGGACGTTTCTGATATCCACTTTCTTTTTGTCGATCCAAACAGCACTGTCCGGACCCACCGCGACGAGCAAAGAAACAGTTTTCTTCAACTCCGCAGTCTGGGTATCAGGCCTATTTACGTCAATACCTGCTTCCTTAATAAAGGTTGCGGTAACGATGAAAAAAATCAGCATGATAAACACCACGTCCAACATCGGTGTTAAATCTGCTACTTTTTCATCTGATGATGCACTTTTTCTACTACGCATTTTTTTATCTCATTTGAATAAGCCCGAATCCACTGGGAATCGGATTTATGCTTAATGATCCATGGTCAGTGTATCTTCCATATAATCTGCTTCAGACGCGACTTTTGGTGTAATAAACGTATTCGCTAGTACACCGGACAATGTCGCTACCATGCCTGACATGGTGGGTATCGTCGCCGCTGAAACGCCAGCAGCCATAGAACGTGCGTTACCGCCCGAATAGGTCATCGCTTCAAATACCTGAACCATACCAGTCACCGTCCCCAGCAAGCCCAACAACGGCAGCAGGGAAATCAGCGTCTTAATATAACCCAGATTCGCGCTCAATCTGACGTTTACTTCGGAGATCAATCGCAGGCGAATCATGTGCGCTTCCCACGAGGTACGTTCGACACGACTTTCCCAGTAGGTTAAGGCTTTCGCAACGTCTTGCTTATGTTCCGTATTGATGTACCACAAACGTTCGAACAATAGCACCCACATGACGAAGGTAGCGGCGGCGATGAGGAACAGTACGTCCCCACCAGCCTCAAAAAACGTCCGAATTGCAATAGATATTGCATCCATAGTTTAGCTACCTGCTTTTTCGGCGTGCTCAGCGATCAACCCAGCACTTTGTTCGTTCAGAATATGCATGATTCCATTCGCTCTGGTAGACACGATGGAATGCAGCAGTACCGTGGGAATCGCAACACACAGCCCCAATACCGTTGTCATCAATGCTGACGAAATACCGCCTGCCATCGTCTTAGGATCGCCCGTACCGAATAGCGTAATCGCCTGGAAGGTTAGGATCATACCGATGACCGTACCAAGCAGACCGAGCAATGGCGCAACCATTGAGATGATCTTGATGAAAGAAATTCTTGCGTTGATTGCGGGCTGTTCCTTGAGGATCGCCTCATCAATTTTCAGCATCAGCGTTTCGGAGTCTACATCCTTATTATCGTAATAAGTCTGGAGTACCCGTCCCAGCGGATTCTTGGGATCTGCACTATCGGCCTTGATTTGTCGCTTAACCTTTCCACCAACTAGCGTCAAAGTGATGAAACGCTCAAGGGATAGCAATAAAGCAACGATACCAAGTGCAATAATAGTGTAACCAGTCTCTTGACCTTGCTGAATACGCTCTTCAAGTGTGGGAACCTGAATCTGAAGCGCAAGCAACTGACCACGTGTTGGGTCTAATCCAAAAGAGGTAAACCCTGAGGTTGCGCTTGTTAAGGCAGCAGCCGAGTCGACGTAGCGTCCGGCAGGCTGTCTTGGCAGCTCTTTCACTATCTGGTTAGCAATATCATATGTAACATACTCACCATTACTAATCAGGTTGTAGTTACCAATCCGGATGACTTCAGCCTCGATCACTTCACCGTCAACTTTATTGATCTTTGTGGTGAACTTAGTGACCTTGGCTGATTCTGTCATTTCACGTTGCAGTTCAAACCACAAACGCTCAATTTCCTCGATACTCGCTAGTTTCGAGCTTCGACCCATAGAAGCAGCAAACTCACCTAACCACTCGCCGCGACCCGGATATTCAGCACTGACAAGTGAGCCTTCAAGTACACCTCGCGTGTCACCGCTGACCTGCTGGAGTACACCGAACAATTCACGCAGCGAACCGAGGCGCTTGGCAAGCACTTCTTGAAGACTCGCTAGTCTCTGTTCGTTATTTTCAAACGTTGTTTCAAGACGCTCACTTCGCGCCTCTTCTCTACGCTGCTCAGCTTTCGCGTTGTTTAACGCTTTCTGCTGTGAGGCCTTGTCAGCAACGAAGTCGCTTTCGCGCTTCTCATTAATCTGCTTGTTGACAACTTTGCCATCACGTACCAGCTGCAAAAGCTCTGCAAGTGATTTGGCTGGAATTTCATCAGCGGCCTGAACATTGATACTAAACGCAAGTCCGAGAGATACGATTACTGTAAAGATATTTTTCATTGTTATTCTCCCGGTGCCGCAACAGGTAATTGAACCAGACCTGCCGTCTGGGTTTTACGAGCGATTCTAATCCCGTCTCGTACCCCGGAGCGGAACTCGTCACCGACGATGACCCATTCTCTCGCTTTGTTGTCCCATACGCCGGTTGTCGCTGCGTCCGGTGTCTGGAACACAAGTGATACCCGGCCCCACTTCAACAAGTCAACCTGTCTGTCCTTACCATCAAGCTCGATGACGTCGGTGTAGGCTTCTATCGTGGAACCGTAGGAATTTTCCACCTGATAAGCCTGAAGTACCTGACTGAATTTTTCAGATACGGCAACATCCGATCGATCAAGCGTATCTTTCAGAAAAGCGATTCGATCTTGGCGCTCTTTCAGCAAGAACGGAATATCAAGACTTACAAACTTGTCGAGGTTGTCGATCATTCTTTCAATCAAGGGACCAATTTGTCTTTCGATCACGGTCACGTTGTCGATAGAATCGTTCAACTCGGCCATCTCGGCCTCTTGATTCCTGATTAGTCTTTCCTGTTGCTGGTTGTAAACTTTTAAACCATCAACCACTTTCATGACTTGCTTAAACTGTGACAAAAGATCTCTTGTCTGATCAGTCAACTCGTCAATTTTGATTTGTGATTTGCGTCCGTCTTGCGTTGTATTGGCGCGAACCCCAAGAACTTCTTCAAGGGACTGCGCAGACACTACGCTCGTTGAAATGATAGCCAGGAAGGCGACGGCGATTGCCAAAACTCCCCGTCTCATCTGATGCTGTTTCATGCTGATACCTACTAGGAATTGTTGCTCTTTATAATTTTTTTAATAGTCCACATTTGTCAGTCAAGAAAATACCCGTTGACACCGTGTGTGAACTATCAACGGCCACAGGATGTAGAAGCCCCGCTGGTTTGTCAAGACGATCACGGCCAAATTGATAGATTACTAAAGATGATTTCAAACCTTTTTCAATTTCGGTTTCATTTGAGGCCTAATCTCGATTGTCAATACATCAATTGCGCAAAAAATTCATGTCGTTAATGCAAACGCTTTGACCATCAAATTGAGTCAATGCTGATGAAAAACACATAAAAATAAGCACATTGATTCGATCGGAGTCACCCCGACCTATGATACCACCGCTACTACATCACCCTTGGTAATCGTTATATCGCTTTCACTAAATAGCTGCTGTCGAGGTCACCGCTGGCATTTTCACTACACACAACCGCTCGGGCATTTGGACCATCAAAGTACTTTGTCGCCACGCGTTTAACGTCGTCGACGGTAACTGCGAGAATCCGCTCGCGCTTTTCTTTGAATGAAGCCAGATCACGACCCAGTAATTCATTATGAAATGTTTTGCGCGCATCGCCTGCAGGAGAACCAGGCGCGTCCATACTGCTGATCAATCCGAGTATTGCTTCCTCGAGAGGGTCAAACTTTAACGCTGTACTTTGGACCCATTCGAGCGCCTTTTCAAATGCCTCAAACGTTTTGACCAGATTCGGGTCACGGTAAGAATAAAATCTGAAAATACCATTTGCGGCATCATATCCAGCACCACCGCCATAAGCGCCACCCTGCTCTCTGATCGCCTTGTGCAAGTATCCGTTGCTCATCACACCAGCCAGCACAGAGAGTACGGCAGCATCGAAGTGATTTTCCGGCACCGCTGGGTACACGGAGGCACAAAAGTTTACCTGAGTCGCTGTGGTCCAACACTGTCTGGGTTCTGGTGCGTCAAAAGGAATCGAGACCTGTTGCGCGGCATGGGCGCTCACTGGCGGTGATCCCCACAATTGCGCCAGCATGGTCTCTGATTCAGCAAAATGATCATGCTCACCAACAACCAGCAGCCTAGGTGTTATCGAAACAATTCGCTGGTGGATTGCGCTAAGTTGTTCAATAAGAATTGCCAGACCTGCGGGGTCATCGAGAGAATCATCTAAACGTTTGAGACTCTGTAAACCTGCAAGGCCAGTTAAATGATAATTGAGTTTGCTCACAGGTCGAAAAACGCTAGATGCAGCGCTCATGGCAAGGCCATGCGCGTTGTTGATCACGCTTGACTCCATACGAACCCGTGAATGCTTAATTAAATCTCGGATACGCTCAGGTTCGGCAAAGTTGGGTTGTAACCAGGTGTCCTGGAGCAACTGCATCATTTCAGGTCGCTGCGGATTCAGCGTTTTGCTCGACATCGTGAGGTGAGCCTTGGCAACATCCGGATTATCGATCGCACCGCGCACTGAAGTATAGGCACCGATGCCTCCGGTTTGACTATGCTGTAGATGCTGAGTTTCAAGATAACCGCGTCCCGCGGAACCAATCTCTGTGATTGTCTGGGTGTAAAGCGGGAGACACTGAAATAAATCTGCGCTCAAATCCGGCAGCGGTGAAATAATCTGGTAGTAGGTTAGCCCGTTAGAACCAACATCATAGCGATCCAATTGCATGCCGTTGCCCAGTTTGCGTGACGTACCCTCGGGCAAGACGACTTCCCCAGGAATATTTTCGATGCCAACTCGGGGCAATAGCTCAACATCGTCCGGTTGCTCCTGACGATGCTTTAGATCATCTGTCACCGTAACAATATTTTGCCGTTCTTTTTCAGTCAATGCGGCCTTGATGGCAGCCAACCGAGAAACTTCCTCTGACGTTACTTTCGCATTAAGTTCAGGATCTGGCGCTAATACCAACCGAACACGGTGGGGGTTATCCAACAAAAGTTCCTGAACCAAGGCTTTAATAAAACCGGGATCCTGAACCTCTTGCTTAAGCTTTTGCAGCACAGGCTCCAAATCTAGCAAAGCAATTGGGTCTCCCCGATGTACTACCGCCGACAAACAGGAAAAGATCAGTTGTAATCCAAAAGGATAACCGTCACCACCAATCTCTCTCTGACTTAATTCTAGTTGATGCAAGCATGCTTCAAGTTTTTCAACCGGTATACCATCTCGGGCAACATCCTCAAGTGTTGAAAGTATCAGCGCTTCGATTTCATCGGCGTTGTCTGAGTTGCAACCCTCGAGGCCACACATAAAGCTCATTTCACGATTTGATTCTTCGAGCCCACAAAGAGGAGATGCGGCAGATGCAAGGCCGGTAGTTTCCAGCGCTAAACGCAGAGGCGACGCACTTGTGTCTAACAGAACATCTGACAACAAGTGACATTTGAGCAATAAGTCCAACTCGATACTCGGTCCGAGTAACCATGCCATGACAAGATGACTTCGCTCGCGCTTATCGCCCTCGTGTTCGGATTCACTGCCGGCGTCTCCTTCAACTGCATAGTATTCCATCACTCGCTGGGGCTGCTGAAACCGGTCTTCAAGACCAGCTTCGATTTTCAGAGAGCTGGAGTCAAACCGCGACAATGCCTGTTCTTCGAACGCTTGCTGTAACTCGAAGGCAGACCTATCGCCATACGTCATGAACATCGCGTTAGAAGGATGGTAATGAGAGCGGTAGAAATCCATCAGGTCATCGTAAGTTAGATCGGGAATGCTCTTCGGATCACCGCCGCTATTAAAATGATAAGTCGTAGTGGGAAAAAGGTGTTTCTTGAGTGTGTCATATAAAACAGAAATGGGTGAACTCACGTCACCTTTCATTTCGTTGTAAACGATCCCTTTATACGTTAACGCTGAAGCTGTGTTGTTGGGTTCTACAAATTCAAGCCTGTGCCCTTCCTGAGCAAAATCCAGCGGGTCGAGCCGCGAGAAAAACACCGCATCAAGATAGATCTCAAGCAGGTTGTCAAAGTCTTGAGCATTCTGACTGGCAAAGGGATAAGCCGTGTAATCACTTGACGTGAAGGCATTCATAAAAGTGTTGAGTGAACGCCGTATCATCAGGAAGAAAGGATCACGTACGGGAAACTTCTCGCTGCCGCAGAGAACCGTGTGTTCAAGCATGTGGGCGACACCCGTTGAGTTCATAGGCACCGTTCTGAAGGCAACCATGAACACGTTTTCCCTATTGGGGGCATCCAAGTGGTAGTGTCTTGCACCTGTCACCCTGTGTTCGAACTCATTAACCGTCAGGTTGAGTGTTTCGAGGCGTTGACTTCGGAGCAGTTCAAACGCTGGATGTGTCTTTGTTTGTGGCAATTGATCAGCGGCGCTCATATGAGGTGGGCACCACCATCAAGGATCATATGTTCGCCCGTGATAATACTGTGACCATCGATGAAACTGACAATCGACTCAGCGACAGACTCCGCTGTGCACGTTCTGCCCAGCGGTGCTTTTGCCTCAAGCGCCTGCAGCATCTTTTCGTACGTTTCCGCACCAAGTCCCTGTTCAAGCCACTCGCCTTGAATAAAGCCCGGGCATACGGCGTTGACCCTTATCTCCGGTCCCATGACTCTGGCTAGAGATTTCGTCATTGTTAACAGCGCGCCCTTACTTGCGGCATAGGCAACTGAACTGCCAACTCCCTGCACGCCGGCAATAGATGCAACATTGACCACGGCAGCATCCTGACTAGCACGCAACGCTTTTTCTGCAGCCCTGATCATTTGATAGGGTCCAACAACGTTGACACCATAAATATTAAAAAAGTCGTCTTTCTCTAGACCTGCAAGATTTCCATGTGCATTAAATTTTGTGATACCAGCATTATTAACGAGGACGTCAATACGACCAAATTTCTCCAGCGTCTGCCCAACAATGTTTTTGCAGGCGTTGTCGTCAGCTACATCTCCCTGGCAAATTAAAGCCTCCACTCCCAAAGCTTGGCAAGCTTCGGCCGCCTTTACCGCACCATCGTGGTTAGAGGCATAATTGATGACAACGTTAGCGCCCTTTTGGGCTAACAACTTTGCTGTCGCAGCGCCTACTCCGGAAGAAGACCCTGTGACAATTGCGACTGCACCTTTTGGATTCATATTTTTTACCCTAATTCCTTCCAACTACCCAAATGTTAAACCCCATCGGGATTTTCTTTCTTGAAATTATCCCAATATTCCTTGACCGTCTCTTTCATTTCTCCGTGCAGCATAAGCATCGCGAACAGGTTTGGTAAAGTCATGAGACCGATAGTCACCGCGGACAATAACCAAATCAGTGAAGTATCCGCTATCGCAGCGATGAAAAAGCCGACAACATACGCGATCCTGTAAGGAAGCACAGCTTTGAGCCCAAATAGATAAGTCGTGGCACGGTCACCATAGTAAGACCAGGCAACCGCGGTTGAAAAGGCGAACAACATGAGCCCAATCGAGACGATGTATTTCCCAAAGTCGCCAAAGTAACCCCGAGTAAATGCAACGGTTGTCAATTCGACAGAATGAATCAAGGACCTACCCCGAGCAGAGACTTCCGTGCTAACACTGCCGTCAACCACTTCGATGGTGCCGGAGTATGGCGCTCCATCAACATGAAAGTGCACATCTTCTGCGATAGACCGATTATGGATAACCGTCAACGCCATCAGATCTGGCACGCCAGCGGTAACTTCTATCGTGCCGCTGTAGCTCACAACTGTATCTTCATCTGAGAAATTGAGATGTTTGAATAGCGCTTTTCTATCACGCTCGTTTGTATCGGTATAGGTGCCTTCAACGATTTCCATATCGAATGACTGAAAATCATTTTCGAACTTCTCTGTCCAAACACCCGAACTCAGAATCACAAGCCCTGTAATCGTACAGATGATAATAGTATCGATGAATGGCTCTAGGATGGAAACCATGCCCTCCGATATTGGTTCGTGGGCCTTCGCCGCTGCGTGGGCAATTGGCGCAGAGCCCTGCCCCGCTTCATTTGAAAACAACCCTCGATTAACTCCACGATTGAATGCATAAGCAAATGTAGCCCCAAGAAACCCGCCAGTTGCGGCAGACCCAGTAAAGGCATCGCTAATGACCGCCATAAATGAAGGACCTATCTGATCGATATTCATAAAAATCACGCTTAGCGCACCGATCAGGTAAAGCACAGCCATGGTTGGCACTATTCGCTCTGCAACCTGAATGATTCTCTTAACGCCACCGATGATGACAAACCCAAGCGCCGCTGCCAGCACCAGACCCGAAATCCAGGTGGGGATACCGAATGTTGCTTGCATTCCCGATGCCATATTATTGCTCTGGGGCATACTGCCACTGCCGAAAGAGCTGATCACAACGGCTGATGCAAATAGCACGGCCAGCCACTTCATATTGAGCCGGCGTTCCATCACGTACATTGGACCACCTACGATATGGCCTTCTTCGTCTTTGCTTCTGTATTTGTGAGATAAAGAGACCTCAACAAACTTGGTCGTCATGCCAAAAAATGCGGTCATCCACATCCAAAATAAAGCTGCAGGACCCCCTAGGTAGATCGCAAGGGCAACACCCCCGATGTTTCCAGTCCCGACGGTGCCGGAGATAGCTGTCGTTAACGCTTGAAAATGCGTCGCATCACCTTCGTCTTCTTTTCTGTCATATTTTCCCTTAACAATCCGCCAAGCATGATTAAAGAAGCGTATTTGCGGGAACTTCAGGTAAATGGTAAAAAAAATACCGGTGCCAAGCAGTACAAACGGAAAGTATTGGGCTGAGCCCATTAGACTATCTAAAAAATTGAGTAAACCGGTTAGCGCTTCCAAATGGCAATCCCTTCGTCTCTTATTGTTTTGTCTTTGGTTTTCGTGTGCGACGAAACCGGATACCCGCCCTCGCCTAGTCAAAGCCCGCTCTTCCTAAAAGAGCGGGCTCGACCATATCAAATTAACAACATATTGGGTAGAAATGCGCCCCAAGAGGTTATGCAGTGATTAAGGACTAGTGACCTCTTCCCGCATGGTCACAAACTCCTCAGCTGCGGTAGGGTGAATGCCGACCGTCGCGTCAAAGATTGCTTTGGTGGCACCAGCTTTCATCGCGATGGCGACACCTTGAATGATTTCACCAGCCTCGGGACCCACCATATGAACTCCGACGACAACATCAGTTTTGCGATCAACGATGATTTTCATCATGTTCTTTTCATCGCTTCCACTGAGTGTGTGTTTCATCGCTCGATAGATTGATCGGAAGACGGCAACATCGCCGTACTTGTCGCGAGCCTCTTGTTCGGTTAAGCCTACGGTACCAATGTTCGGCTGACAGAAGACGGCAGTTGCAATATTTTCGTAATCCATCTTGGTTGGCGTGTTCATGTACTGGGTCCTTACAAAGGTCATTGCCTCTTCAATGGCGACCGGCGTGAGCTGAACCTTGTCTATGACATCACCCAGTGCGTAGATAGAGGGAACCGAAGTTTGATAATAGTCATCAACAATAATTGCACCGTTCTCTCTGCACTTGACATCAACATTCTCCAGACCGATATCGTGTACCGCGGGCACTCTGCCTGTGGCGTAAAGTACAATATCGAATTCCTCAGTGCTTCCCTGGTCAGGACGGATTTCGCGCTCATCAACCTGAGTAATTGGCTCTCGGAACGTCACTTTCAATTTGCCGTTCGACAGTTTCTCAACTTTCTCCATGTGAGAATTGAAATGGAGATTGATAGCCTTTTTATTCAACTCATCTCTTACCAACTGCCGCACATCCTCATCAAAATGTCGGAGAAACAGTGAGCCGCGATATGAAAGATGGCTCTCGGCGCCCAGACCGGCAAAAATGCCTGCAAATTCGACGGCTATGTAACCGCCACCGACAACAAGTACGCGCTTGGGCAACTCTTCCAAAAAAAATGCTTCATTAGATGTAATGACCAGATCATTGCCTGGAAAGTCAGGCACATAGGGCCAACCGCCGGTAGCGATGAGTATCTTTTCAGTGGAAACAGTTTGGTCGCCAATGGAGACATGGTGCTCGTCTACAATTCTTGCCCTACCATCGAAGTGGGAGACGCCGGTCGAATCCAGCATGCCACGGTAGATGCCATTCAGTCGGGATATCTCGGTGTTCTTGTTTTCGATCAGTTTCTGCCAGCTGAAACCCGGGTTAACTTCATCCCAGCCGAATCCCCTTGCATTCTCGTAATCCTCTGAGAAGTGAGAAGCATAAACCAGTAATTTCTTTGGAACGCAGCCGACATTGACGCAGGTACCGCCCATATAACGGTCCTCAGCGGTAGCGACACGTTTTCCCTGAGCAGCGCTCATTCTGGCGGCTCTAACCCCACCGGAACCCACACCGATAACAAACAGGTCATATTCAAATTCAGACATCTAACACTCCGTAACAAATCCAACATATAGCAAATGGCATTAAATCACTCACTTGCCAAACGGACGGGGATTGTCTCACAATTATGTCTATTGAAATCCACAAGCGATTAATTTGCTGAAATGAAATTTACATTAACGCCATTCCGACCGTCAGAGTTAGCAGATCAAATCAATGGAGAAATAAAACTCACCGGGGATCGACTCAGTTGTCGTTTTGTCATTTCACCTTGTTCTGCATCGATCAAATGGCCCACACCCTCTAACAAGGTCTCGTCGAAAACAGAATCAGATAGACATCACAAGCTGTGGCAGCACACCTGTTTTGAGGTGTTTCTGGGTCTCCCGGGAGGACCCGAGTATATCGAGCTAAACATTGCATCAAATGGCAAATGGCAATGCTATCAATTCGATGAAGTCCGCGAGGGTATGCGCATTTCGGAAATGCTCACTTTGATGGGTAGCGAGTTGAAACTGAACAAAAGTGACGCTTACTTTGATTTCACGCTGGCTCACAGTTTTCCAATCGATGCTGCGACCCAGATCAAAACAGGCATTTCGGTTGTGATTGAAACGCAATCAGCCGATAATCCAGAAGCTACAGAATTCCATTACTACGCGCTGGCTCACCTCGGGCCGCTCCCGGATTTTCATCGTCGTGACGCCCACATCATTCAACTTACACCGGATCAATTATGAGTTTTTGCTTTGGTATTGATGAGTTACTTGACTCAGCATCACAACTTTCTTATCTAAAATCGAAGCGGGTGGGCCTAGTCGCTCACCCTGCTTCGATCACCTCAACGCAAAAGCACACGCTGGATGCTTTGATCGCGAAGGGCCTGAAACCTGATTGCGTATTTGGTCCACAGCACGGCATGCGAGGTGAAAAGCAGGACAACATGATCGAGACGGATGACTATTTTGATCCTGTACACCAAATTCAGGTCATCAGCCTCTACGGAGAGCACAGACGTCCGACCGCGGAAATGCTTGAGCCTTTAGATGTTATCGTTTTCGATCTGCAGGATATCGGTTGTCGTATTTACACCTACATAGCGACCATGATGTATTTCGCCGATGCCTGTAACGAACACGGCGTTGAGCTTTGGATTCTCGATCGGCCCAATCCAGCGGGTCGGCCGCTTGATGGTCTGGTACTCGAATCTGGGCATGAAAGCTTCGTCGGTAGCGCAGAATTACCCACCCGCCATGGATTGACGATGGGAGAGCTTTGCAACTGGTATTGCGAGAATAAAGCGCCTGGTTGTAATAGAACCATCGTTGAGATGACGGGGTACACGCCGAATGAGTTACCGGGGTTCGGTTGGCCGACAAACGAAAGCGCGTGGGTTAACCCAAGCCCCAATGCTGCGAGTCTAAATATGGCGCGCTGTTTTCCGGGAACTGTTTTGCTTGAAGGTACAACACTTTCAGAAGGTCGCGGCACAACGATTCCGCTGGAAGTTATTGGTGCACCAGACTTTCCAGCAATAGAGGTGCTTGAGTTACTAAGAAAACAAAGACCCGAATGGTTGGCTGGGGTTTACATACGCCCCTGCTATTTTGAACCAACATTCCACAAGCACGTGGGCCAGATGTGCCAAGGTTTGCAGATACACACCGATTTCTCAGACTACAGTCATGGTGAGTTTCTGCCCTTTCGTTTGATAGCTGGATTACTCAAGTGTCTGAGGCTTCTAGTACCTGACTATCCGCTATGGCGCGATCATGATTATGAATATGAACTTTCCAGACGCCCAATTGATGTGATCAATGGCGGTTACTACCTTCGCGAATGGGTTGACGATATGGACGCGAGTTTTTCCCAACTGGATAACTTGCTCGTTCAACAGTTAGCGAGATGGAATGAAGAACGCAAGCCATTCTTACTATACTGATTAGCAGGCGACAGCAGCATCGGTGCCAGAGCCCCTCTAACAAGTCGCTATCCCAATTCGTCTCTAGTACTATAAACGCATGGACGATCATCTGAAAAACATTAGCCCATTTCCTGCTGCAAAAATTGCCGTACTTGGCGGTACGTTCCTCAACGACTTGCTATTCGGTACTGACATTTTAAAAGGATATACCGAAGTCAAAACGCCGGCAGGCACCTCCCCAAGAATTTACTATGGTGAGAGCAGCGAAATACCTTTCTACTATGTTCACTTTCATGGCGAAGGAAAGTGGCTTGAAACCTGGATAGCACTTAGGGACCTTGGCGTCACCGAAGCAATTGGTGGAGCGACGGCTGGTGGTATTAATCAGTTACTCAAAACCGGCGACTTTATTATTCCGAGCGACTTTTTAGACAAGAACATCGATCGGGTGTCAAATGTTCCTGTTGAATATCTGGCTGATCCGCGTCATGCCTTGTGTCGGTTCAACCCACCTTTCGATGAAACACTGAGAAAACTATTGTTGGAGGAAACCCGGTCGGTTATTCGAGGTGACACTACGCTGCCCGATATTAATGTCATCGACGGCGGGGTTGTACTTCAATCAAGGTTTGGTCGATTCGAGACGGTTGCTGAAATTGATGGTTATCGTCGCGAAGGTGCAGATCTCGTGACTCATAATTTGACCACGGAAATTGTATTTGCAAGACAACTGGGCATTCATTTTGCTGCACTGAATGTGATCAGCAACCCCGCTGAGGGCGTTGCACCTTGGACTCTCGACTCACTAACGGATGTGTACAGGCGGCTAAACCCTGTAAGTTGGAAGATTCTCGAAGGGTTATTACCTCGAATAGCCGCCATTCCCACTGATAAGGAGCGCACTTTGGTCGGTCAGCGCGAGCATCCTCCACTTAGCTACCTAGACGCGATAACGGATGAAAAATAATCTGACAATAGTACCTCTAACGACTTCTTTGGGTGCAGAGATACGGGGCGTCAATTTAGCCGAGTTGCAGCTTGAAGATGTCGCTGACTTCGTTGATTTACTCAACCTGCACAAAGTTCTTTTCTTCCCTGATCAATCCTTAACTGTTGACCAGCATGTCGCGTTCGGCGCGCTGTTTGGAGAGCTTCAGGGGCATCCTCACTATGAGAACCCCATCACCAAGCACGAGCAGATATTTGAACTTGCGGCGAGTCATGGCGGTGTAGCTGATGAATGGCATTCAGATATCTCTTTCAAGCCATCACCCGCGTTGTACTCCATCCTGAAGATGGTCAAGTGTCCTGCAATCGGCGGAGATACACTGTGGACGAACCCTGAAGCTGCATACGAGGCACTGACACCGCCCCTGCGAGCGCTATGCGACGGTTTATCTGCATTGCATACCGCAGAAGCTCACGGTCGACCCGAGGTCATGGCGGTCCATCCCGTCGTACGAGTTCACCCCGACACAGGGAAACGTAGCCTTTTTGTTAATGAGCATTTCACAAAAAGGCTGGTTGAAATGAGCATTGAGGAAAGTAATTATTGGCTAACATATCTAACCCGCTGGATAGGCAAGACGCGCTTTTCTGTACGCTATCGTTGGCAGGCTGGGACCATTGCAATGTGGGATAATCGCTGCACTCAGCACAAGGTACTTAACGACTTTGATGAGGAGCGTATCATTCAAAGAGTGACCGTCATGGGTGATCGACCCGAGGGTCGACAAACAAAATGGCCGGTGTATACAAGCAACCTGAATGCGAGTGATACTAGTCGGTATGATGCACCTTTGGTGGAATACTTTGCTAAAGCGTCTGACAGTGAAATCAACTGAGTTTAAAACAGCGAGATGTGTGCTGAAGTGGGACGATCGCTATTTACTCGTGGTTCACAGAGGACAATTACGCGGGAGCAGTAAATGGGGATTGCCAGGAGGCCACGTCGAACCCGGGGAAAATGGTGCTGAAACCATCAGACGAGAACTACAAGAAGAATTATCGATAAATCCCAGTCAGTTTAAGATGATTGGAGATTTCTATTATAAGCGTCACTATCATCGAATTTACGGTGCAGAAATCACCGAACCGATAGCAAAATATAACCGTCGCGAGCTGCTAAAAATTGCCTGGTTTCCGTTAGCTTCCGTGGAATCATTGGCGCTTCAGGGTGACCTACATGCTGGCTATGAAGCAGAGGCCATCACAGCATTTAATGTCATCAATTCGAAATAAAACAGTTGCAAAAGTGCTACATTAGGACAATACGCAACAAATGCCTGTGGTTATCATGATGAACAAATACAAGATTGCCATCCTGTTATTGAGCATTTTGCTTATTCTCTCAGCCCTGATGGTGGATAACCGACGCTATCTCGTTGCGACTTTCATGGCTGTCAGCGGAGGAGAACCGCCTCCTCTACTTGAACCTGCGGACGAGTTGCCAACGACAGTAAGGCCCGATGATTACTTCACTATAGACGAGATTGCGCCGAACACCTTTGCTATTGGAGAACCGCGTTACTACCAACAGAATTACAGCTATTTAGTTGTTGGCAACAAAAAGGCATTACTGTTTGATGCTGGGCCTGGCATCAGGAACATTCGAGAAATAGCGGAATCATTAACAGATTTACCAATCGTATTTCTACCTTCGCATTTTCACTTCGATCATGTGGGTAATGGTATTGCGTTTAACGAACGCGCGGTTGTCGATCTTCCCTACTTGCGTAATAGAGCTGTGGGCAACGAATTAACTTTTGCAGAAATGGAGCACTTGGGTGCTATCGAGGGCTTTGAAACGCCAACTTGGAGCGTCGATTACTGGTGGAAGCCGGGAGATGCCATACAGCTGGGTGACAGAGAATTGTATGTAGTTCACACGCCTGGGCATTCTAAAGAGTCTATTTCACTATTGGATACAGAGAATCAACTGCTATTAACCGGAGATTATCTTTATACCGGTCCTCTGTATGTGTATTTTCCTGGCGCAAGTATGCAGGATTATCTCAACACAGCGAGCAACTTGCTGGCAGAAACCCCTGGTCTACGTTATTTCGGTGCTCATCGAATAGCACCACCTGGGCCACCTGAATTGTCGCAACAAGACCTCATGGACCTAAAGAGATCGCTAGAACTCATTCGCGACGGGAAACTTCAGGGTGAAGGATTATGGCCAACGGAGTACATCGTAAATGAAGACATCACAATATTGGCCGATCCTCGATACCTGCAGGATTGGACCGAATAGATATTTTATCAGGGCAGTTTAACCGCCCTCTAAATAGTCCTGCCACTGTCTTCCCAATACTTATCGCGCAAAAGTCTCTTTAACAGTTTGCCAGTAGGATGGCGTGGCAACTGGTCTTCATAGTCAACTGATCTGGGGACCTTAAATCCAGCGAGGTGTTCTCTGCAATGATCGATCAAGTCCTCGGTAAGTTGCTCAGAGGCTTGAATCCCTTCTGCGAGTTCGACTGCGGCTTTGACCTCTTCGCCAAACTCTTCATTGGGAACGCCAAAAACCGCAGCATCCATAATTGCAGGGTGATCAATCAATGTGCCCTCAATTTCCGCTGGGTAGATATTGACGCCGCCGGAAATAATCATATCGATCTTGCGATCGCTCATAAACAAATAGCCATCTTGGTCTAGGTAACCCACATCACCAAAGGTGAAGACCCCGGGTTCAAGATGCGCGTCTGAGGTCTTCTCCGGTGCATTATGGTATTCAAAATCCGACCCCATCAAATTCTTAACATACAAAGTACCTGATTCACCCGCCACAGCATGAGAACCATCTTCCTTAATCACAAGTATTTCCATGATCGCGACGGGTTTGCCCAACGTACCCGGGCGGCTTAACCAGTCTTCAGAACTGACGGTTGTCACGATAGAGCCCTCGGTCGAGCCATAGTATTCATTAATCACTGGCCCCCACCATTCGATCATCCGCCGCTTGATCTGAGGCGGACAGGGAGCGGCACCATGCCAAACCACACCCAGGCTGCTGCCATCGAATGCCTTCCGAATTCCATCTCCGAGTCTGAGCATACGAGTGAACTGGGTTGGTACCAGATGTGTATTTGTAATCTGATACTGATCAATCAATCTAAGCACCTCTTCCCCGTCAAACTTGTGTCTCATGACGACGCTCGTGCCTGCCAATAACGGCAGAAATGAAAATGCCCATTGCGCAGAATGGTAAACAGGACCAACGAGTAAGCTTTTACCCCCTGATGCTATACCTAGCATGCCGGAGATCCCTTCCCCAATCATTTTCAGCACATCAACGGGTGCACCTGTTTGCGAGAGCCCGCTTTTTACGCCTTTTGGATGACCGGTTGTTCCTGAAGTGTAAAACATCGGGCCACCCAACAATTGGTCTTCTGGTTCGGCAGTGGCCTGCTCTGACAAAAACGCTTCATAGGAAACCGCTTGTTCCGTCTCATCGGCGAAGGTATCAGCTTCCGTGCCCATAATGACTACGACATCGAGATTGGGGCGTTCGGGTTGAAGCATGGTCGCTTCAGCTAGTTCAACAAATCGTGAGTCAACGAGTAATGCTTTAGAACCAGAGTCCGCAAGAATATACGCAACTTCTTTCGCCACCAAGTGCCAGTTAACTGGCACCAGTAACCAACCACCATGGGCAGCCGCGGCAAATGCCTCAAAATACTCGCGCCTGTTACCGCTGACCACAGCAAACGCATCACCAGTCTTGAGCCCTTTATCTCGCAGCGCATGCACCAATTGATTGACTCGCTCGTTGAAATCAGTCCAGGTGGTTTCACCAAAGTCATCTACAAGAGCAATTTCCTCGGGCTTTGCATTTGCGAAAGGTGCTATTAGATTCGCCATATTCTCCACGTCCTGCAAAAAGCGGCATCATAACATGGCATTAATCATCGGAAATTTCCGGGATTGTATTGACCGCTTTTTGCAGAGGCTCAATTGTGCTAGCTTCAAGCCTGCCCAGCAAATCTCTCGATGGGCGCGGAGCGAAAGTCAGACTACCATTTTAGTTTCAGTGCATCGTCAAATTGGTAGACTATTCACAGAATGACATAAGTATCGAATAGTGCCGAATTTTAGCTAACACAACCTTTAAGGATTTATCTATGAAGTTGTACCACAACCCGCTTTCCTCCTGCTCCCAAAAAGTTCGCATGGTGCTCCATGAAAAAAAACTCAGCTGGGAAAGCCAAGTGATCGACTTGCAAAAAGGTGAACAGTTTACGGCTGATTATCTCGCACTGAACCCGAATGCGGTTGTGCCAACCCTCGAAGACCAGGGACATACGGTCATTGAGTCGACGCTGATCAACGAATATCTTGATGATGCCTACGCCGACATAACGCTGAAGCCCGCTAATGCTAAATCGCGCTACCAAATGCGCTACCTGACGAGAAGAATTGACGACGCTTTGCACGGCGCGTGCGGCGTGATCACCTATGCCATAGGCGTAAGACCCTCGCTGATGAGTCGACCCAGAGAGGAAGTAGATGCCTTGATTAACAAGATTCCCGACCCTTCTAGGCGTGAGACTCGACGATCTGTTGTTCAACTCGGTGTGCAAGCGCCGGAGTTTGTCGCCGCACTGAATATACACAGTGCAGTTTTCGATCTCGCAGCATCTTTTCTGCAATCGCAGCCATGGCTCGCTGGCGAGTCCTTTAGCCTCGCCGACTGTGCGTTAATGCCCTACGCGTTAAGAGCAGACCACCTTGGACTTGCGAATGAAATTAGTGACCGTCCTGCTTTGTCGCGCTGGTATGATGCAATCCGGGCACGGCCTGCTTTTACAGATGCAGTGACAGCCTGGCTGCCAGAGCCCGCAATTGCAGGATTCCGTGCTGCGGGTGATGCGGTAGCAAACGAGATCGCCAGCCTGCCACGCTAGTGCGTGCAGTCACCTTTCAGGATATCTGTCTGTGATCTATTTGAAGCTAATATCAAAATTCTTCCTGATGAGTATTGTTGCCCTATTATCGATTGCGCAAAGCTATGGGCAAGATTCAGACAAACAGGTGATATCGGTCGGCGCAAACATTGGCAACGTGCCCTGGGAATTTCAAGACACAAAAGGACAATTGATCGGTTTTGAAATCGACCTGGTTCACAAGATCGCCAGCCAACTGGGCAAAGAAGTAGACATCGTTAACATTCCGTTTAGTGGACTTTTTTCCGCTGTTCAATCTAATCGGATAGATATTGCTATCTCATCAATCACCATCACAGATGAGCGCCTGAAATCTGTTTCATTTGCGCAACCATATTACGATAGCGATCAATCTCTCACGATCAGGAGTGATAGCTCGGTCAAAACCGTCGACGACCTGAGGGGTAAAATTGTCGCCGTAGACACAGGTTCTTCCGGTGACATCTGGACTTCCGAAAACCAACAAAAATATGGTTTTAAGGAAATCCGCCGTTATGAAGGTATTACCCCCGCAGTGCTCGATCTCGAGATAGGAAGAACTGACGGATACATCAGCGATATACCTGCAATGCAGTACTACACCAACGATAAGCCAAATCTTGAGGTCGTAGAACGCATCAAGACAGGCGGTAGCTACTCCATGATGTTCAGTAAACACAATCAATTAGCCGTTGAGGTCAATGAGGTTATCACCTCACTCAAACGCGCTGGATACATCAACGATTTGCACGAGAAGTGGTTCGGTATTCGCGCAGAGGCCTCAACTTCAACTGCGAAAACTACCGCGATGCCCGGCAGCAAAGAGGGGGTGGTACTAAATTTCGTCGATACTTTTTTAAATAAAGAAGTGCTTCTAACAACACTCCCAATGCTTATGCTCGGTTTAAAAACTACGATACAACTGGGTTTCATCAGCATCGTTCTTGGATTAATTCTCGGACTTGCTCTGGCGCTACTGCGTTTGTATGCACCGTATGTTGTCGGGTTCCTGGCAAAAGCCTATATCGACGTTTTTCGCTCGATTCCGCTGTTGGTATTGCTGATTATCATTTTCTATGCGCTACCATTTGTTGGTATCAATCTGTCTCCTTTCTATGCCGCGGCAACGGCGCTGGTCATTGTGTCAGGCGCATACACCGCCGAAATATTTCGCGCCGGAATCGAAGCAATTCCCAAAGGCCAATTCGAGGCCTCTCAAGCGTTGGGACTTAGCTACAGACACATGATGCTTGATGTGGTGTTACCCCAGGCGGTCAAAATCGTCATTCCGCCACTAACTAACAACTCTATCAACGTGATTAAAGACACCGCGCTTGCATCGGTTGTCGCGATGCCAGATTTGTTAAAGCAAGCAACCCAGGCTCAAGCGATTGCAGCGAACCCAACGCCACTGATCGCCGCCGCGGGAATCTATCTCGCATTACTCTTACCGCTTGTCCTTTACGTTTCCCACCTGGAAAAGAAATATAGGTTGAGGGAATACGCATGAAGACTTTAATTAAACTTGAGAGCGTCTCCAAGCATTTCGGTAATTTCAGAGCGCTCAGCAATATTAATCTGCAGGTTGATGAAGGAGAAGTGCTGAGTGTAATTGGACCATCAGGGTCCGGAAAATCAACCATGATCAGATGCATCAATTTGCTGGAACAGTACGACAGCAGCGGCTCCATTATCGTTGATAACAAGCTTGTAAAAAAAGGTAAAGCGCTCAGGGAAGTTCGGGCAAATATTGGCATGGTGTTTCAAAACTTCAATCTGTTTCCGCACATGACCATTCTTGATAACGTAACACTAGCGCCGATGCGCACGGGTGGTCTCTCGGATGCTGACGCGAAGAAGCGGGCACACGTGCTACTCGAGGAAGTTGGAATATTAGATCAGGCCGATAAATATCCGGATCAGCTTTCCGGTGGGCAACAGCAGCGAGTAGCCATTGCTCGGGCACTGGCGATGGAGCCAAAAGCCATGTTATTCGATGAACCTACTTCTGCGCTAGATCCTGAAATGGTTGGAGAAGTGCTGCATGTTATTAAGAAACTGGCAGACCGCGGTGTCACTATGATCGTCGTCACCCATGAGATGGGATTTGCTCGCCAGGTATCTGACAGAGTTGTATTTATGGATAGCGGGCAAATCGTTGAAAGTGGCACACCCAGTGAAATTTTTGATTCTGCGAAGGAATCTCGAACCAGAGACTTTTTGAAAAGTGTACTATCGCACGAAGCATATACAAACAAACGATAACTGAAAGGCAAAATAGACGATGGCACTAGATATGGAATTTGTACGTAGTCAGTTTCCCGGCCTCGGTACAGACTGGGCGCTAATGGATAACGCTGGTGGCTCGCAGATCCTGAAAGGCGTGGTAGACAAAATTACTCAGTACTATTACTCCAACAACGTACAAACTGGTGGAAGCTATGACCTTTCGCAGCAAGCTGCGATATCTATGGCTAACGGACGAGAAAATATTGCTACGATGTTCAATGCTACAAGACCTGAGGAAATCGTTTTTGGCGCTTCATCAACAGTCTTGCTGCAAGTGCTTTCACGCGCGATGGCAGCTCAGTTTCAACCCGATGATGAGATTATTGTTACCATCATCGATCACGAATCAAACATTGGCCCTTGGGTAAGCCTCCAGGAAAAAGGTGTCAAGATAGTTTTCTGGCCAATGAATACGGAGACTCAACAACTCGAATTGACAACGCTTGATAAAATAATGACGGACAAAACCCGGCTGGTCTGTTGTACACACGTGTCCAATGTCCTTGGTACGATTAATCCGATTAAAGATATTGCCGAATTTGTCCACCAGCGCGGCGCCCGGATCTGTGTCGATGGGGTCGCTTATGCACCGCATCGAGCCGTTGATGTACAGGCATGGAATGTCGACTTCTATGTACTTAGCCTCTATAAAACCTACGGCCCTCATCACGCGGCGCTCTTCATAAAATATGAACATATGCCAGACTTATCCAACCTGTCCCATTACTTTTACGACAAAGACAAAATTCCTGCCAAGCTCGAACCGGGAAATGCAAATTACGAGCTCTCTTTCGGCTCTGGTGGCATCGTTGACTATCTTGCGGAACTTGGACTTCGCGCCGGAGAGACGGGTTCCCGGAGAAAGCAACTTGAAGCTGCATTTGAATTAATCGCCGTGCAGGAGTTTGCTTTAACGGAACGACTTCTAGGCTATTTGAGAGGTCGTAATGACTGTACGATCTTCGGTATCCCTGATGGTAAAAGTCAAAATCGAGTCGCAACGATCAGTTTTGTCGTAGAAGGACATGACCCTGAGCAGGTTTGTCAGAAGCTTGATGAGTACAAAATCGCGCTTCGCTTTGGTGATTTCCACGCACGCCGTTTGGTTGACAGTATGGGTTTTTCAGAAGCAAATGGCATACTCAGAGTCTCGATGACGCACTACAACACCCTCGCTGAAGTAGACAGAGTGATCGCTGCACTGGATCAAGTGCTAGCGTAAAACAGTTGCCGAATATCCGATCTATGGCGACGCTGCGGCAGCCTGTCGCGCGCTCACTAATAATTTGGGCAATCGACTGATGCCCCTCAAATGGTTTACCTTGATACCACTCGCGATATACTTCCCACGGACGGTCTTTCTGTACCAGAATTATCCCGGATGGGATTCACATCCGACGATGGACCACCTGCCTACCAACCCCACACTCATGCACCAAAAGGCTTTCAAGAGACTCTCACTTATGGGTTTCAGACAGCTTTAGGCGTCAGGGCTGCCTGCCCTGACAGAGCCGTGATTTTTGTGACCGGCGATGACGGGCTCATTCATTATGATGAATCAGACTCCGTTTTAGCATGCCTTCATCGACAGAAAAAAGGCACCAAATTAGGTGCCTTTTTTCTGGTGGGAATAGCGCCGAGAGAGCGCTCGGGTTCAACGTTCTAGTTTAGAAACGGACAATACCTTCCAGCGTGACAGTCCGGCCGATGCTAAGGTTCTGAAACGCGCTACCTGCAATCTCATAGGCATGCTGAATAGTCATCTCATCGCTGAGATTACGTCCATTCAGTGCAATCTCCCATTTTTCATCACTCGATAAAAGTGAAATTCGAGCATCATATTTTGTGAAAGAACCCTGGGTACCTCTTGGTGAAATGTCCGCACGTACATGGTATTCATCAGAATGATAAATCGAACCCATTGCTCTAATCATGAGAGAGTCGGAAATCTCAGACTCCCACATCGCGGTGATATTCATTTCCATATCGGGTGAGCGTTCAAGGCGTTCTCCTGACTGGTTCTCTGTACCACTTACAGCATCACAATCGCTGTTAATTGTTGCTCCTGTGCCATCGATGACACACTGGGCACCCGCATAGTCATCGTAGACAGCATCAATCCAAGCCAACGAACCATTTAGGCGGAGATTCTCCGTGGCTTGCCATGCCAGTTCAATTTCAAAACCGTTAACCGTCGCGACACCTGCATTACCAATGATAAATTGAGTGCCATCATAGGATGATGTTTGAAGGTTCTCGAACTCCGTAGTAAAGACTGCCAAGTTCAAGTTTGCTGCGCCATCAGCAAGTGAGGTTTTCAATCCAGCTTCCCAACTCGTCGCCTCCTCATTTTCAAAGTCAAACACACCATTACCCTGTTTCAACGTCAGCCCACCAAGCACAGCCGCAGCATCAATGCTAGATGCTCCGACAAATTCCTGCAGGTACGCAGCATCTCCGGCGCGTTGAAGCAATTGTGCACCAAGCTTGGAGTCGTTAGCTTTCATTCCACCAGCTTTAGAACCGCGAGCATAAACTCCGTAGATCATCATGTCATCATTTACGTCGTACTGAACCCGTAACGATGGGTCAACACTATCGTCTTCACGCGTTTGTCGAAATAGGTATTCAGGATCGTGGCCAGCTGTACTCTGTAATACTCGCTGCGGATCAAAAGCACCGTTAGGAAACGACAAAGGCCATGACGCACCAACGGCCTCTTGTTCTTCATCGGTATACCGAATATCGAATATCGCACGCAATCTATCGTTCATATTCCAAGTCAACTGAGCGTAAGCCGAAAAAGCATCACTCTCACGCAGAAAGTTACGATCCATACCCGAGCCGTTAGTAAACGCAAGCGCCAAAGGTGGAATATTGACACCTACTGCAATAGGAATACCGGTAACTGCATTCCAAAAGTTGGGATAAAACGGGGAATACTGACGCGTTTTTAGGTTTGAGTTTTGATACCAGATACCCGCAATGTACTCGAAGGTTTCGTTGGCTGGGGAAAGCACCCTAACCTCAAAACTCGTTTGATCGTAATCGTCGAACAATCTGGTGTTGAGGATAGCTTCGGGGTGACCGTCTACATCAAGAAACCATTCATTTTCGTATTCCCAGTAACTGGCTATCGCTTTTACAGTGTGGTCTGCAACTTCGGTATCTATCGTGAAAGTCGCCAATGACCATTCGTAGTCATAGTAGTCTTCTCGCGCGTCACCAGTGCTCACACGACGAATATCATCTGCGGCATATTCTGCTTCCGCATCCAGCGTTACGCTCGACATCGCACCTGGATTAATTAACTGATTGTTACGGCCGTCGGTAGTAGATTTTCCACCCTCGAGTTTCAACGAAAGCATCGTTGCGTCAGTGACATCGAACTCAAAACTCAGTCGTCCGACGGTAGATTCTTTTGCACCATCGTCGTTACCCGTAAAAGTATTATCGGTATAACCATCGAGATTATCTGTTCTCACCGCTAGGCGCGCTCGAAAGTTGTCAGAAAGGGCACCGGATACATATCCACTGGAGGAGAACCCACCGTCCTGGCCCTCGTAGCCCACCTTAAACTCACCTTCGAACTCTTCGGTGGGTTTGCCAGTAACCGCTGTTATGGCGCCTGCAATTGTGCTCTTTCCGAACAGTGCACCCTGAGGACCCCGAGCAACTTCAAGTCTTGTCACGTCCAGAAACGAAGATTCCATACACTTGCCGCGACCACAATAAACATCATCAATATAAATGGGTACAGAAGCGTCGAAGGCCAAATTGGAAATACCGGAGCCGAGCCCCCGAACGCGCACAGCCCAGCTGCCAAAAGTTTGTTGAACCTGAAGTCCCGGAACAAAATTCTGAACATCGCTCATATCTTTAATATCGAACGCCTTCATAAACTCACCGGTGACGACCCCAACCGAAATGGGTACGTCTTGCACGTTTTCTGCTCGTTTAGTTGCGGTAACGACAACTTCTTCTAGTGCGTAGGATTCAGCCATCGCGGCTTGACCCATAATGGTCATACAAGTGCCCAGAACGAATGAGATACCGGTTTTCAGATTACTCGTTATAAACTTACGCATATAAAATCCCCTGATATACAGCTCAATGCTTGTCGTAGGTTGTTATTCTCAGTTTTTATTCCTTGTTTCTTGTTTCTTAATTCTTAATTCTTAATTCTTGTATTTTTCTTGATTTTTCTCGCTGGAAATCACCATCAGGTGCATGAAACCTGCTTAGCGCCAAGTAGTGCTGCAGCTTTACACCTATGCATTAACCGACATCGGTTCCACATTGACGTCCTTCTCTGTCAGCTCTCGTGTCCAGGCAGCAAGTTCAAGCAGAATGCCATCGGGATCCTTAAAATAGACAGAACGTACGAAGGTTGTTTCGTTAATCTCTAGGCTCGCCTGAGCCTCGGAATCGTCGTGATTGTAGACGGCCGTACACTTCACACCCGCGACCTCAAGGCGTTTCTGGTATTCGTCGATCATGTCCGGAGCGACATCAAACGCAACATGGTTCATTGATGCGTGCGCTGAGGTCAATGGTCCTTCTCCAACAGTATTTGCTGAATGGGTGACGCCCGGTTGAGATTCCGGTGCATCAGGAAACCAGAAGAAAGCTAGCTGATCACCACCGCCACAATCGAAAAAAAAGTGTTGACCGAGATTGTTCGGCAGCTCAATCGTTTTTGTCAGGGGCATACCCAACACGCCTGAGTAAAAATCGACGGTTTTTTTCATGTCCTTGCAAACAAGTGCTAGGTGGTTAATGCCTCTGAATTTGAACTTTTCATTCGTGTTCATCCTCTATTCCCCTGCCCTACATTCTCATTCGTCTGAAGCCTTCGCAGCCTCCAAGTCAGACAATATCGTGCAAACATCCCACCCTGATGAGACAGCTGCCCAGAAATATTCGTCAATCTATTGTACATATTATGCCCGCAGAAATAGTGATGTCAACGTAAATACTTTGACACGTCGCGATATTTCTTGTATTTCTAAGCCTAATATTAGGGAGAATTGCATGCCAAGGCTAAAACAGGTTTCTAAAAAAAACGCACCGGATAACGTCAAAAAATATTACAATCTTCTTTTCGGTGACCGTGACCCAGTCGCCGAACCGGGCACAGCGACAGGCACGCCAGGCAACTGGTGGAGTGTATTTGCATTGGTCCCTTATATTTTCGATCACGCGACCAGTCATTTCGGCATGTTCGGTATGTTTGCCAGCGAGAGTGTTAGCAAAATGGATGGCGCTATTAGAGAACTCGCCATTACGCGTGCCGGTTACACAGCGGCTAGCCAATTTGTCTATTCGCAACATTGCAAGGCCGCCCGGCGGAACGGTTTGTCTGACGAAAAAATCGAGGCGATTCCTTTTTGGCAGGTATCAGATGTTTTCGATGCAAAAGAGAAAGCGGTGCTTGCTTGGGCAGATGCTTTGATCTACGACAAAGGGCGCGCTTCAGACGAATTGTTTGATGCCCTTCACTCACATTTGTCTGACGAAGACATTCTAGAACTTACTTATCACGTCATGGGTTACAACATGCATGCTGTTTGTTGCCGTGCATTGCGACTGGAGTTTGATGACGTACCGGAGAGGATAAAAGAGGTGCCAGTCCCCGGCGAAGGAGAACCTGCCGATTGGGCCGGCTCTGCCTGGCAAGACAAGGATTAGCAACCAGGCATTGCTATTCCCTCTTAGAAATTAATCGGGTCTAGAGCGTGGCCCGCTTTTGACCAATTCGTTAAGCTCAATGAGAGGCTCACGCATTTATGGCAAGCACATTAACGTATCCAGCTTAGCTAAAAGCATGCTAGATAAAGACGAAAACAGAATAATCCGGATCTATGCTTCCAAACTGCTATACTCGCCGCAGCGTTAATTTAGTAACTATCAATATGCCTCTTAAAAGAACAACACTCGAAACCTTCGCGGGATTAGCTAAAGCCATTGACTGGTATGATGTAAGCCTGCAGAGCATTCTGAAGAACTTGGGTATGACCTCAGTTAATCGAACTCAATCTATGATTCTCATTCATATTTCAAATGGCGTGACCCGCCCATCTGAAATAGCTCGGGAAATGGGTACGACCCGCCAGAATATTCATTCAATGGCTAAGCATCTGATCGACAACCACATCATAAAGCTCATCTCTGATCCCAACGACCGCAGGTCTAAGCAGTATGCTTTCTCCGATGATTCTCAAGAGCTCAGGGATACAGTGCTGAAGGTTCTCGTTCAGCTCGACAAAAAACTAGCGGACAGGATCGGTAAGGACACAATGCAGGATTTAAACAGGGCATTAAGTGCCGATTGGGGTGAACCTGTGAAAGAAATACCGCCTGGCACTGCAAAAATTCGATAACGTAAAGATAATAGACTGCGTCTGCAGTGTTCACGCCAACATGAAGTCATCAAAGCGGTGTATTCGAAGGTAACCCGAGTAGCAATCTTCCATAGGATTCTGTTGAGATATCGAGATCAAAAACGGTGTGTCCACTCAGGGTCTCAAGATCTCTCATTGATCGCTGCATCGGGCTAGTCAGATTATGAGCACTGGCGCCACTCGCTTCCGTCACATCGCGCACAATATTCCGCGATTCCCTAACAATATGCCCAATGCGAACCCTGAGAGCTGCACGCTCTATGTCGGGGCATATCTCGCCGCTTTCTCCCCAAGCCATAACATCCCTGGCGACTTTTTTGAGTGTGTTCTCATTGGTTTTTGCCCTAATCGTCAAATGCGCTAACCGGGATTGTCCGAGTGCCCTTTCAGATTGTTTATCAGCAGTGCCGTATATCGTTCTTCCTTGCAATCGATCCTTAAACAGAGCGACGGTTCGACTCGCGCAACCAACTGCGGGGGAAGCTGCTGTCAAACCGAGTACGGGTAACATCGGCATTCGGTAAGTGGAGGTGTTATGTAGCTTTGCTCCTGCGCTATCCCCGGCCCTCATGTCAGCTAAATTTTGACGCAAATGCGTTGGTACAAAAACATCTTTAATCACGATATCGTTGCTACCAGTGGCAACCATACCTGACATTTGCCATGTGTCGACGACATCAACTTGGTCCCTAGGCAGAATATACATACATAACTCGGGCGCACCATCATGCTCGGTGAGCGCCCCAACCATAATCCAGTTCGAATGCATCACCCCGGTGCCCCATTCCCAATGCCCATTGAGTATATAACCGCCATCAACAGGTTTCGCAGTGCCTTTTGGAGCCAAGGCCCCCGGGGCAATGATGTATGGAAATCTGCCAAAAATATCTTCCTGCGCTTCCTCGTTGTATAACCCCAACAACCAATTGTGTTCCATACAAAAGGTCACCACCCATGCGATTGAGATATCCGCAGCACCCAAAATCATGCCAAGGTCCATAAACCCATCTAGACTAAACTCGTATCCCCCGTATTTCTTTGGTACAAAGTAACGATAGACCTGAGTCTCCTCGATAGCCTGCATGACCTTATCAACAGGCTTTCGAATACGCTCTGCCTCGGATGCGTGCGCTTCCACCATCGGGGTTAATGAGCGAATTTTCTCAATCAGTTCCTGTTCTTCCATACCTGTATCCAAGTGCTTTTTTGTCAATTTGATTGATATTTAATTCTACACCAAATAGCGTTGGCTGCAATGGGCAAAAAATTAACCAACTTTGCTAGCATAAATGCCGTACGAACAATCCTTGTATACAAGTAGAATAACCCTAATGAGATCTAAAATCCTTGTGGACAACGCGAGACCTACAACAACCCTCGCCTCAAAAACATCCCCTACAAGGGTCCTAAAAAACACCGCCTTTCAAGCCTGCAGCCAAGCATTAATTGTCAAATAAATTGATATTAATACCTGCACCAAATACCATCGACTGCTGTGAGTAAAAAATAATCCAACTTTCCGGGAACAAAATCTGTATAACCAATGAGTATAGGATGAGAGGACGACTATGAAAACAGCATCGAACAGCGCTGCCACCGCAACATCAAAAAAAACCTTTGTCTCGATGACATCCCCAACGAGTGCGCGAAACGGCGCAGGCTTTCATCCATGCCAGGGACTCTACCATGAACCTCTCAACAAAAAGCCCGTCACTGCATTCATCGCCACGCACTACAATGTGGACTTTAGTGAACACTATCTCGGGAACTACATGGCAGCCAGAGGATATGGCTTTCTCGGCTGGAACACCCGCTTCAGAGGCAATGAAGGATTCTTTCTGTTAGAGCACGCGCTGATAGATATTGGTCAGGGCGTCCGCTGGCTCAAGGAAACCGCGGGTATCGCCAATGTTGTTATTTTGGGAAATTCCGGTGGTGGCTCTCTGATGGCTGCCTATCAGTCCCAGGCAAAAGGTGTGACAATTACACCAACACCGGGGCTAAAAATACCCAATGCGCTGCAAGAATTGTTGCCCGCAGACCTATACATTTCACTCTGTGCTCACGGTGGGCGTCCTGAGGTTTTAACCGACTGGTTTGACCCATCTATTGTGGACGAAACAGACCCAACCAGTATCGACCCCGCGCTCAACATGTACGACAAGATAAACGGGCCACCCTACTCGCCCGAATTTGTGATCAAATACAGAGCTGCTCAGGTCGAGCGAAATCACCGTATCACCGCCTGGTGTCACGAAGAACTCGCTCGATTATCAGCACTAGGCATGAGCGATCGAGCATTCCACATGTACAGAACCTGGGCTGACCTTAGGTTAATGGACCCGACCATCGACCCCTCAGACCGCAAGCCGCAGTGGTGTTATGCGGGCGACCCAAAATCAGCTAACTTTTCGCCAAGAGGAATAGGTCTAACCAATACTTTACGGACCTGGCTTTCAATGTGGAGTCTGAAAGAGTCGCACTGCCAAGGCCCGCCTCACCTTAATCGTATAGATAATCCAGCTCTGGTTATTCAAAGCCTCGCGGATACCGGTGTATTTCCCAGTGATGCACAGGGCATATTCGATGCACTCGGCACCGACGATAAAGAGCTGCATCTGATCAAAGGAGACCACTACCTTGAGACGCCCGACACTGCTCGGGATGATGTTGCCGATCTTATTGTCGCTTGGTTGGAAAAACATTCAGTTTAAGAAGCAAACCTAGAGAGCTAACAGCACATGTCGAACCAAAAAGAAGAATCAGTGAACAGCTCAACAATCTATGCCTGGTACGTCGTTTGCGTACTATTGGTAGCCCAAGCATTCTCATTCCTAGATAGGATGATAATGGGTCTGCTGGTAGGACCGATAAAGAACAGCTTTGATATAAGCGACACGCAATACAGCTTGCTTGCGGGGTTTGCCTTTTCGCTATTTTACGCTCTGATGGGCTTACCCTTAGCGCGTATCGCCGACCGCGGTAGCCGTCGAAACCTCATTGTGATTGGCATCACAGCATGGAGCTTCATGACCGCGCTTTGTGGACTTGCCAAGGGTTACTGGACGCTTTTCTTTGCGCGGATGGGGGTTGGGGTTGGTGAAGCCACATTGGGACCCGCTGCATATTCAATGATTGCTGACTACTTTCCAAAAAACATACTGGCACGCGCACTCTCTGTCTACATGATCGGCGTCACGCTCGGTTCCGGGTTTGCATACATGTTGGGAGGCGCAGTCGTTGGATATGTTGAGGGGATGGACCGCATCGTTGTGCCGATAATCGGCGAGATGGAGGGCTGGCAGTTGACCTTCTTTATCGTTGGCTTACCGGGACTTTTCGTAGCAGCGCTGATGTACTATACGGTTCGCGAACCAGCTCGCAAGGGCGTAGGACAAGATCTCACTGAGATTCCATTGACAAATGTTCTCTCTTATCTCTTGCAACGCAAGCAGGCATATCTTGGTCACATACTCGGCATTTCTATCTTCATTATGGTCGTGTATGCACTGAACCTATGGGGCCCCACCTACTTTATTCGCACCTTCGAATACACTCGTCCGGAGGCAGGATGGGTATTTGGACTAGTCATGATCTCGGCCGGCACCTTCGGTTTACTCACCGCTGGCTTACTTTCAGATAAGCTGATGGCCCGTGGCATACACGACGCTTATATCAGGATGATACTATTTAGCATGCTCGCCATTATGCCCTGCGCAATAGCCCTTGGTTTTATCGAAAACGACAAGTTAGCGATCGTCGCGATGGCATTTGCTATTTATTTTTCTGCATTTCAGGGAGGCATTTCTGGCGGCGCACTGCAGTTGATGACACCCAATAGAATGCGCGGTCAGGTAACTGCACTTTTTTTACTCGCCGCTAACTTGATTGGCCTAGGACTAGGACCAACGGTAATTGCGATGGTTACCGATTACATATTTATGGATGAAGCTGCAATCGGAAAATCTATCGCGCTTTGTACGCTATTGCTCTGCCCTACGGGCGCATTTATCCTCTGGAGAAGTATGCCTGCGATCCAAAAACAACTGACTGAACAAGGGTAGCAGGCTAAATAAGCACGGGCTTGTTATCTCGTGCTGTGCTCAAGCGAATGTACCAAAGCAGTGAGCGTTTGATTGACTGGGGCGCTCAGCGAAAGTTTTTGCGCTTCTATTGGAATCGCGCCATAAATCATGCCAACCTCACTTAACCGCCCAGCCTCTAAATCCAGTAAAACCGATGGTTTGGCGTGGGGCATTCTGGCCGCGAAGTTCCTGACCATCTGAACAGGATCGTCGACCTGAAGGTTAACGCCCTTTGCCTTTGCTATCTCCCAGGCCTCGATTGCCGCTTGTTGGCTCACTGGTCCGACTTGCGGGTCATCCATAATCTCTCCAACGGTAAAGCCTGTGAGTGCAGACAAAGCACTGTAAGCCACATTGCAAATGAGCTTTTCCCATTGCATTGCTTCAATATCGACGACCGGCTCAGCGTCAAACCCGGCCTGCGTAAAACAAGTTGCGACTTTGCTAACATCCTCTAGATCAAGATCGTCGTACGCTCCCATACGTATCGCTTTCATATCATTATGATAAGCATGACCCGGCTTAAGCAGCGAAGCTCCAAACCCCTGCGCTATGCCTACGATGAGCCTTTCCTTACCTAATACGCTGGCGACAGCATCGGAACTCCCCAGCCCATTTTGAATTGTGAGAATCAGCGTTTGCGCGTTGACGACACCACGTGCACTTGAAATCGCAGCCTGCACATGCGCCCCCTTTACCGCAACGACTAACAGTTCCACCTCATCAACAGGAACACGTTTGTGTGCTGGAATCTGCACAGTGCGGTCACCACTTGCCCCGGACACTCTCAAGCCGAACTTATTAATTGCATCAATGTGCGCATCATTAGTATCAATGACTAAAACCTGGTTTCCTGATGAAGCCAACAATGCAGCATATATAGAACCCATTGCACCACATCCCAGCACGGCTATTTTCATATTTCACCCACATTTTTGATGTTTTACGAAAGTACCAACAAATGATCTTTTAACTCGGTTTTTTGTTCAAGTCCAAAACCCGGAGCATCCGTTGGCGAGACATGTCCATCCTCAAGTACACATTCAGGCGCGTAGCCACCAAAGGGCTGGAACACGCCTGGATAAGCTTCACAACCGCCAAGACCCAGACCTATTGCGATATGAAGGTTAATCAGATGGCCGCCGTGGGGGTGGCACTGTTTGCGATCGAAACCGAGTTTTTCCAGCTCCTGTACCATCCTGAAATATTCTGTTAGCCCATAACTCAAACCTGCGTCCATCTGGAAAACATCTTTTTCTTTTCGCATACCACCAAACTGTACGAGGTTGATCATGTCTCTTCGACTGAACAGGTTTTCCCCTGTTGCTATCGCACCTTCGTAATACTGTGTTAGCTCACGGTTTAATTTGTAGTCAAGTGGATCGCCTGGTTCTTCATACCAACGTAACCCCAGCGGGGCTATCGCCTCGCCATACTCAAGGGCAGAATCCAGATCAAATCTGCCGTTCGCATCCACAGCGAGGTTTTTGCCTGAACCAGCGATCATTAGCGCTGTATCAATACGGTCAAGATCTTCAGTGAGGGTGGCGCCGCCGATCTTCATTTTAAAAGCCCCGTAACCCTGCGCCTGATAAGCTTCAAGTTCCTGTCGCAGTCGACTCGCAGAATCCTCAGCATAGTAATAGCCGCCGGCTGCGTAGACCTTCGCAGAATCAGCTTCTACGCTGTGACTGAAATTTTTAGCTATTGTCATCCACGCGGGTTCATCAGCGAGCTTTGCATTCAAGTCCCAAATTGCAAGTTCCAATGCACCAAGGGCGCCAGCTCTGTCACCGTGACCGCCCGGTTTTTCATTCTTCATTGCTATTCTGGCGACAGCCGCAGCATCAAATTCAGTACCATTTGTTGCTAACAGCAATTCCGACGGACAATTTAATATACGGGGAATTATGCGATCCCTTAGGATGCCAGATTGCGCGTAACGACCAATGGAGTTAAAACCGAATCCAACCACCGCTTTGCCATTTCTCGTCTGATCACTGACCACAGCAACCAGCGAAACTGTGTGATCGTTGAAGCTTACAATCGCATTGGAAATATTTCCTTCCAGCGGAACAGTGATGTCTCGAATGTTAGTGATACGCATGACGATGAAATTTGACCCGAATCAGATTGATAAGCTCCATCTTTTACCCTTAAAGTAAATCGTAAACAGCGGTTCGTCAATTTGAATTACAATCCTATAGACACAGCGTTCGCGATACCGGCCTAAATCAACCCTGTTTTTTGCAAGTTAGACGTAATTTGAATGGAGCAAAAACCAATACTCAGGAGATGGTTTCTATGAGCACTAATTTTATTGTCGTTGTGACCTTCAACACAAACCCTGAAAATCACACAGCTGCAAGAACACAAATAGATGATTACATCAGGGACTTTCTCAGCCAACAACCCGGCTTTATTGAGAGTCGATTGCACGAGCTTCAAGCAGGAGCAGGTTTGTTGCACTACGCAAGTTGGCAATCAGAAAATGATTTCAAGTTGTTCGCGCTCAAGGCAAAAGATCACCCTGCATTACCGGCCATTAGGGAATACTCCCCAAGTGCCAACTTCTATCATATTTTTGCGGAATACTGAGATTCAGCAAAGGTGATGTCGCTCAAGCTGCAAACGGGCATGGAGCACCCCTCATTCACACCGTGGTCAGGCGTTACCTAAAATCACACGAGGTATTCACTCTCCTTGAGTGACATTCTTAACAGATAAGAATGTGCCGTTAGAGGATCTGATCACTTCATGAACCTCAAGCACTGCATTGGGATGAATGCCACCCAGAATATGAGGGAAGAGTTCATTATCTGTTCCCTCGAAGTTTGGCTGTTTGTCCCCGACAGGGGCGGTCCCTTCAAACACGACTTCAGTGCCAGCGGCCGCAAGGCTGTCTGTTGTCATTTGCAAACAAAGCCATTTTCCCGGGACATCAAGATAAAAATGGTTCGCTACATTCATCAAAAGCTCAGGGTTCGCAGTCGCATGGGTGAAACCATCCTGCTGATACGTTGGGGGAAAATATGCCGCCCCACTGTCAACCGCTGTTTGCCACAGATCTGCCTGTACTAGATGGAATAAATAGGGGTGTTGCAGATGGGTATCTTTATTCTTGGTATTCGACGGTACGCTATCCCCAGGGGTACAACCCAGCAACATGGAAAATAAGATTAGGATAAGAAGTTGCTTTGGAGCATGCATCGATTTTGCCTCGAGATTGTTGTTAGCTAGTTGGTCGAAATAGTTAAAGCATATTACCGATTACCGGCAGGTATTTACACCATAAAAAGGCACTGTGTGTGAATAGCTTTAGGCATTATTTCACTGTTTTGTGTACTCTGTCCGTAGATAAATGTAGATAAAGACTTCTGCAACAAATAGATGCGGCGTTGTTTGAGACAGGTCAACATTTGTTTCGTCACTACATGACTGTCTAAATATCAATCGAGAAATTCTTTAATGAAAAGACCCACCCTGAGCGTGATAGAATTCTCGCTTTAAATTTTACCAGTTAACGGAAACAGCTTATGAGCAACGCATATAAGGTCGCCATACTCGAAGGCGACGCCATTGGACCAGAGATAATGGCGCAGGCAGTCAGGGTGTTTGACGCAGTAACAAGGCACAGAGACGTTGAGTTTGAACTCATCCGTGCGCCCTTCGGTGCTGCGGCTTACTTCGAGACCGGTAAGGCATTTCCTGAAGAAACCAAAGCCATTTGCGATTCAGCTGATGCCATTCTCAAAGGCCCAGTGGGACTGAGTCATGAGGAATCACAAAAGATACCCGTTGACGAACAGCCAGAACGCGGTGCCATATTGCCCCTGCGGGCTCGATTCAATACGTATGCAAAAGTACGCCATATTTACCTTAGTGCGGATATGGCACATTTTT
>UPTG01000111.1_pt1 | contig 68211 bp, 70 predicted proteins | sample 2160121 | NCBI WGS metagenome assembly UPTG01 (sample SAMN06266255, study PRJEB28933) | marine metagenome | isolation source: Columbia River Estuary | place: USA:Columbia River Estuary, USA | collected 2014-07-27 | reverse complement strand
TGAGTAACGTGTTGGCTCAACGCCTTACGGGTCATGTTGACTAGGAGTATGTTGTTCAAGGCAGTTTAGAGTGGCTTGCTGACAGTTGCGACCACTGAGTGGCGAAAAGAGTTTAATTGGCAAGTTCATGATTCCTCATTTCGCAGTCGCTAATACATTCCGTTACCCTTATAAATCCGCGTGACCCCGGTTTGAAAAATTCACACCTTGTCGCGCCCCAAAACAATGAGAGTGTTGATCATGAGATGCAATATCAGAAAAATGAGCTGGATGATTTTGTTACTGATTTCATTCCCCGCTTGGAGCAGTTGGGAAGTTGCCGGCGGCTCAGTCGTTCAATTTATTTCGATCAAGAATAATGCGGTGGGAGAGCTGAGTCAGTTTGAGTCCGTTGTTGGGACAGTAAGCGATGAGGGTCAAGTGGATATTCGCGTGGCGCTTAATGCGGTTGAGACCAATGTAGGTATTCGCAATGACCGCATGAAGGAACTGTTATTCGAGGTGGGTTTATTTCCAGAGGCGAAAATTACGGCCCAGTTGGCACCCAGCGTCGTGAGTGCGACACAAAATCAAACCGTTGAGACGACGTTAGCAATTGATCTTCATGGGCAAGTTGTTAACCGGACCGCGACATTGCAAGTGGCACCTAACGAGAAAGGGCTTAGCGTGGTCAGTGTTGCACCTATCCTACTAACGGCATCCGAGTTTGGTTTGGAGTCAGGTGTCGCCGCGTTACAGCGTATTGCTGGTCTGGATGCAATCAGCCGCGTGATCCCCGTGACAGTGCGGCTTCAGCTGGTGCGTCAGTAGCGCTGAGCGGCCGCATGGCGTCTAAATAGCGTCTAAATGACGGCTATTGAAGACCGGCTGCTTTGAGCGTTGCGCGTAATTCCTCTCGGTAACGCTCGGCAGCGGGCCTATCTCCCGCGATATTGCTGTACTGCATAAGAGCCGACAGGACATTGGGTTGCCCAGGGGCTAGCCGATGGAGCTGTTCAAGGGTAGCTAGCGCCTTGTCGGGATAGCCTTGGTCGTTTTGTGCCACCGCAAACACGTAGTGGTAATAGCCGGGGGTCTCCTCGAGGGCGGCGGCTGTTTCCAGTGCTTTGAGTCCTGCTTGCAGGTTGCCGTCGCGAATTTCTAAGAGGCCTTTACTGAACCAGATCGCGCCATCGTCTGCGCTGAGTGCTAGGCCTGCTTCGAGGACCGCCCGGGCAGCAGTGTCATCACCTAATGATCGATACAGATCGGCTAAATTGACTCTGGCGACACTTGATTGTGGATTTTTTTTGAGCGCCGATAAGAGCCCTGTTTCGGCCGCCTGCGTTTCTCCCTGCGCCAGTTGAAATCGACTGAATTGAGCCAATATCGAGGGCATATCAAGGTGTTGTGACTGAACCTCGCGATACTCCTTGTTGAGCGCAGCGACCCGCTCTGCTTGAGTACTTAGCTTTGTAGCTGTGAGATCTGCGAGCTGCTCCGCCGTTGTCATGCGAACCCCCAGTACAGGGTCCTCAAGCACGGGCGTGAGTATGCGCAGACGCTGTTCGGGAGGCAAATGACCGGCGGCCTCGACGGCTGCTTGGCGAATAAGAGGATCCGAGCTGCTTAGCCAGAGGCTCAAATAGGAGGCGGTGCGCGCGGGTATCAGCGAGTTGAGGTGGCTGATTGCCGAGGCGCGCAACAGGGCGCTATTGGCTTGGTTATTGGCGGTCTCTAAGAGCACTGCTGTAGCACGAACATCACCACGATCGGCCGCATGAAATGCCCGCGCAGGGTGATTTCGCTGACCCGTGAATCGCACGCCCCAGTCCAGTAATGCGGAGTAGGCCCAATCGGCACTCTCTTCGGTATGGCATTGGTTGCACGCGTTTGGGCTGCCGGTACTCAGTGACAAGTCAGGTCGAGGGATTCGCATGCTGTGGTCACGTCGTGCATCCACGCCCATATAAATTTGGCTTGGCATATGACAAGCGACGCAGGCAGTGCCAGCACTCTGAGCGGGGTGCCGGTGGTGCGAGGGCGTGTCGTATTGCGCAGCCGTGTGGCATTGGCCACACACGGCATTACCCTTGGCAATGAGTTCATTGCTATGGGGGTTGTGGCAGTTGCTGCAAACGACGCCAGCTTGATGCATTTTACTTTGGATGAAGGAGCCATAGACATAGACTTCATCGCGAATCTGGCCATCTGGCCAATACAAGGGCGTGTCGATGAGTGCCAGGCGGTGGGTATCCAATAGGGGTCTGCCCGGGTGGTAGTCACCGAGCGTGCTGCGACGAGCGTGGCATCTTGCACAGGTATCAATTTGTACCGTGTTATCTAACGCTTCTGTTCGACGCGCGATATGCGCGCCCTCGGGCCATTGCCAGACGCCGCGCGCGCTCAGACTCATTTCAAAACCGGTTTGCTCTGCCGATAACGCGCCTTGCTGCGCCAACTGCTGATGGGTGCTGCCTGGCCCATGACAGGCCTCGCAACCGACGTCGATTTGTTCGTAGTGCGTATCGAACTGATCAGTTTCTGCGTTGTAGCGTTTTTTAACGTCGGTGCTATGACACTCTGCGCAGCTGGTATTCCAGTTGAAATAGCCACCTGTCCAATGCAGGGGATCGCCCGCCAGAACGGGCTCTTCTTCGTAAAGGTGATACCAACGTTGTCCGCCAGCTTGGACAGGACGCGTATCCCATGCAATGGCCAGTGCTTGCAGGCGACCACCTGGCAGTGGCAACAGATATTGTTGAAGCGGTTCGACGCCAAAAACGTACTTAACAGGAAATGTCTCGAGTGCGCCCGTTGCGTTATCAGTGGTGATGAAATAATCATCACCGCGCCGAGAGAACGTCGTCGTCACGCCATGATAGTGAAATTGTGCATTATTAAAGTCACCCAATATGGTGTCGGGTGTGGCTTCTTGCATGGCCAGGTCATGATGCGAATCCGTCCAGTCGGCTGTCGCTTGGCCGTGGCAGTTAGCGCAGGCGCCGTTACCAACATAATCAGCGACCATGGCAGGCGTTGTGACAGCGCCGTGGGCGGCGAGGCAACCCCCGACGGTCAGTAGCAAAGCGCTCAGCAATCGAGTGGCGCACTGATACAGCGCCGACCACGTGCACGGCATCACTCTGTTATGCCTTGCGCGCCGTCGGCCATTGGTCATCCTGGCTTCAGCAAAAGGTGACTGATACTGGGGTTGCACTGATGGAGGCACTCCGTAACCGTTTTGATACTGCAATTTTGGAAAACTCGTTTTAACCGAGCCAGTGTTGACTATTGTCGATGGTCATTGCAATGAAATCGGACTTATGTCCATTATTAAAGGGCGCCTCGCTCGGGAATCAGGGCGACCCAACTTTACGCGCTGATACGGCAATAGATACAGCCCTCAGTGCGGCTCAACCACTGGCGATGGCATCGGGTCGCACCCCGCCGTATGGTCATAAAAAGAGTTTGTACCTTTCTAAAGATGCCAACAACAAATGGCGGTACCATGGCGCGTGGTAGCGGTTGGCCCAGCAAAGTCGGCCTTGTCGAATCGAGCCACAGAAGATGCAGCCGACGCGATGAACGTCGACGTTTTGCTGAAGCGTTCGCACTCCATTATTTAAATCGTTTACATTGGCGTGCTGAGCGTCCTTTTGAGGGAAGCCGTTAGTCTTACGCCATGACTTAATAGACAGTGGCTGAGTGCTGCGGCAGGCTGGTGCGCACCGGCCAAGGCAGGCGCATCGTCACCGCGAAGTGAATGGTTAGATAGGGCAGAGCTATGCACATTGGTATTTTACGGACTGATTCGGTGAGGCCTGAGTGGGTGGCGGAGCACGGGCAGTATCCCGACATGTTTGCACGTCTGCTGACAGAGCAAGATGACGCCTTGCGCTTCACCACCTGGGACGTCGAGGCAGGAGAGCTGCCCGCTGCCTGCGATGTGGCAGATGCCTTTCTTATCACCGGCAGCAAAAGCAGCGTTTATGACGATAAGGTGTGGATCCGATCACTCGAGGACTTTGTTCGCACGCTGCACGCGACGCGCAGTAAGTTAATTGGTATTTGTTTTGGCCACCAGCTGATTGCCCAAGCGTTAGGTGGCACGGTGGCAAAATCGAAGAAGGGGTGGGGGGTCGGTGTTAATGCTTATGCGGTGGACGACAGTCTGTTTAGGCAGGCAGACGGCAAGGATCTGTGCCTGTTGGCGTCACATCAGGACCAAGTGATGCAGATGCCGCCCGGTGCAAAAAAAATAGCCACTAATGCGCACTGTGAGGTGGGGGGTATGGTGTTGGGGGAGCATATTTTGACCTTTCAGGGGCATCCTGAGTTCACCCCCGAATATGCCCGAGCAATCCTGTCTTTTCGCCACGATATGATTGGCGAAGAGCGGGCCGAAGAGGGCCTTAAAAGCCTTGTATCCGAGAAACACGAGGGAGCCCGAGCGGCGCGCTGGATACTCGATTTTTTAAGACAGTAGTGGCGTTACCAACTGCCTTGGTTTGGCATCGATGACCAAGGCTCCGCTTCCGTCAGTGCGGGGCCTGCCTGTAATAGCTCAATGGAAATGCCGTCTGGCGATTTGATGAAGGCCATGCGGCCGTCTCGAGGAGGCCGGTTGAGTGTGACCCCGCGATCTATCAGCTGCTGGCAAGTGTGATAAATATCGTCGACTTGATAGGCCAAGTGGCCAAAATTCCGACCACCATCGTAGGTTTCGGGGTCCCAGTTATAAGTGATTTCGACTAACGGCGCTTGTTGTGTTTTGGCGTTGTCGAGGTCTGCCGGCGCGCTGAGAAAGACGAGGGTAAATCGGCCAGCCTCATTCTCATAACGATAGGCCTCGACCAACCCGAGCTGATCGACAAAAAAGTGCAGTGTTTGCTCTAAATTAGCGGCTCGAATCATGGTGTGTAGGTAGCGCATGGCCAAATTCTCCTGTCTCAGAACGCGATATTAAGTGAACTCGACCCTCAAAAGCAGAGACTACGATACACTGCCTGCCCTGCGTTTCACTCAACTGGGAAGTGTTATTTTATGTGGTTTCGTTCTCTGCGTCCTTACCGTTTACCTAGCCGTCTCGGCATCGATGCGCAAGAGCTAGAAAGACGTTTACAATCCCGCCCTTTTACTGCGTGTTCGCCCGCTCAGGCGACTAGCTTGGGCTGGGTACCTGCTCTCGATGAAACTGCTACCGCGTTGGTCCACGCGGCGGGCCCCTACTGGATGGTGCGCCTAAAGCGTGAAGAAAAGTTATTGCCTGCGACGGTCGTGCGGGAGCAAGCGAACGAGCGTTGTAGTCAGATTGCCAAAGCACAAGGGCGTAAAGTAAGTCGTCGAGAGCGACAAGCGGTCACCGACGAAGTGACACAAGATTTGTTACCACGCGCGTTTTCTCGCTCTACCTCGGTGAGAGCGATTATTGCGGATCGTGCGGGCTGGATCTGGGTCGATAGCAGTAGCGCGGGTCGTTCGGAAGAAGTGCTGAACCATTTAAGAGAAGCACTCGGTAATTTACCGGTGGTACTGCCAGAGACGCAAAAGGCGCCAGCACATGTCATGACTCAGTGGTTGTTACACCAATCGGTGCCCGAATCAGTTGAGTTGGCTAATGAAGCTGACTTTATTGATCAGCGCGAGGAGGGAAGCTCGGTCAAAGTGCGGGGCGTTCCGCTCGATAGTGAGGAGGTGCTCGCGCACTTGTCTTCAGGGCATCAGGTGGCGCGGCTGGCTCTGGAGTGGGGTAATCGTGTTGCCGCAGTCGTCGATAAAGATCTCTCTTTTCGTCGCCTCAAGTTTACTGACGCCATTCGTGAGGCCAATGACGAGCTGATTGAGGATCCCTTAGCCCGGGCGGACGCTGATTTCTTGATTCTTTGCGAGATCTTAGAAGGCCTACAAAGCGCAATGGTGAAGGCTTTTGGCGGTTTAGCCGAATGAGCGACCTCGCTGTGGGCCGCTATCGTCACTATAAAGGGCAGACCTATACCGTCATCGGGGTTGCCCAACATTCAGAGACGGGCGAGTCATTGGTGGTCTATCGGCCTGAATACGGGGCGCGAGGGCTCTGGGTTCGTCCGCTATCGATGTTTCAAGAGCAGGTAACCACGCCAGAGGGCAACGTACCGCGCTTTGATCTGATAGCGCCATTGCTGGAAGCTTAAGGCTGAATCTTCCACAGGCGCGTCATCTCTATGTAGAGATAGGAGGCAGTCCAGGTGATTAAGACAAGGCCTGTTAGCGCTTCGACCCCCGCCAGTAAGCGTAATGGACCCGTGGGCGTAATGTCGCCAAAACCAACGGTGGTGAAGGCGGCGTAGGAAAAGTAGACATAATCCGTAACCGTGCCCGTAAACTCACCTTCCAACGTGCCGAATCCCAGACGAATGGACACAAGATAGGCAATGGCAAACAGCGTCACCTCGATAGAGTGGGCAATGAGAGCGACCAACACGCCATAGCCAAGACGTAAATGGGGGTATCGAGTGGCCAGCCATCCGCCGTCATTGAGGTGCCGCAGAAAAAAATAATGCAAAGAGGTAGACAGCAAGATCGCCGCTAAAATGACCCCAAAATTTCCGATACTGACGATCATGATGCACGCTCCTGATAACGAGATATCGTGTGTTTGGCGTGTTCTCCGCTGGTGTTATATTGGTTTGGAGGGCGAAACCCACGATTTGGCTGTGTCAGCTTATACCGTGTGCTTCGCTCAGTGGCGAGGGTTTCTCAGGAAAAGAAAGGTTCGTCTAAGCCAGAAATCAGTCATTAGAGGGGGTGTTCAGTATGGCACTGCGTGGATTATTACTCTGTTTGATGCTCTTTGGTGCGTCCACTGTCACGGCCAGTGAGCAGGAGTCCTTGGCCGCAGGGCCGTCGCCTTTTGTTTTGATCGCTCGATTACATGCCCTACCCAATGCCGCAGAGCGCGTCGTGGCGCTATCGCGAGACGTCGATGCGAAGGTTGAACGCGGTGAGCCAGGGATGTTGCTTCATACCTTTGATGCCGATCCTGATGATGCGTTGGGGTTTGTTTGGACCGAGGTTTATTCGGATAGTGAGGCCTTACTATTTCACCTCAACAACGCAGATCTCGGTGCTTATCTCGAGGCCGTTTCACCGTATTTAGATGGGTTCACGATCGAGCTTTACGGTGCGGTGTCTGAAGAGGCAGTTGCTGCGCTTCGAGCAACGGGGAACTCTGTGACGCATTACGCCAATGTGCTGGGGTACATTCGTGACCTGTCACCGCAAGGGTGAACTGGCGCCAAGGACACTAACATGAGTGATGTACCACCGCCTGCGAGCAGCAAGTCTGCGATTGATTGGGGTGCGGTAACACACGCGGTTGCGGGCCTTTCTGCCGTCATCTTGGGCGCGCTAATGTACTTTAAGCCCTGGGCCCGCGATCTATTTTCCATACTCATGGTAGTGGCCGCTATTGCCGCCATCTATTTTTCTTGGAAGCATTCAGCCTGGGTGCCGGGGCATTGGTTTGCGATGTTGCCGGTCGTCGGGGTGATGTTGGGTTACTTGGGCTGGCAGTGGGGGTTCTCTCTCGCTTACGTGACGCTATGGCTTGCTTTTGTCCATTTTATTATTCGCGGGCTACAAAGCCTACGAGCCACATAGATTTGGCGGTAACATGATGGATGTCGGGCAGCCAGGGTGTGCTGACTTTTTAGGAGAGGTCTGCGATGAGTGAGATCATTAATCAATTTTATGGCGCGATTCGGTCGGGTGATGTCGCCATTCTTGATGCGCTGATCGATCCGAACTTCAGTTTAATTTGCCCAACACAGGACCATGTTCTGTCGGGCGTTTATCGCGGTAAGGATCGCTTTTTTGAAGAGGTGACCCCGCACGTGTTCGGCAGTGTCGAGTCCAGTGACATCACATTCTGTGCCGCCCATGAGGTCATTGTTGATACTGGCGAGGTGGTCGTTGCGATGGCGCAAAATAGTGGCTTTTCGCGAGCAGAAACCCGCTACGATCAGCAGTATATCCATATTTTTAAAATTCGAGACGGGCGCATTGTCGCCTTGATAGAGGGCTTTGATACGGCGCTTGCCAACCGCGCATTATGGTGTGGCGCCGATAAGTTACCCCCCGATGAGGCAGCTCATTTATCCAACGTTCAGTACTTCATGGATGCCTGACGGCGTCCGTCATCGCCACCCTCGAGGCCCCTTGGGGCTAGCCAGAAACAGTCGATCTATCGAGACTATGAGTGCGAGCACGAATCTGCTCTAGCGCATCGACCATCCAATCCCCTGCAGGCAGCGTGCCACCCTCACAGTTCATCATATAGGGCTTCCCCGTGAATGAGCTGCTGCTCGCTAACTGCGTAATAAAGTCGTCGGCCGAGTCGATGTGTTTTCCCGCTCTAGCGTATTTGAGTTCTAAGTGCGTCGCGGCTTCTTCTGCCGTGTGTTGACGTCCATTGCGATTGAAATCACAGTGACTCGCGGCGACGGCATCGATCAGTAAACGGACCTCACGCTCGGTGGTGTCAGCACCTTTCACGCTAAGGCTCTTTAGCGTGAGTAAGCTTATGATCAGTGTTGCGATGAACCACCTTATTGTCATGAGTCATCACTCAGTAGTGTTGCCGAGAGTGGATTGTGATCGGACGTTGTGACTTTTCGCGTTGTGGTGTGCCCCCAAGTCAGGTCACGGACATACAGGTGGTCTAATGGTCTTCCCAATACGGTGACCCGATGGTCGGGATTAAACGGCACGGCCACTAAATCCATCGTGGAGGTGAAGTGCTGCAGCACCTGCTGCCTGCCGGGGCTCCACGTATTGAGGTCTCCACCAAAAATAACGGGTCCATCGTGCGCTGTCAGTAACTGAGTCAGGGCGGCAAGTTGGTTTTGGTAATCGCTCACGCCGAAGGTGAAATTGACGGCATGTAAATTGATGGCCAACAGCATCTCCTGCCGGTCAGTGAGCGGATAAAGGGTGACGCTGGTCGCTTTTGGCGTTCGCAGCCAGGGTTCTAGCGCGAGCAGGTGACAGTGCACTAGGTGTGGTGCTCTGGCCAGGGTGAGGACGCCTGTCGGTATCTCATTTTGCACGTAGCCTGGAACAAAAGCGGGGAACAACGCCTCATCAATGAGGCTGGGTAGTTGGCGACTCGGTACCGCCTCTTGCACAAACATTAAGTGCGCGGTGTTGGCTAACTCCGCGAATTCATCTAGCACGGCTGGCTGCTGGACCTTGTGGACATTCCAGCTGAACACGTTTAGGGGAAGTGTTAAGCCACCAGCGATGGTGGCACGTCGAGCGGCGCGCAACGCTGTGTTGCACTGCTTGGCGTTATCGGCAGAGACCACCTGCGGGAAGGGCGCCGCGGCTGCCACTCCGCTGGCACCCACCATAACGGCCAGGGTCAGCAGCCAACGAGGCAGTTGACCACGGATGACAAGCGCAAAAGAGATCAGCTTAATCACGATAGCTCGTTCGATTAGGGATGCTGATGGGTGCCGCGGACCACTAACTCGTGTCGCGCTATTTTCCACGTGTTTTGGATTTGGACAAAATCGGTCAGATAGGTCGCCCACAGCGTAAACGTCCCGCCAGTGGGCGATTTGAGAATATGGAGTGCTTGGACATCGGTGCGCGCTGACGCCTGATCCCCCGCCACGGTAGTCAGCGATGGACTGAGTAGATGTTGGGTTCCTGTAAAGGCATCGAGTTGGCTTCTAACGGAGGCGACCCACTGATCGGCACCGCGAACGACCGACTCCCCAAAACCCACGATCTCAACATCGTCGTCAAAGCAATCGCGATAGGCGGCCATATCGTTATCGTCCACGGCGGCGGCATAAGCCAGCATCAGGTCCTGAATGCGTTGACGGTCATCGGTTGCGGTCATAGTCGATTTCTCCCTCAGGGTTACAGCTTTCCCGCAATATAGTCATCAATGCGTTCGTGGTAGCGGCTGATGCGCTTTTCTTGGCCTGATAAGTAGGCGCCCGTGAAGCCTCTTGAGCGCACCCCGCGTTGTTGGGTCACCAGCACGGCCACATCATCCTCGATGGCAGGGCCGATAGACTCTTCGTCTAGGTTGAGCCACCGCACTGGTGCATCGCCCTGACCGTCGCCGATGAGTGAATCAGTGGCACTCATACCGTCGTCCATTTCGGCTTGAATGCTGGCAGGGCTGGCATACCACCAGTTATCAAACAAACACTGTTCTGGGTCGCTTGGATGCGGTCGGGCCCTTAAAAAGTGAAAGCCGTCAGCCCAGAGCGATACCGCAAAATTCGGAAAAATTGTGTAGTGAAAGGCATCAGTCAGCTGCTCATCTGGCACTGCACTGTAATGGGTATAGCCTTTTTCAGGGCCCAGTGAACGCTTTGCTTCCTGCAAAGCCTCACGAGTGTCATCGGGCCTGCCTGTGAAGTTTTCGGGGTCGAGGGACCAATAGGCGAGTAGTGACGCTAGGGGCTCTGCTATTTTTCCCTCGGCGTCCGTAACGCCAGCACCGTACCCCCCCTTCATGACCATGCGTGCATGCCCCTCGTCAGCGAGGTCGAAACGCGTTTCTTTGAAGTAGGTATTGATGCCCCCTGCGATAGCAGTGCGATCGGTCGAGGGGGTTGCACCCATGTGAACAGTCGGTACGTGATAGGACTCATTAAAATTATCCAATACGGCCTTCCAGTTACAGGGGAGCCATACGGTATTGGCCATCGTGCGCTGCCAGTCGCCGACCTCTCGAGCGTTCCACTCATCCCAGATGGGCCCAAGGTAGCTTCGAAGGGGTTGGCAGTCAGGATCCATGTTGACCCAGATAAAACCCGCAAAGGTTTCGCAGCGCAGTTCCGCTAAGCGCAGTTTTCCACAGGGGTTTCCCTCGGGAAAATCTTCTCGGTCGGGTACGAACTGCAGCTCACCATCGGGTAAAAATGCCCAGCTATGGTAGCGGCAAACGAAACGACGCGGGTTGCTACCTTTGGGCTCATCGACCAGCGGATTACCGCGGTGCTGACAGACGTTATAAAACGCCTTAATGCTACTGTCTTGCTGACGCACCATTAAAATTTCTTCTCGCCCAACAGGCTCCATTTGCCAATCACCGGCTTGAGGGATCTCAGCTTCGCGGCCTAACAGCAACCACACTCGCGTCCACATGCCCTCCCACTCTTGCTCCATAAAGTCCCGGGAGGTGTAGCGCGATCCGACAATACGATCGCCCCGAATAGCTTGTTCTGGCCATGTATCGAGTGTGGGTGCTGGCACTTTCATAGTGGTGGACTCCCTCGAGGGTCTGATGCCGACTGGTGATGCCACCATTTTACCTGTCTGCCGACGAAAAAAAATACGGGAGTGGTGTGGATCCCTAGACTGCTGGTTAATGGATCTCGGTTACTGGGGCCGAGGGCGCTCAGAGTTATATGTAGAGCTCCTCAATGGCGAGAACGGTCTTGGAGCGCGATAAAAAGATAGCATGCGACGCTCAATGCTTGATTAATTACTGGGCGCCGTAGTCTGCACCTCACAGAGGTGCTGTTGATTGGCGTGGTGCGACAACCGCTAAGCCGGCTACGACCAACCAAATAGGTTGGCGGCTGCGCCGAAATAGCACATTCCGATAAAGGCCAGCAGTGCACTGATTAGCGCTAACCATTGCATGCCTGGGGCGACCCGCTCGTCGCGGGCCAAGCCGATATCCCCAGCCAGACTGATAAGCCACATGGCTGCACAGCCCCAGAAGCCAATCACAAGCCAGGTCATTCGGCGGTGTCCGCGCTGGGGCTAGCGAGTCTTATTCGTTCGATCGAGCAGCAGTAGCGGTTTTTGCCGAGACGCGGCATCAATGCTGACGATCACCCAAAATACGGCACAAATGGCTAGTATCGTGTAATCCATAATGAATCCTCTGTGATTGTTCTTCTTGTAATACCTTACGAGCAATACAACGCATTAGATCCCTCATTTTGGTCAATGGCTGGCTCGTTAGCTGGCCCAAGGCAAGGTGCAGTCAGTTCGTGTAGCAGCGGGTTAAATACCCATTTGAAGTAGTCATGGGCGCAGTTAAGAGCAGCTGATGGTTGCCATAGCGGGTCGGCTGCGACGCGTGAACGACGAATACCCTTGCGAGGCGTTATCAGTGAGTCTTTAAGGGGAGATGGTGCCCAGGGGCGGAATCGAACCACCGACACGAGGATTTTCAATCCACTGCTCTACCGACTGAGCTACCTGGGCAACAACGGGTTTAGCGCCCGAAGCGCCGCGTATTAAACCTGTGCACCCCCGACGCGTCAAGTTTTGGGTTACCGAGTGGGTCGGTCGTTCGCCGTTATGGCTCCTTGGATTGGATCTGTTTGCAGTGTGACGTGGTGATCCGACGCGAGCAAAGAGTAGATCGCCGGCAACAATACCAGGGTAAACAGAGTGCCAATGAACATCCCGATCACCAAGATAAATCCAATGCTATTGCGGGCTTCTGCGCCGGCACCCGTGACCAGTACGAGAGGAAAGTGACCGAATACGGTGGCGCCTGTTGTCATTAAAACTGGCCGTAGGCGGCTCATTGAGGCGGCTTTAATGGCTGCAACTTTACTCAGTCCGTCGATTTGCGCTTGGTTGGCAAAGTCTACGATCAGAATGGCATTTTTAGAGATCAGTCCCACTAGGGTGATGAGCCCTACTTGAGAATAAATATTGATGGTGGTGAAGCCGGTAAAGGTAATGACCATTGCCGCAAACAGCGCTAAGGGTGCTGAGCCCAATAAAATAATGAGCGGATCTCTAAAGCTGTCAAACTGCAGCGCCAGTACCAGAAATACCATGACGAGAGAGGCGCCGAGCACGCCGACCATGGTATTGCCTTCGCGGCGAATCTCACGCGATTCACCGGTGTAATCCAATACATACCCGGGTGGCAGCGTGTCTAGGGCAATTCGCTCGATTTCACTCAGTGCCTGCTCTTTGGTATATCCGGGGATCACGCCGCCAAACAGTTTAAAACTGCCTTTTTGCTGAAACCGGGTGAGCGCTCTGGCAGTGGTATTACGTTCCAACGTGGCGAACGCGCCGAAGGGCACTTGGTCGCCCGAAGGGAGTGTGATGGGGGTATCCAATAGGGTTTCAGGCGATCTTTTCAGATTGCGTTTCAGCATGGGGATCACGCGGTAGGCGCGACCCCGCTCGTCGTATCGCGTGACATAGCCCTCTGAAACGAACAGGCTCATTTGCGAGGTGACATCGTTGAGACTCATGCCTAGATCCGCGAGCCGATCCTTATCGAGCCGATATTCCACCGAGAGTAGATCGAGCCGCAAGCTGGTATCAACATACAAAAATAGGCCTGAGGCTTGCGCTTGTTTTACCATGTCCAGTGCATACGGGCGCATCTTCAGCGTGGAATCTGAAGAGGTAATCACCACCTCCACATCAAACTGTCCTGCTGTGGGCAGTGCCGGCGTCATTGCGGGGAAAGCACGCACTGAAGGGACGGTTGCTAGCTTTGCGCCAATGGTGGGTAATAGCGTATGGGTGGTGAGCGCTCGCTCGTCTGGGGGCACGAATTCATGTCCGCCAAAACCGCCTGAGGGGCCAAAAGTTTGCCAGATATAGGTTGTCTCGGGCCTCTCAAGTAGCACGTCTACAGCCTCACTGAAGCCTTGTAACGTCTCTTCAATCGATGATTCTGGTGCCGCATCGACCACGAGATTGATCGCGCTTTGGTCTTCTACCGGCGCGAGTTCCTTGAGCGAAAACAGGTAGAGCGGCACGATCAGTAAAGTAAAAAAAATGCCCGCAGCGATCAGCTGTGCGCGCCAGCGCAGTGAAAAGTCGATCAATTTGCCGTAGCGGGTGGAGATGGTTTCAAACCACCGGTTCACCCAGCGCGTGATGCGCGTCTCATGCCCGCGGTCGGGACAGACCCATGCACTCATAATGGGTGACAGCGTTAGGGCGACAAAACCTGAAATCAATACCGCTACTGCGAGTGTGAACGCAAACTCTCTGAATAGGACGCCCGATAGCCCCGACACGAAGCCAATGGGTGCGTACACAACCCCCAGCGTAATGGTCATGGCGATAATGGGGGAGAGTAACCGGCGAGAAGAGGCCAATGCCGCATCGCGCCTGCTCATGCCCTCGCGCAGATTACGCGCCACATTCTCGACCACCACAATGGCGTCGTCGACCACTAAGCCGACCGATAGCACGACCGCTAAAATGGTCAGCAGGTTGAGTGAAAACCCCATTGCCGACATGGCCGCCGCCGTGCCCAAAATCGAAATGGGTATCGTCAACAGCGGCACAAACGCACTTCTGACTGAACCCATCAGCGCTACGACAACCAGCCCCACCAGCAAAACGGTCTCGCCGAGTGTGAGAAAAATCTCAGACACCGCGTCTCGCATGTAGCGAGAATTATCAAATGGAATGGTGAGCTGCAGGTCGGGGGGGAGTGTCCGATTGAGATCGTCAACCGCCTCGTAGAGCAGGTCCCCCACTGCGATTTCGCTGGTGCCGGGCTCTGGGTAGACGGGTATGAACACCACTCGGTCCTGATTAGAGCGTGCCATCCGTGAGACTTCCATTGTACCCACCTCAACGGTGGCGATGTCGCCAAGACGGACCTCCATGCCGCGCTCTTCCCGGATCAGCATATTGGCGAAATCTTCTGGAGATTTGGCCTCGCTGTCCGTTTGAAGGTTAATGCGCTGAGAGCCGCTCTCGGCCTGCCCGAAGGTGCCAATAACATTGTTGCGGCGCAGCGTGAGCTGAATGTCGTTGGTGTCGACGCCTAAGGCGGCCATGCGCCAAGGGTCTAACCAGATGCGCATCGCCTGAGGCAAACCATAATTCACGGCTCGCTGGACATTAGGCAGTGCAGACAAGCGAGGTAAAATTGCGCGTTGAATAATATCGCTCACTTCGGCATAGGTTCGTGTCGGAGGGATTTGGACGCCTAAATAAAAGCTCGCGTAAGGCGTATCAGCGCGACTGATTTCGATTGACGGGTCTTCCGTGCCTTCTGGCAGCTCGAAGCGAATCTGGCTCAACCGTGTCGACAGTTCGGCTAACACCTTGGTGGTGTCTTGGTTCAGTCGTAACCACAGCGTGACGGTGCTGACTCCGGCGGTCGTCACCGATTCGACATAGTCGAGTCCCGGTACACTGCTGGCCACGCGCTCGATCGGTTCGGTCACGAAGCCTTGCACGGTCTCGGCGCTGGCGCCTGGGTAAGCCGTCGAGATTGCGATGGAGGAGCTCTCGATCACTGGAAAGGAGATGACTGGCAAAGTGATTGCGGAACGAATGCCCACTAACAGCAGCGCGATACAAAATACGGCAGCCACTACCGGCCGTTCGATAAAAATATCAGTCCAGCGTGGCCGGTTTTGTGGCGAAGTCACTCGCTCGATGCCCCTGCCTGAATGCGCAGCAGCACTTGATCCGTCAGTTTGAAGGCACCTTTATCCGCAATATTGTCATCTGGATCGAGTGCTCCGCGGATAAAAAAGCGGCTGTCGCGCTCACCCCGAACCTCGACTCTGCGCAGTGATGCCCTGTGAGGAAGATACGCCCCGGGTTCCGAGGGCTCCACCACAAATGCGTGAGCGCCCTCAGGGTCCCAGCGGATGCTGCGCGCAGGCACTGATAACAATGCCTCGCTGGGGCCAGTGCTGACGGCTACTTGGACCAGTGCGCCATGCCGCAGTCCGGGTGCTGATAGCGCTGCGCGCACGTCATACGTGCGGGTGCCCTCTGCGAAGGCATCGGATACCGCAATAATGGTTGCAGGGCCAACTGCATCTCCCGAGATGGCGCGAATTGTGACGGTGTCGCCCACGGTGAGCTCAGCGAGCCCTTGCGGTACTTTAAAGTCGACCCAGCGTTCTCTGTTTAATCCCGTGAGGGTGGTCAGGACCTCACTGAGACGCATTAAATCGCCAACCCGCTGAGGGTAAATGCCCAAGGTGCCGGTGAAGGGGGCTCGCACTGTCGTGCGGCTAAGGCGTGCCTCTAATACGGCGATTTGTGCTGTGAGGGACAATGTTTGCGCGGTCAGAGTGTCCAGTTGGTCTCGGGACACTAAGGCATCTGCCTCCAGGGTTTGATTGCGTTCGAGTTGGGTATTCACCAAGTTCAAGTCGGCTTGCAGTGCGGTGCGCTGCGCCTCCAGATCATCGTTAAAGAGCACCAGAATGGCCGCACCTTTTGGCACCGTGTCGCCACTGGCAAACGGCAGTTCAACGACTCGGCCCGGTATTTCGGTCGCAATAACCAAGTGCTCGGGCGACCGCACGGTTCCGCTGAGCAAACGCGTTGGCACCCAACGATCAGACCGCGCTTGCGCAATCGTAATGGTCTCCACCGGTGGTGGAAAACTTTCCATAAATGCCATGGCTTGCGCGATCTGCGAGGTCTTAACGCCGACCAGCAGCGCTGTCACCGTCAGACAGGAGGTCGCCGTTATCAACCAGGCCCGCCAATTCATAGACGGAGTACAGCTCTGTTTGGCATGCAGTGCGCCGTGGGCTCGCTGTGGCTACTCATTGGGTGGCACGTAGCCTTCGACTTGATCGAAAGCCTCGCCGGAGAGGAATTTATCCATCTCACCCATCAAGTATTGACGCGCGTCAGCATCAATTAAGCTGAGGTGCTTTTCATTGATCAGCATGGTTTGATGGCTTTGCCATTCGAGCCACGCCTTCTTTGATACATGATCAAAGATATCCTGCCCTTTAGCGCCGGGTAGCGGGGGGCGGTCAAGGCCCTCTAACGCTTCCTTATATCGTCTACAGGTGACCATTCTTGTCATGAAGCCGTCCTCGCGCTAAGCGTTATTACTGAGTGTTTTGAGCAACCGCACGATGGGGGCGGGTAACCCCACCGAGGGTACCGGATGCAAACTGAACCACCGCAACTCTTCGTCGTCAACTTTTACGGTGGGCAGAGCGGGCCGGTTTTCACTGCATTGCGCATAAACGGGCGTTGCTTCGAGCTTAAAATGCGTAAAAACATGGTGGAAAGGGGCTCCGAGATCACAGTTGTCCGCACTGATACCGACGGTGTTTTGCAACCATTGTGTGGCGGAACCCTCATCCGAGAATTCCGGTGGAGCCCACAACCCGCCCCAGATTCCTGTGGCCGCACGCTTCTGCAATAGCACCTCGCCCGATGATGTGATGGCAATGGCAAACCAGCGTTGCCGCGATGGCTTAGGCTTTTGCGGTTTGCGACCGGGAAAGGCCGCTTGGCTTTGAGTGGCGAGTGCGCGGCACTTTGTTTGCACCGGGCAGGTGGTGCAGCTGGGCTGGGTTCGCTTACAGCAGGTGGCGCCGAGGTCCATGATGGCTTGCGTGTAATCCGCGACGCGCTTATGAGGCGTATTGCGTTCAGCTAAGGCCCATAATTGATCGCTCACTGCGCGCTGTCCAGGCCAGCCCTCGACAGCGTAGTACCGCGCCAGCACGCGCTTCACATTGCCGTCGAGAATAGGTGCTCGCCCGCCCATCGCGAGACACAGTATTGCCCCTGCGGTGGAGCGGCCAATGCCCGGGAGCGAGATCAAATCATCTAGATTGTCAGGGAAACGGCCGTCGTAGTCAGTGCAAATCAGTTTGGCGCTGCGGTGCAGATTACGCGCGCGGGCGTAGTAACCGAGACCGGTCCATAAGTGCAAAACGGTATCTTCAGGCGCTTTTGCCAAATCGCGCACGGTGGGCATAGCGGCCATAAACCGCTCATAAAAGGGAATGGCTGTACTAACCTGTGTTTGTTGCAGCATGATTTCGGACACCCAAACCCGATAAGGCGTGCGATTGTGTTGCCAGGGCAAATGCGACCTTCCGTGCTGGTCGAACCAGTGGAGTAATGCGTGAGCAAAAGCAGGGGTGGCAGTCATAGAGTGGTAAAGCTTCGCAATGAAGTACGGAGACTCTTTCTATACAATGAGGGCCCTAGTGTAGCGGCCACTGCCCTGTTTGGTCGCGCACACCGGAGAAAATAGCATGAGCCAGCACGATACCGGCGAGCGCCGGGCAACAATTAGCCGAGCTACCCTAGAGACGCAAATCGAAGTGGCGTTGTGTCTGGATGGCAGCGGTCAATGTGAACTCGACACAGGGCTACCCTTTCTTGAGCATATGCTCGACCAAATTGCGCGACACGGTCAAATTGATCTCAACATCGTTGCCAAGGGCGATCTCCACATTGATGCCCACCACACGGTTGAAGACATTGGGATTACGCTCGGTCAGGCATTTAACGAGGCGATTGGCGATAAAACCGGCATCATTCGATACGGCCATGCCTATGTGCCGCTAGACGAGGCGTTATCGCGCGTTGTGCTCGACTGCAGTGGGCGGCCGGGGCTGGAGTTTCATGTGCCCTTCACACGCGCCAAAGTGGGCGACTTTGACGTTGATCTGGTGATCGAGTTTTTTCAGGGATTTGTGAATCATGCCAATGTCACCCTGCATATCGACAATCTGCGTGGACACAATGCGCACCATCAAGCAGAGACTGTTTTTAAGGCATTCGGACGCGCTTTACGCATGGCGATTACCCGAGATGCGGCGCTTAAGGGTGCGAGCCCCTCTACCAAAGGGGTTTTATAGCTTGTGACCCAGCGGGTAGCCGTTATCGATTACGGCATGGGCAATCTGCACTCGGTTGCCAGTGCTTTGGAGCACGCGGGCGCTCTCGAAGTGACCGTTACTCACGATCATGCAGCGATATCGAAAGCCGACCGCGTGGTCTTTCCCGGTGTGGGGGGGATCCGTGATTGCATGGACGCGATTCGTGGGCTTGGATGCGACCAACTGCTGGAGCAGGCGATCACAGTAGAACGAAAGCCCGTGCTCGCTATCTGTGTGGGTATGCAGTCATTAATGACGACTTCGGAAGAAAATGGCGGGGTAGTGTGCTTGAACCAGGTACCTGGTGAAGTGACGTTTTTTGGAAGCCCTCATCGAGCGTCGGACGGAGCTCGATTAAAAGTGCCGCACATGGGTTGGAATCAAGTGGTGCAGAAGCGAGCCCATCCTTTGTGGGCCGGCATTGAGTCGGGCACCCATTTTTATTTCGTCCACAGTTACCACGTGGTACCGAACGACCCTGATCTGGTGGTGGGCACCTTCGATTACGGTCTTTCTGGCTGCGCTGCGCTGGCGCGAGACAACGTGTTTGCCACGCAGTTTCATCCTGAGAAAAGCCACCAAGCAGGACTCACTTTACTGAAGAATTTTTTGAGTTGGGATGGAACATGCTAGTGATACCCGCCATCGACCTGAAGGAAGGTCAATGTGTTCGCTTACGCCAAGGAGATATGTCCGACAGTACGGTTTTTTCAGATGACCCCGTTGCCATGGCACAGCAGTGGCATGCCCAGGGAGCGCGCCGACTCCACTTGGTCGACCTAGATGGAGCCTTTGCAGGCAAGCCCGTTAACGCCCCTATTATCGAGCGTATCGCCAGGGCGTTGCCTGACCTGCCGATTCAGATTGGGGGCGGTATTCGTGACCTCGAGACGATTTCACAGTATCTGGCGTCAGGGGTTCAATACGCCATTATTGGCACCATGGCCGCGAAAGACCCTGACTTTGTGAAAGCCGCTTGTGCGGCATTTCCCGGTCATATCGTGGTCGGTATCGATGCAAGAGGTGGGCGAGTCGCGGTAGAGGGCTGGGCCAGTGACAGTGAGCTCGACGCGACCGATCTCGCGAAACGATTCGCAGACGTCGGTGTGCATGCTGTGGTGTACACCGACATCGATCGCGATGGCATGATGCAGGGTGTCAATGTGGAGGCTACGGTGGCACTAGCGCAATCCTCGGGCCTGCCCGTGATTGCCTCGGGAGGCATCAGTCGTATCGAAGACGTTGAGCAGTTGATGCACCATGCCGATTCAGGAATCACTGGCGCGATTACCGGCCGGGCCATTTACGAGGGAACACTTGATCTCAGTGCTGCCCAATCAATGGTCGATACATTTTTGGGCGTCGATTAGTGGCCCTAGCAAAGCGCATTATTCCGTGCCTTGATGTCGATAGGGGGCGTGTCGTTAAGGGCGTCAATTTTGTTGGGATCAGGGACGCCGGTGATCCCGTCGAAATCGCGCGTCGCTATAACGAAGAAGGCGCGGACGAAATCACCTTTCTCGATATTACGGCGAGCCATGAAGAACGCGACACTACGGTACAAACGGTAGAGCAAATTGCGCGTGAGGTCTTCATTCCCCTTACCGTAGGGGGCGGCATTCGCGCGCTACAAGATATTCGTACGATGTTGAACGCCGGCGCCGACAAGGTCAGCATCAATACGGCGGCGATTCATGATCCCGACTTGGTGAGTGCTGCTGCGGCGCGTTTCGGCTCACAATGCATTGTCGTCGCGATCGATGTAAAGCGCGTTTCTGAGCCAGAGTCGCTACCGCGATATGAGTTGTTCACACACGGTGGCCGCAAACCGACCGGCATTGAGGCGGTTTCTTGGGCGAAAAAAATGGCTGCATTGGGTGCGGGTGAGTTGCTGCTCACCAGTATGGATCGAGATGGAACCCGTGATGGGTTTGAGCTGACCATCACGCGCGAGATTACCGACAGCGTTGATATTCCCGTGATTGCATCCGGTGGGGTGGGCACACTTCAACACTTAGCCGACGGGGTGACACAGGGCGGTGCCGATGCGGTCTTAGCGGCCAGTATTTTTCATTTCGGCGAATACACGGTCCGAGAAGCCAAGCAGTTTATGGCCTCAGAGGGCATTCCAATGCGCCTGTGACCGCTTGCTTGTTCTAGCGGCCAGGCGAGGCCGTCAATGGGCGCCGAGCGAGGCTACTGGGATGCCGACGCGGCTGAGGCGGTGGTCTGATCAATAGGGAGCTCGGGCATCGTGTTCGGCCTGAGTAGGTTAATACCGCGTAACAACGTCAAAGCCTCGTAGAGTTGGTTATCTGAATTCCGCAGCTCGGTCAGCGATTCGCTTTCAGCCTCTGTATCAACTGGATCGCCACCGCTCAGGCTGCCTTGCAGATCCGACTCTTTCGTTCTCCGAGCCGACTCAACGCTCTTCACCTCTGCTCTTTCCACGACGATATCGGGGACGATGCCTTCAGCCTGAATGGAACGACCGTTAGGGGTGTAATAGAGCGCCGTGGTTAATTTGACAGCACGGGTCTCAGTTACCGGCAAAATGGTTTGCACTGATCCCTTACCAAAACTTCGGGTGCCCATGATGATGGCGCGGCGGCGGTCTTGTAATGCACCTGCCACAATTTCTGATGCGCTAGCGGAACCGCCATTGATCAATACGACGATGGGGAGATCGTCCAGCATATCCCCAGGTGAGGCTTCGAAGCGCTCGGCTGCTTGTGGGTGACGTCCCTCGGTGTAGACCACTAGTCCGCCGTCTAACAATGCGCCAGCCATATCAACACTGGCACCAAGCACCCCGCCGGGGTTGTTGCGCAAATCTAGAACCACCCCTTTCAGGTCACCCTCTGCCAGCGCCTCTTGCAGTACCGCAATGGCTTCGTTACCCGTATCTTTTTGGAACTGGGCGGCGCGCAACCAGAGATAACCTTTCATCAATGCTCGGCTTCTAACACTGGGCACTTTTATGATGTCGCGGATTACCGTGACATCAAAAGGATCCTGGGTGCCGCGTCTGCCAATCGTCAACAGCACTTCGGAACCGGTTGGCCCGCGCATCAGGTCTACGGACCGATCTACTGGAAGATCGCGGATCGATTCACCATCGATTTTGAGGATCACGTCTCCCGCTTCCAGCCCTGCTGCCTCGGCGGGAGAGCCGTCGATGGGCGCGATGATCGTGATATACCCTCGGTCTTGTCCTATTTCGATGCCCAAACCACTGAATTCGCCTTGCGTGTTCTCTTGCAATGAGTCGTAGGCTTTTTCCTCTAGAAATACAGAGTGTGGATCAAGGCCGGACAGCATTCCCTGCACAGCCATTTCAAACAGTTTGCTATCCGGTACCGATTCAACATAACCCTGACGGATTTGGTTAAAGACATCGGCAAACATTTGTAGCTCTTCAAGGGGCAGAGATTGGCGTTCCTCAAGACCCGATTGGTGAGGGTTATCGTCGGACACCTCGGCTGCTTCTTGCGCGCTAATGGGTTGGCACATCAGTGCAGTGATAACAAATCCAAGTCCAAACGGGCGGAGGAACGCTTCCATGGCGGAATCCTAAAAACAATCGAAGATGAATATTAACTGATTATCGTTGGGGCGCTGAGCGTTGAATCCAATCGGCGGGATCTACCGGTTCCCCCTGATGCCGAATTTCAAAGTAGAGCCCGGTCCGCTCGCCGCCACCGCTCGCCCCGACTTTGGCGATGATGTCACCCTGACGAACAAACTCTCCTTCGCCGCGAAGCAGGCTATGGTTTTGTGCGTAGAGAGAAAGCCACCCGTCTCCATGGTCGATGACAATGATGAGACCTTGACCGCGTAACCAATCTGAAAAAATAATGTGCCCATCAAAAATAGCGCTGACCGGTTCACCTTGTGGTGCGGGGATGAGCCAACCCTGCCAGCGAATATCCGTGTTGCGTCTGGCCCCAAATCGATTGTTTGGCTTGCCATTGACCGGCATAGCCAGTGTGCTGCTTGCTTCGGAGAAGGGGAGCCGGTTCATGAACGCGCTCGGTGTTGCTAACGCCAATTCCGTGAGCAGCATATCCAAGTTTTTCTTATCCTCTGTGAGCACGGCTAAGCGCTGTTGGTCATTTTTCAATTGGTCGTTAAGTCGCGCGATCGTCTGTTCTCGCTGAGCCTGTTGTGACGTGAGTTGATCGAGTAAGTCGGCAATAGCAGTCGTTTGTTGACTGGCTTTGCCCTCTGCTTTTTGCAGGCTGACAGCATTATTTTTTAATGTTTTAAGCCCTTCTTCGTAGCGAGTGACGGTGTCTTTTTGTGCTGTTAGCACCAGCTGGTAGTAGGCGAGATGACGAGCGATATCGTCAGGACGTTCCTCGCTGAGCCATACCCGCAATCCGCCCCCTTGATGCAATAACCATAGCTGCCGAATACCCATTGCCATCGTTTGCTCTAATTCAGCCTGTTGAGTTTGCAGTTTGGCACCCTCTTTTTGGAGTGCCGTTATTTCCTGTGAGAGCGCTGATCGCTTGGCTGTTAGAGTTGATAATTGTGTATCGGTTCTGCTAATGAGCCGTTCAGTGTCGCGCAGAGACACCTGCAAGGCGTCTCGTGCCGCTGATTGCTCCGTTAGGCGTATTTGTGTTGCAACGATATCGGTTTCTAATACGCTAATTTGCTCCCGTGTCTCTTTTTGTTTTGAGGCAGTCTCGGCAGTGTCGGCTAACGCAAGCAGCGGCGTGGCGAGATACCAAAGACCTAGGAGCAATCGGTACCAGAGCTGCCCGGTTGTGGGCTGGTAGCGGGGCACGCGATGGCGGGCCATAGAGAGCGGACTCAGCGGGTCAACAGATTGCGACCCGACATGGCGGAGGGAATCTCTAGGTCCATCATCGTCAGAATCGTGGGTGCAATATCGGCCAGAATACCGCCGGCAGGATCCAAGTCCTGGAAGCGCGTGCCAAGGTAGATGAGGGGTACGCGCTCAGTGGTATGTTGAGTGTGAGGTTGGTCATTCGCGTAGTCTTTCATTTGCTCACAATTACCATGGTCAGCAGTGATCAGGCCCTCGCCGTTGTGCGCTCGAAGCGCGGACACAACCCTCCCAATACACTCGTCTAAGGCTTCAACCGCTGCGACGGCGGCGTCGAACTGGCCTGTGTGCCCAACCATATCGCCATTAGCAAAATTGACGACGATAAAATCGTACTCTCCAGCACCAATGGCGCGCACTAATTCGTCGGTTACCTCAGGCGCACTCATTTCGGGCTGCAGATCGTAGGTTGCCACGTCAGGGGACGGTATCAGTGTCCGTGTTTCGCCAGAGAATGTCGCTTCACGACCCCCACTGAAGAAAAAGGTGACGTGGGCATACTTTTCAGTCTCGGCAATTCTCAGTTGTGTTAGCCCTTTTTCCGCCAGTATCTCACCCAGGCTGTTATCGAGGCGGCTAGGGGGGAAGGCAACAGTGCAGCCCAGCGAAGCGGCGTATTCAGTGGTAGTGATGAGCGCTAATGCCGGTTTGGCAGGGCGATCGAAGCCCTGAAAATCGTCTTCTGTGAGGGCTTGGGTGAGCTGTTTGGCGCGGTCAGCGCGAAAATTCATGAATAGCACCGCATCGCCATCGGCCAAGGTGGCACGATCTCCGATGCCAGTAGGGGCCACAAACTCATCGTCTTCTCCCCGGTCATACGCGTTAGACAACGCCAGTGTCGCTGATGTGGTGAAGTAACGGGCGTCCCACTGCGTCAATAAATCGTAGCTTTGTTGGATCCGCTCCCATCGGTTGTCTCTGTCCATCGCCCAGTATCGTCCATGCACCGAGCCAATCCGTCCCACCCCGAGCTCGGCAAATACTGCCTCGGCTTTTTCGAGGGACGCTCGAGCGCTTCTAGGAGGCGTATCTCGGCCGTCCAAAAAAGCATGCAAATATAACTGCTGTGCGCCGCGCGCAGCTGCGAGTTTTAAAGCAGCGAAAAGGTGCGCTTCATGGCTATGCACGCCACCGGGAGAGAGCAGCCCCATGATGTGGACCGCTTTACCGGCCTGAACAGCGGCATCAATTGCTTGGCAGTACTGGGGGTTGTTATCGAAATCACCCTCGCTGAGTGCTTGGTCAATCCGCGTTATCGATTGATACACAATCCTACCCGCGCCCAAACTCATGTGACCCACTTCGGAGTTGCCCATTTGCCCTTCGGGCAGGCCTACATCAAGACCCGAGCTCGAAATTAACGTATGAGGTGCCTCACGCCACAGCTGATCGAGGTGGGGCGTTTGGGCCGCGCGAATCGCATTGTCCTCGGTTGCGTCGCGATGACCGAAACCATCAAGGATCATGAGCAGCGTTGTTGATTGTGCTGGGGCCACGGTCGATTGGACTCAATTAGAAGACAGACCAATAGTGTAACGCGGTGGCGGTGACTGAACACCTTTATACCGACGATGATACCGACGATCGATAGGCACTGAGTGGTTAACGAGACCTTGTTGGTGCGGCTCGAACACCCGATACCGAGAGCAATGCGTTCAGATGCGGCGTTCTATCGCCCCAGGCAAGGTTCCCCATGCTTGTTGTGGTCGTATTACGGTGGGGCTTAGGCTGCTGGCGGCCAGCTGGCCGCCGTCATGCCTCCCTTTATGACAAGGGTTCTCGTCTTGACTGGAGGGTCATTGATTGAACGGATATACTCGCCGGCCGCCGATCAGTTGTCGCGGGAGCGGCAGTCGGACCTAAGCTGGCGCAATGACAAGCCAAAAGGCTGGCTCGCTAGTTAAAGAGTGGGTAGTGATAAGAGGTGGGGTAACGTGTCGACAAGCTTAATCGTGCCATTTATGGCTGAACAATGGGTGCTCATTGCAGCACTCGCCGTGACGCTGATGATGTTGGTATTTCACGAAACGCGAAAAGCTGGACCTGCCTTATCGATCAACGAGGCGGTGCAACTGGTGAATACCGAGGGCGGTATCTTTGTTGATGTTCGTGACGCAGCGGATTTCGGTCGAGGCCACATTACTAACGCGGTGAATATCCCCTCGGCTGCGCTGGCTGGCCGGATGAGTGAACTCGAAAAATTCCGCGAAAAACCGGTAGTGGTCGTGTGCAAAATGGGTCAGTCTGCTGCAGGCGCGACTAAAGCGCTGAGAGCAGAAGGGTTTGCGCGGGCTCAAAAGCTGACCGGCGGCATGATGGAGTGGGATGCACAAAAACTTCCTGTCGTGACACAATGACCGGCGTCGTGATTTACACCACCCGTTGGTGCCCTTTTTGTACTCAGGCAAAAGCGTTGCTTGATCGAAAAGGAGTGAGCTACCAAGAAATTCCAGTTGATGGCGACCCAGCTGCTCGACAGCAGATGGCGCTGAAAGCGGGTAAAACATCGGTGCCGCAGGTGTGGATCGGTGAACAACACATTGGCGGTTGCGATGAGCTTTATGAGCTGGAGCATTCCGGCACGCTAGATCCCTTATTGGCGTGATGGCTCGGCGCGACCACCCATATACTTTGAGTAAGGAGAAAGACCATGGCTGAAGAGCAGGCCGCTGCACAGGAGCAGGCGTCACAACAACAGTTTGTGACACAACGAATTTACACCAAGGACATCTCGTTTGAGTCTCCGGCAACGCCCAACGTGTTTCGGCAAGAGTGGAAACCCAACGTTAATGTCGACCTCAATACCAAGAGTAGCCGCCTCGATGAGGAGGGTAACCACGAGGTGGTCCTCACGCTGACCATTACGGCAAAGCTTGAAGAGCAAACCGCCTTTCTTGTGGAGGTTCAGCAGGCGGCTATTTTCTTCGTGTCGGGTATTGAAGATGAGGCGCTTCGACAGTTGCTATCAACCGTCGCACCAAACATCTTATTTCCTTATGCGAGAGAGGCGATCGATAGTTTAGTGGTGAGAGGCGGGTTCCCGGCATTGATGATTGCGCCGGTCAATTTTGATGCACTCTATCGTCAAGCCGTCGCGCAAAGAGCAGCGGATGAAGCTGGCGCGGCCTCTGACCCTGAGGGCGCAACGCACTAGGGAGTGTGGGGGTGATTACTTCATCGGCTTATCAAGCTCTTTGAGTTTTCGGGTCAGTGTGTTCCGCCCCCATCCCAACAGTTCCGCTGCCTCTGCCTTTTTCCCGCCGGAGTGCTCTAAGGCGGCATCTATCATGATCGATTCAAATAAGGGTAGCGCCTGACGGAGGACGTTCGACTGTCCTTCGGCGAGTTGGCGATTCGCCCAATCAGCTAGCTGGGCGTGCCAGGTATCGGTCTCTTTCCGAGGTGACGTGTCCGGCTGCTGAATCAACTCCGGCGGTAAGTCAGAAAGCAGTACCTCCCGTCCCGCCGCCATCACCGTGAGCCACCGGCAGGTATTTTCTAACTGCCTGACATTGCCCGGCCAAGGCAACTGAGTCAAAAAGTCCAATGCGGCGCTGGATAAGCTTTTTGTCTCGACGCCAAGCTCCTGACTCGCTGCCGTTAAAAAATAGCTGAGTAACTGTGGAATATCTTCGCGTCGCTCTGCGAGTTTGGGGACATGAATCCGAATGACATTGAGTCGATGGAACAGATCTTCTCTGAACGCGCCGGTTTCAACCAAGGCCTCAAGATTTTGATGTGTAGCGGCGATAATGCGCACATCAGCTGTGATGGAATCAACGCCGCCAACGCGAAAAAACTCTCCATCTTGTAAAACACGCAATAGCCGGGTCTGGGTGGCCGCTGGCATGTCGCCGATTTCATCGAGAAAAAGTGTGCCGCCCTTGGCTTGTTCAAAGCGACCCGCTCGGCGATTGTTGGCGCCGGTAAAGGCTCCCTTTTCATGACCAAAAAGCTCAGATTCCATGAGCTCTTGTGGGATCGCCGCCATGTTTAGCGCAACAAAGGCGCTGTTGGCCCGAGGGCTATGCCGATGAAGCGCCCGAGCGACCAATTCCTTGCCGGTTCCAGATTCACCGTTTATCAAAACGGTGATGTGACTGTGCGCCAAACGTCCGATGGCACGAAAAACCTCCTGCATGGCGGCGGCATTACCAATGATTTCTGTCGTGTTGTGGTTAGGGCTGGCAACGTCCGCCGTCACAGTCTGACTACGTTGGGCCTGGGCGCGCGACACAACAGAGACCATTTCCTCAATATCAAATGGTTTGGGTAAATACTCGAAGGCACCTTCTTCATAGGAGTTCACTGCACTGTCTAGATCAGAGTGTGCGGTGGTGATAATAACCGGCAGATGCGGAAGCTTTGCTTTGATCTTCGAGAGAAGGTGAAGACCGTCCATGCCCGGCATTCTAATGTCGCTGACGACCACCATCGGTTCTTGGCTTGCCAATGCATCCAACACCGCTTGACCTGTTTCAAACAATCGACAGGTCAGCCCGGCACGCGTGAGTGCTTTTTCCATCACCCATCGAATTGAGCTGTCGTCGTCTACAATCCATACCTGTTCAGTCAGGGGCATATTGCATCTCCATGGGCAAGAGCAGGGTGAAGCAGGTGTCGCCGGGGACGCTCTTAACTTGAATGAGCCCGCCATGCTGATTGGCGATTCGCTGAGCAATAGATAGTCCTAAGCCGGTTCCTTGGGCATTACCTGTCACCATAGGTAGGAATAAGCTCGGCATTAATTCGTCTGGAACGCCCGGGCCATCGTCAGCGACCTGCAGCGCACAGACCAATTTGTGTCGGCTGCCGCCCACGGTGAATTGTCTAAAAACCCTCGTGCGGAGTGTGATCAGTCCGCCTTCGCCGCAAGCCTGCCAGGCATTGCGCACCAAATTCAGTAAGGCCTGGGTGAGCTGTCCGGCATCGGCATGAAAGTCAGGCAGGCTTGGATCATAGTCTCGCTCAATCTGCAGCGCACCTTCCGCTTCTGCCTCAATTAATTGTCGAACGTGTTCGGCGACTTGATGAATATTAGTGGGCTGAGGTTCTAAGCGTTCTCTGGGACCGAGCATTCGATCCACCAACTTATGCAGTCTGTCCACCTCGGAAATAATGATGTCGGTGTACTCTTGGAGCGCGGGATCCGGCAGCTCTGCTGACAGCAGTTGTGCTGCACCGCGGATGCCTCCCAGAGGGTTTTTCACTTCGTGGGCAACGCCTTTCATGATTTCTTTCAGTGAGGCCTGGGCCTGCCACTCGCTTTCGTCGCGGCTTATCGCCTGCAATCGGTCGACCATATTGAGCTCTAACAGCAAGCTGTGACTGCCGGCTTTTGTTGTGACTGGGCTGATCGTAATATCCACCGTTTTCTGTTGGCCTGAGCGGGTCGTTAGTGATATGGCCCTGCGCACCATAGGGTAATTTTCCGATAGCGCTTGATGCAAAAGGGGGTACCACTCATTGGACGCATCGAGGAGCGAGTCTAATGGATGCCCGCGGGCGCGACTCGCAGAGACACCGAGTAGGTTTTCAGCGGATAGATTGAGTGCGCAGACGTTTAATTCGGCATCGAGTAATACAACGCTGGTGGCGAGCAATTCGAGGTTATAGTCAGCGGGCAGTGTGGACATGGGGTTAACGAGCCACAGAGGGTCGTAATACAAAGACTGTGCTGGTGTCAGAGACATCCACCTGCGCCTGCGAGCTATGCAACCGGTAAACTCGTAGTTGATGCTCACCGCGATAAATATTGCTGAGTGACCACTGTTGCTGTCTTTGTGGCGCTCCATAAGGGGCACCATCCATTTCCAGCTGTAAGTGCTCAGCGTCGGTCAGGGGAGGACTGATCAAAACGGAGACGCTGAAATTACCGGGCCCCATCGGGATGGTGCTGCCGTCAGCTGGTTGCTCGATCCGGGTCTCAAAGGGGATGTTCACCGCAGCGGGGGCTGGCGAGGGTTCGCCCGGCTTGATGGCAAGCGGTTCGGTGGTATTGAGAGGGCGGATTGTATGCTGCTTTGCTGACTCAGCATTCACCGCAGGAGGCTGGTCGGTGAAGACGACATTGCCGTTATCATCGGTGATTTTATAGACGGGAGTTGCCGCAGCGGCAACGGTACAAAGTGCCCACAAAACGGCGGTTAACCGTCGAGCGGTCTGGTAGGCGAAGCGTTTGCGATGGCCCTCATTCATGTTCACCTGTCTTGATGTCCTGTTTGGCTCAAGTCTGCCTCTGGTCAAGACGCACCACATTGGTGCGTTCTGATTTGGGCAGTGGTTAAAGAGTCAAAAGCCCGCACTGGGCGGGCTTTTGGGTTGTGACGATCACTGGCATCGTCGCCCTTACAGGGAGTAATACATATCGAATTCTGCTGGGTGGGTGGTCATATTCAGCCGCTCGACCTCTTCCCGCTTAAGTTCGATGTAGGCATCGATCATATCGTCGCTGAATACCCCGCCTGCGGTTAGAAAGCCTCGATCTGCATCGAGCGCATCCAGTGCCATCTCGAGGCTCGAGGCGACAGTGGGGATGTTGGCTGCTTCTTCTGGTGGCAGGTCATACAAGTCTTTGTCTGCTGCATCACCGGGGTGAATCTTATTTTGTATCCCATCGAGGCCTGCCATTAACAAGGCCGCAAAAGCGAGATATGGGTTAGCAGTCGGGTCAGGGAATCGCACCTCAATGCGCTTACCTTTTGGCGATGGCTCGTAAGGGATACGGATAGAGGCTGAGCGATTTCGCGCGGAATACGCCAACATGACCGGGGCTTCAAAGCCGGGTACCAAGCGTTTGTAGCTATTGGTCGAGGCGTTGGTGAAGGCATTGAGTGCCTTGGCATGCTTGATTGTGCCGCCGATGTAATAAAGCGCAGTGTCAGATAGGCCCGCATAGCCATCACCAGCGAAGGTATTTTCTCCGCCTTTGGCGATCGACTGGTGACAGTGCATGCCTGAGCCGTTATCACCCACGACAGGTTTGGGCATAAACGTTGCGGTCTTGCCGTAAGCATGAGCGACATTAAAGACACAGTACTTGAGAATTTGTACTTCATCCGCTTTCGACACCAATGTGTTGAACTTGATACCGATTTCGCACTGACCCGCAGTGCCGACCTCGTGGTGGTGTACCTCAACGTCGAGTCCCATCTGCTCCATGGCTGAGCACATAGCAGCACGGATATCGTGCAGTGAATCGACGGGTGGGACCGGAAAGTAGCCTCCTTTGACACGTGGACGGTGCCCTGTGTTGCCGTCTTCAAAATCTAGGTTAGAGGACCAGGCGGCCTCTTCTGCATTGATCGAGTAACTGGCGCCGCTCATGTCGACATTCCACTTCACGTCGTCAAAGACAAAAAACTCTGGTTCTGGGCCAAAAAAAGCCGTGTCGCCCAGGCCGGTCGAGACCAAGTAAGCCTCAGCCTTTTTGGCGATGCTGCGGGGATCCCGCTCGTAGCCTTGCATCGTGTCAGGTTCAACGATATCGCAACGCAAAATAACGGTGGGATCATCGGTGAAGGGGTCGAGCACTGCCGTGCTGTCGTCGGGCATTAAAATCATGTCCGACTCATTAATGCCCTTCCAGCCTGAAATCGAGGAGCCGTCGAACATTTTGCCGCCCTCGAAAAAATCCTCGTCCACTGTATTAGAAGGAACGGAGACATGTTGCTCTTTTCCCTTAGTGTCAGTGAATCGAAGATCCACCCAGCTGACGTCGTTTTTGCTGATTAAGTCTAGCGTGCGCTCTGACATGTCCTCTTCCTCTTTTGAAGTCTCTCCCCGTCATGACGGGATGTTAAAAATGCGGATAGTGCAAATGCACTGAGTAGCTGATTAATACAGTGCAAAGCTTATGCCAACTTTTGATGTTGGAGAGAGGCCATCTAAGCTGCTGTTTTAAATCATTATTATGGATATTACCGACAACCGCAGCCCGCCATACGCACTATTATAGTGCATAATGATGCGCTGTGCGCACTGTATTGGTGCTTTTGGGTGGGGGGAAATAGGGTGAACCACTAGCTGTTCACTGGTGTACACTCCGCGCGCGCAAAAACCCTTGGCCGCCGACAGACGTGAGAGACCTATGAAAGCCCTTCGTAACATTGCCATTATTGCTCACGTAGACCATGGCAAAACGACGTTGGTGGATTGCCTTTTGCAGCAGTCCGGCACGTTGGATCGCAAGATGGCGGGCGCAGAGCGTGTCATGGACTCTAACGATCAGGAGCGTGAGCGCGGCATTACGATTCTGGCCAAAAACACCGCTATTCGCTGGCGCGACTACCGAATCAATATTGTCGACACGCCTGGGCACGCTGATTTTGGGGGTGAGGTAGAGCGCGTTTTATCGATGGTCGACTCGGTGCTTCTCTTGGTCGACGCAGTGGATGGTCCCATGCCACAGACTCGATTTGTCACGAGCAAAGCGTTTGAGCGAGGGCTGAATCCGATCGTCGTGGTGAATAAGATCGACCGAGAGGGTGCCCGCCCCGACTGGGTGGTAGACCAAATTTTTGATTTGTTTGACGCGCTGGGCGCAAACGAGTCTCAGCTCGATTTCCCCGTGGTGTACACCTCTGCGGTATTGGGGATTGCGGGTGACGACCCAGCCACGATGGCTGAGGATATGACGCCGCTGTTTGAGGCAATAGAGCGCCATGTGCCGGCGCCCGATGTGGACATTGATGGCCCTTTGCAGTTGCAAATATCGGCTTTAGATTATTCGAGTTATGTGGGTGTGATTGGCGTTGGCCGCGTGACCCGAGGCTCTGTGAAAGGTAATACACCGGTTACCATTGTCGACCGAGAGGGCGACACTCGGCCTGGCAAGATTCTCCAAGTGATGGGCTATGAAGGCCTTGAGCGCACAGAAGTCTCCTCAGCAGACGCTGGCGATATTGTGTGCGTTACGGGGATCGATGGTCTGCTGATATCCGACACGCTGTGCGATCCCGCACAACCTGAGGCACTGCCGGCGCTCACGGTCGACGAGCCGACTGTCAGCATGACTTTTCAGGTCAACGACTCCCCCTTTGCAGGTCGCGAGGGTAAGTATGTGACTTCTCGTAATTTGAAGGAGCGTCTGGAGCGAGAGCTCATTCACAATGTGGCGCTGAGAGTAGAGCCCGGTGATAGCGCCGACAAGTTCAAGGTATCGGGCCGGGGTGAGCTGCATTTGTCCGTACTCATTGAAAATATGCGGCGAGAGGGCTTCGAGTTAGGCGTGTCGCGACCAGAAGTCATTCAGAAAACGATCGATGGCGAAGTCTGTGAGCCTTATGAGCAACTGGTAATCGATATTGATGAACAGCATCAAGGCGGTGTCATGGAGGAGCTGGGTCTGCGCCGCGCGGAGCTTGCTCAGTTGGTGCTCGATGGCAAGGGACGTGTGCGGTTGGAATTTATTGTTCCCGCTCGAGGTTTGATCGGATTTCGTTCTCAGTTTCTGACCATGACCTCAGGCTCGGGCATTATGACCCACATCTTCGATCATTACGGACCAGTGACGACCGCTGTGCTAGCCGCCCGACAAAATGGGGTGCTGGTATCGATGGTGACGGGTAAAAGCCTGGCGTATGCCTTACATGCTTTGCAGGAGCGTGGGCGATTATTTTTAGATCCCAATATTCAGGTATACGAAGGACAGATAGTCGGTCTGCATAGCCGAGGTAATGACCTGGTGGTGAACCCCACTAAGGCGAAGCAGCTCACCAATGTGCGCGCATCTGGCACTGATGAGGCATTGACCCTCTCCCCACCGGTGAAGCACACCTTGGAGCAAGCGTTAGAGTTTATTGAAGAGGACGAGCTGGTAGAGGTCACCCCAGAGAGTATCCGTTTGCGTAAAAAATGGCTGTTGGAGCATGAGCGCAAACGCGCCTCGCGCAGTGCTGCATAACCCTTAAGCTTCTCTCAGCATCTCCACATGCTCAATATTGTCTTCGTAGTACGGCCCATGGGTCATCACGAAGCCCATCGATTCGTAAAACGCGGTTAAATATGCCTGCGCACTGAGTCTGACCCCTGCTGGCCAGCGCGCGTCACAGAAATCGAGAGCTCGTAACATCAGGTCTCGTCCTAAGCCGCACTCCCGATAGTCAGCGTGAACAGCCACTCTGCCAATCGAGCACTCTGAGTAACTGACGCCAGGTGGCGCCACGCGCAGCGTGCCGATGAGCTGCTCGTCATGGAGCAGTTCGAGGTGCCAGCACTCGGGGTCTTTTTCGTCCGCCTCTAAATAAGGGCAGGCCTGTTCCACCACAAAAATAGCGGTTCGTAGGCTGAGTAACCGATGCCATTCGGGTCCACTGAATAATGCAAAGTGTCGCCACCGCCAGACCAGTGCTTTACGGTCTATCGTTGATGGTTCTGCCATGGCGAATGTCTCCTAATGAGGCGTGGCGAGTTTGTTTAGGGCTGCCGCAAAGTGAAAAGCGCAGTTTCGTGGTATTCCCGCATGAGGGTGCGTTAGCATAGCGCGGTTCAAGAGTTTACGGCGGCGTGAACTCCCACCTCTTTTTGAGACCTTCGCCACTATGTCCGATTTAATGGAGCCTCCCGTCGACGTCGAGCAGATGTCTCTGCGTGACTACGCCGAAAAAGCGTACCTCGATTATTCCATGTACGTCATCCTCGATCGCGCGCTACCCCATGTGGGTGACGGCTTAAAACCAGTGCAACGCCGTATTGTTTACGCCATGAGTGAGCTTGGCCTAAAAGCCACCGCGAAATACAAAAAATCAGCCCGAACCGTCGGCGATGTGATCGGTAAATTTCACCCTCATGGTGACAGCGCCGCTTATGAGGCTATGGTGCTGATGGCGCAGAATTTTTCGTATCGCTATCCACTCATTGATGGACAGGGGAATTGGGGCTCGCCCGACGATCCAAAATCGTTTGCCGCAATGCGTTACACCGAGTCTCGTCTGACCGCTTATGCCGATGTACTGCTCACTGAGTTGGGGCAGGGCACGGTCGACTGGCAGCCGAATTTTGACGGGACGTTAGACGAACCCACGGTCTTGCCGGCTCAGGTGCCCAATTTGTTACTGAATGGCACCACCGGAATTGCTGTGGGCATGGCTACTGATATTCCCCCGCACAATTTGACAGAGGTGGTGGCGGCGACCATACATCTACTCGACTCGCCCAAGGCGAGCGTGGCGGATCTGTGTGCGCACATCAAAGGACCTGACTTTCCGACTGAGGCAGAAATTATCACCCCGGCTGCAGAACTGAATGCGCTCTATGAAACGGGTCGCGGGGCGCTGCGCGTCCGTGCTGCTTATCATATTGAGGAGGGTGCAGTGGTGATTCACGCTCTGCCGCATCAGGTATCGGGTGCCAAAGTCTTAGAACAAATTGCGGCGCAAATGCAGGCTCGAAAATTACCCATGGTGTCTGATCTGCGAGACGAGTCTGATCATGAGCATCCAACACGCCTCGTCTTGCTGCCAAAATCGAACCGTATTGATATCGATGCGGTTATGAGCCATCTGTTTGCCACCACAGATCTCGAGCGATCTTACCGCGTTAATCTCAATGTGATCGGCGTCGACGGCCGGCCTGCGGTGAAATCTCTCGTGACGATACTGAGCGAGTGGCTTGTTTTCAGAAAAGCCACCGTCAAGCGTCGACTCACTTATCGATTAGAGCGTGTCGAGCGGCGTATGCATCTGCTCGAAGGCTATCTGATTGCTTTTTTGAATATCGATGAAGTCATTCGCATCATTCGAGAGGAAGAGAGTCCAAAGCCTATCTTGATGGAAACATTCGCGATTACTGATGTGCAGGCTGAAGCGATTTTGGATTTGAAGCTGCGGAATCTCGCCAAGCTTGAAGAAATGAAAATTCGAGGCGAGCAGGACGAGCTGGCGGCAGAGCGGGATACGCTTGAGAAAACATTAGGTAGCGATGCCAGGCTTAAGACGCTCATTAAACGCGAACTCAAAGCGGTGGCCGAGCAACACGGCGATGCTCGCCGCTCCCCATTGGCGGTTCGCGAGGAGGCCAAGGCATTCAGCGAACTCGAGTTGGCTAGCGTAGACCCCCTCACTATTGTGTTGTCTGAAAAGGGCTGGATCCGTGCCGCAAAGGGACACGACATTGACCCCTCATCATTGAGCTTTAAGTCCGGTGACTGCTTTCGTTTCTCAGCGCTCGGTAAATCAAATCTGCCGACAGTGGTCCTTGACTCTACCGGTCGCGCTTATACCTTACCGACACACCAGTTGCCCTCTGCGCGTGGGCAGGGAGAGCCTTTGACGGGTCGCATCAGCCCGCCATCAGGCGCGACGTTTGAGGGCTTATTGACGGGCTCTGAGACGGATCGTTTCTTGCTCGCCAGCGATGCTGGTTATGGTTTTGTCGTGCAATTTGGGCAGCTGCAGGCCAAGAACAAAGCGGGGAAAGCGGTGTTGACGCTGCCACAAGGCGCTCGGGTGCTGCCGCCAGCTGCCGTGACCGGCGCCGCCGAGCCCTTTGTGGTGGTTGCGACCAATGAGGGCCGAATGCTCGTGTTTCCCTTGGCCGAACTGCCCGAAATGTCCCGAGGGAAGGGCAATAAACTGATCGGTATTCCCTCTGCTCGCTCGGCATCGCGAGAGGAATTTGTGGCGGGACTTTGCGTGCTCGCCGAGGGTGACATGCTGCAGGTGACATCAGGCGGCCATTATCGCAACTTTAAGTGGTCGGAGTTAGAGCATTTTCGCGGGGACCGCGGCCGGCGAGGCAGCAAGCTACCTAAGGGTTACCAACGGGTGACACGCTTGACCGTTGTGGAGTAAGCCAGAGCGTTTAAAACGGCAAAAAGCCTTGAGGGGTGTCCTCACTGCTGGGCGTAATGGCGCGCTGGAGAATGTGGAGTTGGCGCGTCAGGAGGTCGAGATGACTGCCGCTAATGTCTCCGATCGCCATCCATTGCTCGTCAATCACGTCGACGCCGATATAGGTCGTCAGCCCGTCATCCTCCGCCGCGTGTGATGAGAGAAGAATGGCGTCTAGGTCGAGATTTGCCAGCGCCAATAGGTCATCCAGCGTTGCCTGCGTGTACAGACCAGGATAGATGTCCTTGTCATTACCGCGGCCTAACTCACTGATACCAATTGCCATCCCTGGCATGAACGAGAGTCGCTCCTGTTTTTCTGCGAGCTCACTGCAGCGTGATAAAAGCCACGCACAACTGGCGGCGCGCAACACGGGTGATCCGACCGAGAGTGATCCGGTGAAGAAGATGGCCAAGCCGAATTGCCGAATGACCGAGAGCTCTCCTCCGTAAAATCCGGCGCTGCCGTAGGCCATCCGGTGGAGGGATGAGACGTACGCCTGCAGACGCGATTCATCGAGTGTCTCGAGATAGGTTGGTAGGGTTTTCAGCGCGATACATAAAATAGCCGTATCGTGATAATGCTCGTCACCTTGGGTCTGGATATCCCGGGATCGCAGCAAATCAAGTGGTAGCGAGTCGATGCGGTCTTTCAGTTTATCGACTTCGTTGACTGACACCGAGGCCTCATCACTAATGGCATCAAGTTGTGCCACCGCGTCATTAATATTTCGGGCGAGGCGCTGTCCCATTGGGCGTGTCAGCGCATAGACCGCGGCGCTGAGTAACACAGAGAGTGCAATGAGCCCCCAAATGAGGGTTTCTCTGGCGGTTTGTTGTTGGCTCAGATCTAAATAAAGCGCGACCGTGCCCGCGGTATTGCCATCAATGGACATTGTTTGCTCATAAGCATTGGCACCCGCGGGTATAAAGCCCGATATCGCCAACTCCGTGCCTTCGATATCCAATGCCCTTGCGCCGGCAAATAACGCTTGATCAGTGAAAAATTGCAGTTCGGCTGACAAGCCGAGTCGATCCCCTGTCGCCAGCTCATTACTCGCTCTGGCTGCCAACTGCTGGGCTGCGGCGTGAGCGTGCTGCGTCAGTGTTTGATGCTGAATCGACTGGGTTGATTGCGCAGCGACTGCGACGAGTATCAGCGTGGCCAGTAGACACCAGCCTGTCGCCGCAAAGGCGAGCTGTTGCGACAGGGGCTGATTGCGTAATCGTTGGATGAGCTGCTGCAAAAGGATGCCTCCATTGACACCGCGTTCAGTATAAACTCTAACAGACCGATTCTAGGGAGCAGGTCGCCCTAGCCCTCGTTTTTTTTCAGGAACTTTTTTGTGACAGATCAGATGCATGTGATCGTGGTAATGGCTCCCTCAGGGGCGCTTGTTAATCGGGTGTTGATAGAAAATGCCGTATCCGCCGTTCAGGGTCAGGTTGTCGAAGCCCATCGGGTAGCCGTACCGGTATCACTCGCCGATCACCGGGAGGTGGTCAAGTTTTTGATCGATTGTCCTGATCCCGAGAAGTTATCGGCCCAGTTACGACAGCTGTCTGATGAACACGGTGCCGATATCGCTCTGCAGTCGCGCTTATCCCGTTGTCGCCCTTATGGTTTAGCGGTGTTCGATATGGATTCGACACTCATCTCTTGTGAGGTCATCGACGAGTTGGCACGAGTTGCCGGTGTTGGTGCCGAGGTGGCAGAGATTACAGACCGCGCCATGCGCGGCGAGCTCGACTTCGACGAGAGTTTTCGTACGCGTTTAGCATTATTAGAAGGGCTAGATGCAGGGGCGGTCGACGAGCTAGCCGATCAACTGCCCGTGCAATCGGGTCTCAGTGAGATGGCGACAACGTTAAAAGCGCGTGGTCTCAAGCTGGCGATTTTTTCCGGCGGATTTATTCCGATCGCGGAGCGTTTAAAAAGCGATTATGGATTTGATCATGTCGTTGCGAATGAGCTGGAGATTAGAGGCGGTAAAGTGACGGGAAAAGTTGTCCCTCCCATCGTGAACCGAGAGTACAAGGCAGAAGCATTAGGCGCTCTAGCAAGTCGGCTGGGCATTCACACCGAGCATTGTATCGCTGTGGGTGATGGTGCAAACGACCTGTCTATGATGGCGCTTGCCGGTCTTGGCGTCGCGTTCCACGCAAAGCCTGCGGTCCGAGCAGCAAGCCCTATTGAAATCACGCACATCGGTCTCGATGGTGTCTGCTATTTGATGGGTCACGAAGGTGAATTTGCAGCGGCGTGAAAATCGGCAGATGCACCTTGGTAATGGCCTGCGGTATCATAGTCTTCTTTACCAAATGGGTCCCCAATAATGGCAAACTTCTCGACGAACGAATTCAAATCTGGCTTGAAGGTTATGCTGGATGGCGATCCCTGCTCGATCCTTGAAAATGAGTTCGTGAAGCCGGGTAAAGGACAGGCATTTAACCGTGTGAAAATGCGCAACTTGAAATCGGGTAGGGTTTGGGAGCGTACCTTTAAGTCCGGCGACTCGCTCGAGGGAGCAGACGTCATGGATATGACGCTTGAGTACTCGTATACCGATGGCGAGTTCTGGTATTTCATGGACCCCGCGTCCTACGAGCAATTCGCTGCAGATCGCGACGCTGTATCAGAGACTGAAAAGTGGCTTAAAGAACAGGAGCAATACGAAGTGACGTTGTATAACGGCGCACCACTGGCGGTCACTCCACCGAACTTTATCGAACTGGCCATAACAGAAACCGATCCCGGCTTGAAAGGCGATACTGCACAAGGCGGGAGCAAGCCCGCGACGTTGGGTACCGGTGCCGTGGTGCGAGTGCCGCTTTTTATTACCGAGGGAGAAGTGATTCGTATTGACACGCGAAGTGGCGAATACGTGAGTCGTGCCAGCAAAAGCTAACCGATGAGCGATTGGCGGCCCTCTGCGTCGCTCGATACGATCGCGGCCCGAGCGAGATTACTGCATCAGCTTCGCGACTTTTTTGCGGCGCGAAATGTGATGGAAGTGGAGACGCCATTGCTTGCTCAGGCAACCGTTCCTGATCCTAATCTTGAGGTGTTTGCCGTCTCGACCGATGTTATGGGCGAGAGCCCTTATCGGTTCCTGCAAACCTCACCGGAGTTTGCGATGAAGCGTTTACTCGCGGCTGGATCAGGCGATATTTTTCAGATCAGCAAAGCATTTCGAAAAGAAGAGTCGGGTCGTCATCATAATCCTGAGTTTTCACTGTTGGAGTGGTATCGAGTTGACTGGGACCATCGGATGTTAATTCGCGAAGTGGCTGAATTGATAGGCGAGATGCTGGGCCGGACTGGTTGGCAGGTATGGACGTACCGCGCGTTGTTTCAAGAGCACCTGAGCGTTGATCTCCTTGACCCCGGCGTTGACCGTCTTAAATTGCTCGACATTGCCCATCAGCGCATTGGTGATATGCCTCCTGATCTCGATTACGACGCAGCCTTGGCGTTGTTAATGACCCACTGTATTGAACCTGCTATCAGTGATTGGGGAGTTGTTTTCGTGACGGAATTTCCGGTTTCGCAAGCTGCTCTGGCCAGAACGATGGCGGTCGATCGTGGTGCTGTTGCCGCTCGTTTCGAGTGTTATGTCGATGGATGCGAAGTCGCTAACGGCTACTGGGAACAATGTGATGTCGCTGCGCTCACCGCGCAATTTTTAACAGACAACGAGCAGCGTCAGCAAAGGGGGCTACCCATGCGTGAACTCGACCAGCGCTTGCTTGCTGCTCAGGCTGAGGGGTTGCCCGATTGCGCGGGTGTGGCCTTGGGGGTCGATCGACTATTAGCCCTCCAGACAGGGGTGAGTAGCCTGGCCGAGACACTCAGTTTTGACTGGCATCGTGCCTAAGGTGAGGCCAATCGTTGGTTAACTCGTCTCACTAACCGACTGGTTATGCGTTACTGACTAAAGCTTGCCCATATCGCTCGATAAACGCTTTAGGAGGTCTTTTCGGGAGCCCCGAGGAAATTTCGATACAGACAAATTCCAAATGGCCCCGGAAAACGGTATCGCCAGTGCGCTGGCAGTGGATTTGAAGACGGCGAATCATTTTTATCTTGCCAATCCATTGGGTAATCCACGTGCCGACGAGTAACTCATCGCCCGATTGCGTGGCTTTCAGATAATCGTATTCGGCGTGCGTCAGCGCCATTGCGCGGTCCAGCCGCCGGTATTCCTCCGGGCCCAGTCCTAGAGCCGAGGTATGAGCCCACGCAGCCTCCATGCACCATTCGACGTAATGGGTGTTGCGTGTGTGGTCGAGCGCGTCAATATGGTGAGGCTCAACCGTCACTGCGAGGGTGAACGGCTGATCATAATCCCAGTTCATGAATTCACTGTGGTCTGCTGGGGTTGGGCAATCATTAAGTAGCCAAACAGCACCGCGAGGACCGGACAGATCAAGTTGAACAGAGCGTAGGGTGCGTAGGTGAAGGTAGCCACCCCCAATGTTGCCGCCATAAAAGCACCACACGTATTCCAGGGCACCAGTACGGAGGTGAGTGTTGCCGAATCTTCGAGTGTTCTCGATAAGCTCAGTCGACTCAGTCCGCGATCATCGTACGCGGAGATAAACAAGCGCCCGGGTAAGGTGATCGCGAGAAATTGATCCGCAGCTAAAATATTAGTGATGATCCCACCACCTACTGTTGCCAGAATTAGGTCGCCCGTCCGTTTTACGCCTTTCAAAACTAAGTCGAGCAACTGTCGCAAAATACCGGTGCTATCGAGCAACCCACCAAAAGTCATGGCAGTCAGAATCAGGAAGATGGTATTGAGCATGCTGGCCAAGCCGCCCTTATTGAGCAACTGGCTTAATTGATCCATGTCAGCCGGCGATTGGTAGCCGGAGAAGAGCGCCATCCACAACCCCTGTAACAGTGGGGCAGGCGAGTCCGGATGGGCTGTTAGGGCCATGGTGCGCACTACTTCGGGCTGAAAGACCGCACCGTAAGCGGTACCGCATAGCGTGCACAGTAAGATGGCGGGGTAAGCGGGGATCTTGAAGTAAATCATTGCCAGCATCAGCACCAGCGGCGACAGCACCCAGGGGGTGATCGCAAATTGGTCAGACAGTGCGGCTCGGATACGAGTAATGTCATCGGGTGCGGCCGCCCCCTCACTGCCAATAATGGCAAAAAAGAGCAGGGCCAAGGCAAACGCCGGCAAGGTCGTCCACAGCATATTTTTAATGTGCTCAAATAGATCGACCCCAACGGCTGCCGCAGCAAGATTAGTTGTATCCGAGAGCGGCGATAGTTTATCGCCGAAATAAGCGCCCGAGATAATCGCGCCGGCGGTAATGGCGGGGGACAAGCCATAGGTAGTTGCAATGCCCATGAGGCCAATGCCCAGGGTACCGGCAACTGTCCACGAGCTGCCCAGACTCAATGATGCGAGTGCACAAATAACGGCTGAGGCAGCATAGAAAATATCAGGATTGAGTAACTGCAATCCGTAAAAAATCATGCCGGGCACGGTGCCACTAATGATCCAGCTTCCGATTAAAGCGCCAACGGAGAGCAGAATCATCATGGGCATAATCGATACGGTAATGGCACCGACCATCCCGTCTTGGATCTGCTGCCAGCTCATGCCGCGCCGCCATCCGACCAGCATGGTCGCCCCTGCCGCAACGACGAGTGCGACTTGATTCGGGCCATAAGACGCATCAGACCCGAACAGAGCAACCGACGTCGATAGCAGCGCTACGAGTAATAAGATCGGTGCTAAGGACAGCAGCATATAGTCTGGTCAGTTGGGTCGATAATAAGGTTTCGTCATCGTAATTTGGTAAGTTCCAATAATACGCTCTCGAAAGCCCCCCTCACAGTAGCTCAGATAATATCGCCACATCCGGATGAATCGGTCATCAAAGCCCATTGCGCGAACTTGATCAAGCTGAGTGAGAAAAGTGTCGTGCCAATCTTGTAGGGTATAAGCGTAATCGCGAGTGATATCGCGTAAGCCACTGAGTTGCATATCTGTGACGTTGGCCACCGCATTGCTGATGACGTTGAGCGAGGGTAGGCAGCCGCCAGGAAAGATATAACGCTTGATAAAATCCACTGCGTCTCTGGCTTGCTCATAGCGTTGATCGGTCATGGTAATCGACTGAATGACGGCTTTACCGTCTGGCTTTAGTAGCCTGCTCAGCGTGCCAAAGTAGGTGTCATAGAACTGATGCCCCACTGCCTCAATCATTTCAATAGAGACCAACTTGTCGAACTGACCCTCAAGATCTCGGTAATCATCAAAGAGTACAGTGATGCGGTCCTGTAACCCGCGTTTTTTGACCGCCTCTACGGCGTAGTCAAATTGCTCCTTTGAAATGGTGGTGGTGGTGACACGGCAGTGATAGTGCTCTGCCGCATAGATCGCCATGCCGCCCCAGCCGGTCCCAATTTCGACGAGGTGATCCTCGGGCTTCAGTTCCAGATCTTCACAGATGAGTTGCAGCTTGTGCTGAGATGCGGCCGCGAGATCGCTTTGTGGTGTTGGGAATACGGCGGCGGAGTACATCATGCTGGGGTCGAGGAAGAGTGAAAAAAATTCGTTACCCAAATCGTAATGTGCAGCGATATTCTCCCGAGATCTTGCGGCCGTATTCCTGCGGCCCCAGTGAGTTGTTTTCAAGGCGAGACGCAGCAGCCAATTTTGTTGATCGGACATCGCCTCGAGCATCGCCATATTGCCGCTAAAGGCGCGCGTGACCTCCGTGAGATTAGGGCTACTCCAGAGGCCTTCTATGTAGGTCTCGCCCGCCGCAATGGTGCCGCCGGTCAAAATGCGTCGGTAAAGGTCAAGATCGTGGACATGCACTTCCGCGTGGGGGCCTTCAGGATCAGTTTTTGAACCAAATAATAGCGTCTCATCCTGCTCGACCATCGTCAGCGAGCCCACCTGAAGCTTCCCGAGCACTGTCAGTATTAGGGTTCTTGCCAGCCCGCCCTGCTTTTGTCCAAAGAGCATTGGGAGTTTAGAGATGTTCTTAACGCGATACTCGCTCATGCGGGTCCTCAGCAAAGATGTTTGACGTCGAGAGTGATATTAGTGGGATTTTTTCGGATGAGCATGCAGGCTGACGCCTTTCAAAAACAGACGCAAGGCCTCCCAATAGATTGCAATCACCACTTTGATCGTCATAAAGGGGTAGGCAGCGATCGCTTTCATCGCTGAGCGCGCATTCAGCGGCGTGGCCGTGAGCGACAGCTGGGCATCAAACACGCGCTGCTCAGCGGCAAACAGCGTAATCTGAATCTGCAGCGCATCATCCGGCGCATTGCTATGCCAGCGATAGGTCATATTCATCGGGTTAAAAGGGGAGACATAGAGTTCTTTTTCGAACTCTGTCGTGAGCGGTGCGTTGTCATCTGGGACCGGTAACACATAGCTATGGCGCTCACCCCAGGGGGTGTTGGTGACCTCTGCAACGAGGTATTGCAGGACCTTATTCTGTTCGCAGTAACAGTAGTACACCGCGATGGGATTGTTTTGGTAACCGAAATAACGCCAGTTAGCGAGTAGGTAAACGGGCCCGGTGTGTCGTTCACCCGTTTCTTCAAAAATACGACCTCGAACGGCCTCGATGAGGGGCACGTCTTCGGCGCCTAGAAAATCAGTTCTGACAAAACGAGCCGGCGCCCAACGTTTGGTGGACCACAGTGGCAAGGCTTGAGTGAGCTCGTTCAGCGAACTGAGTTCCACAAAAGGCATGAAGACGCTGTAAGAGAAGGCGTGTTTCTTTGGGCTGTGTCGGGCGTGGTGAAGCGTACCCTTATATAAGGCTGCTTTCACGCCGCCATCTGGCGAGCGGAGCACAGGCTCTCTGCTACCCGGAGTCCGCTGGCGAGGCCGTCTTCGTGAAAGCCATTTTGCCAATAAGCGCCGCAAAACCACGTGCCATTGTGACCATTAATATCGGCCCAGCGCTGCTGTGCTTGCATGCCCTCTAGCGTGAACTGTGGATGCGCGTAATTGAAGCGCCCCAAAATACGATGCGGATTAATGGAAGCGGTGTCGTTTAAGGTGACACAGAACGTTTCGGGCGCATCAATGCCTTGCAAAATGTTCATGTTGTAAGTGACAGTGGCGCGGCCATTTCCGGGTTTTAGTCGGTAGTTCCAGCTAGACCATGCTCGCTGGGTTTTGGGTAACAGGCGGGTATCGGTGTGCAAAATGACTTCGTTGTCACGATAAGGCATGGCGCCTAGAACGGCTTTTTCATGGTCAGTTGGATCACCCAGCATTTTCAATGCTTCGTCTGAATGTGTTGCAATGACCACCTCGTCAAATTCGCGCATTAAGCCGTTAGTAAATTGCACGACAACCGGCTTGCCCGGTGGCCGCAAAATGCGCGACACCGGCATCCGCGTGCGAATAGAGTCAGCGACGCGCTGCGTCAGTGGAGCGAGATACTCGCGGCTTCCGCCCTCTACAACACGCCACTGCGGGCGGTCTTTTAACGACAAAAGGCCATGGTTGCGGAAAAAACGAACAAAAAATTCCAGCGGAAAATCTAGCGCATCCTCAGCGTCGGCAGACCAGATAGCTGAGGTCATGGCCAGTAAGTACTGGCGGGCAAAATGATCACTAAAACCATTGTTGGAGAGATAATCACCGACGGTCTGGTCCGGTGATAGGCGGCCAGCATCGAGATCACTCACTGCCAACTTGTTGAAGCGCAGAATCTCGCGAACCATGCCGAGGAAGCTGGGGGATAGTAGGTTACCGCGTTGCGCAAACAGGGTATTAAGACTATTGCCCGCATATTCCAGACCAGTTGCTTCGTCGCAGACGGAGAAACCCATGGACGTGTCGTGAGTGGTAACTCCTAATTCATCAAAAAGTCTGACCAAATTGGGGTAATTCCGATCGTTGTAGACGATAAAGCCGGTATCAATTGCGAAACGACGCGCGCCCAGATGCACGTCGTAGGTAGCGGTATGTCCACCAATCCGGTCTCGGGCTTCAAAAATGTGGACACGATGGCCTCGCTTGGCCAGGTGATACGCGCATCCCAGCCCGGAGATGCCCGCTCCAATGACTGCAATATTCACTGCTGACAAAACTCCGGTCATCAGGATGAGAAGAAGGTACGGGTAGGTACGGGGCGTGCAGAAAGCCGGATCAGCGCCGGTGTTAATGAGTTCAATGACGAAATCTTCTCCCTAAGACGGTGTTAAGGCGGTGCGGCTATGTGTATGCTATGTGATCAAATCGACATTTGAGTGCTACATGGTGGAGAAAACAACCCAGAGCGCCGCGCCCCCAGCACAGAACAATGGCAAGTGGAACGTGCCAACGGGGCGAAGGACCGACGAGTGGAGCCAAGCGCTCGTCTCCGTGGGTGAAACTCAGGATCGTGCCGCATTCACGCGGTTTTTCAGGCATTTTGCCCCGCTGATCAAAGCTTTCGCGCTATCGGGCTCGAGCTTATCTGCGACCCACGCTGACGAACTCGTGCAAGAGGTGATGCTGAAGGTTTGGCAGAAGGCGGGTGGGTTTAATCCGGAGAAGGCCGCCGCCTCGACTTGGGTCTACACCATCGCCCGGAACTGTCGCACGGACATGTTTCGTCGCCTGCAAAAATTTGACACGCCGCTGGCTTCTGACGACTTTGAACTCGAAAGCGAGGAAGAGGAATCCTTCATCGTCTTACATACACGCCGTGGCTCAGAGCGAGTGCGTGAACTGATGGGTGAGTTACCGCCGGATCAGGCGCAAATCTTGGCCAAAGTGTATATGGAAGGAAAATCGCATTCTGAGGCTGCTGCAGAGCTTGATCTCCCGTTGGGTACCGTTAAGTCGCGCGTTCGGTTAGCAATACAGAAATTGCAGGCCCTGATGGAGGCGTGAAGCAGGCTGTTAAGCGCTAAAATGTCACAGGTTTATTAGCGTTGAGGCGTGAACCATTTGCACAGGCCCTTCGTAGGGTGTAGTACACGAAAATAGTTTGGAATAGTTAATCATGGTGAAACATCATCCACCTGCCGATTTTTTAACCGAGTATGCCGCCGGCGTGCTCCCAATGGCGCAGTCTGCCTGCGTGGCAGCGCATTTGAGCTATTGCCAACGCTGCCGGCACATTGTCGAGCGATTGGAAGACATCGGAGGGGCTCATTTTGAGCAGTTAGACCCACAGCCGGTGGGAGATTCAATGCTGGATCGCGTTTTAGCGCGCCTAGACGACCCTGAACCCCTGCGATATGCCCGAAGCGAAGCGTCCGATGACAGACTTCCAGGCCTATTGGATCGGCTCATCAACGGTGATTATGCAGATCTTGCGTGGAAGCGCGTGACGCAATCACTGAGCATTAGCTACTTGAAAACCGGCGATCTAGACCACGAATTCGCACTGTATCGGATCGCTGAGGGCGGAAAGATCCCGGAGCACACCCATGGTGGCAGTGAAATGACACTGGTGCTGAGTGGCGGGTTCTCGGACGAGAGTGGCGAGTATCACCCAGGCGACTTTATTGTCCGAGAAGGCTGGGATAAGCACACGCCAGTGGCGCTCGAAGGTGAGGAATGTATTTGTTTGGCGGTATTAGATGCGCCATTACGCTTTACGCGGTTGCGACATCGTTGGTTAAACCCGCTGATAAAGCTAAACGCTGGCTGATGGATCCTCACTTGCCTTTATTGGCGCTGTTCAAGTGCGCAATGCCGGCGCAGTGAACCCTGATAATCAGCCGAGTACAGTTTCAACACAACCGGGACCTTATTGATCCCCAAAAAATCAGGCGAACGTCACTATGCAATTAGTCATACCCCGTGAGACCCAGCCGGGTGAGAATCGCGTCTCTGCGACCCCCGAGACGGTTAAGAAGTTGGTGCGCCTCGGCGCCGAGGTGGTTGTTGAGGCGGGGGCCGGTGTCGGTGCCGGCTTCAGCGACGCTGACTTTGAGGCCGCGGGCGCCAGCATTGGCTCCGATAGAGCGGCACTGCTTGCTAGCGCCGACATGTTGCTCCGATTGCGCAAGCCAGAGTTAGCGGAGATCAGTCAACTCAAGTCGGGTTGCATCCACGTTTCTTACCTCGACCCCTTTAACGAGAAAGACCTGATCAAAGCTTTTGCCAGTCAGGGCGTCACCGCGGTCAGTATGGAAATGATTCCGCGTTCTACCCGCAGTCAGAAAATGGACGCGTTAAGCTCGCAGGCAAACTTAGCGGGCTATGTCGCGGTCACCCTGGCCGCCAATCATATGCCACGCATCATGCCTATGATGATGACACCCGCTGGCACTTTGAAGCCCGCCAAGGTTTTTATCATTGGCGCCGGCGTGGCGGGCTTACAAGCCATCGCAACTGCCAAGCGCTTAGGCGCTCGTGTTACGGCTTTTGATACGCGCCCGGTCGTTGCAGAGCAGGTGCAATCATTGGGTGCTAAGTTCCTTGAGATTGACCTCGGTGACACCGGCCAAACGCAAGATGGATACGCAAAAGAGCTCACCCCCGAGCAAGTTGCGATGCAACAGCAGGCCCAAAAAGCCGTGATTGCCGATTCTGATGTTGTGATTACCACCGCGCAAGTGTTCGGGCGCAAGCCGCCGGTATTGGTCACGCAGGACATGGTAGAGGGCATGGCGCCGGGCTCTGTAATAGTCGACATGGCAGCTGAAACGGGCGGAAATGTCGAAGGTTCCGCGCCTGACGAAGTGGTGGATCTGAATGGTGTCACAATCGTGGGGACCGCCAATTTGGCCAATCTCGCACCGCGAGACGCCACGCAGATGTACGCCAGCAACATGTTTAATCTAGTCGAAGACACTTGGGACACCGAGACCAAGCAGTTCGTGCTTGATTTAGAGAACGACATTCTTCCCGGTTGCGTGATTACGCACGGTGGTGCAGTGGTGCATCCGACGATCAAAGACATTATTGAGGGGGGCAACTGATATGTCCGGTGCAGAGTATTTGTTGTTCATTTTGATGTTGTCGATCTTCCTCGGCTTCGAGCTGATTAATAAGGTGCCAGCGACCTTGCACACCCCGCTGATGTCTGGGGCTAATGCCGTTTCGGGTATTACGGTAGTAGGCGCAATCTCCCTAGCAGGGACAGGCAGTGAGACCATGGCGATGTGGTTGGGCGTCGGTGCGGTGACCTTGGCCAGTATCAATGTAGTGGGCGGGTATTTAGTGACCGACCGCATGCTTGGCTTCTTCAAGAAGAAGGAGGGCTGATCATGTCGACCGAATTGATTACTCAACTGGGATACGTCGTCGCGTCAGGACTTTTCATTTTTGGCTTGAAGATGTTGGGTTCACCAGCAACGGCGCGGCGCGGCAATATGTTTTCGGCTCTTGGTATGCTGGTCGCCATTGTGGCTGCCTTGCTTGACCAAGGCATCGTTGATTTCACTTGGATTGTAGCGGGTATGTTGGTGGGCGGCGCCATTGGTGCGGTTGCCGCGCGGGCCGTTGCGATGACCTCGATGCCCGAGATGGTGGCGTTATTCAATGGTCTCGGCGGTGCTGCGTCATTGTTGGTGGGATGGTCTGCGTTGTCACCTGATGCAGGTACGATCACACTGGTCACCATTGTCCTGTCAATTTTGATCGGTGGTGTCACCCTGACAGGGTCGCTGATCGCCTACGGCAAATTGTCAGAAAAGATCGGCAGCGGCGCGATTACCTTTTCTGGCCAGCAAATTGTTAATTCGCTCGTTGTAATCGGTATTTTGGGTGGTGCAGTCATGTTTTGCCTGAACCCAACCGACCCCAATTGGCTCTACTTAGTCATAGGCCTGGCCTTGCTCTTCGGCATCATGGCGGTGATCCCGATCGGTGGCGCCGACATGCCAGTAGTGATTTCATTGCTGAACTCCTACTCTGGATTAGCCGCTTGCGCGGCGGGTTTCGCCATTAACAATAACGCCTTGATTGTGGCGGGGTCCTTGGTTGGTGCCTCGGGCATCATTTTGACTCAGATCATGTGTAAGGCGATGAATCGCTCGCTGTCCAATGTCTTGTTCTCAGGCTTCGCCAGTGTCTCCAATGAGGAAACCGTGGTCGAGGGTGAGATCAAGCCCATTACCGCAGACGATGCGTACTACGTCCTTGAGGCGGCGACTAATGTGGCAATTATTCCCGGCTACGGTATGGCAGTTGCGCAAGCGCAACACGTGGTGAAAGAACTCACCGAGCTGCTGGAAAAGAATGGCTGTGAGGTCAACTTTGGAATTCACCCCGTCGCGGGTCGCATGCCCGGACACATGAACGTGCTGCTGGCCGAGGCAGACGTGCCTTATGATCAGTTGCTAGAGATGGACGAAATCAATCCTCGAATGGAGACCGTTGACGTGGCGATTGTCATTGGCGCTAACGATGTGGTGAATCCAGCGGCTCGTGAAGTGGAGTCCTCGCCTATTTATGGGATGCCAGTGATCAATGTCGCCGACGCACGAACGGTTTTTGTGTTGAAGCGATCAATGGCATCGGGATTTGCAGGCATCGAGAACCCACTGTTCTACAAAGAGAACACACGTATGCTCTTTGGCGACGCCAAGGAAAGTATTGCGACTTTGATTCGAGAGTTCAGTTAATCTTAGGTAAATATAGAGAACCCCGCTTCAAGCGGGGTTTTTTTTGCCCTGAGTTTTTACCCCTGAACAGCGCTGAATCAGGGTCGACTGCCTATGGGCAGCTCCACCCTTTTTGGGAGCCAAGCCGCCGGCAGCTAGCAAAGCCCCTCCTATGCGAGTCGCTCTGATAGCGTCAGGGCAGGCCTTACGTGGGGGGAGATGTCTTAACGACGGCCCCGCTCAGAAAGGCCCCGCAGAAGCGGGTTCCGTAGAGAAACGTGCCAAGACAAAGGGCGCCAAGACAAAAGGCGCTCGAGGAGGGGGGGTAACGCACTCGCATGGGTCGACCGCTTTGAGCAGTGCGGTCTCAAGCCCGTTCATTGCTGGCGCTAACGATGTTGCGCGATCGGGGGTTGTTGGTAAGCGCCATGTAGTCAGGATGCGTGGCCCGTTACACCGCCCTCGGCTCCTGACTCAAATTGTCGATTCGCCAAACGCTGATACAAATCACAGCGCGTGATGAGGTCTTCGTGACGGCCACTGTCGACGACTTGGCCTTCATCCATGACCACGATTTTATCGGCATTCATGACGGTCGAGAGTCGATGAGCAATGATAATAGTCGTTCGTTCCCGCATGATCTCTGTGAGCGCTTGCTGCACATGCCACTCGCTTTCTGTATCGAGTGCACTGGTGGCTTCGTCGAGCAACAGCAGCTCGGGATTAACCAGGATGGCCCTTGCCAGCGCCAACCGCTGGCGTTGGCCGCCTGAGAGCCTGACACCTTGAGCGCCAAGATCACTGCGGTAACCCTCTGGAAGGGCCGCGATAAAGTCGTGGGCGTGCGCCATTTGTGCAGCATTCTCGACAGACGCCTGCGTCGGGTTATCGGCACCATAGGCGATGTTATAAAAAATGTCGCCGGAGAACAGCGCGGGCTGTTGCGGCACCAATGCGATTTTTTGACGCCAGGCAGTCAGCGAGAGCGCCCGCAAGTCCTTGCCGCCAAACTCGATAGTCCCGCTCGCGGGGTCATAGAAACGGAGGATGAGCTCAAAAACCGTTGACTTGCCGGCCCCAGAAGGCCCCACTAACGCCACCGACTCACCGGGCTGTATCGTTAAATTGAGCCCATTCAGCGCCGGCATATCGGGTCGGCTTGGGTAAAAAAACTGCACAGCGTTAAAGTGCAAGCGCTGCCCACTTGTCACGGTATTGCTACCGATATCAGGAATCGTGCTGCTTTCTTGCAACAGCTCCATCAGCCGTTCTGCTGCACCTGCTGCTCGTTGCAGGTCACCCCAGACTTCTGCCAATGTGGCGAAAGCGGTGCCCACCATGACCGCATAAAAGACGAAAGCACCGAGTTCGCCGCCGGTCATCCGACCTTCAATGACATCGATCCCGCCAGACCACATCATGCTGATCATGCCCCCCATCAATAAAAAGATGGCAAAACCAGTCAGCAACGCTCGCTGCCAAACACGTGATCGCGCAATGACGAAAGCGCGCTCAACATCTTGCGCGAAACCGGTTTTTTCTGCGATCTCACGATTGAAGCTCTGGACCACTTTGATACTTTGAAAAATTTCGCCGGCATGACTGCCGACTTCTGCGATCGACTGCTGACTTTTATTGGAGAGTTTGCGGACTCGCCTGCCGAAGACCAGGATCGGAATCAGCGTGATGGGTACTGCGATTAAAATCACCAGGCTGAGTTGCAAATTGGTAATCACCATTAAGGTCAACGCCCCGGTTAACGTCAGCGCATTGCGCACTGCAAGACTCACGGACGAGCCGATCAACGTTTGCAGGAGTGTCGTATCGGTCGTCAGCCGCGACATAATTTCGCCCGAATGGTTTGTTTCGAAGTAACTGGGTTGTAGATGAACGAGATTATTAAAGACCGCACTCCGTAGATCAGCGCTCACACGCTCGCCCAACCAAGACACCAGATAAAACCGCGTCATAGAGCCAAACGCCATTGCGACCCCAATAATCAAGATAAAGGAGACGGCCTTATACAACCCGGTCGCGTCAGCGCCTGAGAACCCCTCATCGATCAGTATTCTGACGCCGTATCCCAGTGTTAGCTGTGCGCCGGCGGTAAAAATCAGCGCGGCGCCTGCAGCCATCAGGCGGCTTTTATGAGGCCATAAAAAGGCCAGCATCTGTCGTAGCGGTGCCAAAGACTTCGCGCGGGTAAGCCGATCCTCAGGATCAATTTCTTGTTTGATGGGCGCTGTATTGTCAGTCACATTAATCGCTTCAGGCTGGCGTGAGTGTTGCTTTTGCTTTATCTACAACTAGTTTACGCGGGCCCGCACTAAAAAGATCGTTCAGTATCAATCTGGACTGGTATTGCTTTTGATATGGCTACCTCTGGGCTCGCTTCCCGTGATCACCGTTTGATTGCGGTAACTGATAATCAGCGCCCGATCGGGCCTAATCGGCTTGTCATTGCTCAGCTCAGCATGCTGACGCTTGGCCATTCGCGGTTTGGTGAGGGTGATTTCGCTGAGCGTAAGGCTCAGGCCCGGTTCCGGCTTCCGTGGCAGTTCTCGATCTGGTAATAAAGATTGCCATCAGTTGCTGTGACTGACTTCTGGGCAAGACGTGGGTGAGTCAGCGTTGCCAATCAGACAGTATCCTCAGCTCTTGTCAGGGTAGTTGAGCGTGTTTTTCAATCGTTGTTTTTCACTGTCTGATAAATCTGGAAAAGGTAAGCCTTCACCCTGACGCCAAACCTCCAGTTTCGCATCGACCTCAGCCAGCTTATCCACCGAGGCCTGTTGAAAATCACGAAGCTGTAACACTTGCCCTGGCCCAGAAAAGATGGCGCCGTTGTGATGCACAATTTCGATAATGCGGAGGTTGAGGTCCTCCGCGACAGCGAGATATTCTTGGTACTCCTTAGTCGTGATTTCTGCATCAAGCCGTATCACAGCGGTTGCCGCGGCGATGTCGGATAATCTGATACTGATCGAATCTTGCTTCACCATCGGGTGCGAGGCAAATAGTGCCCGGAACTCACCCAAAATGGCGCGAAGTTGATCGGGTGTTGGCATCTGTAGTTCGAGCAGTTTAAAAAATCGGATTCGGTCTCGTACTGAGAAATTCTCAATGTCTGCGGACGAAAACATAGAGTTGGGCACGGTCACCAAGGTACGATCTTTTGTTCGCAGGGTCACCGAGCGCAGTCCGATCTCTTCGACCATGCCCTTTGTCTCGCCAAAGCGGCACCAGTCGCCAGGCCGAATAGGCCTTGCGGTGTACAGCGTAATGGCGCCGATGACGTTCTCTAATGTTTTTTGTGCCGCGAGCGCGATGGCGATAGAGCCTACGCCTAGCCCGGTGATCAAAGTTGATACATTAAAGCCTGCCTGATCAGCCCACATGAGTGCGGCGGTCGTGGCAACAATAATGCGAATGATGACAATAATGGGCTTGATGAGCGCGACATATTCGATCTCTCCCAGTAATTCGAGTTGTCGAATTTTGTAATCGCGGTAGAGGTTCAATAAGCCGAAGGCGAAAATGACCGCAACAATATATTCAAGTGGTGAAGATTGGAGGTATGCGCGAGCCATCACCGATAGACCGAGCTGTGCGATGACGATGCGAATCAGTAGTACGTACAACATCAGTCTCAGAGGCGTTTGTAAAAAGCGCCGAAGGGCATGCCCCCAAGGGTTAGCGATGCGGCGCATCAGTCGGCTGACGAGCTGGCTGACCCAGCCTGTTGCAAACCACCCGGCAATTAACGTAAACAGCAGAGTCGTAAACTGCCAATTGCCCATACTCAAGATATAAAATTCGGGTAATGTCCGCGAAAGCCAGACGGCCAGATCGCTATAACCGAGTTCATCCCACATATCAGGAATTCGAATGACGGAAGCATTAGCAATTTTCCAAGCATACGTGCCGTCTGCCTCCTCGAGACGCTGCAGATAAATAGGAATGACCTCTTCGCTCAGCGTAACGGTGCCCGCCTGCTCGAGGTCATCGGGTAGCCCATCGTCTTGATTACCTCGAGGATCGTTACTCACCAAACTCAGATCGAGTACGTTTTGTTGCGCAAAAATAAAGAGCAATCCGCGCGCCAGTGAGATGGGATCAATTTCTGCAATGTCTGACGGGAGATAGCGGAGGTCGAGGTACAGCGCTGCTGAGGACGGGTCGCCCTGGCGAAAGGCGTTATGCAGCGCAAACAGTGCTTGTTGGGGCGTTTGCGCCTTACCCGGTTCAAAACCGGCCAACAAGTTCGTCTCGAAAGCCTGATTCAATTCCTTGGTGCGTTCAATCAATTGCGCGGCCGTGAGCCCGCTGTTTTGCTTGATTTTGACATTGGCCGCCATGACCCCTTTACCGGTCTCCTCGGCGTTAATTGGGGCCGCAATGAATGCGCTGGTCACCGTGAATAGGCAGGCAAAAACAAACAGTCTCATCTTTCCTCCGGGAGGATTATTGATCGCTCTGAGTGGGGTCGGGCTTTGTCTCCAATAGCCGGCCGAAAAATACGCCTAATTCAAAGAGTAACCACATTGGAATGGCCAGCAGTGATTGTGAAATGACGTCGGGTGGGGTGAGTAACATCCCAAATACAAAGCACCCCAAAATTAAATAAGGCCGTTTGGCGGCTAGCGAATCTGCGGTCGTTGTGCCCGTCCAAATTAAGACCACCGCCACAATAGGCATCTCGAAAGCAATGCCAAAGGCCAGAAACAGCTTTAATACGAAATCTAAGTAGCTGTTGATGTCGGTCATCACTTGGACACTGTCGGGACCCACACTGGTGAAAAAGGCAAAGATCAGGGGGAAAACGACAAAGTAAGCGAACGCTGCTCCTGCGTAGAACAGCAGCACGCTAGAAGCTAACAGCGGAACCGCGATTCGCTTCTCCTTTTGGTATAACCCCGGCGCGATAAAACCCCATATCTGAAACAGAATGACTGGAATAGCGAGAAAAATCGCCAGCACTAGGCTGAGCTTAAAAGGGGTGAGAAAGGGCGATGCCACCCCGGTGGCGATCATAGTCGAACCTGCGGGCATTAGCGCTCGCAGCGGTGCCGAGACAAAACCGTAAATTTCGTTGGCAAAAGGGAATAGCACGACAAATCCAACGACGATGGCCAAGACGGCGCGTAATAAGCGGTCCCGCAATTCAGTCAAGTGTGCAATCAGTGACATGGGCGGATCTTGTTCAGCGCTGTCGTTCATGCGCTGCCGGCGTTATTTTTGCTGTTGTCGACTGAATGATCTGGCTCGTCAGAGGGGGGGGGTACCGAGTCATGATGGTCGGTGGTGTCCGTCGCAAGTTGTGTCAGAGACTGCACCTCTTGTTCAACGGAGCTCGATCCTGCTTTGAATTGTTGTTCGAGCGCTTGTGACTCGGTTTTGAGATTTTGCAAAATCTCGTCATTGTGCAACTCACGCCGTACCTCGGTTCTGATCTGGTCAAAACTCCGCCGAAAACGATTAACCCAAGCCAGTGTGGTTCTTACTGCACCTGGAAGTTGTTCCGGGCCGATGACCAAGAGGCCTACCACCCCAATCAACAAGAGCTCAGCAAAGCCAATATCGAACACGAATGGGTGCTCCGGTTACGCGGGCGGCTTATCGTGACGGCTTTCCTCGCGTGCCGCAGTCGAGCCAGCAGAATCCGAAGGACTCTCCTCGCGCTCAACCGAGGCGCTGACAGTTTCTGAATCGGGTGTGTCTTGCTTCATGCTGTCTCGAAAGCCCTTGATCGCGTTACCCAAATCGCCCCCAATGTTGCGCAACCTCGATGTCCCGAAGAGCATCACAACGATTGCAAGGATGATAAGCAGTTGCCAAATACTGATTCCGCCAAGACCCATAGTGTTTCTCCCTGTCCTTATGCCTCGTCTGAGGCGTCATTATGGCTGTTACGAGAGGCTTTTTCTGTGAGTCCTGATAGCCCCATTCTTTTATCCAGCACCTCTAGTACGGCCTTATGGTCAGCATCGAGGTGCGAGAGCATGACGAGTGTGTGAAACCACAGGTCCGCCACTTCGTTGATCAGCGCCGCTCGCTCGCCTCCTTGCGCCGTGTCTTTTGCCGCGAGGATCACTTCAGTCGCTTCTTCGCCGACCTTTTCTAAAATTTTGTTCAAACCTTGTGCATGCAAAGAGGCGACATAGGAACTGTCTGCTGCCGCAGTTTTTCGCGCTAGTAGGACTTTGTCTAGGGCTGTGAGTACGTCAGTCATTCACTGGTCCTCAGTTAGCTGCCACATATCATCGACGCACGAGTAAAAAAAACAAGTTCGGCGTCCGGTATGGCAAGCTCCCGTGCCATTTTGTTGCACCTGTAGTAAGAGTGTATCGCCATCACAGTCTAGTTTGATATCGATGAGTTCCTGAGTGCTACCAGAGGTTTCTCCCTTGCGCCATAGGGCTTGCCGGGATCGTGACCAATAAATTGCCTGCCGTTGCGACAGTGTCAACGCCAACGACTCTGCATTCATCCAAGCAACCATCAGCACTTCACCCGTTTCATGATCTTGCGCGACGGCGGGGATAAGACCCTGCTCATTCCAGCGAGGGGTCATCGTTGTTGGGGTCTGAGCGTCAAGTGCTGTCATGTGAGTAGTATGCCAGAGGTCTTAAGGGGTTATCGGTGTCGCAAAACGATCGCACAGAGTAGGCAGCCGCCACCCAGAATCAGCCAGCCTAGCCCCTCGATCGACTGAGCAATGCCAAAACCGAGTGCCAACGCGCCCAGCCCGGTTAAGGGCAATACCCAACGCGGTGTCGCTGCAACCTGCACCGGTTGCTTTTTAGATTGTCGGAGTTGTGCCAGCACCAGATCGGGTAATAGCGGTAGCGACTCCAGTAGCGCCGGCGCATCCTCCTGCAATCGCTTGCTCACCGTCTGCAGTGAATATCGCTCTGAGACCCACTGTTCAAGGAAGGGCTTGGCGGTATCCCACAGATTTAATGCTGGATAGAGCTGCCTACCTAGCCCCTCGATATTGAGCAGGGTCTTTTGCAGAAGCACGAGCTGTGGCTGCACTTGCATATCAAACTGTCCCGCGGTGCGGAATAAGTTCACCACCATATGACCGAATGAAATCTCTGCCAGTGGGCGTTCGAATACCGGCTCACACAGTGTGCGCATGGCGGATTCAAATTCAGCGACCGGGGTATCGGCTGAGATCCAGCCACACTCGATATGAAGTTTGGCGCAGAGCCGATAATCTTGTTGAAAAATCGCGAGTAGGTTGCGTGCGAGGTAATACAGATCTCGGTCGTCGAGTTGACCGACAATCGCGCAGTCCACCGCAATATAACGGGGATCTTCCGGATGCGTGCAGTCAACAAAGATATTACCGGGATGCATATCCGCGTGAAAAAAACTGTCGCGAAATACTTGAGTGAAAAAAATCTCTACCCCACGCTCTGCAAGCAGTTTCACATCGACCTGCTTCGCGCGCAACGCCTCAATATCACTGATCGGGACGCCATAGATTCTCTCGCTGACCATGACTTGCTGAGTGGTTAATGGCCAGTGAACCGCGGGCACATAGACCAGATCACCGGCTTGAAAATGACGTTTTAACTGGGAGGCATTAGCGGCTTCACGCTGCAGATCAAGCTCGCCATGAATGATTCGCTCATATTCTGCCACCACTTCGACGGGTCTAAGCCGCCGGCCGTTGCGTGACCAACGAGCCAGCAGTGTCGCGACGTGGTGGAGAATTTTAAGGTCCTGAGCAATGGTCAGTTCAATGCCGGGACGCAAGACCTTCACGACAACATCGGTACCGTCTGCGAGACGCGCACCATGGACTTGTGCCACTGACGCAGCAGCCAGCGGATTCGCATCAAATTCGGCGAAGCATTCAGCAATGGGTTTACCCAGTGCGTGCTCGATACGCTCAATGGCTTCGTTGGCGGGGAAGGGGGCAACCTGATCTTGGAGTAATGCCAGTTCATCGGCGATATCGCGCGGCAACAAATCTCGGCGAGTCGACAACAGTTGTCCGAATTTAACAAAGACGGGACCCAAATCTTCTAATGCCCGCCGCAGCCTCTCCCCTCTGTGTGTATTTGTGGCGACCGACGACACGGGGAAAACGCGCAACAGCAAAACCAGTAGCCTCGGTCTTTGCGTTGGGGGTAAGAGCTGATCGAGTCGGTAGCGCGCTGCCGTGCGATAGAGCGCAATTAAACGCCTCATGCCTGCCCCCGCTTCTGCTCGACTTTGGCGCGTAATTTTTCGAATTTGCTTTGCACGCGATCGACTTGCATCGATAAGGACTGTACGGCGTCAAAAAAATATTCGAGCTCGGCTTTGGGTGGGGTCAAGCGCGCCTCTTCTAATACAAACTCCGAGACCTGTCGCCGCAAACTGGCGTGAGCGCCTTCTCCCCAGCGAAAAATGCGGCGCAGTGCTTCCGCAATTTGGTGACCCATGACGTCACCCAGTGTGTCGACTAACGGCGCCTCCCAATCGATATCCATGCGCGAAATAACCTGCTGCAGCGCAATGAGGCTGGCGCTATTGCCCTCTAGCTCAATGCCGCTATTGATGAGGACTGCCGCGGGATCTTTCGAAGAGGCTAGTGATGCGAAGTCCTCGACTGTACCGCGCACAAAAGCAGCCGTAGGTAGCTCGCAGTGCGTTAAAAGCCTCGCCTCGGTGCCAGAAGTGATGTCGAGATAGACCGTCAAATCAAAGGTTGTGACCTCGACACCCAGCACGGTTCCAGCAAGCTCAGCGATTTCGTCATGCGAGGTGGGCGACAACGCAATGGCCTGGTTAAATGCCCGTTCGATACCCGCAAGCGCTGCGCTTAATAACGCAGGGTCGTGCTGGGTCACGCTTTAAAACCTTGATGGAGCGCCACGACGCCCCCTGTCATATTGTGGTACCGGCAATTGGCGAACCCTGCTGTCTCCATCATTTCCAGAAGCGTTTCTTGATCTGGGTGCTGGCGGATAGATTCTGCCAAATAGCGATAGCTTTCTGCATCCTGTGCTATCAGTCGGCCCATCGCAGGTAATATTTGAAACGAATACTGATCGTATAGTTTGCCCAGCAGTGCTGAGGTCGGTTTGGAAAACTCCAACACCAGCAACCTGCCGCCTGGCCGTAAAACGCGCAGCATAGAGCGCATCGCCATGGCTTTATCGGTGACATTACGCAGACCGAAAGCAATCGTAATGCAGTCAATACTATTGTCGTCAAAAGGCAATTGCTGCGCGTCCGCCTGAACGACTTGGACATTACCGGTCGCGCCTTTGTCAATGAGCCGGTCGCGTCCCACTGTTAGCATTGCCGCGTTGATGTCCGCCAAAATAACTTGGCCCTCAGGCCCCACTAAGCGAGAAAATTTGGCCGCCAGATCCCCTGTGCCGCCAGCGATATCTAAAACCGTTTGCCCCGGCCGCACGGCACTGAGTTCAATGGTGAATCGTTTCCAAAGGCGATGAATGCCCCCCGACATGAGATCGTTCATTAGGTCATAGCGGCCCGCAACGGAATCGAAGACGCCCCGCACCATGCCGGCCTTATCGCCCCGGTTAACCCGGCTAAAACCAAAGTCGGTAGTGTTGTCCTCGTCGTGAGACGTGCTGGTGGTGTCGTTTGTCATATCCGGGTGCTCACTGTTGCCCTGTGGCAACTCCGTTAACGGACCGGCCAGTGTACCTGAGCAGCGAGTGTCTGTTCAGGGCTGAAAATGTAGCACTTGTGAGTCCGCATCCCTAGATTTCCCGGCCGCGGCAAGCTGCTGCAAGTATTGATGCCAATATTGGTCCTGCTGTTCGGCCAGATCGCGCAGGTAGGCCCAGCTATATAGGCCCGAGTCGTGTCCGTCATCAAACGTGATTTGCGCCGCATAGTGTCCGACGGGCGCAATCGCCACAATTTCTACCGATGATTTGCCAGTCTGCAAGACCTCTTGCCCAGCGCCGTGGCCTCGCACTTCTGCGGAGGGAGAAAAAACACGCAAGTATTCTGCGCTGAGTTCGAATGCCGCACTATCGTCAAACGTGAGTTCGAGTTTTCGCCGACTGCGGGCGTAATGCAGTCGGGTAACGCGTTGCGGTGTTGTGACGCTCATGGCGATTCCCGTTTCAGCAGTAACGTATCCATATTCGCTTGTGCCGCCTTAGAGCGGGCACGCGCTATTTCAGAGCGGCTCGCAAAAGGCCCCATGGTGACCCGATACCAGCGACCGTTATCTCCGTTAGTGAGTTCAACCGCGGCCTCTAGCCCCAGTAACGCGAGCTCACCCCGCCGCCGATCGGCATCTTCCTCCTGCCTGAAAGAGCCTACTTGCAGTAGGTAGCCAGCAGTATGGGTGCCACCAGCGGTCAACTCAGCTGGCTCAATGTCAGGCGTTAAATCGATTTCCTCATTTGGTAAAACCGTATCAAAAACAAAGCGGGGTGCGGGCTCAACAACCGTGGTGGGTGCCGGCATTGTTTCTATTGCCAGGTTGGGGTCTGGTTGCGCTAACCAATGGTTAATGCTGAGCGTCGCCATTACCCCGGCTAGCGCGCCCGCCATTGCACCGTGGAGATGCGCTTTGGTGAGTGTCGGCGGCGTCTTGTGAGTCTCGTGCCCGGCGTTATGGCGCGTTGCAGCGGATTTGGGCTTTGGTTTTTGTGATGATCTAGCCATGATTACATTGACTCAGGCGCCGAGACACCCAGTAGATCAAGCCCGCTAGCAATGACTTGCTGGGTTGCCGCGACCAGCGCGAGTCTCGCAAGAGCGGTGTCAGGTGCTGCGTCGAGAATCTTGTGCGCATTGTAGAAGCTGTGAAAGTCAGCGGCGATTTGGCGAAGATAATTCGCCACATCATGTGGCTCAAGTCGTTCAGCGGCAGCGACAACCACATCGGGGAATCGGGCGAGGTTGATGATGAGTCCTAGTGTCTCTGGCTCAGTCAGGCTGTCAACGTGAGGCAGCCCGGCCATGGCGCCTTCGTCGCCTAATAATGCCTCTGCTTTGAGAAGCAAGCTGGCGCAGCGTGCGTGCGCGTACTGAATGTAATAAACCGGATTTTCGTTACTGCGCGCAAGCGCTAAGTCGATATCGAATGTCAGTTGGGAGGTCGGCGCTCTAGCGACTAGGAAAAAACGCGTGGCATCACACCCAACCCACTCGATGAGGTCCCGCAGCGTCACGTAGCTGCCGGCACGCTTCGATAGTTTGACCTCACTGCCATCTCGCATCACCGTCACCATTTGGTGAAGCACATACTCCGGCCATCCCTTTGGGATATTTACGTCGAGGCCCTGTAACCCGGCTCGGACCCGAGTGATGGTACTGTGATGATCGGCACCTTGCTCATTGATGACACGCTCAAAGCCGCGTTGCCACTTGTCATGATGGTAAGCGACATCGGGTACGAAGTAGGTATAACCGCCATCGCGCTTGCGCATGACCCGGTCTTTGTCGTCGCCAAAATCAGTCGTTTTGAGCCATAGTGCCTCTTGATCTTCATAGGTGTGACCATTGTCCTCCAATGCCCTCACGGTTGTCGCAACGGCCCCTGACTCGTAAAGCGAGGACTCTAGAAAGTAGCGGTCGAACAGGACCGAAAATGAGCGCAGGTCTTGATCTTGTTCACGACGGAGGCAGGCAACGGAAAATGCCTGAATAGCGTCAAGGTTATTCAGGTCGCCGTCCGCAGTAATGGTGCGGTCGGCAGCATGCACGGTATCGCCCGCTTGATAAGCAGTGGCAACATCCTGAATATATTCGCCGCGATACCCGTCTACTGGCCATTCTGGATCCTCGGGGCCTTTGCCTTTTGCCCGGGCCTGAACTGACAGCGCCAAGTTATTAATCTGTTGTCCGGCATCGTTGTAGTAGAACTCTCGCTGAACCGACCAACCCGTCGCGGTGAGCAGGCGTCCGAGAGAATCTCCAATGGCCGCGCCCCTGCCGTGGCCAACATGAAGAGGTCCGGTTGGGTTGGCCGAGACAAATTCCACCTGTACTTGCCGCCCGCGGCCGATGTCACAGCGACCATATTGATCCTTGGCTTCCAAGATGGTGCCGATGACAGCGGTGTGCTGACTGGCCCTAATAAAAAAGTTAATGAACCCAGGTCCTGCAATATCGGTCCGCTCAATCAGCGTGTTATCGGGCAGTGCGGCAATCAGTTGTGTCGCTAGATCTCTCGGTGGGATTTTCGCTTGTTTGGCTAATACCATGGCGATATTGCAGGAGAGGTCGCCATGCGCGGTATCTTTTGGGTGGTCGATTTGTGGCGCGACATCAGGCATGACCGGCAGCACGTCCTCCGCAACGAGTTTTTGTAACCCTGAAGTAATCAGCGTAGCCAGTTCAGATTTCATGGTCGTCCTGTCAAAGTTATGTCCTGCTGCGCGGGTTGCACGGCTCGCCGCACATTATCGCCGACCCACTGGGCTTGCTCCAGCCAAGGAATTCACAAGGCTTCATAGGGGTCGATATCGACTGACCAACTGAACTGGTGCGGACGTGATCCCAATTCTGCCTGAGAGACGAGTGCGGCAACAGTATGCGCTAATGCGGGCCGCGTTTTGGCAGTGATAATCAGTTGGCTGCGGTAGCGATTTTTACGTCGCGCCATTGCCGCGGGCAGTGGCCCAATGTAGTGGGCCTCAATGGCCGGTGTCCCCTCCTTCAATGCGCGAAGAAAGTCCAGGCCTTCTTGTTTGCTGTGGCTGTCACACCGGATGACCGCGAGGGCGCCGTAGGGTGGTAAACGGGCCTGTGCTCGCTGCCTCAGCAGGTCGGGGAGTAAGCTATGGTAAGGCGCGTCAAGCCCCCGTATTAGCGGGTGCTCGGGTTGTCGAGTCTGAATAATGACCTGTCCCGGTTTGCGGTCCCGACCAGCTCGGCCAGCGACTTGGGTTAACAGCTGCAGTAGCCGTTCTTCGCCACGAAAGTCGGGGCTGAAGAGCAGCGCGTCTGCATCGACGACTGCCACCAATGTCACGTGGGGAAAGTGGTGACCTTTGCTGAGCATTTGGGTGCCAATCATGAGAATAGGGTCAGCGCTGGCGAGTTGATCGATCAACTCTGGTATCGCAGCTTTGCTGGTCACCGTATCACTATCGACTCGAACCACTGGGTAAGTCGCAAAGCGTTCAGCCAGGAACGTCTCCGTCTGCTGTGTGCCAACACCCGTGCCGACTAAGCGCCTACTGCTGCAGGCAGGGCAGTGGCTCGGGAGGGGATTACGGCGGTCACAATGATGGCAATGTAGGGCCGGGGGTATTTTATGGAGTGTCATGCGTGCGTCACAATCGGGACAGTCACTGCTCCAGCCACAGTCATGGCACAACAACGCATTGGCAAAGCCACGGCGATTGAGAAAAACCAGTACCTGCTCCCCGTTAATCAATGTTTGCTCAATGTGACTGATCAATTCGGCAGATAATCCAGCGGACAGCTCTAACCCACTGATGTCTATGAGGCGTTGCTCTGGCAGTTGGCTGTTACCGGCACGTTGAGAGAGCACGTGGCGCTGGTAGCGCTGCTTTTCAGCGTTATGCCAGCTTTCCAGACTCGGTGTGGCGCTACCTAACAGAATGTTACATCCCTCAAGCTGAGCACGTTTAATGGCGACATCTCTGGCGGAGTAACGCAGCCCATCTTGTTGTATGAAAGCGGCGTCATGCTCCTCGTCGACCACAATCAGACCCAAGCGGTTCATCGGGACAAATACGGTAGATCGTGTTCCTAAAATGATGGCGGCATGGCCGTGACGTGCGGCGGCCCATGCGCGATCTCGCGCTGCGTCGCCAATCCCAGAGTGCAAGGCAACCACAGGGGCCTCGAACCGCGCTTCGAACCGCGCTAGGGTTTGTGGTGTCAGTGCAATTTCTGGCAGTAACACGAGGGCCTGCCGACCTTGATTAAGGCAGGTGGCAATCGTTTGGAGATAGACCTCGGTTTTACCGCTACCCGTAATGCCATAAAGCAGGTGAACCTGGAAGTGATTTAAAGACGACCGCACGCTATCGATCGCCGACTGCTGCTCCGGGTTGGCAGGCAAGGGGGCGGTTTTTGTCTGCCATGGCTCAGGTTGGACGATTTCACAGGTTTCGACGAGGTCTTTTTCGATCAGTGCATTGATCACCGAACGCTGAAAACCCAGTGCTCTGGCTTTGTCCAGTTTTAGGGGGCCTGTTCGCAATAAGTCGATCAAACTCGCTTGTTTTGGCGCGCCATGGGGGGTGTTGGGTGCCAAACCGCATCCCCGTAGGGTGAGTTTAATACCGGGACTCCCCAGGGGACGCTCGGGATGACCCCGCCGTTCACCGGGTGACAGCGCCAAGGGCCACACCTCACCGACCGGATGCTGATAGTACTCGGCCGCCCACTGCACTAACTGGTTCAGTGACGTTGAATAAAGTGGTTTGGTATCCAAGACAGCGGCGCAATGACGCAGTCGTGCCGAGGGTAGGTCAGATGTTCTGGCTTGACTCACCACGATGGCAACTAATGTGCGATGACCAAAAGGGACGCGCACTCTGCTTCCGGGCTCAATGTTGCCCGACCATCCTTCCGGTGGCAGATAATCAAATAGCCGCCTCAGTGGTGTCGGAACAGCACAGCGCCAGATCGTTTGATCGTGGGGGATGTTTAGGGCGGTGTCGGGCAAGCTGGACTCAATATGCTTCTTAATGGCCTCTAGTGTACTAAAGCGAGGGAGTGGGCGTATTCCATGTTGCTATCGGTGGAGGCTCTGGTATTATCCGCCCTCTTTTTTACACCCAACAAGATTAATGGAGGTTGGCGTGAAAGCTGATATTCATCCACAGTATGGCGAAATAACGGCTCGGTGTAGCTGTGGTAACGAGATTAAGACCCGGTCTACCTTGAGCGAGGACATCTCTTTGGATGTTTGTAGCCAGTGCCACCCCTTCTATACCGGTAAGCAGAAGATTGTTGATACAGGTGGTCGAGTGGACCGTTTTAACAAGCGATTCGGCGGGCGTAGCCTCTCGAAGTGAGCGCAGGATTGCATTAAAAAGCCGGTTTTTCCGGCTTTTTTTTGGCTTAAAAAATCCCTTCGAGCGTTTCAGTATCGATTGGCTCGCTCGCATTGTTACCCCAGTCCGGCAGTGACTCCTCCAAAAAATACTCCATGACGCTATTGCTGGGATTGCCTTGCACTCTCAAACCGGAGTCCCGATCGACGCTGAGTCGCACAATACCGGGTGGCATAGGGGCATCGGGTTGGGGTGCCGGCAAGGCCTCGCGCATGAAATCAATCCAAATGGGCAGGGCGGCTGTGCCACCGAATTCTCTTCGGCCCAGCGGGCTGTAGTCGTCGAATCCCAGCCAAGTAGTCGTGACTAAGTCACCGTTGAATCCAGAGAACCAAGCATCTCTTGGTCCGTTAGTGGTGCCGGTTTTACCGCCAATATCGGTTCGCTCCAGCACTTTCGCTCGGCGACCCGTGCCGCGCTGTATGGCCTCTCGTAAAAAGGAAGCGATGATGTACGCCACTCTCGGATCCATGACGCGAGTCGCAGCGCGCACCTCTGGCACAGCGGTGCCTAAAATATCCTCCATGCGGGTCATCTCGTCATCTGCTAGCTGAGTATTCGTGCACTCGGGACAGGCCACGAGAGGATCGGCGGCGTACAGGATGTCGCCTTTCGCATTCTCGATACGGTCGATAAGCCAAGGTTCTACTTTGAAGCCCTCGTTCGCGAGAATGGTATAACCCGTCGCGATATCAAGAGGCGTGAAGGCATGAGTTCCTAAAGCCAGTGTGAGGTTTGCCTGCATGCCTTCGGTATTGAAGCCAAGCCCCTCCACAAAGTCGATAAAGGTCCTCACTCCCACGCGCTGTAATACCCGAATGGAGACTAAATTACGCGAAAACGCGAGCGCTTCCCGCAACCTAGTGGGGCCATAGAATTTACCGCTGTCGTTCTCAGGGCGCCAAATCTCTGCCGCCGCTAAGTTGTCCAGAACGACTGGTGCGTCGTTGATCACGGTCGACGGGGTGATGCCCCGAGTGAGGGCGTTGGCATAAAGAAACGGTTTGAAGTTACTGCCTGGTTGTCGCCGCGCTTGGGTCGCGCGATTGAATTTAGATAATTCGAATCCCATGCCACCGACCAGCGCGCGAATGGCACCATGCTTTGGGTCCAACGACACTAATGCGGATTGCGCTTTCGGCACTTGCGTAAGGCGCCATTGCCCCTCGACCAAACGAACTCGGATTAAATCTCCTGGGGCGAGTAAATCGGCGGCGGTTTTTTCAGGTACAGCGGTTTGATTGATTGAGCGGTAGCGGCGTACCTTGGCAAGATTATCCTGCCACGGGACTAAAATAGCGTCGCCAGACTTCATGAGGGCGGACGCACCGTTCTCGCTGACCTCGGTCACAATAGCGGGCGGTAGTTCAGCGATCGTGGGCATCGCGCGCAGTGCTTCATGCCAGCGGGCCAGCGTTTCTCCCGCGGTCTCCCCTTCACGCGGGGCTAAGCGGCGCTCAGGTCCCCGCCATCCGTGGCGCCAGTCGTAGGTGCGCAAACCTTTTAGCAGGGCATCGTGTGCGGCTTGCTGCATGTCTGCGTCGATCGTGGTGAAGACCACATATCCATCGTTGTAAGCCGCATTGCCAAAACGCTCAACCATCTCCTGACGGACCATTTCGGCTACATAATCGGCGTCCACCTCAACGACCTGACCAAAAAAACCGGCGCTCACGGGCGTGTTGCGTGCCGCGATCTTTTCGGCTTCTGTGATCTTGCCTAGGCTCGCCATCCGGCCCAATATCCAGTCCCGCCGAATTTTGCCTTTATCCGGGTTGCTCAGGGGGTTATTGCGGGAGGGGGCTTTGGGTATGCCGGCCAGCATGGCATGTTGTGGCAGGCTGAGGTCGGCAAGGGATTTGCCGTAGTAGGTTTCGGCTGCCGCTTCGAATCCGTAGGCACGGTGCCCCAAGAACACGCGATTGACATAGAGCTCAAAAATTTCCGCTTTAGACAGCGTTTGTTCGATTTCTAACGCCAGCAAAATTTCGTTGAATTTGCGCAAGAAGGTTCGCTCAAGAGAGAGAAAGTAGTTGCGCGCGACCTGCATGGTGAGCGTTGAGCCCCCGCTGCCTTTTTTACCGGTGAGCACCAGTTCTGATATGGCCCTGCCTAGGCTTAGCGGCTCGATACCGGAATGGCTGAAAAAGCCATCATCCTCTGCGGCGAGCAGTGCGTCGATAAAGCTTTGTGGGATTTGGTCAAATTGGAGTGGTTTTCTTTTTTGCTCCCCAAACTGGCCAATCAGCGCGCCCTCTCTGCTGACGACCCGCATGGGCGTTTGCAGGGTGATATTGCGTAGCGTATCGGCTTCGGGCAGATTAGGGCTCAGGTAAAGGTAGAGGCCTGCTAACCACCAAACTCCTACGCTGGCGAGTAGCGCCGCGTATTGCATGAGTTTTCTGGCTTTTACCACGCTGGGATCTCCGAGCCGTTAATGCCAAGATAAGCCGTTCGGCTGTCCATGACAGGGGCCGCCGAGCAAGTGGTGAAACTATAAGGGAAACCCACTGGCGCTTCTGTAGGGTTTTCACATTGCACACGGTATTAAGTGACCTTTTACCGATTCTGGTTGGGCTTAAATTCCAAATCGCGGCGTGTTAGGGTGGCGTTGATACTTTAGCTCTGGATTGGGCTATCGACACACTCAAAGGATTGAATCGTGTTGACAAAACTAGGCTTTGCCAAGATGCCCCCACTGGTGGGCATTGATATCAGCTCGACGACGGTAAAACTGTTGGAGCTAAGCCGCAAAGGCGTCGATTATTGCGTAGAAAGCTACGCTGTCGCGCCCCTTCCCCCTGAAGCCGTTATTGAGAAAAACGTCAATCGTACCGAGCTCGTCGCGGAGGTCATTCGTGACTTAGTGGGTCGTTCTGGCACCAAGGCTCGGCGTGCGGTAGCTGCGGTCTCGGGCTCAGCGGTCATTACCAAAACCATTGCGATGCCAGCGGGACTGTCTGAGGAGGATATCGAGGCACAGCTGATTTTAGAGGCTGATCAGTACATTCCCTATCCGTTAGACGAAGTGACAATAGATTTTGAGACGTTAGGGCCGATATCAGGCCAAGACAATCACGTTCACGTTTTGCTGGCTGCCTGTCGTCAAGAGACTATTGAATCTCGTGTTGGTGCTCTAGCGATAGCAGGGTTGACGCCGGTCATCATGGATATCGAGGTGTTCGCTCGGGAGCGCGCAATGACCCTGCTCTCTAGCCAGCTGCCGGAGGGTCAGCATCACGCTATTGGCATGGTGGATATTGGCGCCAGTATGACGACGCTGTCGGTCTTTGCAGGCGACGAATCGATTTATACCCGAGAGCACTTATTTG
>UPTG01000110.1_pt1 | contig 68678 bp, 54 predicted proteins | sample 2160121 | NCBI WGS metagenome assembly UPTG01 (sample SAMN06266255, study PRJEB28933) | marine metagenome | isolation source: Columbia River Estuary | place: USA:Columbia River Estuary, USA | collected 2014-07-27 | reverse complement strand
TCTACTTGACTTTTTATGTTTTCATCAAACGTATCTGTCTCCCACCATTCTTCTGAATCTAAGTCAAACAAAGGATAGAATTTAGAATACTCTTCATTGTTTATTTCAGTGATTTCTTTTGCAATTTGATTGCTGTTTGCGGGATTACACATTCTACATTTAAGATTACATAGATTGCCAAAACGTAAATCAAAGAATTTAATTTTGAGATTACTTTCAGTTGTAGTAGGAACAACATCTTTGTATTGTTCGTTGTTTATTAGTCTGCGACTTTGACGACCTGTTTCTTCATTCTTATAACAAACATCACATCCAGAAATGTATTCATTATCCAACATCTTTTGTCGTAGGTTGATATAATCTTTGCTATTGTAAATGTCTTCGATAGAATCATGGCCTAAGTTAAACTTAGTGCCATCTTCTTTTGTGATGTAATCATGTGAAATGCAACAAGGCTTGATTGCCCCATCTGGATCAACTGTGATGTTTACCCAAGGCAAGACACAGTAACTGTCGGTCATTTTGCCTTAGGCTTTGCTTTTGCTTTTGTTTTTGCTGGTGCTTTCTTTTTAACTGTTGTCTTAGTTTTAGTAGTCTTAACAGGCGCCTTTGCTTTTGCTGGTGCTTTCTTTTTCACTGGTGTTTTTGCTTTTGCTTTAACTGGTTCCTTCTTTGTAACTGGAGGCTTTGCTTTAATAATATTACCTGCAGTTACTTTTGAAGTTGTGACTGGCTTCTTTGCTGGAATTTTCTTAACTCTTTTTTCTTCAGTTACATTCTTTAAATCTAAGACTGGAGTAACTTTGATTACGTCTTTCTTAGGATTTAATTTGTTCTGCCAGTATTCATTATTTTCGAACCAATGATTATACATCATCAAGCCTTCATTTAAATCTACTGCTGGGTCAAAACGAAAATGATCATATGCTTTTGCTATACTGAGTTTTCCTCTAGTAGGATAATTAGCGTCTCTGTTTTTAACATCAATATTACCTTTACCAACAATTTGTGATACCATTCGTGCGGCATCATAAAGAGTAACGCCTTGCGATCTTGTTAAGTTGTAAGTTTCATTAACTGCTCTAGGACTTAATGTAGCATCTACGATACCAGTAGCAACATCACTGACAAATGTGAAATCTAGTTTCTCCATTTTGCCGAAAACTCTTATTGGTTTATTTTCTCTTGCATTCAACATAAACTTAGAGATTACTCTATCATCAACATCAACTGGACCATAGACAGCACTAGGACGAAGGATAGTATGATCTAAGTTGTATTGTCTTGTATAGTCTTTAACAAGTAACTCACCTGCATACTTCATAATAGCATACTGACCTTGTGGCTTACATACAGCCTCTTCAGTAACGCCATCTATAAAGTCACCATATACCATTGATGAACTAATGTATGTAAAACGACCAACATTATGTTTGCGACTAAGTTCTAATAGATTTAACAATCCTTCACTCATTGCTTTAGACCCTTGCATTGGATCATTATTAACAACTTTCTGTCTAGGGAAACTTGCTAAATGAATTACAGCATCAAATTGTTCTGCTTGAAATAGTTGATCTAACTCTGGATTATTAATATCGATTGTGTAGATGTTTAAATGATTTGAGTCTGTTACTCTACTAGCAATACTAAAGAACCTTTCTTTATGTAAGGCATCTAGTTCTTCTTTATCAATCAGTCCTCCATATGTTGTTTTAGTATCAACAATAGAAATGATGTGACCAAGATTCATTAATCGTAGTACAACATTGTAGCCAATAAATCCTAGGCCGCCAGTTACAAGTATTTTTTTCTTTTCGTTTTTCATTCGTATTTTAGTTTCCAGTAAGTTCGTTCTTTTTCTGTTAAATATGCAAGTATATTATATGTGTGGCCAAAGTCATAAGTCTGATTTGGTGAGTTACCTCGTATCCACTTAGCAGTAGGATTGCTATGTTCCATTATATACTTACCCGATTCTGTTTGTTGCCATTCATATATAGGGGCGGCGACCATTAAATCAGGGTCTTCTACATCTCCCATTTTGATCTGATGCACAAGAACTTCACAGGCTTCAGATTCTAATTTTTCTATTGTCGCTTCCATATTAAATCTCTAATGGGAATATCTCAGCAATGACTTCCGCAACTGCATGTGCAATGTCCATATGTTCTTGCTGAGTTCCGTTTGCACCACGAAGTTCGATATAGTGAACCCAACTGCGTAAGGTACCATTTACGTACATACGAGACATAGTATTACCTTCTGGCAGTACTGCTCTTGCTTGTTCTTTAGCAATGCCATTATCGATAGCCCAATTATATGCTAACTTGGATTCGTTTATAACTCGTTCTTGCATTTGTTGCCAGCGATCTTGTAAACCACCTTCGTATTCATCAGACATATCAAGTGCAATACTGTTCTGTCTATTCTTAGGGTCTTGCAATCTAGCATCACGTATTTCAAACTCTAAGTCTTTAGTTGGATCTGCATATCGTTGACTGAACTCTTGGAAAGAGAATGACCTATGACGGAGAATTTGTCTTGCGATGTCTCTCGTTGTTTCAATCTCAATACATGCAGATACCATTTCAAGTGGTGACCAATGTTTGTGTTTCATCAAATACTTCACAAGTTTTTCATTTGTTTCTGTGTTGTTTTGATTACTTGGGTTACTTACTCTTGCACAATATGCAATCAAGTCTAGTGTACTCTGTGGTACTTCTACCTTAGGTGTTTGACTGTGACTGATTAACTTTGCTTTCATTACTTTCCTTAAAGTTTCTTTAACAAATTGTCTGTTTCTGGTTGTACAGCATCAGCAATAGTTGCGATGTTTAATATAAAATCAATATTAACAATTTCATCTTGTACTGCTGAAAGTCTGTTTCCAATAGCATCTTCTACTGATGAAATATTCAAACCTTCCATAAACAGTTTTTCTATGTTGATTGTTTGTTGGCGCTTTTTACCATCTTCCGAGACAAGTTTAATAATTAGTTTCTTAATAAACTGTACGGGGACACGGTGCTTATCAACATCCTCAATAAGACTCTCCCATTTCGATATGAAATCAGGCGACATGTAAGACTCCTTAAGATTTCTTAGATCGTGTGGTCTTTGCTTTTGCTTTCGCAGGTGCTTTAGCCTTAGGTTTAGGTCCTCTTTTCGCTTTAGGTTTTGCTGGAGACAGTTCAGCGGCTTGTTCCATTAAACTTCTTGCTTCTGCCATCATGCCTTCTGCTTGAGCCTTAAAGGCGTCTGCTTGTTGCATAAATCCTTGTGCTAGTGCTTCATCAGATAATGCACCACCAGTTTGATTCATCGTTGAGGCTTCATTAGAGTTAACTCCCATTGTAGGCATTGGTCTTTTTCCTTCGCCTATTAGTTGTTGCTCTTGGTTGCGTTGTGCTTTACCAGTGTAGCCCATTTCAGCATCTTGTTGTGCCATCTTTTGAGTTGCTTCTGCACCCAATGCCATTTCATTTAGCATTTTGTTTAACTCAGATAAACGAATAGTTGTATTAGACTGTGGAGTCATTTGTACATCTTCACATCTGATTTTCTTCAACATGCCTTCGCTATGTAAGATTTGCAAGATTGGATCACCACTCTTAGAGTGAGTCCTGTTTAATGCATCCGCTAGTTGCTCACTGTTCTGACCGATGTCGCTTTCAATAGTAGCCATCATTGGGTCATGGATGTTTTGATTTAGAAGTTCCGTATATGCAACTAAACACATATGTTCTTCATTTGGTACTTCACGGAAAATAACAGCAACCTTACGATCACCATGTTTTCCTACGTGTCTTAAAAAACTCATTATATTCTCCTATAGGTTTTTAATGTTAACACTATTATTTAATGTGTATTTCAGGCCTGAAAATTTTTATACAGGATTAATTTACCCTTTTTAGTGCCTTGAGTGTTTTCTTCTTAAATTTCTTTTTCATCTTTTTAGACATAGGACACTCTAAGCATTTACCACACTTAGTTCCTATTAGGTGATATCGATCAACATCGCCGTCTCTGACGTTATGGCAAATACACTTAAACATTATGACCAGGTTAGTTCAAAAAGGACTGCCTCTTGGCTATCTTCAAATGCTACTATGTCTCTTATTTCCATATACATGTTCTCGCCAGACAACTTTTCATTTTTGAGAATTGTATATCTACCACGTGTTTTTTCATTAATCCAATCTAATGCGTCTGGAGTCAATACAGTATTAGTCTTAGTAAAATGCGGAGGACAATGATGATGAACATGTCGTGTGCTAAACCATGTATCTAAATTGATGTCTTCAAGTTTCATTTACTAATCCTGTATAATAGTTCTACTTGTTCTAATAACTTTGCTATGACTTCATTGTCTTCAGATACTTCTAGTATATCTCTATACATATGCCAACGTTCATGGAATGCTTTTTCTTTAAGCATTTCAGGATTCTGAAATACTATTTTCCTTTCTGAAAGATCGGTGCCTAATTTCCTAGCATAGACGGTGTTGCCACCGTCTGGTGTTTCATAGATAAACTTATCCTTTGGACCTGCCGAAGCAGGTCTGTGAGGTTCTAACTTGTCTTTGCTCAAGCGGCCCTTGCCTTGTTCTTATGATCTTCATAAAGAGCAAACGTACCGAAAGGGGGATTCGGATTAGGATCACCATGAATGATCCAAGTTGTATCACAGTAGTCCTCGTCTCCCCAAGAGCCGAAAGGATAACCATCTGTGAATACTATGAGAAGTTTTGGCACACGACCTTCTTCTTTAAGATGATTGAAAATACAATCAAAGTCAGTACCACCGCCACCATACATATCGTATTCTTCGATGTCGTCCATGTTTTCACTAGTGAACTCTTGGCTATTGTAAACTGCTGTATCGAAACAATGTACACGTAACTTGTACCCATCGAACTGTGACATCATGCCACCTACTTCAGATAAGAATGTAGAACCCTGGTCGTAACCAATAGAGCCAGATAGATCGATAAAGACATCTGCTTCAATTTCTTCACCAGGAGTCATACCAGGTAAGATTGCATCCATGTGCCAGCCTCTACGATTAGGCTTCATAAACGAGTAGTCATTGCTGAATGCAGATGTAACATTTGATTGAATCAACTCATGCCAGTCCATAACAGGAGCAGTCATGTCTTTGATCATTCGCTCAACACCTTTAGGCAATTTGCCTGGTTCAGTGCCTTGTGCGGCTGATATGATTGCTTCTTTGATTTCTTGTTTGAGTTGATCTTTTTCTTCTTGTGTCATTTTAGCAGGACCTTTTCCTTCTTGGTCACCGTCTTCGCCATCTTCACTACCAACTCCGCCATCACCATCAATGTGATCGTCTAGCAATTGCTCTAGCAATTGGTCAACATCAATGATCTCTGCGTTCTCATATAGAATGTCATAGACTTGCTCTGCTGACATATCAGCATACTTGTAGTCAAACAAACAAGGGACAGTTGTAATGAACTCACCAACACCATGTTTCTTTAAGTCAGCATTGACACAATAATCATCAGCAATATTCCAGAGTTGAGGATCTCTGTCGCCTCTACGATCCATATGATCATAAACTACGTGCAACACTTCATGTCCAACAAGAAATTCTACTTCTTTCTTCTTAAGCATCATAATAAAACGTGCGTTGTAGTAGAAATTCTTGCCATCAGTTGCGGCTGTAGGACACCATTCATCAGCATTGATGAGTGTCAAACGAGTAGCAAGATTGCCAAAGAATGGGTGACGTAAAAGCAGACCAATTCTAGCAGTCTTTAATCTCTCACGTGCATCAAAGTCTATCTGAGGATCAGTAGGACCTACTAGATGAGCCAGTTTGCTCTCTTTGTCGTTGTTAGTTGTTGATTTATTTTGTGCCATGTGTCAGTTCTCTCAATGTTATTTAATAATTATACTACCATTTGGGAGACAAGTCAAGTAAAAAGTTCGGAAAAGTGCAAGGAATGTCTCGTAACTTGCACTCTTCCAGGCCAGCAATCTAGTTGCCCGCCTCAACAATGTACTTACCATACTTCTTGTGGAAATCATCAAAGTTCTTCAACTGAGAAGGTTCGATAGGAAGTTTGTAAGTCTTAAGAGCAGTCTTCGCACCCATTACTACCAACTCAGTTTCAAAGTTAGCCATCATGTAAGCAAAGAAGTTGTCACATCGTTTGTGAAATTCTGCTGTGTCGATCTTATCTGTATCAACAGCATCCTTGAGTTCATAACACATTGAGATAGTCAAAGAGTACATTGCTGAAATCTCTTTTACTTTCAATTCAGTTACTTTACCTGACAAGATGTCAGAAGGGTTAGGCATCTTACTAGCAATCTTACGGTGTGCCATAAACTTAGTTGCAAGTCCTTCACCAACTGTACCTGCTACAAGATTATAGAGGGTATCAGCATCACAATCATCTTCTTCTAGTAACTCACTAACGAAAGTCCATGTTCTAGGAGTAGCAAATGCTCTGCTAGAGGACTTAGCATCAAAGTCATACAAGTCTTGTTTTGCGAATGACAAGTAACCAATTACATCTTCATGTATGTGATTGATGATTGCCCATTCTTGCCAAGAACCAAAGTCTGCTCTCATTTCTAAGTGAAGAAAACGATTAGCAAGTGGCATTGGCATACGATATGTAACGCCTTTGTCCGAATCTCTGTTACCTGCGGCAACAATTACTACATTGCCTGGAAGAACATACTTACCAACACGACCATTTAGTATCAACTGATACCCTGCGGCCTGTACTGCTGGCATTGCTGAATTCATTTCATCTAAGAATAAAATAACATGATCATATTGAGCGGCAAGTTCTTCTGAAGGAAGTTCGATTGGTGGAGCCCAATCCATAACACCTAAGTCTTTGTTGAAGAAAGGGATACCACGAATATCAGTAGGTTCCATTTGAGCCATACGCAGATCGATAACTAGAGTATTACCCCATTCATTAGCGATTTCTGTTACGATTTCAGACTTACCGATTCCGGGAGGTCCCCATAAGAATGCAGGACGATTCTTAGTGAATGCTTTCTGCAAGAATTTTTTTGCTTGGACTGATGTTACAGTCAGATTATCAGTTAATTGAGACATTTTTAACTCCGTTGTTTTGATTTAATATAGTAATTATACGACCTTTGACGACCAATGTCAAGCATTTTTGCAAATTAATTTCATTTATTTTGCCTAGTAGAATCAATGACTTACGACTCTGCTGAAGACATTAGGGTCAACATGATGATTAATTTCTCTATGTAATCGCATGATTCATGCATTTTTGCTCTGTAATCGTCTGCGGCAGTCCAGTTATTTCGTTGTCTGCATCTTACTTCGATACTAGACAATTCATCAACCATTTTGTCACAATTTTTCCACAGAACTCTGATATCAACACTGTAGTCACAGTTTCTGATTTGCTTTAGTAGACCATCCATATATGATCTGGCTTCGATTGCGTTAGAGAATTTCTCAGTCATACCCATAATTATACGACCTTTAGACAATGATGTCAACCTTTATTTGATCATCCAACAGGTACAGAAAAAGTCATGGTTTGACTGTTGATGTGTTTTAAGATATTGGTGCCCTAGATTCTGACTATGCATAAACCATTGATTAGCCTTTACATCTGTTTCTAGTCCAATACCATTTGCAACAGGACAATTAATAGTTTTACCTGCTTTAAATGTATTTGCTTTGAGACCATCTTCAGATATAATTAAAAATGAAATAAAGTATTTGCTTAAGTCTATGCCTTCAAGTTCAGGTTCATCTGGGTAGTCTTGTACTAGGTGAGTAAAGTAATCAAAATGAAATGTTACTGTGTTTGGATTGGGTAAGTATGCCCAACGTCTAAACTCGACTTCTGCTCCGCAATGACTTTCCATTTCTGCTTTGATTAAGTCTATTGCTTGTTCCCACTCAGGATACCCTTGAGTATAGAGTGAATAGTCTAGTGATAATTTATGATCGTATTCTCCTCGTGCTAATTTATTAGCCTCAACATATCCTAGTTCATCAGGTTGTTCGTGGTAATCGAATATTATTTCTCCATTGACAATTTCTTTTGATGGTTCATTGGAAAATGCTTCTTTAGACTCTAACAGTTTGTCATAAAGATCACTTGGTAAAATATTACTTTTAGATGTATATTTGTATTGAAATGGATTGTACCATGTACTGTCTGCGAATTTTGCTTCTTCAGCATTTGACATGTGTTAATACACGCCTTTACCAAAGTCAGATTTGTTAGATTTTTTCGACTTTTTCTCTGGCTTGCCTGGTCTAAGAAGGGGAGGGATACCAGCACGTGATATGTTTCCTAGTCCCATTGCTTTGGCACCTTTCTTCATTGTGTCTGGATGTACATCAACAGATAACGCCCTAGAAAATCTTGGATCGTTTCTTTCTGCTTCACTTGGAATATATCCAGATGCTTCAGTTATAGGTTTAAATTCGTTAAATCTCATTACTATATTTATACCCAATTTGATCTAATGTTAATTCTATGTCTTTGAGTATATCATGTTGAGTTTGTACACTAGTATGATAACTACCTTGAAAATGAGGTGCAATATATTCCTTTGGACCATACCCTTTAGTAATACAGGGAAACCATGGCGTGTCGTAATACAGCAAGTCAATTACTTTTATTGCAGGGATTTTACTTTCATATAATTTATGTTGCACAGCATAAAGCAACCACATGTCGGTTTGTTTTTTCATTTTTAGATTATGCATATACATAAAATAACTTTTTACTGCACCACAGATGTTATCAACTTCTTCTTCAGTTACTTTTACTTTGTATTGATAGCGGAAGTGATCCATCAGCATTTGCTTTGGATCATGGTTCCAATTTGGATCATGTGAACCTGCATTTGGTAGTAGAGAGTGAAGGTTATCACTTAAAATATGCATGTTGACACCATGTGGGCCTGCGAGTTCACTTAAGCGAACCTCATCATTTCCTAGGTCAAGGTTAAATGAGGCACCTTCTGACTTATGATCATTAGGAATATTAAGTTCTATTCTGTCTGCTACTGATTGACCAAAAAAGATTAAGTCTGGCTTTACTCTGATTGCTTCTTCAATCTGCACACCGATGCCACCATTAGATTGACCACATTGTGCAAACGTTATAAGTTCATAATTATATTTTTTTGCGAATAGTTCGGAATGATGATTGTCTCTCCATTCGTGGCGTCCCAGATGATCCGGTGTCATCCAACTGCATCCACAGACAACTAATTTTTTCTTCATAGATTACTCTGACGTAAAATTACTTGTTGAACTATTTTTATTTTTTGTGTAGTTTACCATAATCCATCGACTTAAAAGTTCTTCTGCATCTCTTTTATCGATTTCAGAAAATTGCTTGATAAGTCGATTTTTTATTTCTGATTTACTTCTTGTCATTTTAGCAAAGGTAGATATTGCGTTTAGATATTTGGTATAGTCTGGCATGCCATATTCATCATAGGCTTGATCTAACGAATATCGTAAAGATTCTTCTACAGTATCATACATGCCCATTGCAGAATCTAATTCATCAGTGCTAATAACTCCAGTTAGGATTGCTTTGTTAAGCATGTCTGTAAACATTTGTTTTTTACCAGCCTGTGCTTGTTGTAAAACATTAGATACTTCATTCTCGCCATACTTATCAGTAAGTTTGTTTACTAGATATGCATCAGCAGTTAACCCTGCGGCACCACCTGCAATTTTTCCACCTGCAACTCCGACATTTTTAACTGTGTTTGCACCAACTTTTCCTGCAACACGTTGACCTGTTTTAGTTGCAGTAAATTTTGCGGCACCTTTGGCTCCTGCTTTTGCTCCATGCTTCCAACCTTGAGATGCTAAACCTCTGAGAACATGGCCTGCCGCAACAAGCAATGGATTTTCAACTAGTTCTTCTGATTCATTCATATGCTTGTCATAATGTTGATAGTAGTCTAACCTTTTTGCAATATTGTTTCTTGCTATTTCAGAGGCTTGTTCTCTACGGAGTTGTGGAGTAATTGCTGAGACTTTAGAATTGTGTCTCATTTCAAGTCGAACACCTAAATCTATTTGTTTTGCTATTTCTTTTCTATCTACTTTGTAGCGCCTTGCTAACATTCCTGTACCATATTCGCCTAGTTCTTCTGAAACACCTTCTTCAGAAAGTTCAAGTTCTTGTTCGTAAATACCAATAGACTCTTCAAATGTTCTGCGTAACATTTCTTCTTCGAGGGATAACTGCTCTGCTCTTAACTTGTTTCTACGATCAAACAATGCTTGAAAGTACCCTTTCGATCTAACTGCTTTGAATGCTAAGTTCTCTGGACCAAACTCACCTTTGTTATCAAGTCCTGATTGACGATATCGTTTAATGATAGATAATACTCCATTAACTTTTTCAATATCATCAGATTTTAATCCTTCAAGTGCGAGTTGTTCTAGTCTTTCGAATTTAGATGCGGCTGATATCTCGTCTAAATTGGCTCGTTTCTTTGTAGGTATACGAGTAAACATGTCTTTGTATAAACTATACTCGCCTAAACTTGTATGTGATTGTGCTGTGTCTTGTACATACACTTCGACAGGAATATCTCTAATAGTAATTTCGTATGTGTCATTGTAAAGAGATTTTTTTGCGTTGAATAACTCTTTGTATACATCTGACTCTGGTAGTTTTGCAAAATCTACAAGTAAATGCAAGTCTATGTCTGAATGTGATGTGTATGTATATGCGACATTAGATCCTGTGATAATGATATCTTCGATAGCGAGTTCAGGTATACCCATAAACTCAATAAAATCATCTGCTATAGTTTCTAATTGTCTTTTAATGACTGGCTTTAGATGATCTCCATCAAATAACCATGGATTGTATTCATCATGGAAGTTGATCGCATCTTCGATCTTAAATTTTTCTAATTCAAGTATGTTCATATAAGTATTTATCGCTGACTTACTATAGGCAAAAATAGGCGAAGGGGAAACGAATTTCCCCTCCTGGGTATTGGGTGACGAGGCTACCTGAGCCTCGGGGGATTAGGCCGCTAAGGCGTAATCTTCCATTTCATAATTGTTGTCAATTATAGTGTTTGCTTGATTTAAGGTCATCGCCTACCCCGTTGTCTGCTCTGTTACTAATCACTCTGTCGAATCCCTTACACCCCCTCTGCTGTTTATTGGTGGAGGTGGCCGGAGTCGAACCGGCGTCCAAAATGCCTTTTACTTCACTTCATACAACGATAAACTACCTACAGACTTTAGTACGGCGTACTTCTTTCAAGTAACCATATCTATCGTATATCTTAGTATTCAGAGTTGTCCATCTGCATGAACTTTCTCTACGTCTACGTGCATCAGATATACTTCTTCCGTGTCTATAGTTTTGATACACTCTTCCATTATGTCCATAACGATTGTAACCATTATGAATTCCAACAGATAGATTGATATCAGAGTCTTTAGTAGCATTATATATTAAGGCTGAGCCAGCAATTATTTTCAATGCGTCTTTCTCATTATCCCCTAAAGCATTAGCGGGTAATGCAAATAGCATTGCAAACATAACAATTGCAGATACCAATAATGGGCTCATATTCCTTAAAAAGTTTTTATCAAAATCGCTCATAAGTTCTCCTGTGTATAATATTATTTATACTCAAGCATTGATTATACACAAAATCCATGTCTAACACAATCTTTTTGGGCAACCAGTTTTGTATAAATACTAGATGCGTTACTATGAATTCATTATGGAGTACAAAACCCAGATTACTAAAGGTAATTACGGGCAAAAGATACTAGACAAGATAGGCTTGCCTACGATAGTACAGCGAAAAGCATTTCCGCCAAACATGTATGAAAATGATTATACTATGGGTGCGTTAGACCTAATGGATACACCTAGAATCAATCCAATTGACAATTCTCATAATATTGATAACATTACTGTAGAAGACTACAACGAACACAAAGATGAAATAGTTGATTGGCTACTTCAGCAATTTGAATATTTTGACCCTACTCCAAATAAACAGTACACACAGCAAATTGTTAAATGGTTTCTTAATGCTAAAAGTCTTTCTCCACAAGGTGGATTTCCTAGTATAGAAGACGGTATATCTACACTCAAACAATCACTGTATAGTTTTCAAAAAATGAAAGAAAGACTACCTCAAGAAATGACAAGAACAGTAGATGACAAAGATCAACCCTACAATCCTAGAGATATTGCTAGTTATCCTGATGCCGGAACCTTTATGTCATCAGTTCAGAAAATGAGACAGGAATTCGGCAAACCAGATGATCTTCCTAAGGGTGATTCTATAATAATATATAATAAAGATGGGGTAACTGCTCGTTGGGCTAAAGATCAAGCCGCCGCATGTCATTTAGGACAAGGCACTCAATGGTGTACAGCCGCAACACAATCTAATAACATGTTTAATTACTACAATGACAGAGGTGCATTAATCGTAATTCAACTTGCAAAACCTATCTTCTTTGCAGGGGAGGAAAAACATGAAGCATATGACCCTCAGTCAGAGTCTTGGGAAGATATTGTAGAGAGAATTCAAATAGAACATGGTGACTGGGTGTTAGATGATATTCAGAAAGACTTCGTAAAATGGATTAAAGATAATAAATTAGAAGACTATGATGAAGATTTAATAGACGAACTAGTTACTGACCGAAAGCAGGATGACAACGAAATAGAAGAATTTATTGATTCAAACGGTGGTCCAACATCAGAAGCAATTGATAGATACAAAGACGATTTTAGACATAACTACCCAGAAGAATACGAAAACAGAATCGAAGACGGACATGAGTACATGGACTGGGTACGAGAGTATGTCAAAGATTATATGGAAGACGAATTCACCCAATGGCTTATCGATGATATCAGATCAAATAAAGAAGTAGAAGGCAAGGCCATGCAATTAGCCCTAGAGGATCTTACTATGAGTGATTGGGCCCAATCTGAGTGGATGGATGGTTTTTCTGGTTTACTCTATCATTATGATGTTGAATTAGAAGGGCCTGATAATGAAGAAGATGCAGACGAATTAGAAGCAACAAAACTACAAATGTTTGCAGTGCCTGATTCAGATGTAAAGGGTATCTTTGAAATTGAAACAATGACAAACGAAGAAGATATAGAAATACCTACAACAGAACTATCAACGCCACAAGAAGGCGAGACTGCTCTGAGTAAAGCATGGAAATATCAGGGTGAGGGTTCTTTACAAGATATGATAGCAGAAGTTACAGAAGAATATCGTCCAGACAATTGGGACGAGATGCATGAAAAGTATTATGGAAGACCTTATGATGACGGTGTTAATGAATGAGACATTACGAATTCATAGTTGAATACAATACACAAGCCACAGTTAAGGCTATGGGTAATAAAATAATTGATGCTTTAATGTTACCTGAATTACTCGACTCTCTTAAGACTGCTGTACACAATTCACATAGCATGGATTCGATGAAGAGAGAACTGTATTATATATTTTATCGAGGCAATGATTTTGGAAGCGAAACACATTATACTTTTAATTTCCCTCATAAATTTCTAAATTCTGTACTGATGGTACTCCCTAGACCATCATTGATGGAGTTTCAATCTATTGCCGCACTGAAACTTATTAGTTATGTACATGAGTTTGCTGTTAAGAAAATGAAACAAGACCCACGAGACTCTGGTTGGAAAAATACAGTTGAACATGCATGGAAAGAAGGATCAAAGAAACTTGAGAAAGAGATAATAACTGATGTAATTGATATATTAGAATCATTTGACCCAACTCCAAATAAACAATACACACTTCAGATTGTCAAGTGGTTCCTTAACAATGGTTCTAAGGCTTTCCCCAAAATAGAAGATGGTAAATCTACTCTTAGACAATCTTTGTATGACTTTCAAAAACTGAAAGCAAGAATACCAGAAAAATACAGAGATATTCGTCAATACGAAGGAACAAGCGAATTCATGGACGCTGTTCAGTATTTCAAAGAAGAATACGGAAAGAAAGAAGAACTGCCTAAGGGCAAATCTCAGATAATATATCAGAGTGAAAATGCGATAGTTCGTTGGCCAGAAGATAAGGAAGCCGCTTGTTATTTAGGACAAGGAACGCAGTGGTGTACTGCTACAACTCAGGCAGAGAATTTTTTTGATGATTATGACAATGAGGGCCCTCTAGCAATAATAAATTTCGCAAAACCGTTCACTATATTTGATATGCAATACGGCGGCTCTGCCGAATTTGGCGGAGACGAGGGACCTGGAGAAGAAAAACGAATACATAAAATTCAAATACATTTTACAAACGAAGATTATAGCAACGATGAAGAATATTATCACCCAGGGGAATGGGAACCAACTCAGATTGCTGACGCACAAGATAAGCCATTAGATTTTAGTGATCTATATGACTCTACAGTGGGTGGTAAGCCATCGCCTTTCAGACAAATGTGGGACGATCCTAAATTCCAAACTGCTGTTACTAAGATGTGGAAACAATGGCAGGTTGAACACGATTAATAAGAAACTTCTTCGTATCTCTCTTTAAGCCATTCCCATTCATAACTCAATCGTAACTTCTCAAAGTCACCATCAACTTCATTAAAGTATTCTTCTCCACAGATTGCACCTTTAATAGATTCTTGGAAGAACGGCTGTTTAGGATCTGCTTCATTCAACCATGCTTCTAAACGAGTCTTGCTTATCTCTGTATCATCAACTAACAACTTAATAACTTCTCTGAATGCTGTACGCCATGTAGAGAATTCATCTGTATTGTACTGAGCAATACCAGATATTAAAGGAACACTTGCATGTTCATCATCTAGTGTGAAGTCTAAGCCATAACCATAGTTATCAAGTGTTAACTTTTTGTTATAAGCAATCATAGCCTGATGTCCATAGACTAAGCCATTGACTGGATTCTTTGCTTCAAAGATATAATGCTTAGGCTGTTGCATACGATCTGGTTGCCAGTTAAAGTCAAACTTAGGCGAAACTTTTAGTTTAGCAAATACAGTAAACGCCCAAGGTGTTTCACTTGCTTCTGCTGATGCATGATATGCTTGTACACGACCATCAACACCATCTACTCTTACTACTCTGTTTGGTATGTTCTTTGTTATCTTTTGTAGATGTTCCCAGTTTGCTTCAGCACCTGTTTCACCATTCGATAAGAAAACAATGTCCATTGGCTTTGATAGTGCAAGTCTATTAGCATTTTTAATATATGGGTATTCGTATAGTTCTCTTTGTACTTGATCTTTAACTTCAGTTGGAACAATGATTCTAGTTCCGCCTGTTGATTGTACAATAATGTTTTTAGACTCAGCAGACCACAATGACATAGGTTCTTCTTCAACTACTTCTATGTCTTTATCTGATTCAGATACTAATACTGCATAAGGAAAGTTATCTACTTGCTTGACTGTCTCAGTATGAGAATCTCCTTCAGTAACGAATACAGGAGGACTGAGGCGCTGTGTACGCAATGTTTGATTGTAGTTAATTTTTTCGTAGTCATCTAACGACTCCATATCATCAATGATTTCACGGGTCTTGTTTACATCTATAAAGAATGTATCTCCGAACTTTTGTTTACTGCTTGGAAAAACATGCAACTGATCACGTGCAAACGGATCGCATATGTAGGATAAGTCAAAGTCGCCGTAATCACAAATAGATGATGCGATCCATACGTAGTGCTCCTTGCGTGTTGGTAGTTTGGCTACAATGTTTTTTAGTGTTACAAAGTAATCAGTATCATGTTTAACTGTTGAGACTCGTTGTCTTGGTGCTTTCTCTTGTAGTTGATTAACAACGCCTTCTGTTTCTTTATTGCCGTGGTCTACAACAACTACGTCATAAACACATTCAGTTGCTTTAGCACGAATATGTTTGACAAAGTTTAGGTTGTTTAAATGCTCTACTACTTTGATAAACTTTGTATCTTCAACAAATGATTCTCTGTTGACCAAGTAAGTTGTTCCCCAATGAGACCACTGAGTACCAAAGATTGAAACCATTTTCATTTGCCATGGGTTAGGGTAATATTCAAAGTCGAACTCTGCATAATCTAATTCAGAGTTAAGTACCCAAAGCAATTCTGTTGTTGATCTGTTAGTAGCACGTTTGATTGTGTCTGCCCATGAATTTAGATAACGTGTCTTTTGTATGTTAGGGTAACGTTTCTGTATAACTTCAAATCTTTCTTTAGATTCTTTATTACCACGATCAACATAGAACATGTCTGGCTTTTCAAACATCTTAGCAAGAGTCTTATCGTCTAGTTCTAAATCTTCTACCCAGTTGATATCTCTGTTGCCTTGATGCCACATCTTGCCATTGATAAAGTATGTTTGTGTTGCAGTTGATGATGAACTACCCCATGCATGAACATATTTTACTTGCTCTATTGAGGGCTTCCATGTAAAGTCAAAGTCCTCATACTCAAGTCCTTTTGTTAATGCCCAAAACATTTCATCTTTGTGTTGATCAACTAAGTCTTCAAGTGTTGTTTCAATATAATATCTAGGATAGTTAACAACTGCTTCTTCAACTACTTCTTCTATTTCTCTTTCAATACGTTCTAAGTGTACAAATTCACCATTGTTGTCGATAGTCTGATACATTGGTCCTGCTTTATCATCTTCAAGTGTTCCAAACTGATAAATTACAGCAGGTGCTAATTCATCTGGATGCCATGAAAAGTCAAACGTAGAGACATCAACATTAGAAGGGATAGTCCATTCTTTTTTGTTAGCAAGACGTGTTGCTTTTAATACACGAGGGTCAACATACTTAGTTTTTGTTGCGCCTTCAACGACATATTTAGGTCCGCCAGTTTTTTGATGCTGTGTTCCAAACTGATAGATGAAAGGATCATCTTCTGCATATGGATGCCAAGAGAAGTCGAAACTATCTTCATCTATTAACTTAGGATCATATTCCCAGTTTTCTTTGCTAGGCAAAATAGTAGCAAGAGGTGATTCTACATACTTAACTTCGATACCGCCCTTAACAACATATCTTGGTCCGCCTGTCATTGCCCACTGTGTGCCGAACTGATAGATATAGGGACCTGAAAGATCATCTGGATGCCAAGAGAAGTCAAAACCCTCTGTAGTTACATTAGTAGGTATATCCCAGTTCTTTTTGTTAGGAAGTTTACGTGCTTTAGTAACATCAATGTATTTCATTTCAGTTGCGCCAGTCACTACGTACTTGGGACCACCTGTCTTCTGCCATTGTGTACCGAACTGATAAATGTAAGGCACGTTTTCTAATGGAGAAGGCTTCCATGAGAAATCAAAATGTGTTACATCAACATCATCAGGTATTTCCCAGCCATCTTTACTTTGTTCTAATTCTGCAACGACATCATTAATGTATTTTACTTCTGAGCCGCCAGGTACAGTATATTCTATAGTAGGCATTTCTTCTGCTGGATAATACTTGTTACCAAACTGATACTTAAACGCATCTTCAGTTTCGTCATGGTGCCATGAGTAATCAAAATCTTTTATCTCGTACATGTTTAATGTTTTCCAACATGCAGAGTTTGGATTAGGCAATCTCTTTGACTTTAAGATACGAGGGTCAATATATTTTGTTGCAGTATCTTCTTCTACACCGGGACCAACATATTTGTGACCACCTGTCTTTTGATGCTGTGTTCCAAACTGATAGATAAACGGATCGTCTTCAATGTAAGGATGCCATGAGTAATCAAAGTCATCTTCATCTACTAACTTAGGATCGAATACCCAATGCTCTTTGTTTGGTAATGCTTTTGCAGTCTGTTCTTCTATGTACTTAACTTCAGTTGCTTTCTCACATATGTAAACAGGGCCGCCACTTAATGCCCACTGAGTAGGGAATCTATAAATGTATGGAGGACTATTTGCATCTGGATGCCATGAGAAGTCGAATGTCTCTTGGTCAATGTAAGTGGGAACTTCCCAGTTTCTCATGTTAGGTAATGCTACTGCTTTAGCATAGTCTTCATGCTTAACTTCTGTTGCACCCTCTACATGATACTTAGGGCCGCCTGTCTTTTGATGTTGTGTGCCGAACTCATGTATCATAGCAGGTTCGTTTGGATTAGGCTTCCATGAGAAGTCAAAGTTCTCAACATCTAAGAATGTAGGTACTTTCCAGTTTCTTTTATCTCTACCTAGAGTAGCAACGATGTCAGATACATATGCAATTGCATCATTCTCTGCACCAATAACTCTAAATTGAATCGTAGGCATTTCTTCTGCTGGATAGAATTGATTACCAAATTGATAAATGAACGGCTCTGCTGTTTCATCTGGATGCCAACTAAAATCAAAATCTTTTATTTTATAATCATTAAGAATAGTAAACAACTTAGGCTTTGCTAATCGTTTTGCTTTTAAAATACGAGGGTCAATATATTTAATTGGTGACTCTTCATCTGCGCCTGGTGCTACATATCTAGGGCCGCCAGTCTTTTGCCATTGCGTACCAAATTGATAGATATAAGGTCTGTCTTCTATGTATGGGTGCCATGAGAAGTCGAATGCGTCTACGTCTATAAGTAACTTGTCAAACTCCCAGTTGTCTCTACAAGGCAATGCTTTTGCAGTTTGCTCTTCCATGTACTTGACTTCTTCTGCATTGTCTTCAGTGTACTTAGGACCGCCTGTAAGTGCCCATTGAGTACCGAACTGATAGATATATGCTACAGGCTCAGTTGCATCTGGATGCCATGAGAAGTCAAAGCCGTCAATGCTAAGATTGTCTGGCACTGACCACTTGCTTTTTATATCTGTGTTTGTTGCTAGTGCTGTAACCGTCATACTTTCGTCATACTTTGTTTCGGTTGCGCCTTCAACAATATATCTTGGACCACCTGTCTTTTGATGTTGTGTGCCGAACTCATGTATCATGTCTGGGTCACCAGGGTGTGGTACCCAACTAAAATCAAATCCTGCACAATCAATGTTCTTAGGTATTTCCCATTTAGATTTGTTAGTATCTAACGTTGCAATGATATCAGAAACATAACTAATGTCTTCGTTCTCTGCACCGATAACTCTATACTGCACTGTTGGCATTTCTTCTGCAGGGTAATGTTGATTACCGAACTGATAGATAAAAGGCTCTGATGAATCATCAGGGTGCCATGAGTAATCAAAATCTTTAATTTTTACATCACCCAATACAGTAAAGACATTAGGATTAGGCAAACGTTTTGCTTTTAAGATTCTTGCATCAACATACTTGATTTGTGATCCTTCATGCACACCGGGTGTCATGTATACTGGACCACCTGTCTTTTGATGTTGTGTTGCAAAGTGATAGATGTACGGTTGATCTTCTACATATGGGTGCCAAGAGAAATCAAATGAATCTTCATCAATAAGTTTAGGATCGTATTTCCAATTAGACTTGTCTATAATTGCTTTTGCAGTTTGATCATCTATGTATTTTGTTTCTTCTGCACCTTCAACAGTATAGATGGGTCCACCACCTAATGCCCATTGAGTTGCAAAGTTATAAATGTATGCTGGACTTGTTGCATCAGGATGCCACGAGAAGTCAAATGCTTCAGCATCTATGTTACTTGGTACAGTCCACTTATCACTTTTGTTTGGCAATGCTTTTGCTTTAAACTGATCTACGTAGTTAACTTCAGTCGCACCTTCAACAATATATCTTGGTCCGCCTGTCTTCTGCCACTGAGTTCCGAACTCATGTATCATTGGTGGGGCACCTGGGTCAGGCAACCAACTAAAGTCGAATTCACTTACGTCTATGTTCTCTGGTATCTCCCAGTTTGATTTATCCTGTCCTAGTTTAGCAACTACTTTGTCAACATAACTTACTGTGTCTGCTCCAATAACTCTGTATTGAATAGTAGGCATCTCTTCAGCAGGATAGTATTGATTACCAAACTGATAGATAAATGGCTCTGCTGTGTCATCTGGATGCCACGAGTAATCAAAGTCTTCAACAATGTAATCATTGAGTACTGTAAAGATATTTTTATTAGGTAATCTCTTTGATGCTAGAATTCTCGTATCAATATAATATACTGCACTACCACCATGAACACCAGGAGTGACATACTTGGGTCCTCCAGTCTTTTGATGTTGAGTACCAAATTGATAAATGAATGGCTCGTCTTCTGCATATGGGTGCCACGAGAAGTCAAATGAATCTTCATCAATTACTTTAGGATCATATTCCCAGTTGTCTCTACACGGTAATGCTTTTGCTTGTTGTGAGTCAACATACTTTACTTCTTCTGCATTTTCTATACGATAAACAGGGCCGCCTGTTCTTGCCCATTGAGTAGGGAACTGATAAACATAAGGCACAGGTTCAGTTGCATCTGGGTGCCATGAAAAATCGAAATCAGTCACATCAATGTTACTAGGTATCTCCCATTTAGCATCACTAAATGCTAGGGCTTTTGCTTTTGTTACATCTTCATACTTGACTTCAGTTGCTCCTGCGACAGTATATGTCGGACCACCTGTCTTCTGCCATTGAGTAGCAAATTCATGTATCATTGCAGGTTCATTAGGACTAGGTTCCCAACTAAAATCAAAATCAGTTATATCTAAATTGTCTGGAATATTCCAATTGTCAAAATGCTTTAGACGAACAGTACGTTCTTCCATGTATTCATATTCAGTTGCACCTTCTACAATGTAAGCAACACTTACTTTATCTTGTGGGTCATTCCATTGGTTACCCCATGCATATCTATATGCAGGTGCTGTTGGATTAGGTCTCCATGAATAATCAAATTGAGTTCTGTCAGTTTCTTCATAGTGTTCAAAGAGATCAGGGTTTTGTATGAGTTTAGGTTTATATTCATCAATGTATTTGATGTCAGTCGCACCTTCTACAGTATACCTAAGTGTAGGCATGATTGCGCCTTCGTACAAATGATTTCCAAACACATATATAAACGGTTCAGTTTCTAATGGATCAGGTCTCCACGTAAAGTCAAATGAATCTAGTTCTACTTCTTCTACGATTTCCCACTTAGACATGTCTGCTTCAAGTTCAACATCTCCATCCATGTATTTGACTGTGCCGTTATTGCCTGGCACATGATATTCTAGTACTGATACTTGTTGTACATCTGCCCACTTACTACCCCATGCATAAATGAATGGCTCTGTATCTAAGACAGGAGGTCTCCATGTAAAGTCGAATGTACCTTCTTTAATTTGTTCTTTGTGTCTCCAGTTCTCATTGAGTGGTAAGAGATCAACTGCATAGTCTACATGTTTGACAATGCCTGTGTTGCCTGGCGTATGATACTCTAATGCTGGTTTCTGATCTGCACTTGCGAACTTACTTCCCCACTTATAAATGTATGGAGGCTCTGTTGGATCAGGATGCCATGAGAAATCAAATTTATCTTTGTCTACTTTATCTAAGAAATTCCAATAACTATTAGGCTCAGATATTCTTGGAACTGGAGTAACATCTGATCGATAAATTCTTATTTGATTTTCTTCTTTAGGACACAACCATGTGCCTGAGTCTTTTTGATGTTGACTAGGCCAGATATTGTTATGATCTTCAGCCCAAACATCTTCGTCAGGTAAAAAATCAAAATCAAAATCCCATTCAAAGTTTGAGTAATCACACAGTTCGTTGATTATCCAAAAATGATAGGTATTGGCTTGTTGACGGGCATCGTCAAGGTCTTTTGCGTGTCGTTCTCTAGGGTGAACGTTCGGTTTTTCACCGAAGTAAAATACGTCTCTAAGCATACTACTACTTATGAAATGACACGGGTGCCATAAAGTTTTTCGAATCGATCTGCGTCTGATCTATCGTTAACCATTGGCTCACCTCGTACATTTAACGAAGTGTTTAGTAAGATTGGGCAACCTGTTTTTTCATGCCATGCTTCTAACAGTCTTCTGATGCCTGAACCATCATCGGGTACTGTTTGTACTCTGCTTGTACCGTCTTTGTGTACAATAGCAGGGAACTTCTTAGGGTGTTTACAAGGTGCAGTAACTTGCATGTAAGGCGAGTTCTTCCAATTCTTAGGCATTTCAAAGTATTCGTCTACAAGTTCTTCTAGTATCATAGGAGCAAAAGGTCTAAACTGTTGTCTCTTTTTAATCTTGTTAACTTCTGATTTTATCTTTGACCCTCTTGGATCTGCTAGTAATGATCTAGTGCCTAATGCTCTAGGACCGAACTCAGCACGACCAGAGGCGATGCCTACGATCTTATCTTTCTTTAATGCTTTAAGAGTCTCAGCAATCGGATAAACTCCTACGATGTCTGTACCTAAGAATGCTGTCTTCCAATTTAATTTGCGACCGTAGCCTAGTGCCGCGGCTCCTAATGAGTTACCAGCATCACCTGGATTAGGCATAAGCCAAATGTTCTCAAAGTAATCACCTAAGAATCTATTTGCTGAACAGTTAAGTGCAACACCACCACCATAGACTAAGTTATCACTTTTGCCTAGTTTCTTTGCTTTGCTCATTACTATCTTAATAAGTTGTTCTACATATGCTTGTGCTGATGCGGCTATGTCGAACTCGTCTGCGCCTTCTAAGAATGAATCATCGATACCAATGTGAGTATTTTCTTTAAAGAGTAATGAGTCAGTGTGGGCTCCAAACTTATCTTCTAAGTCTTTAACATACTTAGGCTGTCCATAAGCCGCCATGCCCATTAAGATGTATTCTTCATCTAGTGGACGTAGTCCTAATCTTGCTGTCATTGCACTATAGTATAATCCAATAGAGTTAGGATACTTGAGTGTCCAAAGTTTCTTATACTTTGCTATGCCTCTTTTGTTATAGTGTGCTTTCCATATAGTTGCACAATCAGATTCACCGATTGCATCAATAACAACTACGGTTGCTTCATCAAATGTTGATGTTTGAAAACTTGCCGCCGCATGACATTTGTGATGTGGATGAGTGTTGATTATACTAGGTATATAGCCGCCATCAAATGCCCAACGCCATGACCTATTTACGATATCAGTTATTCTTTCATAGGTATCTTTACCCAAGATAGTATTAAAACTAAAAGGACCTAAGGGCTGACCTGCTTTAAACTGTCGCCATGCTTTAATCCAAGGACGTTCGTAGTAATGAAATGTTACTAGTTCATTTCTATCTACATGCGAAAGTGCTTCGTCTATAATTTCAGGACACAAGTCTTTGTCATGTTTTTGTTTACTGTATCGTTCACTGTGTCCAGCAAAAAGTATTTCGCCTTCGCCATCAATAACAGATACACCTGCGTCATGGAAACCACAACTTATACCTATATATTTTCTACTCATGTTTCTTTGGGTATCCTTCATACCAATCTTTGATTGTGCTAACACGTACATCACGCCATGCTTCTTTGTCTAAAGCATAACACACTATAGTGTCCATTGCACCGATATTTTTGATGTCAATGTGTTGCTTATGTAACTCTTGGTTAAGAGTGCAAGGCATAGTTCGGATTTCTTTTGTGTCGATCTTTTCAAAAACGACTGTGACTACGCCCTTAAAGAGTGCTTTGATTAAATCAGTACTCATTTATAAATAAAAGGATCCCTTTTTTTGAGTTCTGCTAAACGTTTCTTGTATTCTTTCTCACGTTTGTATTTGATATATGGCGTTTTAAGAAAATCACTTATCTTTTTGAAAACTGATTTAATTTTATTTACTATTTTTTTAAACATTTGTTTACCTTATTAAATGCTAACAATTCATCTGCGTACAATGAATGAGGTTCTTTCCCGTGATGCCAATACTTGGCTTTAGGATTCTCATAACCGAGTTCTCTATACTTGTGAAAGAAAGCCTCGTCTTTGTTGTTTAACTGATAGTATTTATTTTCATCAACCAAAGGTATAATATTTTTAATAGCATTAAGATTATCTAAGAAGAAAGGCATAGTGTTACACATCATGTAATCGATCTTTTTAGATTGCAAGAAGTATTGTATTTGTAGAATAAGATTGTATGTATATGTTTCTAAATACGGCTGTTGCTCGACCATAAACTTATGAAGCAAGGGTGTGTTTCTAAGTTCTTCTTCATCACCACCGTCCCAGCCTATAATAACTTTGAAGTAATGATCTGCACTTTCATCATACCAATCAGTATGTGAAGATGCTGTCTTGTAGTCTCGTTGACGTTCACTTGGTACTTCTAATCTAGTTGCTTCTGTCCAACTAACAAGTACATTTACATTCATTGTTTCAGGGTCATATTCTTTTTCAAACCAATTAATAACTTGTCTTGCAATACCAGAATTAGTTGCGCCTACATGTGATATATTGATTGGTCTTCTCTTTAAGTTTTTTGCTATAAGTCCACCAAACGAATTCTTTCTATTTGCCGCAGAATCTTCTTTCCCGTCAATTTCGGAACCTGCAGAATGACTGCACCCTGCGATTAATAATATTTTCTCTTTCATTTCTTCTCCGTTATGCTGTTGTATGTCTATAGTTTGGCTTTGCATGATTCTCTTTAAAGAGTTTGCTATTATGCTCTAGTATAGGCATCATTTCTTTATAAACCTCACGTAGTTCTTCAATCGGTTTGGCTAATAGTTCTTGTATAATAGTAAAGACTCTTGCCATACGTATACCATGATCTTCTTCTAAGTCATACCCTTCGTCCCAGAACTGATCAAATGTTTTGTAACCAAATGATTTAAAGTATTCTAGTGTACGAGGTGGTGCAAGTAATATAAATGGCTTCATGTACTGTACTGGTTGTAATAGTTTCTCACTAAAGTTTCCATGTGGTTGAGCAAAGCGTGTTTCAGTTACGATGTCAACAAATATGTCTCTGTAAAAATCTTGTAGTGTTCTTTTCTGTGGGTTACGAAGTGAAGGTGTTTCCCCTTTACCATAGCCTTCAACACCTGGCCAAAAGTCTACTGCATGTGCAATTAAAACATCTTTTGCATCGTTAGCAGGTTTATCAACAATATAGGGTGCATTCATTTGTACGTTTTGATTATTAACTTCTAATTGTTTCCACAATGCAGGATATTCTGTTTCCCATGCACTTAAATCAAAATACAAATCATCACCTAACATATCGAATGTGCTTTTAAAGTACCAACTTAAATGTCCATTTTCTCCTGCTAAGAAGTTTGCAACTAATTGACGATGCTTTGTGTATCTCCAATTAAGTGAAAGAAAATGATGTGTAAATTCAAAGTCAGTATTGACTTCTAAATTTTCGATTGCGCCTTGTGTCTTTACATACAAATCATCACATATAAGATTTAACTCTTGTGCATAGTAAGGCATCGTCTCTGCGATCCTGTGTTCCCCTGTGTGAACAGTTATCACACCATCATTGATGTTATTGCGTCTCTTATATTCTAGTATAGAATCTAATTCTTCTGCTCTCAAGTCTTCATATCTAGTAGGGTGTGCGAATTCAGAGTAGTAACCTTGCGTGTGAACTTGTTGATCATTGTTTACTGATTGTTCATATACTTTGCCGTTCCAATAGTACTCGCATAATGGCTCAAACATATAAAAATGTAATCCATCAGTATTAAGTTCGTTAACAGTATCTACACTATGATCTATTGTTTTCAATTTTTCTATTGGTCCATTGTGCATATACACAAATGATTTTATAGCAGGATCATTATGTGGATTAATGATTGGTAAAATAGTTAATTGAATCAATGGGTGTGATGCTGTGCCACTGTCATGTATCTTTGGAATATTAAATGGGAACAACTCTTGTAACTGACCTGTGTATGTAGTTGTACCAATAACTTTACAACAGTACCATGGCTCTGTTCCTACATTAGAATATGCAAATGTTTTATCTGACTGCCATTGGTACCAGTCTCCCTGTTGCCAGTTTACAATTGCTTCGCCATCTATTTCTAAGTATTGACCAGGCTTCCAATGTTCAAGCATTAAGATAGAATGAAAAACGTCTGTCTTTGCTGAATCATACTTCTTACAATATGTACGTGTACTTAATACAGTAGGCGGTTGAACATCTAGTGTGGTAACTTTAAAGAAAGAAAACTCTTGTTGGAAGAGTCCAAAGATTCCAGACAATGCCTTAGTCCAATGTGGCATTGTTGAGTTTTCATATATTTGACAATTAAAACTCTTATTATATTTGTAGCCTTGTTCAACATACTGAGCCAATTGAAATTGATCTATTTTTTTCTCTGCAAAGGGAAGAAATTTATAATCGTCTGCCCACATGATTCCTACATGCTGTCTTAAATATTCAGCCATTAATGCAATACTCCCTTTTGAAATATTTCGTATTGAGATAGATTGGGATAATCTTTGTATGTCCAATGTCTTGGAGTTCTGTGTACTGCGTCATCAAATTTTTCTAATCCTAGTTGTGCTGTTTCATATGTCATCTGATAATGATAACCAAAGAGTTCAATCTTTTGATCTGCCCATGGACGATCTAAATCAGGTCTACCATCATATCGTATTTGTCTAAGTATGTCTGCATCTTCTGCATTGTCTAATAAGATCATGCCGCCTTTACCTAAACTTAAGTGTTTCTTTAATTGAAAACTAATACACATCAATGATGAGGGTATGTATGAGTTTTGTTCCCACAAGACTGCCGCATCAATTATATTTGTGTTCCCTATAGTATAATACCTTTCCCACTCATTGTCAACAAAATGCCAATCTAAATTTAACTTTTCAAATGTCATTGGTACAGACAAGTATGTATGTGGTGGACATGTAAATTGATACGGGAAGTCAGGGTCGCCTTCATCATGCAATCGTAAACAAAGTTCTATGCCGTGTGTACAGCAATCAACTGCTACTGCATAAGGTGCGCCATAGTATTCAGCAATCTGTTGCTCTAACTGTTCAATCGGGTTCATGGTAATAGTTTTGGGTCTAGTTTACGTGATATTAACTTAGGCTCTAGTTCTGGCTTACCAACTTGTGGTTTCTTTTTGATAATAGAATCTAATGATATTGCTTGAGTCATTTCTGCTTTCTCTGGCAAGTCTAAATCTTTTGTGTTGTCTCTTCGTTCTGCTTTTTCTGCAAGTGTTACAACATACTGTTCTGTCTCTGACCAGTCGCCTTCGCCCTTATAGTGATGCTTGAATGAGAAATCTACAGAAGCATTTAATTCTTCTTCTTCACGTAGTAAGTCAGTAAAGTCTTGTCCTGATCTACCTTCGTTAACGTCCCAGTCTGCTTTTGCTAACTTTCTTGCACGTTTAGCAGTGTTTGCTTGTATGCGTGAATAGTCTTGTGCATAGAACGCACCTTTACGTCCTCCGTTCTCTGGCGTATCTCTATCATCATATGGATTATCTATTTGATCAAACTCCATTTTAAAGTTTGCTTTCCATTTGCCTTTCTTATTGATTTTAAATTTGAATACAGCATTAAACATAGCAGGGCCATACTGCTCACCAAATTCTTTTAAATCAATTTCTGGATTGAAGTTTATCTCTGCTGTGTAACCGCCTCTTGCTCTCCAAAGATTTCTTAAGAAAGGCCATATTTCATTTACGAGAGAGTTTGCAAATGTATTGTAGTTGCCATTCTTGTCTAAGATGTTATCTTGTATAATATTGTAGTCGAACTCTTCAAAAGGCATAATTCTAGTCAATCCTACTTTGGGATTGTCTAACTTAATCTTGTAGTGAGTTTTCTTTAGATTGTCTCTGACAGGATAAGTAACAGGTACTTCTGTCATGCCTTCGAAAAAGTCTAAGAACATGTGAATGAGTTTAACTCTCATCATTACATGAGTTCCGCCCATCTTAAAGTCTTGTGATATCCAATGTCCTTGATACTTGTGCCAAGAGATATTGTATGCATGTGGATTCTGTCCAACAATCGTTTCAGGGCCTAGTCCGTAACCAACACCTAGTCCTGCGTTGTTCATGTTGTTGTCTTTGTTACGCCACATGAATGTCATAGTGTCTGAATAGTCTTGGTAGTCTTCTGTTGGGAAGCCTACGATCCAGTTAGTTGCACACCAGATGCCTACTTTCTTACAGTCAATGAAGTTCTGCTCCATTGCTTCTACTGTTACACCTTTGTGCATGTCATCTAATACTTTCTGTGATCCTGACTCACAACCTAGATTAAACATGATGCAACCACCGTCTGCTAAGTCTTGTAGATAGTCTAAGTCCATGCGTTTATCGCAACGAGCATAGCCTGTCCATTTAACTTTAAGTCCTTTGGCTTTACATGCAAGTGCAAATGCTCTTAACTCTTTAACGTTACCATTGATCAATGAATCGATAAACCAAATAACATCTGTGCCTTTGTTGTAATACAACCACTCTACTTCAGTAATCAAATCTACTGCTTGTCTTTGTCTGTATCTCCAGAAGTGAGTCTCTTCACAGAATGTACACTTAGCAGTACAACCACGAGAGAACTCAGAGTTGACACCATTAGGTACATCATATAAACTAAAGTCAATTGACTCGTAGTCTGGCATAGGTAAGTTGTTGATGTTGATTCGTTCTTCTTCTGCTTGATCTAAGATGTGTGGGCCGTCATGTTCGATGCCGTCTTCAATCTCTTCAAGCATAACAAGTAAATTGTTTTCACCTTCACCGATAACAACATAGTCATAGTAAGGTTGTATGTCGAACCAACTCTTATGTACGTTTGGTCCGCCTACTGATATCTTAATGCTTGGATCTCTGCGTTTAATCTCTTGCATCATGTACTTGCTTGGTTCTTCTGAGATATAATACAGAGAGAATCCAACAACACCTGGTTTCATCTCAAGTATGTTTTCAATTTGTTCGTCTAGTAAAGGCTTAAGTATAGGATGAATGTCTTGGTAGTATGATGAGGGTAGCCAATGCCATGATGACGAAGGATCCCACAGTCTAAACGGAAGTTTCTCGTTCGGTAACCAATCATTTTTATATGATTGATATGCTATTGCGTTCAAGTCAATGATTGTAGTTTCGTAACCCGATGCTTTAGCAATCCCTGACAGTCTAGCAAGAGAGAACGGAGGCATATATGGCGACCACTCTGGACATAAGACTAACACCATAGTTGTTTCACGTGTCTTGTAATCTACATAGACAGGCGTTAAGTTCTTTTGTTGTGCAGGTTTAGCATATGGCGCAATGGCTTGCATCATGTCGTGGTGACGTTGATCCTCTACGTTTTCTGGCGGCCGTGGCTTTTCGGAATTACTGTTTGCTAAAGACTGTAGTGTGAAATCCATAGTGGGTTGTTTTGCTCCTAAGTACAATGTATTTATAAGTTATGCAATCTCAATATATTTTTAATCGGTACTAGTTTACCCACTAAATACTCTTGTGGTTTTTAGGAGAAGCAATGCACAGCAAAAATGAATGGGGAAAATTAAATAAGGTAGTAGTAGGTCATGCCACTAATGCTCGTGTTCCAGAAAGAGACATTAGTTTACGTCATATCAATTATGCTGATGTTAAAGATGAACTCAATATTCCATCAGGGAGATACCCCCAAATAGTCGTTGATGAAGCAAACGAAGATTTAACTACGTTTGTTGACTTCTTGGAGAAAGAAGGAGTGGAAGTAGTAAGGCCGAACGTCACGGATTGTAACTATTACAACTACTGTCCAAGGGATTCTGTCATCGTGTACAAGGACAAAGCCATTGCAACTCCTATGCCACTTCGTGCAAGACGTAACGAATACCAAGCATATGAACATCATTTAGAAAATGTAAATGCGTTCGATATTATGCGATCAGACGAATTATACAATGCTAACTGCTTAGGCGATAGAGAAGTATTAGCATTGACTGAACATGAACCAGCATTTGATGCGGCCAATGTGATTAGAGCAAATGATGATTTACTTTATCTTGTTTCAAACTCTGGCAACAAGTCAGGTGCTAATCTATTACAATCTATTGTTGATGCTAAAGTACACTTACTAGAAGATGTATACTCTTACATGCACATAGACAGCACTGTAGCGTTTCTAAGGGAAGGCTTAATGTTATTGAACCCAAGCAGAGTTAAATCAATAGATATGATGCCTAAGGCATTTAGAAACTGGGATTACATCATGTGTCCAGAACCAGTTGACATTGGTTACTATGCACCTTATAATAACTCATCACCTTGGATTAGCATGAACTTGTTTTCTGTTAATAAAGACCTAGTTGCCCTAGAAGAACATCAAGTTCCTCTGCAACGTGAACTAGAAAAATATGGTATCGAAAGTGCCATGTTACCGATGAGACATGCCGCAACCCTAGGCGGCTGTTTTCATTGTGTAACACTTGATCTGGATCGTGAGGATGATTAGTGACACTAGAAAACGATATATATTTTAAATTACTTTTAGGTAGCGTTTTCTGTAAGAACATACCAGGTTTAAAAGATACTGCACCCATACAAATATTTGACTCGCCTAACTTCTGGGGTATAGATAAAACATTACCTTATTGGTTTGTGAATCTATGTCAAACAATAGAAGTCTTCCACGATGTCATCTTAAATGATGATGCTCGACAGCATTTAAATGATAAAGGTCTTCACATCTACTTAGATGAGCCTTTAGTCAGTTACAACTCTAACAATACCAAAGAATTAATCTTCTATGAAGAGTTTACAGGACATGAAGACCCTTCTGTTCTAAGAGCAAAAGAATTAGATAGCATAGAAGTAATGATAGACAATAATAAATTAACAAACGTCACTGTACATACATGCGATTATGATGTAGAACAACATTATCCTCACTACCAGTTTAAAATGAAGTTAATTACAGATGATAGATTTGTCAAAGAATTCTTCACTGCAGGATATAAACCAAGAAAAACATTATTACCCTTTACTAAAAAGTTTATCTGTCTTAATTGGCGATATACAAAAGATAGAGAAGAAGTTGCAAATCATCTTAATGCTGACAGCAGTTATATAAGTTGGCCACATGGAGATTCTCCTAAACAACTTGATATATTTGGTGTAAAAGATGAATGGAGAACAGATGATTTAAAAAGTAATAGGTTAACGCCAATGTTCGAAGACTCATTTGTTGCTGTTGTAACTGAATCTCGCTTTTGGCAACCTACTGCAAACTTTAGTGAGAAGACACTCAAAGCAATTTCACACTATAAGCCATTTATACTAGTGGCACCACCACATACATTAAAGTATCTAAAAGAAAACTATGGATTCAAAACGTTTAGTGACTTCTGGGACGAATCATATGACCAAGAAGAAATGCACAGTGAAAGAATGAAGAAAATTCTTGCTCTTATAGATGAAATAGATAATAAACCCATACATGAATTAGAAGATATATACAATAACATGAAAGAAATTATAAATCACAATATTATGAGATTATCAAAACTAGGTTTTATAAAATGATTAGCGGCAAAATAGATCCTATATGGAAAGAGGAGCATTATATTAATCTTCCATGGTTCACTAATGATGCACATGAAGAAAAGTTTAATTCAACAGTAGACACATCAACATATGATGTGGGTGTTGACATGTGTTTTGAGAATCTACCAGAAGTATTTCTGAAAGTCAGAGATAGTTTTAGTTTAGTCAAGCCTGTTATTGCTGTTAATAGATTACAGCCAGGAAAGATTCTACCTTTTCATAGAGACTTGTTTAAGACATATATAAAACGTAATGACATTTCACCAGAAGATGAAATAAGACGTATTATTGTGTTTTTACACAAACCACGAGCAGGACATCAGTTGTGGATTGAAGATAATATTTGTGTAGGCGAAGCAGGTTCATACTTTGGTTGGGACCAAGATACTGTTCACATGGCTGCCAATCTAGGCAACGAGATGCGTTACATCTTACAGATTACTGGTGTTAAACTATGAGTCAGTGGCACGGAGGCAAAGGCTCTGGGCGCCGCAAAGGCTCTCAGTCAACATATGCAGACAACTGGGAAAAGATATTTGGAAAGAAAGAAAAAGAACCTGTTGTGAAAGAACCTCAGAACCCTGAAGAAGGCGAATTTTCACTAGATCAACACGGTGAACAAGTTCAGTTCAAAGATGGTAAGTGGGAAAGAAGTATATTTCCTTAGGCTTGTTTGTCTATCATACCTACTTCTTTTTGAAGTATTTCTATTTCTCTTTTAAGATGTAGTTTATCGAATTTTTCTTTTTGAATGATGGAATCATCAACTCGGTTTTTATAATCATCAGATACTTGCTTATCTAATGCTCTATGTCTGTCCATTAATGTTGCTAAACGGTTTATTAGGCTTTGTTTCGTACTCATATTTCTCCTCTTTCTTCTTTTTCATTTCTATATAAGTACTTAGTATCTATGGTCTGCGTAAAATAGTTTTCTTCTTTGCGATAGCGTCAAAAAGGTATTCTGATATCTCTTCATGCCCTTGTTCACTGGGGTGCGGATCGTTGCTAGAGGGGTCTGTATCAAGTATTCGTTCATATTCCCAATCGTGTTTTCTTTCGGATCCAGCGACCTCTAAAAAGGGGAATTTTGTATAGATATAATCTTGTATGTGTTGATCATATCCCGCGGCATATTCAGCATACTGCCAAAAGTAATGTTCTATCTCATAATGGTTAAGTAAATCATGCATAAAACCCAATTGAGTTAGCCAAGTATATATGCCTTCTTGGTGAGTGAGTGTGCGATATCTGCTAAAAGCATCACTCCGTACACCTTCATCGTTATGATCTTCAAAAGGTGAAACAAGAGTATGTGGGTTGACTTTCGCCCATCGATCTAATGTCAAAGGGTTCTTCCATTCATCAGCCAGATTTTCTATGGGTAATTGTGCGAGATTTATTGCATTAGGATGAAAGTCTTGCATAAGTCCAGGTTCTACTTGCAGATCACTGCCTCCTTTTGGGCTTACATAATATTCAAATCTAGTAACACCTGTCCATTGGATAACAGCAGTAGTATTCTCTAACGTTTCTTTATCTTGCTTTGCTAACCAATCAAATGTTGTTCTGCATATACGTTGATTACTGCCACATCCAGCGGATAGATTAATGCATTGATCGAAGTTCATCTTTCTTTTAAGATGAGCAGGCCAGACTATGTTGCCATGTAGATTTTTAATACGTTCGGTAGTGCCAGGGCTATCTAGGCCGCCGCCATATGTCCAACTACAGCCATTGGCAAAGAGTGTTTTCATCTATAGTTTAGTCAACCAGGCTTTACCAAAGTTTCTACGTCTTGCAAAGAAGATTTGTTCGCAGAATCTTTCTAGTGATTGTTCTTTGTCTTCTGGGAAGTCAAACTCATATTCAGCATGAGTTTCTAATTCACAGTGATCTTGTAAGTAACCAGAGATATCGTGTTCAAATTGTATGTTCATTGGGTACTCTGCTTTGTCTTCAAAGTTAATTAAGAATTTGCGTTGAAACAACATCAAGTCTTGGAACAATTCATGTGATAGCAAGTCTCCATATCTTTCTTTAACAAATCTTTCGATCATATCAAATACTTGTTTATGTTTTCCTTGCCCTTGTAGATTGATGACTGTACTATGAATAAGATTCCAACCATGTATCTCCATACCTTGTATCGGTTCATGGTCAATCTTACCATTCTCAGTCCAGTTAAAGTAATGTTCTTTGATACGATTCATTTCATCGTTTAACCAAGGATCTTCTTTAATAAACTCTAGTAAGTTGTCGTAAAAGTCTTCGTATGCTATGTCATGTCTCTTTTCTAACACTCTACTGATATAGTTAGTCATGCCGTTGATGTGAAATGTATTCATAAACCAACTAAACAACTGTGCTTCGACCATTTGATCTCTTGGCAAGTCTCTTGTTGAAGTAATAACTTCGATGCCTTCTTTTACTTCGTGTTCGTTGTATGTACCAACCAAGTAATCATAAACTATTCTGCCTTCCATCTTATACATTTTCTTTTGTGTAAGATTCATCTCTGCGTTTTCAAGTAACTGTGCTTGATACACTGTGATACCAGTATGATTGCCTGAACGATAAAGAGCATAGAAGTTATTCTTCCATGACTTCATAGTCTCTCCTGGTAAACCCAAGATGAGTTCTGTGTAAAGAGGTATGTTATGTTCTTCGCACAACTCAAAGACTTGTTCAATCTTATTCATCTCTAAGTTCTTACGTTTAATAATAGCAAGTACATCATCGTCCATTGATTGCACTGATAAGTTTAGACCCATTTTAGATCCTCCCTCGTATATCAGTTTCTTAACAATGTCAACTACTTCTTGTTTCTGATTCTTTGCCCAAGCAATTGTGTATGCTTTAGGATTGTCGTATTCTTTTTGTACTTCAATAAGTTTCTCTGCAATACTCATATCACGTTCAGGGAACATGCCAAAGTTTGCGTCTGCTAATGATATAAAGTCACAACCGTTCTTGCCTACCCACTCTAATTCTGCAAACACTCTTTTTAGACAGAACTGTTTTACTTTGTTGTATGTTAAACTACCCCAGTCACAAAACGTACACTGATAAGGACAGCCTCTGTTTGTTTCAAGTGTAACATTCCATCTGACTTCTGGATGCTTGTCCATTAATGGCTTGAACACATCTGTCAAGTATGGACTTGGTATCTCATCTAGTTCGTTAATACGCAATGGCTCTCCTGTCTTAACAGTCTTGCCGTCTACGTTAATAAGTAGTCCTGGTATCTCAGTAAAGTCTGGTTTATCGTTCTTTAGTTCTTCTAAGATTGCTTTTGCACATCGTTCGCCTTCTTGTACTACGACAACATCTATGTAAGGAAACTTCTCAAAGAAGTCTGGGTCAGTGACTGGTGGCTCTGGACCACCTGCAAAGATAAAGATGTCAGGATTAGATAGTTTAAGTTCTCTACCAAGTACATGATTGTATGCACGATTCCAAATGTATGTTGAGAAGCCTACTACATCACTATCTGCTAATGTTTCGATTGCTTCTTCGATAGGATCTCTACGCCATATAAACTCACCCAACTCATAGTGCTGGTTGATAGTGTCAAACTGATTGACATAACTCCAAACAATACCTGGAGAGTACGGCAAGTAGTATGCGTTATACTCTTTAGGTCCCTGTTGAAAGTTAGGGTTGACGAATGAGACTTTCTTCAATGTACCCTCTCTTTGTAATAAATTTTGCTAACTCATCTGCTATGACACGATAGCCTTTGATTGTAGGGTGCGACCCTTCATCATTGGTTAGATATTCTGAATGTGTATTTAAATTAGTTGGATTATATACACTATGATATGCTCCCCAATCTTCAGCAGGCAACTTACCGTCTAAGTCTACTAACTTTTGCATAAATGCTACATAGTCAGTATCATTGTGTATGTAACATGACCAATCAAATTGATCACATAGTTTTCCTGTGTATTCTTTTAACCAATCATAGATAGTTTCTGGATGTCTTTGATTGAATGCATTTGCTAAAACAATCTTAAAGTTATTTGCTTTTGCAAACGTCTGTAAATTTAATAAAGCCATCATTGCATTAGACGCAACAAACTGTTCACTCCATAATTCACGTGCATAACAATTCCAAAACACACTATCACCTGACTCTGTTTCATGTGGCCAAGCAGTACGCCATTTCTCATGTCTATACTCACCATTGTTGTATCCATCAGGTGAGTCCCAACCAGAATGATCTTTTGGTCTTTCTTGGAAGACATCAAATCTTTCAAAACCAGATAGCATTAAAACAATAACACCTTCTGCGTCTTGTAAGTTATGTTGATCTGCAAAATGTAATTGATTAACAGCCGCATGATTACCAATACCCTTGATACCTAAGTTCAAAGACTTGTATTCAGGGAAGTGATACTTTGTCAGTTGATTAACCCAACTGTTTTCTAACTCATGTACACGTAAGTAATAGTCTGAGTCTGGTTGACCTGGTTGTCCGGGTCTGATCTGAGTTCGACCGCCATGTGCGTCTACTACCTCTTGTGGATAGCCGCCTTCGCCTTGTGTCCAAGAACATCCTAGACCTATTATATACTTGCTAGTCATTATTTTGCTTTTTTAGCCTTCTGGGATTTGCTTACTGCAATTTTTTGTTTAAGACTCAACTTCATTTCTTTTTTGACAACTACAGGAGCCTCTGTTGTGCTAAAAAACGCAGTTATCTTTTTCCACAAACTCATTGTATTTCTCCTGTATTCAAGTATTTATTCGGTTTACTTTTCTTCTAAAAAGAATGCATGAGTCTGCTGTATGTCATGTCCATGCATATATGAACCATTGCCTTCTAGTGTACATGTTAGTAAATGTTCTAATGTAGGGTTCATTAAAAATTTTAAATTCTTAATATTATTTATAAGTGTATCATAGTTGTTTTGCATCATAGGTGCTAACTCTGCTAACAAGTTAAGATAATCATCTCTGTTTTTGTATATAGCATCAAGTCGTTTTAAATTTTGTATAATGCCTTCTATTCTATCAACAAGATGAGGCTCATCATCAAAACTATAATCAAAGATATCAAACTTTTGAATGCCTTTCTTTTCTAACCATCGATGATAACCTTGTGATGATACTACTAAGAATGGCTTTTGTCCTATAATAGGTTTAAATGTTTTTTCAGACATATAATATTCACCAGGTAGATATCTGGATTCTGTCACTATGTCTATTAGTCCTGTAAAGTATTCTTCTGGGAAACGATGTATGTGCCACTCATCTGTCTCATTTGGTTGAAAATTCTCTATACCTAAAGAAGTACCGTCTTTTGTTTTATATGGCTGTCCCCCTAGCTTGCCTTTGTTGTATGATACATGTCCTTTGCCAAGCATGCCTTGGTCTTCTAGTTCTCTAATGAGTCTTGTACGATGATAAGAATATCTATTATTATAACATGTGAATAATTTCTGCGGCCTGAATTCTCCCCACTCTTTTTTACTCTCTAAATACAGGTCTTTAACATTATGTAACATAATGTCGTAGCCATGAAATTCTAACCATTCAACACATGGGTATTCTTTATTTGGATATTTACAATGATGTAATTGCGTAGGAGACATGACATAAAACTTCTTATTGTTTTCTTCACACCAGGGTTGACAAGCCTTTATCAACTCTCCAAAAATAGTATCAGTTTCCATTTCACTGCCAGACAATGCAATAATGCCTGTGTGAGAGGAATCTAAATTAGCAACAAAATCTATCTTATAACGTTCGTAGTTATAATCTGATTGATAGAAATATTTGTCAGCATAAGCATACTTTATTGGTTGTTCCTCAGACATCTTCCACGCCAGATTCAATCTGTGTTAGAATCCAACTATATGTTTTATCAATACCAGTTTCTAAATCTTCATCTGGTGCCCAATCAATCTTTTCTTTAATCATTTTGTTATCAGATGTTCTTCCCATAACGCCACGTGGTCCGTCAATGTTTTTAATTGTAACACGTTTGTTTGTTCTTTCTGCTATAAGGAGTACTAATTCATTAATAGATATTTTACGTGTACTACCCAAGTTCACAGGCTCTGTAAGGTCACTTTCCATGATGCGTTGTATACCTTCTACACATTCATCAATGAACAAGAATGAACGAGTTTGATTGCCCGGTCCCCATACTTCGATTACTCCGTCATGTTCAGCCATAGCAACTTTTCGACATAAGGCTGCCGGTGCTTTTTCCTTCCCATTGTTCCAAGAACCTTGAGGGCCAAAGATGTTGTGAAATCTTGCAATCTTCACATTCATATTATAACATCTTCCGTATGCTAAGTAAAGCCTTTCTGAGAATAATTTCTCCCAGCCATAATCTGAATCTGGGTTTGCTGGATAAGCAGTATCTTCTGCTAAGTCTGGATTGTCTGGATCTAATTGATTGTGTTCAGGATACATACATGCACTTGAACTATAAAATACTTTCGTTACCTTATTTCTACGACATGATTCTAATACATTTAAATTAATTGATGCAGAGTTATGCATAATGTCAGCATCATTGTCTCCGATAAAGATATAACCTGCTCCGCCCATGTCTGCGGCTAATTGATATACTTCGTCAAACTTATGTTGCGAGAAAATAAAGTCAACCATTTCTGCTTGACGTAAATCTTGTTTGTAAAAATCATCGCAACGTGAGTCTTCATACAAAGGCTCTTTAATGTCAACACCTATTACTGTGTGACCTTTATCTTTTAAGTCGTTAACTAAATGTGTGCCGATAAATCCGCCTGCTCCACATACTAAAATTGTTTTATTCAAAATGACATCCTCCTGTTAGACTACACCAATGGGCGTGGTCTGAGTTAAAATTATCTGTAATGTGATCATACATTTTATTTACTACTATCACTGAACCTGCTTGAGCAAACATATGATAGTTATGATCTAATATAGGTTTTACATTGCGTCTGAATTCCATTATTTGTTGATCAGACCATGCCGCAATCACTTCAATCTGTTCTTTAATCTTTAACATTCTTAAACCTGGGTCAGGTTCGTTATCATATGATTCGTCCCAGAAGTCGCCAAATGTTCTAAAGCCTTGATCTCTTATCGCCTGCATTGCACCTGTCACTCCTATGATAATAAACGGATGCTTATTAAAGAGTGGCTTGAATGATTTTTCTGTAAGAGTACATTCTGTCTCACAAAAATTCGTTTCTGTAATAAGTGAGACAAGAGTATCTTTGTAGTAATTTCTTGTGTAACCAAAGTCTTCACACATTACGTTTATGTCTTCTTCGCCGTCAATAACTAATGGCAATCTTTGTCCAAGTTTTTCAGGTGTATCTTGTGATAGTGTCTCATTATTGGAACCAAAGAACCTACCATGGTATCTGTCGCCATGCTCTCTTAAGTGTTGTATTTGTTTTTCATATGTACTAGTAACTCTTTCTATTTCAAACTTTGCAAAAGACACAACCGATCTCTCAATTAAGTTTAGTTCTTCTAGTATTAATGCAAGAATAACTCTGTGTTCTCTGAATCGTCTGTTCCATGATAAGAATTTTTTCTGCGGGACATAATTAACATCATACTCTGGTTCTGGCAAAGCATCTAAGTGCTGTCCTGTTTCTAAGTCATGGTGCCCTCTAGTATAAAATGCATGAAATATTTCACGTGATGAACAAAAAGGTATGACACACATTCTGTGTTCACGTTCATTTGCTATACCTTCTTTGTTTGCCCAAGTATCATACACATGCTGTGCATTAGTTGTGCCTGTCAAATAAATGATTTTGTACATTGGTAGTTGATGATCTTTATGAAAGTATACAAACATTGCTTCTAGTTCTGCATCAGACATAAATGCTTCGACACTATGATCAATTAAAATATAACCGTTGGCTGTTTTTACTAAATGCAATAACCACTTTGGCATATGTGAATACTCAATTACACCACCTGCATTATTGAAATATCTTTCAAATGGAACTCGCCATGTCATTGACATAGGAAAGATAAAGGGTCTATAATCATCTGCTTCTATTGTCTGACATGGATACATTTCAAACTTGTCTTTTGCTTTTGAAAACTGTGCAGTCCATGTATCATCTGTCCAGAAATCTCTGCTTTCCATATTTGGATTAACGCCTTCTGCCATTGAAGCAAGTGTTAATAGATTAGGCAGTTCTGTATTCCATGCAGGGCCTTTGGGACCATGCCATGAATAAACTACTTTGACTTTATCGTCTGAACTATGCGATATGACTGATCGGAATTTTTCGTTCACTTTTGACTGTTTCTCCTGTCCACTTCTTGGGTATAATAATATCTGTTCCACACATACACATTTCTTTGTAGCATGTGATCTCTTTAGGTCCTACGTTCTTAATGTCTTCTAGTATGTGCCCTACGTTGCCGCCCATGCCACAACTTGCTAGACTCATGTCGCCAACTGGATTGATAAAGATACAATCACCAACACTGCACTTCCAACCACTAAAGAAGTTTTGACTCTTAACAATAATGTCATTTGCATTACATACTTGTTCTGTATCATCGTCATATCTATTATATGATACAGTCATCTCTGTTCTTTTGTCTGGCTTAGGAACACTCTGATGTGATTCTATGTTGTGTTCTTCGATAAACTTAACATGTTCAGGATCTGAATACTTCCATGGGCCAGTAACATGTGATAGTTCGTCATAGAGTGGTGTCCACTCTACAAAGTAATTAGGCATGACAGTCTTAAGATGTTCAGCAAACTCTACGCATTCCCAAAATCTTTCTTCATGTAATAATATCTTGGTACTTAAGTAGTTTACGTTTTCACTTAACCAAATTGAGTTTTCTTCATAACGTTCTTTGTTACATTGTTCAACGTGAAAACTAGCAACGATATCATCAAACAAATATGCATGTTTCTTCCACCATTTGATTGGCCTTGACAAATTAGTATTAACTGCTAAAGTAGCATAAGGCATGTTCTCATAAATCCATTCGCAAATAGGAATAAAGTTACGCCATGCAGTAGGCTCACCGCCAGAGAAAAAGAATTTAAAGTTTTTGTAACCTGCTTTCTTGTATCGTTTACATATCTCATCTAAGTGAGCAATGTAAAGATCCAAGTTGCCGTTATTAGGATTGTCACCCGCCCAGTTACCTGGGTTACAATAACTACAACTAAAATTACAAAAGTTATTGACCTGCCATGTTATTGCTAAGTATGGCTCGGGTGCAAATACTTCTCTTAACTCTCTGCCCATTCGTATACTTCCTTGATTCCAGGTACAATATCTTCGAACTTCTCATCTCTGTATGAGTCTAGTTCTTCGTTAAATTTCTTAAACTCTAGTACTCCACCTTTATTTTCATCGCCAACAGTTAAATTATAAATGATCATTTTAAATCCATTATAGATAGCATGATTATCTTTGTGTCTTTCTTGGTACACTCTATACAACTCTGCCAGTCTACGTTTAGTAGATTGTGGTAAGATCATTATGTTTGCGTACCAGGGGTTGGTAGCAAGATTAAATCTAGGACTAGAAGTTTCAACATCGATAAATTTGTTGTCAACCATATAATCCCAGAAGTCAGGAAAATCAAAGATATTCCAAATGGATATCGTGGGAGTGATTTGGAACTCAGCATGTGGTACTTGCTCTTTGACCTCTCTGATATTCCTGACTATTCGGTCCCAATCTGTTCCGCTTCTGATACACTCAGCAACAGCGCCATGTGCATCTAAACTAGCCCAGATTTTTAATTGGGGAAATTTCTTCCAATATGCCATTAAGTCAATAGATTTCTTATAACTTAATGTTGAAAAATTTGTTGTGTATGTTAATTCTACTTGATCACATAAATCATTTTCGACCCAGTAGTCTAAACATTCATAATGCTCTGGAGTAATGATTACTTCTCCACCAGCAAAGTATACTTCTGTTACATCATCTAAGTAAGGCTTTAGTTTAGCCATTAATGTTTGATCATCGTTATTGTTGATAACAATCTTACCATTGCTCTTAGGGAAGTATTCATCAAAGACTTCTTTGCCACGATTCTCTAAGAATTCTGCTGACCAAAGTGATGAACATGATGGACCACATGAACGACATTTCATGTTACAAATATTACTGAAACGAATGTCCATATACTTCATTTGAAACTCTTTTAATGAGCCATCATCATTAGTAACGTCTGATATATAATCTACGTATTCTAATCCTCTACGCATGTTATGTGACTGACGCATTGTCCACTCACCCATGAGTTCTAAGTCGTAGCAACGCTTACATGCGGCCACAGGCTCATCTTTCATCATAGCCGTACGCATTTCTTTATATGGTTCTGAGTTCATCATCTGAATGATTGTTTCATCAGACTTGATTTCTCCAACAGGCATATCACTATCAGCAATACAACATGGCATTACTTTGCCGTCTGGCCATGCGTGAAAGTGAACCCAGGGTAAGACACAAAAATGCTTACCGTTCTCTACTAGATTTTTTACTACAATTTTTTCCATTTTAAAACTTCACTCCCAAAGTTATATTAAAAATACTATACTCAATAGGATCTTTTGTGTATACGTTTTTAAGTCCTATTGTTACCTTTTCAGTTAAACTATAATCAAATGATGTTTCGTTTCTTAAGTAATCATCATCGCCTGATTCCCAAAGCATCTTGTTTGTAAATGCTATTCGTTTGTTTACGTTGTATGCATACCATACTGATGAACGTACAATTGGTTCATTATTACCGTTAGCCAAAAGATAAGCAATTGAATTTTCTACTGATGCTTTATGCTTTTCTGTTCTGAGTATTTTGTAACCATGACCTGTCGCTAATACGATTCTGTCATTGTTAGTTCTAAACTCATCATAGTCATAACTGGCAGTACCTACTATATAGTGCTTTGACGTTATACTCTTAATTAATTTACTGCTAGTCTTAAACTTATTAATTGTTTGATCGCCATCTTCTGCTTTGTACGCATAGTCTGCTTCAAACACTCCCTGATACTGATCATAGTCCCACTTGCTGTCAAGTGATCCTGTGAATACAATTGATTCGTCAACGTTAACAAACGTTCCACCTACTTTTGCTTTTGTTTCTGCGGCTTGAAGACCAGCACTGAATAACAATGCATAGCCCAGCATAATTATCACTGATGCATCTAATGCCCAGTGTATTTTTCTTTCTTTTTGTCTTTCTTTATTCATTTAAATCTCTTAATCTATTTAACTCAGGAAACGTTTTCCAAAAGTCTTCATCTCTTATATTATCAATTGAAGCAGTGTGTTGCAACATAATTTCTTTGTTGTCTGCCCATGTATCATCTTCGTTTGCAAAGTTAACTGCATCTCTAACTAAACGTGATAATGATGTTTTATCACCTTCCCAAACTTCAGCAAACTTTAATGCTTTCTCTGCGGCATCTATCTTTAATTCTTTTGGCAGACTCTTTGCACTGTAATAACTTGGGTGTACTGCTAAGTACAAACTGTTATACCAGTCTTCTGATCTTACAATGCCTTTATCTTTTAGATACTGATAGAACTCTCCGATCATTGGATAGTTAAACATAGAAAAGACTGTGTTCATTGAGAATTCTACTTGTTCTAAATCTCTAAACATAAGTAAATTGTTTTCTACTTTACCCCAATCAGTTCCTTTACGTAACCATTCTGCTCTTTCACCAAAGTGATCAACTGAACAACTTACTTCTACCTTATCAAAGTGTTTCCATAATTCTAAGATATCATATTTCTTGTATTTAAGTTGACTTGCATTAGTATTGTATCTTAACACAGGCTTCTTGCCACGTCTAATAAATTCTTCTAACATTAAGAAATGTTCTTCTGTTAGCATTGGTTCGCCACCAGCAAAGTAACATAATTCTATCTCATCAATATGTTCGATAACTTCTTCTAATACTGTTCCTGTTTGATCGTCAGCATGTATTAAGATAGGGTGTTTAGGATCGTGGTTCTCTCGCATTTCTGCACCCCACTGTGAACTAAACTCACTACCACATGTACGACACTTGAAGTTACATATGTTAGAGAAACGAATGTCAAAGTAATGCATGTTAAAATCATGTACATGACCATCTGCTCCTGTATGAGGAACTAACTTATCAAAGTGTTGTGCAAAGTGTTCTTTAGAATAGTTTCTAAAACTATGTGGACCTGCTTCTTCATGTTTGTAACAGAAGTCGCACACACTATTCTTTTTACCATTAAGCATGTCTAACCTTAACTGCTTCATCTTGTCACTATTAAATGCTTCTTTCAATGAAGTCTCTTTTGTGTTACCAAAAGGGTCAGTGTAGTTATTAGAACAACATGGATAGATATCTCCCTTAGGAGTTACGTTTAAATGTAACCAAGGGAACATACAGAATGTTTTACTTTCTTCTAGCAAGTGAGTCTTGTCTACGATTGGTATGCGGTTATCATTCATGGTCTTAATGACTCTGGTTTTTTATATAAGTGTTGTAGTTCAGGGAACGTTGCGGCAAAGTCTTCGTCTCGCAAGTCATCTAATCTACATAATTCTTCTTTAAACATCTGTGACTGTTCTGCCCAAGTATCTTTAATGTTCAACCAAGACTTTGCTTGTTCTATCTGTTGAATCTGATCGTCTCTAAAACCCAAGTCTCTCATGTAATTAATTGTAAGGTCTAACTGTTGATCTGCTTGTTGCTTATAGTCTGGCGGTAATACATGCACAGATAAATGTTCTGGTGCATTCATACAATACAATGTCCAAATATTTGATTCAGGCGTATAGTAATGATTGTCTATCATAAACTTATAAAAATGCGATATCGTAATTGCATTAAAGATACTGTAGACTGTGTTTACTTCTATCTCTATGTTGTTTGCCTTTTTAATCTTTTTAAAGTTCTCTTCGACTTTCTTCCAAATTGTTCCGTTTCTGATATATTCTGCTCTATCACCTATATGATCAATAGATGCATAGATTTTAATTGGCTGACTAAACATATTCCACATTGTGAATATATCTTTTTTCTTAAACTTCAAGTTTGAAATATTACTATTGTATCTTAGTTCGATATCAGTCTTGCCAGTTTTAATCATGCGTTCTAATAATAAATAATGTTCTTCAGTGATTAATGGCTCACCACCTGCAAAGTATGCAATCTCAAAGTTTTCAACTTGTTCTAATATTTCATCTATAAATTCTTCACGGTTTCCCTTAGGTACAATCTGTGCCCAAAAAGGCAAACCTGTTTTTTCTTTACTTTTTAAATCTTCTGCTTCCCACAATGAACTAAATGCTGAACCACATGTACGACACTTGAAGTTACATATATTAGAGAAACGAATATCAAAATACTTCATTTGGAAATCTTTAACTTCACCGTCTTTTTCAGTACTTTTTACTATATCTAAGACATCTTTCTTATCCATCCATGTATTATTGAAGTCTACTCTTGCACTAGGTACGCCCTTTTCATCATGTCTATGACAATTAGTACACTCTTCATTCTTTACTCCGTTAATCATATCTACACGAAGTTTTTTCATCTTGGGAGAGTTAACAATTTCTTCTAGTGAGTCTGTATTAGAATTGCCTACTCCAATATTGTCTGCACATGAGTTACTAATACAACAAGGTGCGGCTTGACCAGTTGGAGTTGTATGCAAATGTATCCATGGTAGAATACAAAAGGATTCGTTCTTCTCAAACAACTCATATTTAGTTTGATTTACCCAAGTTTTAGATGACGGCCTTTTAGCCACAGTTTTTTTCTTAACTGCTTTCTTGGCTACTGTCTTCTTAGGTGCCACTTTCTTAGTGACAGCCTTTTTTACAGTGGGTTTGTCAGATTTACTGTTTGGCATAATTTATAAAAATCCATCATTTCTGGAAACACTGAAAGAAAATCTGCTTCTCTGCGATCATCTAATTCATTGAACCAATTGTAGAAGTCTCTTCTACCTTCTATTAATCTCTCGTCAGTATACACTGTTTCTTGCATATAGTCAACGACTCGTTTAAACTTTTCGTATTCTAAGGTAGTGAATTTATCACTACGTTCATCATCAACATTGTCTTCCATAAACTTTAATGATTCATACATGTAAGGCATGTATTCTTCTTTTGGTAAGATGTTCATGTCATACTGTAAAGGATCACGCAAGTATGGCGTATCAAATCTAACTCTGTGTTTGTCGTTAGGCTTATCATCATACCAGCCATACAATGTACGCCACTCTAAGAACTTTTCAAGTAGTCCTTTAAATGATGTAACACAGAACAAGTTAAAAGTTACCATAAATGTAATTGGTGAGTCAGTCTCTGTTAGATACGTATGGAAGTTCTTTTCCCATAACTCTAAGTCAAGTCCAGTACGTGTGTACTCTGCTCTTTCTCCCCATGTGTCTAAACTTGTAAACATCTTAAAACTTTCTAATTTGTTTTCATCACAAAGTTTCTTTACTTGAGTACTTAGTCTTTTTACCAAAGCATTCTTTGTACCTAAGTTACTGTTTATGTTTAGTTCTAACCATGGCATAGGGTCATCATCAATTTGCTGTAGAAGTTTCCACGTAGATGTATGCATAGTAGGTTCGCCACCAGTTACTCGTAAGATATTAAGTGTCTTACGCAGTTCAGGCCACCATTCCCAAAACGCATCAACATAAGGATTTTCTTCTTCACGTTCAAACAATGTCATCCAGTCAACATCACATCTATGATTCTTAACTGTCTCTACTGGACCAAACTTTTTAATCTCACTGTGGAATGTTGACGAGTATTTAGGGTGACAATAACCACACTTAAAGTTACACTCGTTACCAAAGTTAATCTCTAAGTATTCTGGATTAATGTTTTGGTCCCAAGGTCCGTTGAGTGCTTGATCAAATCGTTCTTCAGTAAAGATAGATGAATTACGTATATGTCTATCTGATATTGATTCTTTACCTAAGTCTTCTACGTTCCAACAATACTGACAGCCTTCTGGTCTCTCGCCCTCAAGCATTTGTTTACGTTCAAGTTTCTTTTGCATTGTGTTATGCAATGCACTTGGATTGTCTTTAAGTTCTTCTAATGGAATCTTGTGTGGTTGTGGATGATAACAACTATGTGTTTCGCCTGATTGCAAGTACATAGTAACATGTTGCCATTTGGCAAGACAGAACGAAGGCGTAGCCTCTTCTTCAACTCGTATTTGAATTGTTTTTATTCTGTTTGTTTCGTTAGACATTACCAGCCCTCAATCTGTCTGATAATTTCCATCTCTGTTATAAGAGGACCTAAGTTTCTTTTACTTGCATTGTAATGTCTTTTAAAGAACTTTGATTGTTCTTCGTCAAGCATGTTCATTGGTAGTCCCAATTTTGCTTTTAGTTCTTCCCCTATTTCTTTTGCTGATGCAATTGGATCATTGTTCATGTACTGTTCCCACATAGCGGGATAGTTATCAAACCATTGAATGTCTGTGTGTTCAAAGTCTGTTAACATTGTCATGTATGTTCCTAGTCTTGCTCCATAGATCGCCCAGTCACCGTTCTCTGCATCTAAGCCTACATTCTGCCAGACAGTTAGGTTATCTAAATTCTTGTCTGCTACTTTGTGTTTAAACTGATCTACTGTTACTAATGCGCCTCTATCTAAGACCATCTTAACGCCTTCTCTAAAACCTGCTCTCCATGCTTGGAATGCTGATTTGTTAGGGTAAGTAGTTGAATAGCAATCATACATTGCCCAGTATAACGAATCTTCTGAGTTCATCATAAAGTCTACTTGTGTTGCTTCAGATCCGTCAGTGTGTTCATGTGTAGTCATATTCTCTACATATGCTTTAGTCCATGAGGACATACCACCGTTACCATATCGTAAGCCATTAATATTATTAATAGACTTCCATCTAAATTGTGCTTGGTGATATCTTGGGTCTTTGTCTGTAAAGTCTAATTGAATGTTAAAGAAGTCTTCTTCTGGCAAAGTGTCACCATCGATAAGAATGAATCGTTCAGTCTCACTTAGTTCACCTGCGGCTTTGTGTGCTTCATCACTACCTAATACGCCATCAACACGTTGAGCCCAAGGCACCATGTTCTTAATCTCTAGCCAGAACTCTTCTTTCTGTGGTTCATCATATGAAAGATAAATGCAGTCTAAATCTGCAATGTCAATAATATTACTCATCAATATCCTTTTTTGCTTCTTCACTATAAGTATCTTCTGGATCTATCTCTGCATCAGCATTCATAAATCTCATACGTTGAATCAAGTCCCAGTTAATGCCTTCACTTGGCTTCCATTTGTTTCTGATGTCAGACGGTAAATCTGTAATGTCTTTATTCGATTTCATAATCACACAACTCCCAATGTTGAACTTTTGATTGATCCTGTTCTGTGATCTTTTCAGGGTTAATAATAATACTTATGTCTGTTATAGAAGTTGTCTGTCCTTTTGTACTAGGTCTTAACTTTTGTACAATTGCATGTGGTCTAATCTTAGCAATACGCCCATTAACTACTTTGATGTCAGGTCGAGCCTCAGCAAATGCCATTGCATCAACAACAATGTAATCTCCCTCAGGCTTATCACATGTGTAGAAGTCTACACTCCCATCATCCTTGTAGTATAATCTAAATTCTGGTGCCTCAATCACTGGTGCGTCCCAAATAAGAATATATTCTTCATTATTTTCTTCACTCACCAATTGACTCCTCTATTATAGCAGAAAATGATTTGATATGATAGTGAAACGGATACCGCTGGGGTATCGTATTGACTCGTAATGAATGTGGGTGTATTTCATATACTAACGTATCAATCCAGTTTTCTGTAGGCATAGTATTTATGAATTGTTTCATATGTATCATTGACATATCGGTAAAAGTAGGCAATGTTGTTTTCTCTACACCAATCAAGTGTGATGCATATGCATAAATCCAATCAGTAGTTGCTAACTCACCTGGGTTACATTGTAGTGTGTCTCTAAACTTTTCCCAATTCTCAAACATGTGTCTTACTATGTCAAAGAATTCTTTTGCTGTTTCTGACTTCTTAAAATATGTTATTGCATTATATGTGTCTGGCAGTTCGTTATCGTCTACAAAGTGTCTATAGGCTCTTACAGGGGATATATTTTGCTTGAAGTCTCTTATAGTTGTAGAGATAACTAAGTCTCTTTCTTTCAACACGTCCCACCAATAATCAATTGATGATGGTACATAAATGTCTGCTTCTAACTTGATTGTGTACTCATAAGGACTTGCTTCATATACTTGCCAATCGTTAACAAGTTTCCAATCTGAATCTGGTGCTTGATCTCCATAAGGCAATTTAATAACTTGATCAAATACATCTGATGTAGTTTCATTATCTGTAATCAAAGATACCTTAGCATCAGGCATAACACGAATGATTGACTTTGCTAGTTGTTCTGCACATTGGACATAGTTGACAAGGTCAGTGTTTTGTGCTATAATAACGAATCCTTTATCCATTCATTATCCCCTCAAATAAATCTTTATTCATTATGTGAAAGTCCATGTCTTTAATAGTTACATATTCTTTTCTCATCTTGCTGTTCTTCCAATGATCGAACATAACTGTAAACTCTGTATTAAAGTCATAGACATCACCGTCACAAGGTACTTGTATATCTGTTTCATCTGCATATACAGATGTGTTCTTACCTACATGAACTAAGTTCCATGGTATGTAATCACTTGGTACATCTGCGTGTCCGTTAACGATCTTTAGTGCAAGAGTGAGTGCATAGTCATTACGATAGATGCCACCTACAAAACTGTGTATGTTTGCATAATGATCATAATTGTTTTGTACCATTTCTAATGTGCCAAATATTTGTTTTGCACGATCAGATTTCTTAAACATAATCACTGTTGCCCATAAAGAATTGTAACTGTATGAACTAAGATACTCTTGTGGAGCCTCTGGGTACATTAACATTTCTGTTCTGTTATGACAGCAGAATGAGTCTGAGTAATCAAACGTTTTTAAAAGTTTATCTGAATTGATAATGTAATCAACATCAAGTACAAGCGTTTCCTCATAAGGACTAAGTTCATATGCTTGATATCTACCTTTATTAATCCATACTTGTTGTTCACGTGTATTAGATTTATCTGATTTGACTATGATTACATTATCAAAGTCGTAAGTGATTGTTTGGGCGGACTCTTCGTCAGTTATGATAGTCGTAGGGAGTTCCAAGAAGTGATCTGCCCTTCTTGCACAGTACTCAGCCATCTCAACATAATTATATTTGCTTGAATTGAATGCAAATACAACTACACCTCGACTTACCGCTTGTTTTCTAATTCTGTCCATTCACTGTACCACTCAGTCATAACATTATTATATAGGGTTGTTAAAGATTCCAATAAAGGAACGATGTCTACTTGTACTGGATTATCAAATGTATCGATTAGTACTGTAGTTTCTGTAAATTGACTTGATAGTGAAGAAAGCAAGGCAATAGTTTGAGCATCTGCTCTCCATAGTCCACCTTGTTCTGCAATGATAAGTTTGCTGTTGTATTTTTCTTTTAAATATGCTTTAGCAGAGTTGTGACTAAACCTTGCTTTTGCATCTTTAATTAATGTTTTTGTATCCATAGATTATCTATCTCCCACATCTATTTAGAGGGATTTAGAGTGGTAGAAAAAAAAATTATTGGGAAGATATGAGTGGCATTACCACTCTTTTTTGCCGCCATGCTGTTCGTTGTGAGCATATCCCATAAGGTATGCTTCAACTTCAGAATCTTTCATTTCGGGTGGGTCGATTCTGGGATTGTTCCCAGTGCCGTTTGGATAATAGTGAGGGGATTTGGCTCGGTCATACCAAGAGTCAGCGGAACCCCTGTCAAAAGGGGAACCGTGCCATGAGGGATAGTGTTTACCTTTAAATTCTGTAGTGTCAGCCACTAGTTAAGAACCAGTTACTGAACTTGCTAAAGTAGGTGTTCCCCAAGATGCTGATAAGTTAGTTGTCTCTGGTGCTTGTAATGTTAATGTTACAGCAGTACCTGAAGATGCTACTAGTTCATTAGGAATCTCGTCAAAGATTGTGTAGATAGTAACAACAGAACCAGTGTCTCCGTTAGAGCCTTGAGCACCATTAGATTTAGTAATGTATCTAATGAAAGAACTTAAGTAACCAGAAGGACCAGATGATGCAGTTTGTGTATATACAGTTGCGTTTGATGTTGAAAGACCAAAGTAGCCTTTGTTAGCATCAATAGTAGGTGTGTTACCACCGCCACCGACTCTACTAATACCAGAATAATTAACACCTGCAATTGAAACTGTGCCTGAGTTAGGAGCAGATTGAACAAGTGTACCAGCGTTTGATGCTAAGTCAGAGAACAATAAGTTAATACCTGACCCTGTTGGATGTGAAGCAGTCATTTTGATCTGTCCACCAGCATTAAAGAAGTATCTAGCCGCATCGCCTGAAGCAAATGTAACAGTATGAGTGAATGTTAAACCATTTTCCCATGAACTAGAACGTGTTGCAGTTGATGAAGAAGTTGATCCTACTGACGCCGCGTTGCGTCTGTTAGTATAGATCGTTGTTAAGTTAGTTGGGATAGCAGACAAGTATGTTACTGTTCCACCTGATGTTGGTGCTGTAACTGAAGTGATTGATGAACCACTATGAGCCGCCGCAGATGCTGTATTAGCAACTAATGCATTCCATTGACCAGTTGCAATAACTGTGTCTCCTTCTGCAACCTGTGATACAGCAGTTTGTCCATACCCTGCAGTTGTTCCACCTGTTGCCCAAACTGTGTTAAGTTTGTTAGCCGACGTTTCTGGGTTGGCTCCTACTAGTGTATTGAAGTCTGTTGCTTCGATTAAGCCGTTTTGTGCGTAACTCATGTTATAATCCCTAAATTATTTAATTGTGACTATGGCTTCAACTGTGCCTAGTTCACTAGTGTATTTATCTTCCAATGCTCTTCCAATGACGTTGAAAGCAGATGCTTCTCCCTCTTCAGCGGCTCTCGCATGACCCTCTCCAGCACTAACAAGTCTCTGACCTTTTCGTACTGTTCCTAATGTTTTTACTCGTACACGTCCTGTCATTGCAACAGCAGGGTGAGTTTCATTATCACCTGCGCCATTGTTCATTAAGAACGCCATGTTATCTGAGATAACTCCGAATACGTCTTCACTTAATTCATATTTAACAGCAGTAACTTCAGCACTTCCGCCTAATTCAACAACTGTTCCTGGTGTATATACATCATCTGCTGAGAATCGTTCCGCCAAGTCAGCATAAGTTGCTGTAAGACGTGATCCTGTAGTCAATGTCCAGTTACCTGTAATTGATCCTGCAGTAGTATTTGCACCTGTTGTTAAGTTAGCGGCTTGGGTAGTGTCAGTTAAGATATTGCCGTTATATGTTGGTAGAAAAGCCGAAACGTTTGCATTACTATATGTACCTGCAAATGAGATTGGATCTCCGTTTGCATACATATATTTGTCTGTTCTAATACCGTATAAGTTTGCACCAGCAGAGTTACTAATTGCAATACCACCTGTGTCTAATACGATTGCTGAAGCGTTTGTACCTGTGTTACCAGTTACAGTCCAGATACCAGTTAATGTTCCATTGGTTGTTGCTGAACCTGTAGTGATCTCAGTTGTAGTTAAAGCACCTGTGACAGTTGCTGTTGTTGCTGTTAAGTTTGCAATAGATGCATTAGCCGAGATTGTTAAATAACCTGCTGTAAATGCATTTGCACTTACTTCATTGGTTGCTGTGAAATTGTTTGCTGTTGCGTTACCAGTGATGTTAACTGCACCGAATGTTGTGTTTCCACCTGAACTAGTTGAAGTCAATGATAACCAAGCGGCCGCATTTGATTCACCGTCTGTTGGGCATACTTTTAGAGTTGAATCGCCTGAGTCATACCAAATCTGACCTGCTAGTGGGTTTGCTGGGGGAGTGCTGTTTTTAAAGTTCTCAATGATGTGTACGAAGTTAGTGTCAATTGACTGACCGTATCCAGCAAAGTTTCTACCGGGTAGTCCTACTGAGGTACTTGTCGTATTGATAGTACCGTCGGCAATGGTCGTTAAGACTGTCCCATCACTTTTTAAGATTGTATATGCCATTTTTTAATTCACTCCGTTAATATTATTTATCTTAAATAGTTACTAAATTAGTTAGGGATTGTATTCTAACTGTGTAATCTATTTGAATTTGTCTGTTTAGTGATTTTTGTACTGGATGGAAGATTACATGCGTTAAAAGTCGTGTAATTACGTTGCCATTACTGTCTGTTCCGTAGTTTGCTAATAGTCCTAATTCATCAAATATGTAGTTAGAATCTGTTTGTGTACTATTATCAAACGCGGCTTGTCCTGAAGGCTCACCGTAGTCTAATAGACATTGTACGAGTATGTCTGTATATACTCTACCAGTTGTATGAAACACTGTCATTTTATTTCTTGTTGGGTCTAAGTTGAAAACACTTGTGTCATCAACAATTTTTGCGTATGTTTGATTGTATAAAGCCGCATTTTGACCTGTAGTGTTAGGTGGTAAGTATGTAATAACGCCTGTCTCATCAACAGAGGCTCCACCGTTACCAAACGCCATTTGATATATTTCACCATATCCTCTACTAGATAATGTATCAGCAATTGCTTCAGACATATTCTCGTAGTTGATTGCGTTCTTTGCTTCCTGTAAGACTTCTCCGGTCTTATAGTCTCTGATAGTCAGAAAGCCTTCCATTTTTAGAATTTGTTGATCTCCTGACATATTAACTATCACCTCTCACTTGTACTAACACTTCTTCTGTATTTGGGTCAGTAATTTTAAGACTAGACGAGAAATATATCCCACCTGTTTCGTGCGGTTTTTGCACATCCGCAACTTCTTTTTTATTATCTTCTGACTTATTATCGTTCATCTCTTTATTTATCACTTATGTAATGTCCGTATGTAGAAACTGTGCTGAGACTGTATCACTGATCTGCAATGGGTCTCCTTGAACAGCATTAAAGTTATATGAGTTCCAAGTTTGATCATAATAAACGTTTGGAAGTCTATTTGTATTCAATAATCCAAGAACTTCTGAGTTAACAGGGATATCTTTCTGTTTACCTGTACCACCTGTACCTCTTTGCAATCCTGATATAGAGTTTGTTGCAAAGTCTACACTTGTAAACCCAATTTGCTCACCATTAACATAGATTTGATTACCAACAAGTGATGTGATCTTTAACTCATCGCCAGTTGTTATGTAAGTTCCAGTTCTAATATTCAATATTGGTGCTAAATCTTCTATAGTTACAAAATAATCTGTTTCTGGATCTAAAGTTACACCGGTCGTAGTATTTACAACAGTTACACCAGTAAGAATTCTTTTATCAGATACAAGTCCAATAGAGTATAAATTATTACTAGGAGCAGTTGTTGTATTTGTCTGTATTACATTGTCTGTTAATCTAGTAACATCATGTACATAAATTGATGTAGTCAGATCATTGATTGGTTTTGTCAACCATGTTCTTGCTTGTACATTTGCACGATAGATTGATGCTTCCTGGTCACTATTAACAAAGTTCAAGTATATTTCTTCATCTGGTGTTGAGTGTGGAATCATATTAGTCATAATAACTATATCACCAGGCTGAATTACTGTTAAGATACTTACTTCATTATCTGAATTAACAACTAGTTTGTTGTTTGGTATACGCAATCCATTGACTGTTACCCAAATTCTTTCAACATTTGTTTGTTCCCACTGCGTTACATTCATAACACCTGTCTCGTTTGTTAAGGAGAGTGATGCTGTTCCTGCTCGTGTTGTTTTAACAGTAAATGTTGTTCCAGTGAGTACTTCATTTACATAATATGTTGTTCCTTGTACTATGCCACCTAGTAATACATCATCTACTTGAGAACCTTGAGCAGTAAAGATAACTGGAGTGTTCACAACTAAGTCAGTTGTTGAATTAACAACGATAGAGTTATTAGATGCTACTGTTTCACTTGCTACAGTGGTAGATAAGAAGAATGTGCCTTGTCTCCAAACATAACCGCCACTTATATATGTACTAACACCTACGACAGGATTGTTAGGAGCATCAACTGCTGGGTTAAAGATTTGAGTATAGATATCAAATTTATATGCGTCAATTACTTTAGCATAGTAACTGTTACCATTCAATTCTACTGAGCCTAAAGTTCCGTCAATTGTACATAAAACATCATCTACTAATGCATGTGGAATGCCTGTTGTAATTCTTGTAGTTGGGTTGCCGCCTTGTTTAACAAGCATGTTGCCTGATGCAGTTGTCTGTGTAATGACAGCACCAAACTGATCAGTTATCGTTGCTTCTGTTGAACTTGATACTGTACCAACAAAGTAATATGTACCAGGTACTATGTTACCCATTTGCGTTCCTGCAAACAAGATTGGCTGACTTGGTACGAATCCAGAAGTATCAGTAAATGTTATTAAGTTTCCAGTAACTGATGTAGCAGTTGCTGTAGTGATCAATGGTTCTTCAATAGATGTTTCGATTGCAGTAATATTTGCTACAGTAACAGCGTTTGAACTACCTACCATTGAACCTGAATCAGTTGTTACAGTTGCTGGCGCACCACCTACTTCTGTTGAGACTGTAAATGTTGTTGCGTCAATAATCGTTAAGATATAGTATGTTACACCTGCTGTCAGACCGCCTATAGTTGGATTAGAGAAAACTATTGGCTCGTCTACTGTTAAGACTGATGTGTCTGCACAAGTTAAAGTGTCTAATAACTCATCATATGTAACGATAGTAGGTGCGTCTTGGTCATATGTCTCTATACTTGGAGCATCTTCATCGAAAGTACCTTCTAAGTGAGTTGTAGCAGTAACTGTAATTGTTACAGCAGAACTTCCTGAGATTCCTGCGATACCATATTGTGTTGATAAGTATTGTCTTCCAGTATCATTGTATGTTAAGACTGAAATCTTTGCTCCGTTTGCAGGAGGAGAGTTAAACAAGATAGTGTCACTTGCATCATCAATTGTGTATTGTGATATAGTTTGTCTTAGTCCATTGATCTCAACAATAGCATTGTGTGGATTAGTTCCACCTACATAGTTGTCAAGTGCGTATGATGAAGAAGAACCATTACCTACAAACTCTTGTACTTCTGGAATAGTGTAGCCGTATTGAGTAGTACCGTTTGATTCTCCGAACAATGAGTAGACTAAGTAATCTGTATTGTTTGTGTAAGAGTTAGGAGGACCGAATACGAGTTTTGCTTGTATGCCATTTGGTTGTATTGAGATTGCATAATCGTTTGATACATATGATGATTGACCAGATGCATCTGCGAGTGTTAGTGTTGTGCCACCTAGAGTTTCAGAAATCGTAAATTCATTTCCGTCTACAATTGTTTTAATAAAGTATTCTGAATTAGGTGTAATGTCAGTTCCAAACATATCTGCCGCAAAGTAAATTCTACTGTTTGCAATTAAGCCTACAGTTGAACCAGTTGTGATCGCATTGTTTGATGCTCGTGTTCTACTGACTGTATTGTTTTTACCTAATACAAGTTTAGATCCATTGTGATATATAATTGGATCAGTCCAAACAGTACCTGTACCAGTTTGTATGTTAACAATCATTGATCCAGTTGCGTCAGTTAGACTCAACACTGGTCCAGCCAAGCCTGTTGTAGGATTGTATGTCGCTGAAATTGTTATTGAATTTGTCGCTGTAGAAATAGACTTCACATAGTAAGCAGTTTCTTCTGCTACTCCACCGAACACAACTCCTTGGAATGAGATTGGATCGTTGACAACAAAGTCTTCAACACTTACACATGTAATTCTGTCTGATGATGCTTCTGTTGCTGTTGCTTCAACTTCGATTGCATTTGATCCTGTTCTGATCAAGCCAGAGCCTTCGAAATATGTAGCACTGTAGTTACAGTTTAAGTAAATGTCATCGAAGCCTGTTGATTCTATTTGTCTAATCGGATCAGTATCTGTATTTGCTTTTACTAATTGATTACCGTTACCAACTTCGTAAACATCTATACGTAATTCTTCTTTTGGTGCAAACTGTAGTGCTGTATTAAGTGTGATAACTTTTGTAGGCCAATCGATAGTGTACTCACTTGTAGCAAGTCCAGTACCTAAGCCTGTTGCTGGGTCAATGATTTGTATGTTAAGATCAATTGGATATTGTACGAATAAATCGAAACTATAATCAACTTGGAATTCTGAAGTAGGTGCAAGTGTGCGAGATACTACATTGAATCCTGTGTGTGAATACTCTGTGGGATCCCATAATGTACCTGGACGTGTGACTACTGTCATTGCAAAGTTATCTTTTATGTAACCTGGTACTAATTCTTCTGGTCCGTAGCCAAATGCAAAGTTTGCGCCTTTAACATCATAGATAGGCTCTGCTGTAGTAAATGCATTTGATAATGCCCATGTTACACCAGAGTCAAGTGATTCTAAAATTATATTATTATCGCCAACTATAATCCAAATATCATCATCTGCGTTATAGTTTAGACTGTTGAGTTTTTCAGTCACGCCTGATGTTCTTGTTGTCCAACGTAAGCCATCTGATGATGTTTGTACTCTACCGTTGTCTCCTACAGTCATCCAAATGCTGTTATAATAAACAACATCATTTAGTGTTTGAGATGTAGCATCATATAAGAACAGTCTACTGTCTAATGGTATGACTGCATCTACTAATGTTACTATTGCTGTTAATCCTGAGTCACTATATAGTTCTACTTTTGAAGTAGAAATAACTTTAACATAATATGTAGTGTCTACTATTAAGTTACCAAACGAGTCTGTTACTCTTACTGGATCACCATCTGTGAGTCCACTTGTCATACTAACATTAAGTTGATCTGATGCTTGGTTGATAGAGACAACACTAAGTTCATTAATGCCTGTCCAACTACCACCATTGTTAGATTGATAAACAACATTGTTTTCACCAACTACTATTGCTGTTGTGCCATTACTTGCAACTGCGTTCCAACCGTTTGGTGTAACAGAATCTCCATTAGACCATGATTCTCCATTTTGCTGAGTAGTATATGCAACAATGTTAGTGTCTATTAATTCAGTAACGCCAGTTGAGTAATCATATTTTTTACCTTTACCAACTGCGATAAATCCACTAAAGCCAGATGCGTCAATCGAATTGACTCCGTTTAATGTGACATCGAATACTGTGTCATATGTTTTACGTGATGTCCATACAAAACTATCATTACTTTGTACGATCTCGTCTCCGACTGCAACATAGAATCCATTTCTATATGCTACACTTTGTAACTGTACAGCAGGAATAGTTAATGATTCTGAATTAGTTGTCCAAGTTACACCATCAATTGATCTAAAGATTGGTGTTGCTGTGTTAGTACAAGACATAACATAAACGCCACCACCTAATATAATATCAGTCAAATCAAGTACTGATGTTGCAAGTTGTTTGATTGACCAAGTAGCACCTGTTAATGATGTTAGTATACCTGAGTATGTTCCCAAGTTTGAAGATGCATAATAATTATTACCGTTCCAAACTACTCCAGTACTTGAAATGTTTTTCGGGTAGAAAGGCTCATCTTGTAATTGTGTATCAATAGTAAATTGATCTTCAGGTGCAAATGAATTACCTAAGTAAACTGCATTTGGATATGATACGCCTTCAAATAGTTGCGTAAGATCAAGTCCAGGCATATTGACAGTTGGTTTATAATAACCTTCAACTCTGTCAAGTGCATTTAAGATTCTATTATCTGATCTTAACTCTTCCCACTTACCAATAACAAATTCATCATCGTTATTAGAAATAACACAACGATAAACTCTGTCTAAGTATTTTATAATAGACTGGTTGAAGTAGAATGGTTCTGGTAAGAACGCATAACTACCTGCTTTAGACATTGAGAAGTCTACTGCTAAACTTGTAGCAGATACTATAGCAGTGCCGCCTGGTGTTGCACTTACAGATATTCCTGTGCCATCGATTAATACAATGTAGTATGTTACTTCACTAGTCAAGTTAGATGCAGTATTTTCTGCTGTGCTAATATTCATAAAGACTACTGGATCATTGAGTTCAAATGATGACGTGTCATCAACAGTTAAGTAACCTGTTGTGGCTCCGCCTGAATCTGTTGCTGTAACATTAGTAGTTACAAAACCACCAAATTCAAATCCAGTACCTGAGACTGGAACAGTCATTAGTGGGTCTGAATAAACTTCTAATTGATTTTGATTTTGAATTTTTAAATAATAGTCTGACAGTATATCTGCAGGGTCGCCTGATATTATCAGACTTGTAATTGCACCATCGTCATCGATTGCATCTACAATTAATGTGACATCGTTTGGTGTTGATGTGCCACCGACTTCTGCACCAGATACTGTAATAGTATTAGTAATTGCATAGCCTGAACCTGCTGAACTAATGATTGCTCTGTAGCCACCTAGTTTATAACCGATATCGAATTCAGCAACAGACTGTGGAGTTTGTGTAAATCCAAATTCTGCTAGAGAGGCACTTAATACTTGATTTGCTCCACCTGCTGAAGTTGATATTGTAATGTACTGAGATCCAGTACCTGTCATTGATCCATTGTCTGTTAATAAATCAAACTCTGCACCACCGACAGTTTCAGATAATGTAAATGATGTTGCATCTAAAATATCTCTAACATAATACTCAGTACCAACAACAATGTTTCCTAATCCTATTCCAGTGAATATAATTGGCATGTTGTCATACATTGATTCTGTAGTAACACATGTGACAGAGTTATCAACTGTTAATGTTCCTGTACAGAATACTGTGATCGCTGTAGTTGTCGCAGTACCGTCGCCAGTACCAACGCCTGTTGCAACAAATACTTCACCAATGTTGTTAGATGTTGCACCAATGTCAGTAAAGACAGTTGTGCCTACTGAAGTAATTGTATAAGTTGTTCCAATAATAAATGTCCCAGCAGTTCTAAGAAGATTACTAAAGTCTGTAACAAAGTATGGAGTACCTACTGTTATGCCACCCACTGTGTCATCAAATACAACTGGCATATTGACATAAAAATTACTTGTGCCGTCATCTGTTTTTCTCAATGCAACTCTATCGACAGTTGCAATAGTAGCATCAACATTTTTAGTAAGTTGTTCCGTCAGTGTACCTGAAGCAATATCAGTATAGTACGGAGACGTGTTGTAAAGTGTAAACTTCTGTCCGTCAACTTGACCTGGTGATACTGGCAACGATACATTTATTGTCATTGAGCCTGTAGCAGTTGCTAATTGTAACACATCTTTCTGGTTTGTCAACAGTGCGGTTCCAGTTACACTTGTGAGTGCTAATGGAGAAGTGTTAACTTGTGTTGCAATTTTAATTTCTGTTCCAGAAACTATTTCATTGACAAAGTATACAGTTCCTGATATAATATTACCGAGGTCTGTAATTACATTGCCTGATGAGTCTAGCATTGTATTAAAAATGATAGGATCATTAATTGTAAACTTACTTGAATCTTCTACAGTAACTATGTTTGTTCCTGTTGTCGTAGCAGAAACTGTTGTAGTGATCGGAGTTGTTGAGGAACTGATTGTTATCTCACTACTAGACGCTACAGTTGTTACATAGTAAACATCGTTTTCAACAACGTCACCGAATGTAGTTCCAGTAAAGAACAATGGAATACCAATATAGAATCCGTCTGTGCCGCCTGTGCCTATAATACTTTGTGGAATTGTAATCTTGTTAGTAGTTCCGTTTGTCGCAGTTGCATCTAAGATGCCAGGATAGTTAAGAGTTAATACTGCTGTATCAGTAACCTTACCTGCATATGCAATCATTGGAATACTTGCTGTTGCTGTAGTCACACTAAATGTTGTGCCACCATTAGTTTCACTAATAGTAAAATCTGTTGTATTAATTATGGACTTGACAAAGTAAACTTGGTCTGCTATAATACCACCAAGTACTTCACCAGTAAACTTAATTGGCATGCCAACAGTGAAACCAATTGTAGAACCAGATGCGTTTAACTCACCTGATGCTTCGTCATATGGATTCAATCTAATTTTATTTCCAGTTGCAACTGTATCAATTACTCTACGAGCAAACTCAGAATATTCAACTGTCTGTTGATTTGCTACAGCATCTATTTCAAAAACTGCGCCTTGTGCTGATGCCGCTACTGAATCGATTGGAGGCTGAGTTGATTGTAGTTTAATTGCAGATGATGCAATGTCTTCACTATTAAAATAACTACCTGCAAAGAATGATCCGTAGAACACTCCTTCTTCCCAATCTTTTATTTGACTTGTGTAAGTTGTTCTATCATACTTTAATGTGTAGATGTTTTCTCTTACAGGAGATGATGTAGTAATTGCTGATGCTCTTGCACCAACATTCAGTGAGAAACTTCCGTCTTCAGTTCCGCTAGTAAACTTGATTCTTTTTGTCTCGTTGACTGCATCGCCATAACTAGAATACAACGCAATAAGTGCAGTTGGAGTATTTTCTAATACATTAATATAGTACCACTGATCGTTTTCTAATAAAGTAACACTTTCTCCATCTTCAGAATCTTTATACTGTATCAAATCACCTGTTGATAAGTTAGGTGCAAATAATGAGATAGTATGTAGTGTTGAGTTGATATCTGAATTTGTAAAGAATAGTTCTACAGCAGAATCAATTCTAATCTCTGGTAATACAGCATACCCTTCGCCGGGATTTATAACTTTCACACTGTTTACAGAATCTAATGACATAACCACTTCGAATTCTGCTTCGACTCTTGGCTCTGGATAAATTGTTGTATCAATGTATGCTGTGACACGTGGTGGTTCCACGTAATTCTTCCCGCCATTTAAAAGCAAGACTGCTGGTAGATCAATAATTATTGGAGCTCCAGGAAGATGTGATGTTGCAGTAGTATCATTGATACCTCTCTGTAATCCTCCCAAGATGTTTAATGCACGATCAACATATGAATAAGCAATTTCTTCTGTACCAATAGTTATGCTACCATTGATTGGGAATCCTTGTGCATTATCAACAATCAATGTTGTTGAACCTTGCTCAATGTAATTGCCTAGAATAGTTATCTCGTAATCAGTTTGTCCTAAAATAGAAACACCGTAATTGTTAAACCAATCTTTGTATTGTGGTGTTTGCCAAATTGCATTAGTTGGTAGATATTGATTCTCGTTGTTTACATTATTGTAAACTAATTGTGGACTGATATATCTATCAACGTTTGAGTTATATTCAGCAGGTAAATCAAAGTCACTGATTGTGCCTCTGTAATCTTCTATCCCAGTATAGTTAAACAAGAAGTCTTTGATTACAACGTGATAAGGCTTGACTTCATTTAAGTATCCAGATAAGAAGTTCTGATTGTCAGATTGGAAGTTCTCAATAGGTTTTAATTCTCTAATAGTATGACTTACGTCAACAAGAGAAGTTTTATTTAACCATGGCAAGAAGTTTTGTGATTCATCTGTTTCACTTTGAATGTATTCAAATAAAAGAATCAATGATTTGTTTCTATATGTTATAAGTTCATCAATATAAATTTGTTCGTTTAATGCACGAATAATCCAACGTGTTTCTTCACTTGGATATTCATCAAAAGAATCAGTATCAAAGAAGTTATCACCAAAGCCTGTTTTGCCTGCCGCATAATCCCAAAGATATGTTTTAAATTGTATAGTTCCGTTTTCTAAACCAATACGAGTCCAAACACCGTTGCCATCAAATCGATAAAATTCCCACTTGCCATCACCGTTTTGTTCAACAGTTGCTATTGTGTCTATATCGACTGTTAGTGAGGCTAAGTCTGCATATTTTTCTACTGATACAGTTGACTTAGTGTTATTATTGTATTGACCGACTGGGTTAACTGTAGGTAGATACCAATTGACATATTCCCAATAATCAGTAGTGTCATAATATGTTCCTGTTTGAAATAAGTATGTTGCATTTTGTCTTGTTTCAGCGATTGGGAACTGTGCTAATATTGTGTTTGCATATACTAGATAGTTTTGTATTCCTAAGAATCTGTCAAAGAAGAAACTTTGTCTTGGACGTGCTAATACACCTGACTGTACTGCTTTGGGTAAGTAAGGATCAGGGACAACTTGTCCACTTTCATCTACACCAGACATAGAGTCTAATAAGCGATCATACAAGCCAATTGGGACAGTAGTTGTAGAGTTTTGTACTCCTAACTTGGGAAGTCCAGGCAAGAAGTCATCTGCAAAACCATCTCTGATTAAATTAAATTCTTGGTGAGGGACAGCATCACTGTCGCCTGTTGCAAAGCCTACATGAAATACTGAATCATTCGCATTAATAAACTCATCTGAGTTATAGATAGCAAATGCATTTGGCAACACTGGTGCCATGTATGCAATGCCTGAAGAACGTGGGAATTTAATGTATCTTTCTAATGTTCCGTCTGATAATGTTTTGTCTAAGTCTGTAATGATAACGTTTGTATTACGTACCCAGAAATAGTATACAGGAACTACAATGTTAGTTGCATTTAATTTGCTTTCAATAGTATATGCAGTAGCATTTTTAACTGTTCCTAAACCTGTGTATTGACTTGGTGGTTGATTACTCTTTACCCATGTGTAAACTGCTACATCTGATCCTGGGAATGTGGCACCCCAATATCTACTGTTGTATTCTGCATCGTTGTCTTGGTGATAGTTTACCCAACGTGTGTTTGTTGTGTCAAACCAAAGTTCACCAACATGATCAGTACCCCAAACTAAACCACTAGTAACATTTGCTGGATCAACATTGTAACTAGCAGGATCGATGTTAGAAACATAATCTAAGTTTTCTCTGACTGCGCCTAGCAAGTTGTTTTGCATAGGGTCTAAGTAATCTAAATTAACTAGTGTGTTGTTTGTTTCAGCACTATAAATTTGTGTGTTTTGTATCTTGTTGATATCAACAACTTTACCTGACTCTCTAAATATTCTCCAGTCACGTTGTCCTGACTCATTGTTGTATACTGTAAGTTGTCCGTTGACATCTCCAGGTAAGAAGTTAGGCGTACCAACAACGACTTGATTGCTATTAAAGTCTAATGCAGTTCCATACAAAGGTTGATTGCCGTAGTTTTCTGTTTTGCTATTAACATTCTGTGCGTAAATAAATTTACCAGGAGACAGTAAACTTGGCTGATAGTTTTGTAAGAAGTCAAACATGTAAACAGCACCAGCGTTTGTATATACATCTACAAATCGTGTTGCATTGTTATCAAAGATAGTATCGTTGTCTAAGTTTTCATCATCAGTGAAATCAAATGTTGTGCCTAAGAATCTTTCTCCCAATGGAGCGGCAATAACAACAGAATCATATTCATTGAATTTAATTGTCTCACCAAACCCATTACGAGTTTTGTTATGTGGACATTTAATAATTTGTGTTTGAACATATGAGTCGATTCCCAACTCAGTTAATGTATCAAAGTCTGTTTGTTGTAAAACGATTCTTTCATTAACAAGACTTAAGCCTGAACTAATGACAGAAATAATTAACTTGTTGTCACTTGTTGCACTTGCTGTGATATTAGTAATACCAGCACCTTTGATGGAGTTTGCAACTGCTGTTGCATTACTACCAGATGTTAAGTTAACTCTGAAACCGTTAATCAATAATGTTCTATTTGCAGTTAAGGTACATTCGTTTGTACCTGATACTACTCCGTACTTTCCACCTGCATTAGTGAATCGATATACAACACCATTAAATGTTTCTTGTCCTTCTACTATAATTTCTTGTGGAGAACCTACTAATAGTTCACTGCCGTTTGCAGTTGTATCAAGTGCATAGCCAAATTGTGCGCCAACACGTGTATCGTTTTCTGATAAGAATGACTGTTCCCATATAATTACTTTACTGTCTACTTTAACAATGTCACCTGCTACTAGATTACCAAAGTATCTTAAGGCTTGTTGTCCACCACCAACAGCATAATTGCTGTCATCAACAAATGTACCGTTAACTGATACTTTTGTTATTGTACTATCTACTTGATTCCAGATAGAACTGCTAAGTGCAGGATCATCTATTAATGTTACAACAGTATTAGTTGATCTACTTTCTTTAAGTGAGAAAACTCCTAATCCAGTTGCTGTTGCATAGTAAACTTGATTTGGGTTGATACCAGAGTTTCCAAATGTTCCGTTCTCTGAGAAAACGATTGCATCATTGTCAGCAATAGTTCCCGGTCCAGTATATGAGATAACATTCGATGCTACGCCAGTAGCAGTTCTAGTAACATATACTTGTGTCCATGCTAAATCAAATTGATGTGGTTGATTGGGAATTGAATTATATTGTGATTCAAAATTCTGTACGACTCTGTTGAAAACAAATGATGCACCAGAGTTATCTGTGCCTGCGCCTGAACCTGTGTTTGGTGCGCCAACAACAATCTTATCACCGTTGTCATCTGTTGATACACTAAAGCCAAAGTTGTCACCTGCTACTGCATTGATTGGGGGAATAGTTCCTTCGATCTCAGCCATTTCTACATAAGAGATTTGATCTGCTGTACCAGTACCAGTACCAACTCCAGTCGCATTAAATTTAATGCCTAGTTTACCTTCTACTGCGCCAATTGCTTTCCATTGATCATCAGTTGTAGTTCCTAAAGATGTAATTTCGTATGTTTCACCTATATTAAAGAACCCTGCTGTGAACGGTAAACGTTGTCTGTTATAAACTTCTACTTGATTAGATAGTGGGCTACCTGAATATATCCAATCTTGGTCATCACTGATTGCTAGACTTGTGCCTGCACCCTCTGGACCAGTAAATGATTGTAATGGAATAATGTCATCACTTAATACTGTATCATTCAATGTATAAATTCTAAGTGTTGATGATCCTAATCCACCTGTTGTAGTTGTTGGTTCACTAATTGCAAAAAGATTACCTGAATAAGCAATTGTTGTACCAAATGATGCTACTTCTGTTTGAGTGCTTCCTGGATCCAGATCAAACTCTCCAGTAACAGTATTGTAACCATAACGATAAACTTTCCCTGCTTTCTGATCGCCAACTAAATAACCCATTCTAGGAGTATACATAACAGCACTTGCAAATGTGTCTGCTCCTTCTATTGATAGTGTATCTAGTGGTGCGTAGTTGATAGACTTTCTATATGTTCCCCAGTCTCCTGAAGGTGCTTCGTCTACCCATACAGTGTTCTTTGAGAACTCTGCTTCATTTAAATCTAAGTCTGTAATTGCTGATGGAGTCTTAACTCTTTGATTAAGAAACTTAAGTCCTAATCCATTACCAGTTAAGATAATATCATCAGAATCTGGCAAGTTTAAGTTAATAGAGATTTGAGTAATACTTACAATTTCTGTTGTAATATAATAACCATTAACTGGTCTTGCTACATTAATAAAATTAACTGGATCTAATCTTTTTAATCCATGTGGCTTATCAAATGTAATTGTTGTTGTGTTGTCTGTGTTTGATCTTATGCCTATTACTCTTGCGATAGGCTTCCACGCATAGACTCCCCAGTCTGCTTTAAAGTTTGCTAACCATGCATAGTCTCTAACATAAAAGTCTCTGATTGGAACTCTAATACGTTCTTGGTTAACTGCTCTAGGTAAGCCACTGTAATAAAACGATGACATCTTAACATCATTGAAATTTACATATCCCGCTGTTGGATATAAGTTTTCAGTATATGAGTTAGTTAATGTAGGCAATACGTCAGGCGAACTAATTGGTCTAGCATAGTTATACAAATTATAAATTGCTATCTCTTGTTGTGACCCAGGTGTTCCAACGCCATTTGTCAAAGCAGTAATTGCTGGGTTGCCTGTTAACAATGCTTCATTTAATTTAAAGTCAACAAAGTTATTATTCAGTGTACCGCCAAACTGTCCTGCTAAGATTCCCCAGTTCTCGTAAACATCATAATCAATGCCACCTTGTGGTAAGTTTGCACCTTTAAATGCAGACACTGCATTAACAGTTCCTTTTGACTTAATCATGTTTTTGTAAACATTGATTTGTGTAATGTCAGTAAGATCAATTAGTGCTAGATAATCTCTAGGTCTGTAACCGATTAAAGAGAATGATAATTGATCTGCATCTCTTTCTAAGTTTGCTTTGTTTGTGTTATAATATAATGTTTGCTCATATGCTCTAGTTGATGAGTTAGGCAACAGTCCAGTTTGTATTTCATCATAGTCTGTTTCTGTCCAATCAAGTTCTCTGAATGTAGCAGATGGTTCAATGATTTTACTTGCAGTCCAGTATTTGTTTTTGAATGTGACTATCATTCCTCTAGTGTATTTTACACCAGTTTCCCATTCTTTTACATTGTCTTGGTTATAAATAAATCCAGATGCAAAGACTGTTCCGTTCCATTCTGCGGACTTGGTGCCTCGTAAGAAAACACGATTTTGTTTTAGTCCAGTAACTAAGTTATAGATTACATCATTAAAGTTTGTTGTGTTGTCAAATACAATACCATGTTCAAAGTTACTTAAATTGAACTGTCCATATGCAAATGTATCACCTTCGTTTTTTGTCGTAACAGTAAATGCAGTATCAATCCTAGACACTCCCATGTCTTGTATTGCAATAGGATAAAAGTTCTGATTCAATACAAAATTATTTTGTGAAATAGTTAATGGCTGAACAATAGTACTGTCTTTGTTAATCTTTAAATATTGTGCCGCTGGGTTAAGTGTGATCAACGAGCCGTTTGACCAATCTAATGATACCCAGTATATGTATTCTTTGACCATCAATTCCCAATTGATTTCAATAGCATTATCAATGTAGTCAAACTGCATTCCTTTACGTCTTGTCCAAGCACCATAACTTCCCAAGAATTGTGATAACTCTTGTGGAGTATAGAACTGTGTACCATAAGGAACTAGTTGCTCATCTGTAGTAGATGTTGTATAATCTTTAGCAACTTTAACAGTTAAGTTATCGTATTCGCAAACAGAGTTGTTGCCATTAAATATAGGCTGATCAATTGTAAAGTATGCTTGACTTTGTGAATTACCGAACACTTTCCAACCATTTGCTACTTGTTGTACTACGACAGCAGAGTAAATAATCTGATCGACTGGTTGGTTATCGTGTAACAATACTTGATAACTTTCATCTGGTATAAGCAGTGATGAGTTAATACTGTTAGGTGTTCCTTTTTCTACAAAGAACTTGAGTGCTGTCTTGTCACTGTATCCAGCAAGTCTATAAACTAATCTGACATCTAAGTTGGCAAGTACAGTTGTAATTTCTTTTGTAGAATCTATGCCTTGTTGTTTTTCAAAGTCAACAATCCAATTAAGATAACTTGTCTTTGGTGTGCCAGAACCATATACATCAACATCAGAAATAATTAAATGACTTCTATCATTTACTAGATATTGTTTGAATTCTGTGTTATACTTGTAGTTGTCTATGTCTACTGCCAAGTTAAAGAACTGTGCAGGTTTAGTTAATGCAAACAATCGCATTAAATCAAATGGCCACGAAGAACTTCTTCTGTATGAGAATTCTGCTGGTGCATTATCGCCTGCTTTCCAATCTCTTTTAAATGTAGTTTGTGTATAGTTTCCTAAGATTGCAGTCAAAGGAGAAAGCAATTCACCTTGATCATCGACTGGTAATATTTTACTTAAGCCAGGACGTTTTAATTCGTCTACTGCAATACCTGTATTATAAATGATACCTGCTTCAATATCATTCCACATAACACTGTTATTACTTGTGTATGGTGCCGCACCGTATTGTGCTTCCCACCACGCAGGTTTTTCTGCAAAGCCTAACATTTCCCATGGTGCTATGTTTGGTTGTGATGAACCATAATAGTATTGATATACGCCTCTCCAATAACCTTGATCGATTGGAGTGTTAGTTAATTTGTTGCCTGATTGATAATAGTTAAAACTAAACTCATCTGAACTTGTGTATTGTTGGTCTTTATAATTAATTCTGTTTTGTCCAGCCCAACTTAAGAATCGTGGAGTGTACATTTTAATCCAGTCAGGATTACTGTAACTAGATTCTCTAAAGAATCCAGGTAAGATTTCATATGCTTCAATAGGAACAATAGTACTTAATTTAATATTGTTGTAGATTCTAGTTTCAAATTCTAATAATGCTTGATCTCTAAAATCAGTAAGTCCTGTTTCTGGAGTATA